>JAABUS010009787.1_pt1 | contig 10026 bp, 9 predicted proteins | sample 5560161 | NCBI WGS metagenome assembly JAABUS01 (sample SAMN10711885, study PRJNA513376) | rock metagenome | isolation source: Antarctica rocks | place: Antarctica: Victoria Land, Trio Nunatak nord | collected 2016-01-04
CTGACCGATCAACGCCTGGGAGATGAGGGCCACGAGGTGTCCCAACCCCGTCGCTTGTGTGGCATCGATGAACGCCACGCGGATGTGATCGTCGCGCAGACGGAGTTGCAACTGCCGGAGAAGTGAGGTACGGCCTGACCCGCGTTCTCCGTGGATCAGCACCTGATAGCCATGGTGGACCCACCCGAACAGCCGTTGCCAATAGGGTGGCGCAACGAACAGGCGCTTGTCGGCCGAGGTGTCGTAGAGGGGGCGGTTGCTCAACGGTGCCATCGGACACGAATGTATCAGTAACTTTCGTGTCCGGCGATCCGCAAGCAGCACAGGCGCTGCGCCAGGGGCGGCGTGCGGCAATCGAGAAGGGACGGTTGAACATCGAGATGCAAGTGGAATCTGTGCTTGAGCAGCTCTACTTCACCACTGCGCGGCTCGAGGCTTTCGGCCCCAACGGAGGTTCGGTGGGCACCGGGTTCCTCTACGGGGTAAAGGCGTCCGGGCCCGCGTTGCCGGGTAGAGGCGGCGACGTTCACGTGCTCGTGACTAACAAGCATGTTCTCGAGGGAGCGACTCGGCTTCGCGTCACCATGGTGAGAAGGTCCGAAGGCAACCAGCCCGTGCTCGGCGAGGCGTGGCAAGCGACGATCGAGGACGTCACGTCGGCTCTATGGACTGGTCACCCCGATCCTGAGATCGATGTCGCGGTGTTGCCGTTCACCATCGTGCTGAACGTGATGCAGGAGCAGACTGGCACCGTTCCTTACTTCGTCGCGATCACCCCGGATATTGCTCTGACCCCGGCGAGGGCTACCGAACTGGACGCCGTGGAGGAGGTTCTCTTCATCGGGTATCCGCGAGGACTCTTCGACTCGGTCAATCTTCTTCCGGTTGCCCGGCGCGGAACAACTGCATCGCCTATTGCGGTCGACTATGAAGGCAAGCCCCAATTCATGATCGACGCGTCAGTCTTCCCTGGATCGAGTGGCAGCCCGGTCTTCATCGCCAACGTGGGCGGGTACGGGGATCGGCGAGGCAACTTCAACGTCGCGACCCGCGTCATCTTCTTAGGCATCATTGCTTCATCGCACGTCTACCGCGACATAGCCGAGGTTCTCCCGCTTCCCACCGAAGGCAAGCAGGCCGCAGTCGTTGAGGCCTTCCTCAACCTTGGCATGGTGTTCAAGGCCGCCGCACTCGACCAGACGGTGGACGTTTTTCTGGAGGCAAATGGACACCAGCGCGTCGTCGCGTAGTCCGGTTTCGAGAGACGCGTTGCCGGACGTAGGGAGCAGGCTGTGCGAGCTATCGTCGTGTGCAACCACAGCGAGATTTGGCTCTAGAAGGGGCTGACCGGCCATCATAAGTACGAACCAATTCAAGAACGGCACAAAACCTTAACACTAAGGAGCCCGAAACTGAGACGGCTCTTCGTCCACTTCCGGCCTCTAGCGCTGCTCGGTGGCGATACCCTTGAGCATTCCCAAGCCGAAGGTCGCGGGTTCGACCCCCGTCTCGCGCTTGGCAGGAAAGCCCTGTACATCAGGGCTTTTTCTTTGCCCTGAAGTGCTCGTCGCGTCCCTGCATCGTGTGCGGCGCGCTGTCGCCGGAGTCACGCTGTCCAGCGCACAAGCGACGTACGCCGCGCCACCCGAAGCGCGGATCGGGAGGCGCCGCCGCCAAGTTCAGGCGTGACACGCTGAAGCTGACGGGACGTTCAGGGATCGGAGAACATCCTCGAGGATTGCGGTGAACTGCTGAAGCCCGTGCTGCTGGGAGAGGGGCGCGAGTTCTATCCGCGGCCAGTTGCGCTTCGTGGACAGAAACCGGACGCCATCGATCGCCTCCATCCGCCGTACGAGATCTTCGATCCGTTCGGGATCCCATGTCGTATCCAGCGCCGACAAGGTCTTCAGAGTGACCTCTAGCGTTCCGACATCCCAGACCCTCAGCAGGATCCTGTCGAAGACTCTGATGTCAGCAGACCTGCGGCCGTAGGTCACCTTGAGTTGCGGGTGGCCGGCTGCCCACCCGAGCAACGCCGTCGCCGCCATCACGGGCTCGTTACCTACCTCGGCGATCAGGAGCAGCAGGCGGTCGCGATCAATGCTGCCTGCTCGCCCGGCCGGGCGCTTGACATCGCGCGCAGCCTGGGTGTCTCCGATGACCCGCGGCACGATGGTCTGGTGCTCGCCAGCCTGGTCGCTGTACTGCTTGACCTCGATCGCGAGTACATCGGTACGGGCCATCTGACCGTTGAGGAACTCGATGATCTTGCGCAGCTCCGGCCCGATGACGTCAGAAACGAAGATCAGCCGAAACCGCTCCGCGGCAAGATTGGTATGCACGGTCTGCCAGAAATTCTCGACGTCCTCGACTCCGAACGCGTCCCGGAGCGCATGTGACCCGGTTGTACCGCGGCGAGCGGCATCCTCCTCGAGCCACAACTCGAGTTGAGCAACGTTGAAGGACGTCTTGGCGTTGGCGGCGTAGTCGAGCATTTGCGCAACGACCTCGCGACGACCGCGCGTATCCGAGCGGCGCTTGACCTCGACGAGCGTCGGCACCCCCAGCGCGTCGAGATAGAGATGATCCAGCGACCACCGAGCACCGCCGGCCTCTCGATCGTTGACACCAGCCTCCCGCTTGACGAGCACCAGCCTCCCGTGGGCGGAATCCTCGCCAGCAAGCATCTCCGGGTGACGCTCGATGAGCTCCTGCAGGATGCTCTCAGCGTCGTAGGGACTCTCAGTCATCGCGACGTAAGTGTCCCCCTGTTTGAAGTAGAGCGCGGCCATGAACTCCAAGACTGCCACGGCAGCGCATTCAGCACTTCGACGGCGAGCGGCCGGCCGGAATCAAGCAGTACGACGCCGGGCGAATTCCTGCGCCGAACAGCGTCGCGCCTTCGACCCTCCGGGCGCTCGACGCTCGACGCTCGACGCTCGACGCCGGGCTGGGGCACCTACCCATGCCGCCTGGAACGCAGCGAAGCGTCGAGCTCGGATCGCGCAGGCAAGCCCTGAGCCCGCAGCTTGTCCTTGGCCGCGTCAATGCGAGCGCGACGCGCTGCGTTGCGCTTCTCGATCGCATCCAGATGCGGAGCCAGCCGATTCTTGGCGGCGGTCCGGTCCTCGGCGGTGAACAGATGCGAATAAGGCTTCGACCCATCTTGCACCAGGGCCTCGCAGGCCAAGTCCAGCGAGTCAGCATCCTCGAGCTTCCTATAGCCGTCACTCGGAGGCTTGTAGAGAAAGCCCCGTACATACTCCACAACGGCAACGCCGCCCCGCTGAATCGCGTTCTCCAGCCCGCGTTTGTAGTACGAGGGGACGTAGACGCCTCCGCTCCGATTCCACGCGGTCGCATCTGATCGATCTGCCACTGCAGGTCTTGGATCAGCGCCGCCGTGGCGTCGTCTGCCATGCCTGAAAACTACACTCGGTGATTCCGGCACACGCCGTCGACGGTGAACCCAGGGCGCGGTCGCAATCCCGCCTACTGGGTAGCATCGCGACGATGGCCAGCTACGTCTTCTGCCGGGTCAACGACAGCCGCGACGACACCTATTCCAAGGCCCTCGACGACTTGACGGAGCTTGTCGAAGCGGAGCGCTACTACACCCAGCACCGCACGCCGCCGAAGATCATGCGACGCACCCCAATGGTGGGGATCGGAAGCCACCGCGGCCGTGGCCTGTTCCTCCTTGGCACCTGCGTCGGCCTGGACTGGGAGCCCCTCGGCGAGGATTCGCTGCCCTATCGGCACCGAATAGAGGTTGTCTGGGACGGGGCCGTTTACAAGGCTGAATACAGCACGGTGCTCGAGGGCGTAACGAAGTACAACGAACGCTCGTGGACCTCGGCGAACCTCCGGGACTACCGCCGCGTCGTGGACGCGATCCTCGGCGGCGAGGTGGTCAGGCGCGTACGAGACCGCCCGCGCCTGCCCTGGGCCACCTAGTCGTCGATGACTTGGGCTTGCTGCCGTGCTCGGCCAGTTTTCCTGGCGTTTGCACCGTGGTATGCCGTTGCCAACGTCGCCACAACAGCGATGCCAGGGTGCCGGTCCCGCACCGAACTAGCCAAGACCGGCTGGCGGAGGTTGTCCGAGATCTCGTAGAACTTTGAGGCGGCGGTCCTCCCGCCCTGTCCGCTCCCGTTGGGAGCGTTCGGGGCGCTAACCAAGTCCGAGAGGACAGGAGGAACCGCCATGAAGAAGGTACCTGCCGGTGAGGTCGCCACGGCCATGCAGGCGCAGGAGATGCCGCTGCCACCGCAGATCCAGGAGGCGCTCGGCGAGCTCGTCGGGGCAGCGAGAGAGGGATTGCTCGCGCTGAGCGTGGGTGTCGGGCTCGGCGTCGTGCACGAGCTGATGGAGCTCGAGGTCTCAGAGGTCGTCGGGCCCAAGGGCAAGCACGACCCTGAACGAACGGCGAAGCGTCACGGTCACGAAGATGGATCGATGACCTTGGGCGGCCGGCGGGTCGCGGTCCGCCGGCCACGGGTGCGCACGGCCGACGACGAGCGCGATCTGCCGGTGCAGTCGTATGCGTACTTCGCCGATCGCGACCCGCTCACGCGGGCGGTGATGGACCGCATGCTCGCCGGCGTCTCGACGCGCAAGTTCGCGCAGGTCGGCGAGCCTGTCGGCGAGGAGGTCGAGCGGTCTTCGACGGCGACGTCGAAGTCGACGACGTCGGAGTTGTTCATCGAGCGGACCCGGACCGCGCTGGGTGAGCTGATGGGCCGCCGCCTGGAGGACGTCAGGTTGGCGGTGATGATGCTCGACGGACTGGAGATCGCCGGGCGCACGCACGTCGTTGCCTTGGGGATCACTACCGAGGGCGTCAAGCTACCGCTCGGGCTGTGGGAAGGCTCGACCGAGAACGCGACGCTCGCCACGACGCTGCTGGCCGACCTGGTCGACCGCGGCTTGGATCCCGAGCAGGCGATCCTGTTCGTCATCGACGGCGGCAAGGCGCTCCGCAAGGCGATCAAGGACGTCTTCGGCGAGCACGCGCTCGTGCATCGCTGCCATCGCCACAAGGAACGCAACGTCACCGACATGCTGGCTGACCGTGACCGCGACCAGGTGCGCGCACGGATGCGCCAAGCGTGGTCGCTGACCGACCCGGGGCTCGCTGGCGACCGGCTGCAGCTGCTCGCCTCAGAGCTCGACCGCACCTGGCCCGATGCCGCCGCCTCGCTGCGCGAGGGCCTCGAGGACACGCTGACGTTGATGCGGCTCGGAATCACCGGGCAGCTCGCCAAGACGCTGTGCTCGACGAACCCCTGCGAGTCGATGATCGAGATCGTCCGCTACACGCAGCGCAACGTGAAGCGTTGGCAGGACGGCGACATGCGCAAGCGCTGGACCGCCGCCGGGATGCTTGTCGCCGAGCAGCAGTTCCGCAGGATCATCGGCTACCGCGACCTCGCCAAGCTAGTCATCGCGGTCGAGCGCCACGCACTCGCCGCCGCCCCCAAGGACCCCGTCCATCGGGAGATCGCCGAGGCCGTTACCGTCTGACCGTCAACCAGGAGCGATCGCCGCCGAAGTTCCACGACGATCCGGACATCCTCCTGGCGCCTAGCCCGCCGAACGCGGTTCCAACAACAGGAAGCAGTGCTCGGGAGGCCGGGAAGGCTCGACGACGGCTACCGAGTGCCCGTTCCGACCTCTCTGGGGTCCAGCCACCCTCGAAAGACCCCAGGGTGCTTCCCCTAACCCGCGTTTGATGGATGAGTTGTTGGCCGTTTGCCGCGGTTACTCAGACGACCCCTTGTCCAAACCGGCGTACAACATTGCGACGGGCCTCCTTCGGACGCGTTCTTCGATGAGAGATCCGGCGGGTCAGGGCGATGCTCGTCCTCGCCCAGGAAGACCGCGGCCTGCTGGCCGTCCGCGATGGAGGTCTTCGAATCGCTCACCCGGCCCGCCCGCAAGCGGGTCGCTGCGATCCTGTTTAGGATCAGCCGATCAATCCCCGCGACATGATCGGCGACGAATAGATGGGTTGGCATAATTGGGAGTCCTTGTGGAAGTCCTTCGCTTGGCAGATCCAGGGCGCGCCGGGCGTGGTGATCGCCGGCAACGTGACCGACGTCTACGCGCGTGGCATGGACGACGCGCTGTATCAGACGAGCTGGACCGGCAGCGCTTGGACGTCGAAGCGCCACGATGACGGCGGGGTGCTCGGCTCCTCCCCGACGGTGGTCAGCTCTGAGCCGAAGAATCGCGACGTGTACATCCGCGGCAGTGACGGCGCGCTGTGGCGCAAGTACTGGCATGCCGACAGTGGCTGGCATGGGTGGGAGTCGCTCGGTGGGCAGATCCAGGGCGCGCCGGGCGTGGTGATCGCCGGCAACGCGACCGACGTCTACGTGCGCGGCATGGACAACGCGCTGTGGCAGAAGACCTGGACCCCCGGCAGCGCCTGGACCGGGTGGATTCGCCACGATGACCGCACGGTGCTCGGCTCCTCCCCGAGTGTGGTCAGGCTCGGCTCCTCCCCGACGGTGGTCAGCTCTGAGCCGAAGAATCGCGACGTGTACATCTGCGGCAGCAGCGGCAGCGACGGCACGGTGTGGCGCAAGTACTGGCATGCCGACAGTGGCTGGCATCCGTGGGAGCCGCTCGGTGGGCCCAAGCCGCGGATGAAGGGCGCGCCGGGCGTGGTGATCGCCGGCAACGCGACCGACGTCTACGTGCGCGGCATGGACGACGCGCTGTGGCAGAACACCTGGACCCCCGGCAGCGCTTGGACCGGGTGGAATCGCCACGAGCCAGGATATGACCCCACGGTGCTCGGCTCCTCCCCGACGGTGGTCAGCTCTGGGCCGAAGCATCGCGACGTGTACATCCGCGGCTACGGCGGCGACCTGTGCCACAAGTACTGGCAAACGCCGTGACCGCCGCCAGGTACGCCCTCCCGGGTGCGCAGCGACAGCGGCTGCTCGGCCGGCCACGCCCCGTACTGGGGTTCCGACCACAAGTCTGCGTGAGACAACGCCAAGCGTTAGTCGCCGTCGTGGGGCAGTGGCGCGCCGCGCCCGGGCGCGGGGCGGAGGGCCGCGCCAGGCGCTGGAACCCCCGAGTACCAGCGCGGCTCGGACGTCGCCGCAGATCTCACGTGCCCGCGCGGGCTGCGCCGGTTGGGTACTTGCGGCCGCGAGCGAGCGCTGAGCGCGCTGCAACGAAGGCCTAGGCGCGACGGCGTCGCGAGAGCGCGGGCAGGTCGGCCCGCTCCCAGCTGGCGTAGCCTTCAGGTTGTGACGGCGCGTGAGCAACTGCGTGTGCAGGTGGAGGGCCTCTCGGAGGAGCAGGCCCGTGATGTGCTGGCCTCTCGCCGGCTGGTCGCGCTGCACCAGGCCGCACCGTTGGATGATGAGCCCGAAGATGACCCGGCGGAGCTCATGGAGGCGCGTGAGCAGGTCCGGCGTGGTGAGACGGTCTCGTTGGCCGACGCCCGCCGCGAGCTCTTCCGCGCGTAGGCGCCCCGCGGTGCCCGGGCGTACGTCCGCCGCATAACCAGCAATCCCCCCGCCGATGATGGCGCTACCCCACGTAGGTGGAGTGCAGGCTGACCGGCGCCGAGGGGCTCGCGATCGTGGTGGACAGCGCGAGCACGTGGGCGCCGGCGCAGACGAACTGGGTGCTGCTCGCCACGGGCCGGCCGTCGAGGCGGATCGTGACGGGGATCGGCTGCCGCACCCCGTTGACGCTACCGCCGCGACCCGACGGCTGCGAACCCGCGAACGCGGCGGTCAGAGCAGCAGCTCGGCGAGCCGCGCCTTGAGCTCGAGGAAGTCCGAGCCGCGGGTGTCGAGCCGAAAGAGCCCGGAGGCGAGGTCGTAGATGCTGCCGCCGCGCCGGCACGCGCCGAAGCAGTACCAGCCGCGCTCGGGCGTGGCGTAGGCGTGCAGCGACGGGGTGCGGTCGTCGTGGAAGGGGCAGGCGACCTTGAGGTCGCGGCCGAGCGGGCGGCCGGTGAGCGCGGGCACGTAGTCGCGCGGCGAGATCTCCAGCAGACGATCGGCACGGTCGCTGCGCGCCGCCGCGCCTGCAGGTGCGGGAAGCGGTGGCGCGGCGGGCAGCGCCGCGGTGACGTCGGCGAGCCGGTAGGGCCGGCGGCGGGCGGGGGCGAGCTGGGTGACGGGCCGGGCCGGATGGTGTTTGTGATTCAGGCTTCCGCCTCGGGCGGGACGCGTGCGGGCGTGTTGCTCGTGGACGATCTCGCCGGCGGGGTTGATGACGAGACTGCGTCCTTGGCGGATGGTCATGTGCCAGCCGCCCTCGTGGAGCAGGCGGTGGTGGAAAGGGCACAGCAGGACGAGGTTGTCGAGGTCGCTCGTGCCGCCGTGGGTCCAGTGGAGGATGTGGTGCGCATCAAGATCGGGGGTGTGGTCGCAGCCGGGCATCCAGCATTTCCGTCCGTCGCGCGCTTCGAGTGCTCTTCGTTGCGCCGCTGAGACGACTCGTCGGGTTCGTCCGTGGTTGAGGCCGTGGACGGACACCATGGCGTCGCAGGTGAGGCGCCGGGCGAGGTCGGCTGGGATGGACGGGCCGTCTCGGAGATGCAGGATCTCGCCGCCCGGTTCGTCGGCGAGTGATTTGAGGTCGGCGTGGAGCATGAGGGTTGTCTTGGGGCAGCCGCTGTGGGCGATTTCGGCGAGGGCGTCCGCGCGTCTTGCGCCGAGCGCGGGCCGAGGGCCGTCGCGGTCGGAGTGGATGCGTGTGGCGCCGATGTCGATGGCTTCGATGAGTGCGGCGCCGTCGACGGGGTCGAGTCGGCCCCAGAGGTTGAGCGTTCCGTCCTCTTGCCATGCCCATTGGACGGTGCGCCGTTCGTGGACGCGTTCCGCGATGTCGGGATCGGCGGATGGTGCGCTGCGCAGGATCATCACATGCCGTTCGAGCGACACGACGGTCGACTTGAGCGCGATCTCGAGCAGCTCGTGCTCGTCCTCTTCGACGCTCGCGCGCGCGAGCGCGCGGCACTGCGAGTAGGTCAATCGCCCTTCCGCGAGCGCTTGGCGGACGTGGGGCCAGGCCTGGAGCCGGTGACCGATGCGCACGTAGTCGCGGGCGGTGCGTGACTCCAGCCGGCATTCGACGGCGAGCCAGTGCGCCGTTGACCGGAAGCCGAGTTCCTGCGCAGCGCCGAGTTCGTCGAGCTCGGCCACCATCGCGAGGCGTTCCGCCATCCGCGCGCCCTCGCGTGTTTCCAGCGCGATCAGCTGATGCTGGATGACTTGGGCGCGGGTGGATGTGGTCGACCGCACGAACACATGTTCGCATACAGGCCGGACGGACCTGGCCTCTGACCGGGGGTGCTGTTGGAACACGTGTTCCAACGTTTCGGCCGAAACGGGTCCGCCTCCGCACCGACTCAGATTCAGGAATGTGGTGGGCGTGGATGACGGGCACTACTTCGCCGTGCGGGTGCCCGGCACCGTCGAGTCCGTGGCCGAGGCGGTGAAGTGGCTGGAGCCAGCGGCTGTAAAAAGGGCTCGTGCCGCCGGGCGTCGGGTCGAGCGTCAGGGCGATGTGTACGCAATCGCGTGCGGCGACGGCAAGGACCGCATGGGTGGGATGGCCCGCCACGACTGGGACCCTGAGCAGCGGCTCCTCACCCACCCGGAGCACCGCACGCTCGCTGTCTCATACCCCGCCCGCCTCGTCGTTCAGAGCGCGCTGGGGATGGGCCGCGACTGAGTTCGACGGCCTGAACTGGCCCCACTACGACGGCTTGAAGTGGCCCCACCTATCGCGATAGAGACCGTGACGTATGGATCTCGAAAACCGTTGTGCGGTTACGCCATGCCGAGGGTTCGAATCCCTCCCCCTCCGCTGATGACGTCATCGTCAGGTGGCGCAGGCGAGGCTGCGGTGGCTTGCCCCGTCTCGCCCCCCGGCCTTGGCGGTGTACAGCTCCAGATCTGCAGCGTGGAGAACAGAATCGGGAGTCCACGCCTCGTCGCCCGGGGGTAGGCAGGTGACTCCGCCGATGCTGGCGCAGGGCCTGAT
>JAABUS010009788.1_pt1 | contig 10025 bp, 9 predicted proteins | sample 5560161 | NCBI WGS metagenome assembly JAABUS01 (sample SAMN10711885, study PRJNA513376) | rock metagenome | isolation source: Antarctica rocks | place: Antarctica: Victoria Land, Trio Nunatak nord | collected 2016-01-04
TAGTCACCCGCCGCGATCTGCGCGCGCAGTCGCTCGGCGAGTTGCCAATAGAGTGGCCCCCTGGCCGGATCGCCCGTTAACGCCATCGCCACCTCCCCAACCGGCAAGAAATTTGTTATAACATTATAGCATGAAGCGGCGGTATCTTGGCAAGTTGGGAGTTTGGGCGGAGTTTGGGCGGGTGAGAGGTGTTTGGTTAGCGTGGGGGCCGGTGGTCTGAAGCACCCTGACTACGCAGAGCATAAAGCCCGGCTGAAGGCTCCGCCACTCATCCCCTGACTCCGCAGGGGACCACGGCCCACCTTCGTGGGCTAAACGGTGCTGTTGCACGGGTTGAAGGTTTTCACCGGCCCTATGGTTGGGGCGTGGCGCGCGAGTGAGAGGCGAGACGGTGGTACAAGAAGTCATTCTCTTTATCCTGTTCGGGATCTTTGTCGGCACCTACGGGACGCTTGTCGGGGCGGGGGGCGGCTTTGTGATCGTCCCGGCCCTGCTCCTGTTTTATCACGCCACCCCGCAGCAGGCTGCTGGAACCTCGCTGCTGGTCGTCTTCTTCAACGCCCTGTCCGGCACGCTGGCCTACGTCAAGCAGAAGAAGGTCGATTACCAGACCGGCTGGCGCTTCGCCCTGGCGACCGTGCCGGGGGCGATCATCGGCGTCTATCTGCAATCGTTCTTCACCGGGCCGGTCTTCAGCGCCCTCTTCGGCGTGCTGCTGATCGTGATCGCCGTCTTCCTCAATCTGCGCCCGGACGCGACGCGGGCGGCGTTGCATCGCTTCGGCGGCGGGCCGTTGTCGCCCGGCTACGTCCATCGCGCGCTGACCGATGCGCACGGCGAACAGTATGAATACGCTTTTAATATGCGCGGCGGATTGGTCCTCAGTTTTGGCGTCGGTTTCCTGTCGAGTATTCTGGGGATCGGCGGGGGGATCATCCACGTCCCGGCAATGGTTTTCCTCTTCGATTTCCCGGCGCACCTCGCCACGGCTACCTCGCACTTCGTGCTGGCGATCACGTCGCTGGTCGGCTCGGTCGGGAATGTGGCGGCGGGGCGGATCCTGTACGGGCCGGCGGCGGCGATGTCGGTGGGGGCAATCGGCGGCGCGCGGCTCGGCGCGCAACTCTCACGGCGGGTGAAGGGGGCACTCATCGTGCGCGTCCTCTCCCTGGCGCTGGTGGTGGTGGGGCTGCGGCTGCTGTATGTGGCGTTTGTGGGGTAGGGGTAGGGTTGGTGTGGGGAGGTTGGTGGCCTGTGTTTGGGCGGGGCGGGGTGGCGTGCGGTTGAAGGGGGTGGCGAACGTCACCGTGGAGAGGCAGGCGGTTGAAACCGCGCCTGGGGGTAGCTGCGGCCACCACGAAACCGGCCTACGCCGGTTAGGATTGTTGCAAGGCAATGCCTCATACAATAGGCACCGCGTCCCTAACGGGCCTAACCGCCGCAGGGCGGTTTCGTGGCGACCGCAGTCGCCCCCAGGCGCGGTTTCAACCGCCCGCTATCCCACGTCAGTTGCCGCCACCGCCATCAACCGCCCGCCCATGTTGGCAACGACTCGCGCAGACGCCCTGTCATTTTGATAACGTGCTGTTGATGAAAGTGGAGAGGCAACGACGATGGTGCGGAGACTCTTTGGCGGGGCGACCCCGCCACAAGACGATGAGATCGACGTGGTAGAGGCGCAGCGGAAGCTGGCGGCGGGCGAAGCGGTGCTGATCGACGTGCGGGAGCTGGATGAGTGGTGGTCGGGCCACGTCGCGGAGGCACGACATATCCCCCTGGGTGAGTTTGTCGAGCGCCTGGACGAGATCCCGACCGATGGGGAGGTGTTGCTGTTCTGTCGCAGCGGCCAGCGCAGCGGGATGGCGACGAAGTTCATGCGTCAGCAGGGGTTCGAGCGGGTCTGGAATGTCACCGGGGGTGTGCTGGCGTGGGATGCGCGCGGGTTGCCGTTGGTGACTGGGGAGTAGACCTCTCCCCCGGCCCCTCCCCTGAAGAGGGAGGGGTGGCGCGTTAGGGCGTTGGGAATAGATGGTCGAGGTGCGGGGTATCCCTGATAGTGCCCCTCACTTTGTGTTCTCTTCTGCGATCTGTGGTGGCTGTGTGACGTTGCTAGGCGTCGGCGCAGAGGTTGGCGAGGAGGCGGTCTTCGAGCGGGGCGGGGAGCGGGGCGGCCTCGGCGGGTTCGCGCCAGTAGGCGGCGAGCGGCGCGCGGAGGGCCAGGTGGGCGCGGTGCAGGCGCACTTTCAGCGCCGCCTCGCTGATCACCAGGGCGTTCGCGGCCTCGCGCGTACTCAAGCCTTCGAGGTCGCGTAGGACAAACGCGACGCGCAAAGCGTCTGGCAGGGCGAGCAAGGCGTGTTCGGTCGCCGCGCGCAGTTCGGCGCGCAATGCTTCGCTCTCCGGCCCCGGCGCGGTGTCGGCGAGATACGCGGCGGGGGCGAACTGCTCGTCGTCGGCTCCCGTTAGGGGTAGGGTCGGCGGGCGTTTGCGGCGCAACTGGCCGAGCGCGGCATTGCGAACGATCCGGTGGAGCCAGATGCCGAGGCTGCTCTGCGCGGCGAAATCATCGATATGGGCGCAGGCATTGATGAACCCCTCCTGCAACGCCTCTTCCGCTTCCTCGGGATCGCCGGTCAGGCGCAAGGCGAGCCGGTAGAGTTGCGGAGCGAAGCGCTTGAGCAGGCAGGTGCAGGCGAGCCGTTCGCGCCGCCGCAACCCGGCCAGCAACGCCGCCTCGTCATCGTAGACCGTGAGATCGATCTCCCAGGGTTTCCCGACCATCACCTAACGCTCTTTCATGCCCCGCCGTCGCGATCGTACCACGCGTCGTGGCGATGTAACCATTCCGGCGCGGGCTGCATCTAACGGTTCAGGAACGGATGGGGCGCCCGGCAGCGCCCGGCAGCAAGGAGCGAACCGATGTTATTGCGACTGATCTACGAAGAACAATTGGCCCAGGCGAGTTACCTGCTCGGTTGCCAGGAGACGGGCGAGGCGATCGTCATCGACCCGCACCGGGATATCGAGCAATACCGCGACCTCGCGGCGCACGAGGGGTTACGGATCGTCGCGGCGACGGAGACGCATATCCACGCCGACTTCGTCTCCGGGGCGCGCGAGTTGGCCGCGCGTACCGGCGCGCGACTCTACCTGTCGGGCGCGGGGCCGACCGAGTGGCAGTATCAGTTCGCCGCCGAGGCCGGGGCGACGTTGCTGCACGATGGCGACCAGTTCACCGTCGGCGCGCTGCGTCTCGACGTCTGGCACACCCCCGGCCATACGCCGGAACATCTCTCGTTCCTCGTCACCGACACCGCGCACGCCGACGCGCCGATGGGGATCTTTACCGGCGACTTCGTCTTCGTCGGCGATGTTGGTAGGCCGGACCTGTTGGAGCGGGCGGCGGGTCAGGCGGGGACGATGGCCGCAGGGGCGCGGGACCTCTTCGGGTCGCTCGCGCGTTTTCGCACCCTGCCGGAGTGGGTCCAGGTGTGGCCGGGGCATGGTGCGGGGAGCGCGTGCGGCAAGGCGCTCGGCGCAGTGCCGCAGACGACCGTCGGCTACGAGACGCGCTTCAATCCGGCCTTGGGCTACGACGATGCGGCGGCATTCACCGACTTTATCCTCGCGGGGCAGCCGGACCCGCCGCCGTACTTCGCGCGGATGAAGGCGATCAATCGGGTCGGCCCAGCGCCGGTCGCCGAGCTGGCCGCGCCGCGCCAACGTACGCTGGCGGAACTGGACGCACGGCGGGCCTCTGGGACACTGATCGTCGATACACGCCCGGTACGACAGTACGCCGCCGGGGCAATTCCGGGGACGCTTAATCTGCCGCTCGATGGTGGGTTCCTGAACTGGGCTGGCTGGCTTCTCTCCCCGGAGCGCCCGATCGCCCTGATCGTCGCGCCCGACGACCTCGTGCGGGCGACGCGACTGCTGCGGCTGATCGGGCTGGACGAGTTGGCCGGGTTCTGGCCGGTCGCGACCGTCGCGGCATGGTTCGTCGCCGGGGGCGAACGCGCGACGATCGCCCCGATCGCGCCGGAGGAGTTGCGGGCGTTGCAGGCCAGCGAGTCGGTGACGCTCATCGACGTGCGTAACCAGAGCGAGCGCGCGGCGGGTTTCATCGCGGGCAGTCTGGCAATCCCGCTCGGGGAGTTGCCGAGTCAACTCGTCCGGCTGCCGCACGGGGGCACGGTGACCGTCCACTGCCAGGGCGGGGCGCGTTCGGCGATCGCCGCGAGCCTCTTGCTGGCAGAGCGCGGGCGCACCGTGCGCGACCTGACGGGCGGTTTCAACAGTTGGGTCGCCGCCGGGCAACCGGTTGAGCACGAGGCCGAGGTCGCGCTGGTGGCTTCGCGCGGGTAAACCGCTCGCCCACAGGGGCGGGCGAAGAGCATTATTGGCGCGATTGAGCGCACTACTGAGGAAGGAAAACGACGATGTTGCGGAAGCTTTTTGGCGGGGCGGCGGCGAATGAGCAAGGCACGCTCAGCGTGGACGAGGCGCGGGCGCAGCTTGAGGCGGGCGGGGCGCTGCTGGTCGATGTGCGCGAGGCGGATGAGTGGCGCGCGGGCCATATCGCGGGTGCGCGGCATATCCCGCTCAGCACCTTGCCCGATCACCTCGCGGCGTTGCCGCGCGACCGTGACATCCTGCTCTTCTGTCGGAGCGGCAATCGCAGCGGGATGGCGACCAAGCTGCTGCGCCAGCACGGCTTCGAGCGGGCGAAGAATGTCAATGGTGGGGTGACGGCCTGGCAGCAGCGCGGGCTGCCGCTGGTGAAGGGGGCGTGATGGACGGAACTCTCCTCCGGTCAGCCGCCCAGGGGGTACCCGCGACGCGGGGAGGGGTGCTTCGTTAAGAGGGCGGTGGTGGTTGGTGGATGTTACCCTTCCCTCGACCCCTCCTTTGAAGAGAGAGGGGGCCTTGTCGTGGGGGGGAGAGCGGGTCAGATGGGAAGCTTCAGTGGTTGAGGCAGCGGGTGGGGTTGGTGTAGTCGAGGAGACAATGATGAGCGAAAGCCCTTCGTATTCCCTGTAAGATCGCGCCGCGCAGCTCGCTATTGAGTCGGCGGGTCGAAGTTAGCGGCGAAGCGGGTAGCACGTCACTACCGCGCCCCGTTCTCCAACCTGACGGTGTCAGCGTAACGATTGCAGCACCGTCAGGGCCTCATCGACGTGTTTCGTCACCAGCATTTGCGAATTGAAGATGTGCCTGATGACCCCCTCTTTGTCGATGACATACGTCACCCGTCCGGGGAAGAGTCCGAGCGTGAGCGCGACGCCGTAGCGCTGCCGCACCGCATTATCGGTATCGCTCAGGAGGATAAAGGGCAGCTGGTGACGCGAGGCGAAGCCGGTATGCGAGGTGGCGGTGTCGGCGCTCACCCCGATTACCTCCGCATCGGCCTCCTTGAATACCTCGTAACTGTCCCGGAAGGCACATGCCTGGGCGGTGCAACCGGGGCTGTCATCTTTCGGGTAGAAGTAGAGCACGACCGCCCGCCCGCGAAAGTCCTGCAGGCTGACCGGGTTTCCCGCTTGATCGGGTAGGGTGAAGTCGGGGGCGTGGCTCCCCACGCGCGGTGTTGTCGATGCTTGCGCGACCCTGGCCATCGTCGTTCCCCCAAAAACTTCGGTATCTCTTGTGGGCCGGGACGCTGGCGGCTATTGCCCCGCACCCTGGCGCTCACCGCGCCGCTCCACGACCATCGGCAGGCCGTTGCGCGACCCGAGCGTGCCGTCCATCCACAGTTGCGGAGTGTGCCCCGGTACCGTGCGCGGCGCGAAGTGCCGCGCGAGGAGCGCCACGATGAGGTGGGACTCGAACAGCGAGAAATTGTTGCCGATGCAGACGCGCTGCCCCGCCGCGAACGGGTGATAGGCGTGGTTGTGGCGCGCCGCCTCCTGTTCCGGCTGCCAGCGGTCGGGATCGAACCGCTCCGGGTCGGGCCAGAAGTCGGGGTGGCGGTGGGTGAGATAGGGCAGCAGGATCATCTGCGCGCCGACCGGCACGGGGACGCCATCGATCTCATCGGGGGCGACCACGTCGCGCGCATACATCGGGGCGGCGGGGTAGAGGCGCAGCGTCTCCTTGACCACCCGCAGGGTATACGGGAGCCGCTTGAGGTGTGCGAGCGTTGGTGCGTCATCGCCCAGGACATCGTCGAGTTCGGCGTGCAATCGCGCGGCGACGTCCGGGTGTTTTGCCAGGGCGTGCCACAGGAAGGCGAGGGTGCGGGCGGTCGTCTCATGGCCGGCGAAGAAGATCGTGATCGATTCGTCGCGCAGGAGCGTGTCGGACATCGGCGCGCCGGTCTCCTCGTCGCGCGCATGCATGATAGTGTTGGCGAATGTTCCGGCGCGCTCGTGGCATAATGCGCTCCGAACCATCGGCACGCGAGATCGGCGAGGAGCGTCGTCATGAGCCTGCACCCGACCGCAATCGATCCCGTCCCAGAGCTGACGGCGGCGGTCGCCCGCGCCGCCTTGCCGCGTGGCAATCGGTACCTGGCCATGCGAGACACGCTGGGGACCCTCTTCACCGATCAGGATTTCGCCGACCTGTTCTCGTCCCGCGGGCAGCCCGCGTATCCGCCGTGGCGGCTGGCGCTCGTCACCGTCATGCAGTTCGCCGAAGGCCTATCCGACCGCCAGGCGGCCGAGGCCGTGCGCGCCCGCCTCGACTGGAAGTACGCCCTCGGCCTCGAGCTGACCGATCCGGGGTTTGACTTCTCGCTCTTGAGCGAATTCCGCACCCGCTTGCGCGTGGGCCAGGCCGAGGACCGCCTGTTCGCGACGCTCTTGACCGGCTTGCAGGACCGTGGCTTCCTCAGGGCACGCGGTCAGCAGCGGACCGACTCGACCCATGTTGTCGTCGCCATTCGCACGCTCAACCGCCTCGAATGTATCGGCGAGACCATGCGCAGCGCACTCAACGGCCTCGCCTCGGCGGCGCCAATCTGGCTCCGGGAGCAGTTGGACCCGCAGTGGGCTGAACGCTACCAAGAACGGGTGCAAGAGTATCGGTTGCCCAAGAGTAAGGCCGACCGGGTGCGCTACGCTGAAGTGATTGGCGCCGACGGGTTCGCGTTGCTCACTGCGGTCTATGCGCCCGCCGCGCCGCTCGAGCTGCGCGCGCTGCCGACGGTCGAGCTCCTCCGCCGGGTGTGGATCCAGCAGTTCGCCGCGCCACACGATCCGGTACGCTGGCGCGACAACGCCGAACTCCCGCCGGCCGCACTGCTGATCCAATCGCCGCACGACGCGGAAGCGCATTTCGGGATCAAACGCCAGACGACCTGGACGGGGTACAAGGTCCACCTGACCGAGAGCTGCGATCCGGACCAGCCGGCGCTCATCACCAACGTCGAAACCACCGCAGCCACGCTGACGGATAACGCCGTCGTCGGGGACATTCACGACCAGCTGGCGACGCGGAACCTGTTGCCGACGCACCACATCGTGGACGCCGGCTACACGGATGCCCGCGGGATCGTGGCCGCCGCGACCGATCATGCGGTCGAACTGGTCGGGCCGGTGCTCGCGGACACGAACTGGCAGGCCCGCCAGAACCGCGGGTATGCCGCCGCCGATTTCACGATCGACTGGGCCAACCACGCGGTGCGCTGCCCGCAAGGACATACCAGCAGCTATTGGCGCGCGCACCACGACCACACCGGCCACGACGTGGTGGAGGTGCGCTGGAGCTGGACGATCTGCAAGGTCTGCCCGGCACTCGGCGCGTGCTCGCAGAAGCAGCAGGGCTCGCGCACCCTCAAGCTCCGCGCGGAGGCGGAGCACCGCGCCTTGCAAGCGGCGCGACACCGCCAAAACACCCCGGCCTTTCGGGAGCAGTACCAGCAGCGGGCGGGCATCGAAGGCACGCTCTCGCAGTGTATCCGGATGAGCGGGCTACGACGCGCGCGGTACCGCGGGCTCGCGAGAACCCACCAGCAACAACTCTGCATTGCCACCGCCCGCAATGTTGTGCGCGCCGTGGATTGGCTCACACCGCCAGCCAAGCGCAAACCACACCAGTCATCATTCTCGGCGCTCCTCGCCGCCGCGTAACCCGTGGCATTCGCCAACACTATCGAACATCGCGCGCTTCACCAGCTGCAGCTTGTTGACGTGCCCCTCGACCTGGCCGTTGCTCCATTCGGTCGTGAGGGCCGCCTCCACCGCGTCGCGGTCCTGCGCCAGCCCGGCGGCCAGCTCGCGGAATTCGGGCACGTCGCCGGCGGCGGCGCGGGCCAGCCAGCCATCGAGCGCCGCTCGGTCGCGCCCCCGTAGCAGGGCGAGGAAGTCGCGCGCCAGCGCCTCGGCCGCGGCGATCTCCGGACACCATGCGAGGAGCGCGGCGAGGAACGCCTCCCGCGCCGGCGTGCGCCCCTCGGCCGGGAGGAGCAGCCACCAGCGGACGCGGCGCGGCGAAGGGGTGCGCGGCGGCGGGAGCGGCGCTGGCGGGAGCCCCGTCGGACGCTTGCCACGCCGGGGCTCGTCCGGCGCGCGCCAGGGGGCGACCAGACGCTGAATCGTGCGCAGCGAGCCGCAGTAGCCGTCCTCGCGCAGTTCTTGCCCCAACGCCTTCGCGTCGCGGCAGCCCGCGCGCCAGCGCTCGCGCAGGTAGGCCTCGTGGTCGCCCCGGCACGCGCCCGGCTTCGGGCCGCGTGCCGTGAGGTCGGGCGGGCCGCCCGCCAGCAGGTAGGCGCGGACGGTCGGGATACTCACCCTCACCTGGCGGGCGATCGCCGCCTTCGACCAGCCCACCGCAGCGAGCCGCGCCATCTCGTCGTAGAGGTGTTGACGCTGCTGCTGGTAGAGCGTTGCCGGGGCGGCGATGGTCGGGACCGGGGCTCGCTGCGTCGGCGAATCGGTGGTGGCGTCCTCAGCGGGTCGATCCGGGGCGACCTGCCGGAGCGCGGCGCGATGGCGCTGAAGGACGCGCTCGAGCGCATCGCCGATATTCTTGGCGAGGTGGAAGCGATCGGCCACCTGGATCGCCTTCGGCGCGCCCTGCCGCCCTCCCTCCGCGTAGGCCCCGCCCCGATCGCGGCTGATGACCTCGATGCCGGGATGCGCGGCCAGCCAGGCGGCGAAGGTCGCCGCGCTGCGGTCGGGCAGCACGTCGACCGGGCGGCGGCGCTCCAGATCCACCAAGACCGTCCCGTAGGTCCGCCCCCGCCGCAGCGCCCAGTCATCCACCCCGAGGACGCGCGGCGGCGGCGCAGCCGGCAGTGGGGCGGCGTGGATGGCACGCAGGAGCGTGTCGGGGCTGGCGGTCAGGCCGAGGGCGGCGAGCAGCCGCGCCCCCGGCTCGCCGCCGAGCGCAAAGGCGATCGCCTCGAACACGGTCGCCAGCCGCCGCGTGCGGCGCGCGTGGGGCGCGGCGACGGTCGGCACCCGCTCGGTGAACGTCCGCCGCTCACAGGTCGGGGTACGGCAGTAGAAGCGGCGCATCTGGAGGTCCAGGCGCACCGCGAGCCCCTGCCAGGGCAAGTCGCTGAGGCGGCGACGCTTCCGGCTGTGCAGATGCGAGGACGGCCGGCCGCAGTCGGGGCAACTGGCGCGCCCACCGCGCGTGGTCACCACGACGGTGATGCGCTCGGCGTCAGCGAGGAGCGTCACCAAGTGCAGGGCCTCGGCATCGGGCAAGAGGGTGGCGGTGCGCATCGGCGGCCTCCGTGGCGTACTCTAGACGGCAGGGTGCCGGGGAGTATAGCCGGGGCCGCCCCGGCAGCACCGACTTGGCGGGAGAGCCTTTTTACTTGACGTTAGACAATGGCATGAACCGTAAGCAACGTCTTTGGGTCACCGTCCTCGGCGGTCTCCTGGCACTCATGGTCGTTACCACCGGCGTGACCCTGGCCCGCGAGCCGGGGCGGCTGCCGGGATGGGCGACGCCCGCAGCCACCGGTGCCGATCCTTTCATGGGGGCTGCCGATCCGTCCGCGCCCTATGACCTGCGCTTCCTCGACGAGATGCTCAGGCATCACGAGGGCACGGCTGCCTCGGCGCTGG
>JAABUS010009789.1_pt1 | contig 10024 bp, 7 predicted proteins | sample 5560161 | NCBI WGS metagenome assembly JAABUS01 (sample SAMN10711885, study PRJNA513376) | rock metagenome | isolation source: Antarctica rocks | place: Antarctica: Victoria Land, Trio Nunatak nord | collected 2016-01-04
TTTTATCGGCATAAATTCTTTAACAGATTTTAGGTGATAAAAGAAGCATCCCAATCAATACCCGGCATTTTGTTTTAAATTAGGATTGGCAATGATCTCGCGTTGCGGAACAGGGAAAACCAATTTAGGAGAATTCCATTCCAGGGCACCAACGTTTTGCATCGTCCTTTTTGCATCGTGCAAAAAGAAACCGCCTTCAAAAGCAAGTTCGTGCCTGCGTTCTGTTAATACATTGGTAACGGTAGCGACAGCAAGCGGAGACAAGCCGGCACGTATCCTGATCCGGTTAACATCATTCAAAGGCGTATCACCAATGGCAGAAGTTGTGCCGATGCGCAAATTGGCTTCTGCCCGGTTTAAATACATTTCGGCCAAACGCACTATTCTGACGTTACCATATTGGTTTTGAAACTTGGAGGAATAAAGGGAACCGCCATCATTATAAAAAAATGCACCTCGTGCATCTCCTTTTTCAAACTCAGCAGTGAAAGAAGGTAAAATAGCAGCATCGCCACGGCCGCCATAAGTTGGGCCGCCATAAAATTCGTTTAAACTATTAACACCTTGTGGCACGGTTATTTGAACGGCAAAAATATCTTCAGATGTGTTATCTACATGCACCGGGCCAGGGAAAGGAAATTCTGCCGCATATGTACCGTTCAAACTGTAAACACCGGCACCAATTACAGTATTTGCTTCGGCAGCAGCATTTGGATAATCTAACTTTTGCATATAAACACGCGACAATAAGGCTGATGCTGCATACTTATTTGCATAAAAAGCGTTTGTTGCAGGCAGCTTAGTTTTGGCAGTAGTTAAATCTGATAAAATTTGTGCATAAACTTGCGCAACTGTTGCCCGTTGCACATTTGATGTTGCATCAATTTGGGTAGTTGGCGTTAAAACAATGGGCACGCCGAGGTTGGTATTTGGGTCGCCATCGTTCCAGGCACGTCCATAAAGCCGCACCAAATCAAAATAATTCATGCCGCGTAAAAACTTCGCTTCGCCTTCTATCCGGTCACGATCGGCAGGAACCGTAACTTTATCCAAAGCTGAAATTACGTAGTTTAACTGGTTGATGTTTTGATAAGCCCTTAACCAAAGATTAGCCACAAAAGAATTATTTACGGTGATGGATTGATTGGTCATTTCCGTCAACTGCTGATAAGTTCCGGTCCAATCAACAATTCCCTGTCCTGCCGATCCTAACAGGTCGGGCATTAAAAACACCAATCCACCGTATAAAGATTCTACGTTGTTACGTAAAGCAGCCAAATTGCTATATGCGCCAACCAAGGTGATTTGTACATCTTTGGCTGTTAACAAAGCTTGGCTGGTTTCTATACTTTGCGTCGGTTTTAAATCCAATTGTTTATTACAGGCAGATAAAAGAAGCATCAAGCCTGCACATGCTATGTTTTTTATATTCAATTTTGTCATCATTTCAATTTTTTAGGGTTACAAGCCAATGTTTAAGCCGAAAGTAATAGTGCGGGGTTGAGGCGCCGAATAAAAATCGACACCCAAATTAATATTGGAAGCCTGATAATCAGAATTTACTTCCGGGTCCCAGCCTTTGTATTTCGTAATCAAGAACAAGTTATAAGCATTCATAAAAACCCTTGCCTTGCTTACCCTGATCTTGCTTAATAAACTTTTAGGAAGGTTGTAACCAAAAGAAACTACTTTACATCTTAAATACGAACCATCAGACAGATACCTGCTGGATGCAGCAACGCCATTTCCATAAAATAAACGGGGTTCGGGCACGTTGGTAATATCGCCCGGCTTGTTCCAATAGTTCATCTGGTCGGTAGTTTGGTTATCATAACCATTACCGGCGCTTGCACTCATGTACTGGCCGCCGCTATTATAAATTTTGTTGCCGTAAACACCCTGAAAGGTTACCGAAAGATCGAAGTTCTGGAAAGCAAAATTATTGGTAAATCCATAATTGATCTTTGGCGTAGGGTTGCCTAAAATTACATTTTGCGCCGCGTTATAATCATTTGTTGTGGTGCGGTTACGGGTTCCGTCAGGATTGGCCGTATTTAAATAATAGATGGCATCACCGTTTGCAGGGTCAACCCCAGCGTATTCCCTGCCGTAAAAAACACCTATCGGCTGCCCTTCAATAACCCTGTTTAAATCATTTGTCCCAAGGATTTGTCCGCCTACATTTGTAATCACGTTTTTGTTGTAAGCGATATTTGCAGAGGTTGACCATCTAAATTTGCCAACTAAATTCTGCGAAGTTAAAGCGAACTCCAAACCCTGGTTATATAAATTACCTGCATTTTGAAACTGGGTAGAAAAGCCGGAAGTTCCCGGAATATTTACGTTTAGCAAAAGGTCTTTGGTGTTTTTACGATAAAAATCAAAAGCGCCGGACAAGCGGTTGTTAAAAAACCCAAAATCCAAACCTGCATCAAATTGTGCCGTTTGTTCCCATTTTAAGTTTCGATTGGCAAGCTGCGAAATACGCTGGCCGGCAGCGCCATTGTAACTGGCATCACCCGTAAACAAACCAAGCGAAGAATAATTAGGGATTTCTGCATTACCCGTTAACCCGTAGCTGACCCGCAACTTTAAAGAACTTAAAGTTGTAAAGTTCTTTATAAAATCCTCTTCCGTTATCACCCAGCCAACAGAGCCGGCAGGAAATATACCATAACGGTGAGAGGCGCCAAAACGCGAAGAAGCATCATCACGGACACTAGCCGAAACTAAATATTTATTTTTAAAAGCATAATTTCCGCGTAAAAAGTAGCCGACAAAGCTAAAGTTTGTACTGCTCGAAGAACCGGTTGTTGTTGCTGCGGAAGATATGGTTTTATAAGCATCGGAAGGAAACTGCGTACCGGTGGCAGAATTATAGTTTGTTTGTGAATACTGATAGTTCATACCGGCCGTAAAATCTACAATATGATCTTGGCCAAAAGTATTTTTATAGGTGAAATAATTGTTGGTGTTATAGTTTAAAACCTGCGTGTAATCATTTACGCCGGAACCGTTCGAGGTTGCCGTATTCCTGAAAGTCAAGCTGTTGTAATAGCTTTCTTCATTCTGGTTCAACTGATCAACACCAAACTCGGTACGGAAAGAAAGCCCTTTTACAATTTTCAGGTCACCATAAACATTGCCTAAAGTTCGGTAAACGTTGGTGTTGTAGTAAGCATTGCCAACACTAAGCAAAGGGTTATAGTAAACCGGATAAGTACTGGCTACGGTACTGCCAAAAGTTGTGGTACTGGCGACACCATTTGGCAATGTGCCGCTTAATAAACCTGTCCGCGGATCAATTAATGGCGTAATGGGCGATAGCGCAACAATTTGCAAAGGTGTAGAAAAAGCGTCATCGTTAGATACACGGTTGTTGATCGTGCGGGCAAAACTCAAGTTCATGCCGACCGTAAAATTGCTGTACATTCTACTTTCAAGGTTGATCCTGCCGGAATATCTTTTAAAACTGTTGCCTACTAAAATACCTTTTTGATCTAAGTATTGGCCGCCTATATAATAAGTTGTTTTATCTGTTCCCCCCGACAAGTTTAAATCGTATTGCGACTGCGGCGCTTTCTGAAAAGCCTGCTTTTCCCAATCCGTATTAACATCACCGGTTTGCCAGTTGGTGCTGCCCGCAGCATAACGGGTCAAACGGTTGTCAACACGAGTTTTGTAATAGGCTTGGGCACTTGCCAAAGTTGAAAAATTACCGGCGTTAAAATCTTGTGTTGCTGCCCCTAACCCTGCCCGTTCTTCCAATTGCACGTATTGAGAAGCATTTAAAAACTGACGGTGCCTGGAGGGTTGGCTATCACCAAACTGAGCATTAAAATTAATGCTTGGCGTACCGGCCTTGCCTTTTTTTGTGGTGATCAAAACTACACCGTTGGAAGCACGGGCGCCATAAATCGCTGATGCAGAAGCATCCTTTAAAACATCTATGGATTCGATGTCGTTGAAATTAATGTCAGCGATGGGGTTAGTGGCTGCAGAAGTACCAGACTGGCTGCTTGAAGTGATCGGAACACCGTCAACAACATAAAGCGGCTGGTTTCCGGCCGATAAAGAGGATGTTCCCCGCACCCTGATTTGCATACCCTGCCCCAACTTTCCGTTATTAGATTGAACAGAAACACCTGCAATTTTACCCTGAATGGCCTGTTCTACCGTGGTAACCGGGGTTTCCTGGATGTCCTTGGCGGTAACACCGGCTATAGACCCAGTTACGGATTGCCGGGTTTGTGTACCATAACCTACCACAACTACTTCGGACAACTGCTGGGCATTTTCTCGGATTGCAGCATTAACTAAAGTACCGGTAATAGGAATTTGCAGTGTTCCAAAACCAATGTAATTAATAACCAATGTTTTGGCACTGGCAGGCACAGCTAAAGAGTAGCGGCCGTTTGCATCAGTTTGAGTTCCTATCGACGGAACCTCCTTAACCGTTACACTAACACCAGGCAATGTTGAGCCGCCTTTCGCATCGGTTACTGTACCTGTTATTGTCCTGTTTTGAGCAAAAACAGTCAGCGAAACAGTAAACGCTAAAAGGAAAAATAAAAATTTTTTCATACGTTGTTTTTAGAAAACAAATGTTAATTATTTGTTAAAACTAAAACAAAGTTATGTTTAAATTAAATTTCCAATAAGATTTTTACAAAGTTTTTAAGAAGAAGTGAAAAAAAACGCGCTTATAACTATTTATCATTATGCAATTGGCTTTATTAATGAATTTTGGAAAGTTCTTTAATGAAAGAACAACTGTAATTGGTTCTTTTACTAAAAAAATTGAAATAGCAGAAGTATTTAAGATAATTTCAGGTTGAATAAAGAGTATATACTGTTTTTACAACACAAATTCTTACAACGCCTCCGCAATCTTCTCTTTCCCGATCATTTCCAGCAGAACCTTTTCAGCCTGGTTCAATCCCGGAACGGATAAAGGTTTGTCTTCGGTGATCTGTTCCAAGTAACGGTCAATCCGGCCTTCTTCATAGCTTTTGATCAGCGTTGGGTGCACATAATATTTTTTGCAAACGGTACGGGTATTGCCCAGGTGGAAAGCTACATCGTCCAAAACCTTTTTTATATTCTTCTTACATTGAGTGGTTGTTTCAAAACCGCCGGCTGCTTTAAAAGCATATAAAGCATGTACACTGCCAGACCAGGTACGGAAATCTTTTGCCGTAAAATCCTCTCCCGTAATGTCTTTCAGATAAGTGTTGACATCACCGCTGGTAATATCCTGCGGGTTGCCTTCCTCATCATAATATTGAAACAACTCTTCCCCCGGGATGTCCTGGCATTGTTTTACTAATTTGGCCAGTTTTTTACTTTCTAATTTCAAATCATGGTAAACCCCTTTTTTGCCCTTGAAACCAAATTTTATGGTTCCGCCTTCAATTTCAACATGCTCATCGTTCAAAGTAGTTAAACCATAAGAGCCATATAGTTCCCGGTAATTTTCGTTTCCGATACGGATATGCGTCAGCTCCATCACCCGCACCACTAAAGCAAGAACTTTTTGTTTATCCAAGTTTTTGCGTGCCAGATCGGTATCAATCTGTTCGCGGATTTTGGGGATATGGTTGGCAAATTCTTCCATGCGGTGGTATTTGGATTGATTCCTGATCTTGTTCCAATCGGCATGGTAACGGTATTGCTTCCTTCCGGCAGCATCTACGCCGGTAAATTGCAAATGGCCGTTTTCGTACGGACAAATCCAAAGATTGGTATAAGCCGGCGGGATCACCATTTTGCGGAAACGTTCCAACAGTTCTTCATCTTCCACCAATGCCCCTTTTGCATCTTTAAAAATGAACTCCTCCCCCGCTTTTTCGCGAGTGTAGCCTGGGGAAGAATCGCTTACATATCTTAAACCAACGGATTTTGCGGTAATTTTAGGGTCGCGGCCAATTTTATCTAAAGTTTTACGAAGTTGCTGCATGTGGGTAATAAACGAAATTTTGTACCAGAGGTTTTAGGTATAAGTAATCTTAGTTTGGCATGATAAAAGAACAAAACGAAGTGTTGAGCGGTTAAACTTTTATACGATAAAAACAGCATCATGAAATACAACATTTTAAGTAATACAGGCTTGTTAGTTTCCGAAATCTGCTTCGGGACCATGACCTTTGGTTCAGGTGGACAATGGTCAGCCATCGGCGGTGTTGAGCAAAGCGGTGCAAACGATTTGATGAAACAGGCAGTGGATGCAGGCATCAACTTTATTGATACCGCCAATGTTTATTCTTTCGGGCAATCGGAAAAACTGCTTGGGCAATCCATTAAAGATTTAGGGTTGAGCCGAAACGAACTGGTGATCGCCAGCAAAGTGCGCGGCAAAATGGGCGAAGGCAAAAACAATGTGGGATTGTCGCGCTACCATATTTTTCAATCCGTAGATGAAAGTTTGCAGCGTTTACAAGTTGATCATGTTGATATTTTGTACGTTCACGGTGTTGATCCGCTCACACCTATTGAAGAAATTGTAAGATCATTAAACGATATTGTAACGACTGGAAAAGTACGATACGTAGCCGTGTGCAACTGGCCGGCCTGGATGGTGATGAAAGCTTTAGGCATTGCCGAAAAACATGGATGGAACAAGTTTGTGGGCATGCAGTATTTTTATTCGCTTTCGGGAAGGGATATTGAACGGGAAATATTACCCTTGGCTAAAGCAGAAAATATTGGTGTAATGCCTTGGAGCCCCTTAGCAGGAGGCTTTTTATCCGGAAAATTTACCCGTGAAAATGAAAAAGCAGGAAATTCCCGTCGGGACACTTTTGATTTCCCTCCTGTCAACAAAGAAAAAGGCTATGATATTATAGATATGTTGAACGGGATTGGCCAGCAATACCAGGTGAAAGCTGCCGAAATTGCTTTGGCTTGGGTAAGGCAGCAACCGGGCGTAACCAGTACCATCATCGGTGCCAAAAACCTGGAACAGTTAAAATCCAACTTGCATTCCACGGAACTGACGTTAAACGAAGATGAACTGAAACGGATTGACGAAGTAAGCGCTTTGCCAAAAGAATATCCGGGCTGGATGGTGGAGCGGCAGGGGAATGACCGGAAGCAGGATTAGGGATACTTCTTTTATAAACATAAAGTTGGTAAGCATTTATAGAAAAGTCGGCACTTGATTAGTTTCGATTTTTTTTGTTTTTAGGTTGCCAGGTATCAATTTTATATGGGTAAAAAAAGTATTTAAGTTTTGTTCGCGTTTTGTATTGCCAGTTGCTAAAAAACCAAGTTATTTATACCAATTTAAAAGTCACTGATGTTGATTATCAACTATATAAAATTAGAACTGTTGTAAACTCGAATATTTGGAAGACTTTCTCTATGTTTACTAAAACTTGTGGGACTTGCGTCTATCTATGAGTTGCACGCAATTTGCGTTTTCGCCCGGACTGATTTTTTAAAGATTTTTTGTCCCAAAAAAGCAAAAACACAAAAAGCGTTTAACATCAGTTTGGCAAAAAACTGACTGAAGGAAGTTGTTGAACTTTTGTTTTGCTATTTTGCTTTAGTTCCGGCTGACGGATCAAAATTTGATTATTAATTTGGCTTTGGTTTTCGGCGGAAGGATTTCAAATCCCAGTTCTTCGCCAAGCCGCCGCTGTTAGGCGCAACCCTCCCACATTCCACTTAATAAATACCGAATTGCACATTCAGTGCTCTTGCAAAATCCTTCCTTTTGAAATATTAAGAACTATAAAAGAACCTATTGTTGTAATTGCCAAAATAACCACCATCGGAATCAAAGAATCTTTTACAAATATTCCTACAATAAATGAAGTTAAAGCACCAAATCCAAGTTGAATATCACCCATCAACGACGATGCGCTTCCTGCGTTTTTTAGAAAAAGGAGCAAGACTTAATCCTGCACAATTGGGGTTGGAAATACCTAAACATGATAGAAAAAGAAACAGCATAGCAATTGTACTGTACAATCCCAAAAGATTATTCGTTGTTAAAAGCAGAAATAAAATACTAATGCAACTTTGAAATAATAAAGCCCCAAAAACTAATTGCTGACTTGAAAATCTTTTGAGCAACATTCCATTTAGTTGCCCCGAACCAATAAAACTGACAGACATTAGCGCAAAAATAATTCCATAGGTTTTAACATCTACTTTAAAAATTGACATAAATACAATTGGCGATGCAGAAATGTAGGTAAACAATCCGGCAAATGCAATTGCACCTGAAAGTGCGTAAGTATAAAATTGTGGAGTACTCAAAATTTCCCAATAATTGGCAACAATAGCTATTGGTTTTAATGATACAGAAGCGTTGGGTTTGTCTCTGTTAGGAAGCCCAATCATGGATGCGGTTAGTATAATAATTCCCAGGGACATCAATATTAAAAAAACGGTGTGCCAGCCATAATTCTCTGTAATAAATCCGCCAATAGTGGGTGCTAACAGCGGCGATAGCCCCATAATAAGCATGAGTTTTGAAAATACTTTCGGCGTGTCTTTTTCAGGAAAATAATCAGGAACCATAGCTACCGATGCAACTATGGCTGAGCAAGTGCCAATGGCTTGAAGCAATCGCAATACAATAAATGTATCAATATCTTTTACAAATATGCAACCTAAAGAAGCTAAGATATAAAGGAGCATTCCGAAAAATAATGGTTTCTTTCTGCCAAAGCGGTCTAATAGCGGGCCATACAATAACTGCCCTACTGAAATACCAATGAAATAACTCGACAATGTCATGGAAACATTTGCGATAGAAGTGTGTAAGTCTTTTGCAATTCCTTTAAAACCTGGCAAATACATATCTATAGAAAATGGGCCAATAGCGGTAAGCAAGCCCAATATAAAAACGATTTTTAAATATTCCTTTTTTTGCACTTTGTTGAATAAATTTTTTGTTTGAAAAATGTGCGGTCAGTAAAAATTGCAGTATCAAAAAAATAAAATCAAAGTTTTGAAAATTGTTTTTTCAATTTAGAGCCTGTTTAAAGTTTTTTCAATCTATTTTCTATGCTTCTTTTATCACCTGAAAATTGATAAGAACTTAATTTTTGATTTATTTAAATTGATGCAGACACCAATTTTTACAGGGTAAAAGAAGCATTATTAATCCTGAGAATACCGAAGGGTCTTGTATAAATTTAAACAGGCTCTTATTATTTTATAAAAAAAGGCTGTCTCAAAAGTTAGAGACAGCCCTGCCATTACTTCATAAGTTTATTCTAATATCCTGCAGTAAATCTTTGTTTGGGATGCTTGTTCATTTCCACTTCGTCAGCAATTATAACCGCTACATCTTCCACAGATAAAAAACTGCGGCCTTGATTATTAAACACCGGATTGTCTAAACCTAAACGATAACTTCCTGTTCTGCCAGTGTCAATACCTGGATGCATTTCTAAGGCAGGACTAAAAAACGTCCAGCTTAAATCTTTTTCTTCTTTAATAATATTCAGGTAATCTCTTGCAGCCATTGCACCTTGTTTATATGCTTCCGGGAATTCGGGGCCATCTACCACCTGGTTGCCATCAATAAACAAACTTCCTGCACCTCCAATTACTATCAAACGCTCTATACCAGACTCTTTAACGGCATGCTGAATGTTTTTAGAACCTCTTAAAAAATCAGTGTACAAGTTCGGGTTTGTCCATCCTGCATTAAATGCACTTACTACCACACCATATCCTTTTAAGGCAGATGCTAAAGCGGTCACGTCATCTACATCTAATTTTTTAGCAGTTACATTTTCCTTTTCGTGCACCTGAGATATGTCACGTGCAATGGCAAGAATTTCATGTCCGCGACTGTTTAATTCTTCTATTAAATTCTGCCCAACAAATCCCGTGGCACCAATTACTGCTACTTTCATTTTACTTATTTTTTTATTTTAAATTTATTTTTTTATTTTAAATTTATTACTAAAATCCTAAAGGTTTGTTTGCTCAATTCATTTATACAAACCTGTTGAGTTTTGCTGCGTAGTCGATGGGATTTCTTCCATATTTTATTAGTTCA
>JAABUS010009794.1_pt1 | contig 10018 bp, 9 predicted proteins | sample 5560161 | NCBI WGS metagenome assembly JAABUS01 (sample SAMN10711885, study PRJNA513376) | rock metagenome | isolation source: Antarctica rocks | place: Antarctica: Victoria Land, Trio Nunatak nord | collected 2016-01-04
ATACATGGGCCACACGGGAGCAGCAATGGGGCATGCATGCGCGCATATATGGCCATATATGGGGGCAGCAATGGGGCATGCATGCGCGTATATATGGCCATATATGGGGACAGCAATGGGGCATGCGTGCGCGCATATATGGCCATATATGGGGGCAGCAATGGGGCATGCGTGCGCGCATATATGGGCCATGTATGGGGCAGCCGTATAGGGAGAGCAGGGAAGGGATTCCCTGTTATTCCCTTCCCTTCCCTGCTCCGGGGAAGGGAATTACCGAGCCTTCGTTCCCTTCCCTTCCCTTCCCCGGTTCCCTTCCCTGGCCGAGGAAGGGAAGGGATTCCCTGCCCTATTCCGCAGCGTAATTAAATAGTATAAACGACTAGCTAGTTATTCTAGTTATTTAGTTTATAATATTTATAATTATTAAATATTTTATTTTTAAATTATTTTAAATTATTTTATTATTATTAAAATTAAAAATAAAGTAGTTTTTAAAGTAATATAAAATTACGTATTACGAAATCCTCCTAAATTAATAATTTACTATTAATATTTTCTAGGAATTAATTTAAATTTATTATTACTTTTAGTTTAAAGATATCTCGATATATATTTCTATAAAATATATTTTAAATAATTAAAAACTAGAAGTATATTAATATAATATTTATAAATTTAACGAGGTAGAGTATATTCTAAATAAATATATAAGAATATATACTCTTCTAAATATTCTAAAGTATATATATAAAAGTAATAATTTTAATTATAATTATTAAAATTATAATTTTAAATCGATCGATAAGGGTAATATATTATTATTATAAATCGGAGGCGATATTATATAAGAGTTTCTTTTTAAACTTTATTAACTCGACTAAATACTATATTAAAATTAAATTACGAAGATACGCGGGAATAAAGTTCTTAACGGCGGTATAAATATTAAATTTTATATTTATTATATTTTTAAATTTATCTATAAAAACGTAAACGTCTTAATAGTAAACGTATTTACTAGTATTTAGTACTAGGGCGTCGTTTCTAGGCTCGTATTAAGAGTTAAAGAAAATAATATCTTTAATTTTTAATTTATCGGCTTTAATAATAAATTATAAAAGATTAAGAAACTCGATATTATTATCTAAAATATACTCTTCTAGTTAATATTACTACTAATTAATAAAATTAGTTAATATTTACTTTATAACTTAGTTAATAGTAGTAGTAATTATTATTATTAATAATATAGTTTACTCTATAGTAAAGCCTAATATAAAACCTAAATTAAGATTACGAGGAGGTATATTTTCTTAAAATAATATTAACTCCTATTACTCGGTATTTAAACTCTTATAAAAACGAGTATTATAAATAGAATTATTTAATATAGTAATAATAACGATAGATTTATTAAAAGAGTTATTTCTAGAGTTTATCGGATAAAGAGAGACTATATAAATACTAGTCTAGATAAATAAACGTTTTCTAGTATTAAAATAAATAAAATTATTAAATTACTAGTTAAATAAAATATATAAAAGCGTTTTAATAAATAAAGTAATTAATATATATCGTTATTACTATTTATTAAAATCTATATATAGAATATATAACTTTATTAATTTTATAAAAGATATTAATTATTTATAGAGAATTTAACTTTAATATACTAGAATCTAACTAAGGGGCTAGTTTTATTATAGAAATATCGAGGTTTAATTTAATAATATTTATACTAAAGTCTACCTCGTAATAAAATTATATAATAAAATAATATATAAATAGTTATTATAGAATAAAATATTAGAATATAATAGAGTTATATATATTTTTATTATTACTCTCTAGTATATTTAATTATTATTTTAAATATATTAATAACTCTAGAAATACCGATTTCTATATATTTTATATTAAAATTACGTAAAATACTAGAAATACTTATTTATTTATATCCTATATTTGAAAAAAAAAAAAAAAATTAAATAATGATTATATAGTAATTTAATAAATTTTTTTTTAATTTTAACTTTTAATAATATTGAATTAAGACTTTTATTTAAGAATATAATTATTTTCCTAATTTATTTTTAATCTAGATTCCGAGTTTTTAATTAGAATTTTATTAATAATATTTTATAAAATTATAAAATTATTTTTAAAATAAATTTAAATCTCCCGCGTAGATTTTAATTCTAATTTTATAATTTTAATATTAAGATTTACTAAAATTATAGAATATAATTAAGTAATTTTTTCTTTTCCGAATTTACCGATATATAGTTTATTATTACTTTATAATATCCTTTATTATTATTTCTTAATATTTTTAATTATTACTTTTTAATATACTTTATTATTACTCTCTAAATATTTTTTATTATTACTCTCTAGTATACTTTTATATTACTCTCTAATATATTTTATTATTATTTTAGAATATATTTTAGAATATATTTTATTATTACTCCCTAATATAATTTATTATTATTTTATTATTATTTTATAATATACTCTTTTATAACTCTCTAATATAGTTTATTATTATTTTATAGAATACTTTAATATACTCTTTAATATATTTTTTAATATACTTTCTTTATTACTCCCTAGTATACTCGATAATATACTCGATAATTTATTTATAATATATTTTATTATTACTCTTTAATATATCTTATTATTACTTTATAATATATTTTATAATATACTCTATTATTACTTTATAATATACTCTACTTTTACTCTATAGTATAGACGATTATTATTTTATAATATATTTTATTATTATTTTATAGTATACCTCGATATTATATCGGTAAATCTCAAAAGTAAATATTAGTATACTTCAAGCGCTATCAGCCCTGTCAGAAAGCCGTCTACGGGTTTGCGCTGAAACTCCATATTAAATACTAACATAAGGATCAGCAGGATTAGTAAGTCGGGGGTCCAGGTACGTTACTTTCAGCAAATAGTATTTGCTGTCAGCAGGTTCAGCAGGTTCAGTAACTCGATAAATCGTCAGTAACTCAAATATCAGACGAATAGGCCCATTACATACCCTATAGCATGCGCATTTACATGCGCATTTGCATGCGCCATAGTATGGGCCATAGTATGGGCCATAGTATGCCCTATGGCATGCGCAAAGGTATCCTGAATAGCATGCGATGTGCGCCCCCGGCAGCAGCCCCTAAAACATCAGACGAAAGCCCTCCATGGCATGCGCAATCATGGCATGCGCCAAGGCATGCGCCATGGTATGCGAAATAGTATGGTATTCATGTGCGCATACTCCCCGGATGTGCCTGGTTGACGCCCCCGCGAGAACTTTCGCCAAAACTTATTATTCCGGGCCCGGTAGGTCGCTGGCGTTGGTAGTCGTCGCTGGGGGTCGCTGCCGTTAATGGCGACGATTATAGAACTTCATTTATTTCAGCCCTATGATAGGGCTGGCTGCTGTCAGTATACTAACGGTATATACAAGTTGCTGAAGTTACTAATCCTGCTGAAATTAACCTGGAGTTACTGACAGGATACTGCCGACTAACTGAACCTGCTGAAAGTCACCTGCCCGGACCCCTGACTTGCTGAACCTGCTGACAGGACGCTGGCAGCCCTATCCGCAAATTAGGGCTACTAGCAGCGTCCTGTCAGTAACTTTTCTTGGTAAAAGTTGCTGGCAGGACGCTGCCACAACTGGGGTTTTGGCAGGAGTTTTTGAGATTTGCCGATGTACTCTATACCCTATTATATTATATACGTTGTATACGGCCCTGTTATCTACCCCATTACTGCTCTATTATACCTCTATATATAGTCCTACTCTAAATCTACTATATACCGGTCTATAACCCTGTTATGATTCTATATCCTATTCTACTTGACGGTGGTGGTTGGCCCATACAAATTTTGGTGCGCGGGCAATCCGTTCAGCGCTTCCGCCCGTGGTTTTGCAATCAACTGTATCACCTCCATGAATCGCGGGGATGGTACAGTGCGGCACCGTAGAAGGCTTGGGTGTGCACTGGACGAAGGAAGGGAAGCCAAGCCTCGAAAGAGAGGGGCTTATTCGAGTAGGAGACTACTAGTAGGAGTGTGCTATGTCATGGTAACGTCCGTTCTCACTAAAAATATGAAACTAAGCCTTCTTAGGTTCTTTCACGATGGGAATTAGCAATTGGCCTGTTGAAGCCAAATCAGACGTTAGTGCGAGGGAAGAAAGTCTGACTCATCAGACTATCACGTTCTAGCCTCTGTCATCTCGATGTAAGCCAATCACACCCTAAAATATAGTGCCTAAACTCTGCCGAGGCTGCAAGCGATGTCACATCTCACTTTGGATAATTATCACATGCTCCCCCCACGCCAAAGATTAGACACCCTGATTTCAGGTCTGACAGGGCGTCGAATGGGAGCGTCCATAGCGCTAAGGCTCTTCCCTAGCAAGGGTACGTCATCTGATGCATCTCCTGACGGAGACCTCATCGCATCCATCACATAAACCTGTGTCAGCTCCATGGTCGTTCACCGCCCTCATACCTGACACCAGCTCCAACGATTCAAACTCAGACCACCAAACCACAAGCACGCGATTCGCACCCACCACGTGGTCCAACATTATCCCAAAAGCTGAGGATGAGTGCTCAGGATCCTTCAGTGGCACGACATCATCCCGAGGACTCTCCAACAACATCATCTCGAGAGCTGAGGATGAGTGACCAGGATCCTTCAGTGGCACGACATCATCCCGAGGATTCTCCGACAACATCATCTCGAGAGCTGAGGATGAGTGATCAGGATCCTTCGGTGGCACGACATCATTCCGAGGACTCTCACGCTGCGGAGTCTTCTAGACAAAGCAACAACAGGGCAAGGTTTGTCTCAATTCTATTGATCCTCGTTCCACTACTAGTACAATGCTTTTCACGCTCAACAACCCAACCCCTTGATCTCACAAGACACAGTCGTGCCTCTTTTGGAGGCAGTGTCCTCACTCTCCGTCTCATGTTTTATCGATGTCGTGTTTCAGGTCTGACTATATTGAGCTTTGGAGGCTGTACTTCACAACACTCCTACATATGATGAAGACGGGGCAGACCCTCATTGGGCCGATGATGTTGTCGCCTTATTTCGACAACCCACTGGCATTAACACGCCGCGAGCATTGCCCCAAGTATCTCCAGTGGATGGAGTGTATCTGTCCGCAACCAAGCTGTAAAAGGCCACCACAAGGTATATATTCACTCGAGATGCCCACAGTTTCTCTATCAATCAACTCCGATCACATCGAGCCCCTTCTCCCTCATACTTGCGAAAGAAATCTCTATATCATACATTATAAACCCTACTTTGCAGCCTTCTCGTCCTCTAGCGATGCGCGGGTTTCTATATCTGGGCCTCCTCGCCTCCAGTCTTCTCGCTTGTACCTGCACGGCTGCTGATATCAAGCGATATAGCGGTCTGGAAAAGAGAGACGGTCAGAAGGAATGGATCATACGCCCCAAAAACGGCAAAGATACAACAAAACTCAAAGATACCGAGGCCAATATCAAGAAGATCGCGGCAGTGGACCACGTCTATTCCTATACCGATATCAACAACAATCTTCGTCATTGGCTGGTCGCGGTGACAGACTCACAGCTCGATTCTATCAAGGCTGACGATGGTGTCAGCAAAGTGGCGGTAAGTAATCCCTCTGAAGACTCTTGGTGCTCTTTTGGGGCATCAGTGAATATTTTACGGGCCCTTTGTATCCTTATTTCAGACTTCAAGACGGCTGCTGTCCTCCAGAATATGCTACTCAAAAGCTCCGCTAATGCCTCGCATTGACACAGGAGAACCGCAATTTCTGGGTTAAAGGGGCAGCAGTGTCCATGCCATCTCCGCCCGACGTTGTTTCCGACCAGGCCTCTAGAAAAGTTAAGAGAGATACGAAATATACTCGGCAAAAGAAACCGAAGGCTTCCGAGCTGATCACAGTCAGCCAACCCTCGTAAGCTGAAGCTTCCCCAACTGACATTTGACCACCGTATATGTTTGGCTTACATAGTTGTGCATCATAGCGATAAGCCGATTTTGAGCTTGACGGATTATTTCTACGAGAAAAAGGGTGGATCAGGCATTTACATCTACCACGTCGAGGTCGGTGTGGCATTGTTCAACAAAGCCGTGAGTTTCTTTGCGGATACAGAGGTTGACTACATGGGCTCAAAAGGATTTTAGGAATTCCTTCCAAAGCAGGTGGAGATTCTTCAGTCTCCTCTTTCGAAGGAAAGAGGACAGAAAGAGGATGAAGAGTTGGAGAACAACAACAGTCACAGCACATGCACAGCTTCTAAGGCTGTCGGTCAGCTTTATGGTACCGCCAAAGGAGCGACGCTTGTTGTTGTCAAATTGGCTGGATACGACATCGCTGAGGCTTCGGAAGCTTTCGATCTTATCGGGAAAGATCTCAAGGCGCATCCCGAGCGCAAAGGGAATAGTATCGTCACCATGTCCATGAGTTCTGATGACCCAGGTATGTCTTTCCATTCTGGAGATCCCTTGAATGGCAGAAGGCACGTTGTGAATGCTTCTGTGTTCTCTATTGTAGCAAAGTGTGCCTGTTTCTCCATCCCAAGCCTTCGAAAACGCCTCTAATGCTTCGATCGTCATATAGTTGACCCCAACGATCTTGATGTCGACTTGGACTTCCAGAAAGACGATTTGGAGGCCTTGGTGGATGATAACATTATAATTGTCGTTATCGCAGGCAATCATGCCATAGGAAATAAGGACAAAAACGGCAAAGCTCTTCCCGACAGACCAAACATCGACACTTTCCCCGCCGTTATTGAGAGCGCGACATTGCCTCTCATCGTAATCGGCGCAACTAATAACGTAGGTAAAGAGGAGAAATTCTCCCAACACGGTCCTCACCTGACTATTGGAGCACCCGGGTACCAAGTCAGATGTCAAAGCCAGGATCCGGCCAAGACAGACCCTTTCCAAGATAGTGGCACTTCCTTCGGTGAGTCTTGGTTTTCCCGCTTTTGTACTCTGGGGCTGCGAAAAGTGGACAGATCTGGACACTTTCAGGTCGAAGATAAGGGCTTGGCATGTCCGAATGGGCTTGCTAAACGCCCAATGTTGAGTGATGAATGACTAACGATGCCCAGCGGCCCCACTAGTAGCCGGTGTACTGGCCACCCTCTTGGCTGATGCTGATAAACCGATCAAACCGGAGAACGGCGAAAAGTTGGCGTTCGCCGCAAAGAGATACCTCAAGGACAAGGCCAGTTGGACACGAAACGACAACTACAAATCCATCTGGAATGGTGTGACCTCGGGTGATATACAAAAAGTCATTGATGAAGACGGGTGAGTGGATCTGGGAGCTATGTTTCCCGTTTCCGTGCATTTGGTGGAGTTTTTGAGACATGTTTTGGGACCTTAAACGCTTGGTAACCGTCTATGTTGTCTTATTATCGACCCGAAACGGCGACAAGTGATCCCAGAAAAGCAGTACTGATTCTGATAATTGCTTAGGGCTGCTGGCACGGGAACCGACCCTGGCACTGCTCCCGTTACGTCCACCGTCGCGACCGTCGCGCCCGTCGATCCTCCTGCCCAACGTTCATGCCTGCCAAACCCCACCGATTCCCCGAAAGACGCCCACGAAGCGAAGATGCAGGCAGCAGCCAGATATTTCTGCAGCGCGTACGGCAAAGAAACGGCCGCGAAAGAGGCCCCCAATGTTCAACACAGGGTTTGGGGCACCGATGGCTATGCCGCCCGCGGAGGTGGATTTCCCATTGGACAAGACTATAACAGTGGCGATAACAACGATGATGTTTACGATGTCGGCATCAAGGGCGTCGATGGCTGCGTGCCACAAGGAGGATACAATCTCGCTGAGCCACTTAAGGATGTCAAGTGTAGTGATATGGTTTCCAAGGCTTGGCGTGAGTGTGAGTCTTCCCGCTCCACTTTTATATCATTCAGGCAATTTTTTGCTAATTCTGGTATCAAGGCGGCAATAATCAAGGCCGCGGTGGTGATTACACTGCTGGATGCTTGATTTATAGCGCACATACGGTTTACTAGCCTCTCGGGTGTGACATGTCGGGTATGGAGTGATGCAGTAACGTAGGCAGACGGCATTGTCAGCTGGATTCCGACCAGTGGAGTTTGCAAGGAAATATCAACGTTAGTGGCGTTCGGGTGGACATTGAAATACTTGCAATTTAGGCGAAGTGTATGTTATTCAGTCCCACACTTTCATTAAATACTACATAAGCTAGCGCAATCTGTGCAGGCCTAAGGGACTTGGAGTGTTGGGCAACGCTGCCTGCGTCCCCATTCTCCAGCCATGGAATGCGATGTCAAGGCCTTAGTAATTGGAGCTTTGGGAAGAGGTGTCGTGGTTTCAGCATGTTTCGTGTGCTGGGTCTTGGCTGTCGTCAGGATCATAAGTCATTAATATTTCATTGTATTGGTGTCGTGTCCGATGGCTATGCTCTTAGTTCACGATCAGAGGGTAATCCTTCTAGGCCTTGTCATCTACTTATCCGGCTGCTACTAATGATAGGGCAGAAATCTGAGGCCTTAGGCTCTGGTCAGCAGGAGGATTGCAACCCTCTCGGTTGGATGTGCTCCGTAGCCCTGCGCCATGACTAATGGACAAGGAGACTGGTGTGATTCCAATCGATTCTTGGTGTTGAGTACCACGCCCAGCATGTGACACCGTGTTCACCGCAGTCGAAGGGCCGTACAGCCCCAGCCAAGTTGACCGGGTCTTCCTTCGGAAAGTGTACAACTGGCGTCTTGTGACCAACGGGATAGTAGCCCAGTCTCTCCTCAGGCGACTACAAATGTCAACCTGCTCTGGTAGGCCAGCCTTAGCTAGTCCCAGTTTTATTAAAGCCACGCACGTCTGAGCGCTCTTCCTTCGTGGCTTGGCAGCCGTTCCTTCGAGGTGTGCTTGTCTGAGCCTTACATATGAAACGACGACTATGGATTGTAGCTGAAGTTCGACGGATCCTCCTTGATCCTTTACAAGGCTGACGTGCATCGACCTTTGAGCACTTTTAGCCGCTTGCGCAATCTTCCGCGATGTGGTGTCCTTATGGCAGTCCTGAAGGTGAGATAGGTCAGCTACTTCACCCAAGTATAAGCCGATGAAGAAGGATTGGGAAGAGGAACGAATTTGACTGAAACAGACCCCTCATCTTTACTCAAATGAATGAAACTGAAGAGTGACCGTTCGACTATCTAGCGGTGTCTGCGCCATATCGAGTCCCGTAATGCAAGACTTCCTTATCAATCCTCCGAGCCTTGGTTCTTGTTCCCGTTGCGCACGGACGAAGAGCAGGTATCTCAGGGAAGAAGGAAGCGAGGCATAGCCAGACCGTGGCGGGTTACCCAAAAAACAACCCGAAAGCCTTGTTTCAGCCCTCGAAGTGTCTAGAATCCTCCGTTATTCCCCTCGCTAGACACAGCTCGTTTCGAGTTTGACATCGTGCGATATGAATTGATGGTTTGGCGCTGACTGGAACAGCATCTCTATAGGGCGGTCCACAGGGACCACTGCGACATTACGACAATTGCCGATTATGTGTCCCACGTTTTGATTTTGTTCAACCTTCACACCTGTCAACCATAAACTTTCAACGGAATCCTCTAAATTTTCAAAAAACTCTTTGAGAGACCCTGTGAGAGAACTTCTTAAGGTACTTTCTAAGAGACTTTTCGCAAGGTTCTCTAAAAAAATTCCTTAATAGACTCTTGAGATAAAACCCTGAAATCTCTTAAGACCCCTTTTGAGAAACCGTCGAAGACTTCCCCCAAAGTCCCCCCCCAGACTCTCCCCGGGACATCCCTTAGGAATACCCCAGGACTGCCTCTAAGACTCCCCCTGAGACTTTTTTTAAGATTTCGCCTACGATAATCGTAGCACCTAACTAAGCCAAGCTTAGTAGTGGCTACCCGAGTGTCGCGCCTAACCGAGTGACGTAAATCTTCAAAATATTAC
>JAABUS010009795.1_pt1 | contig 10014 bp, 10 predicted proteins | sample 5560161 | NCBI WGS metagenome assembly JAABUS01 (sample SAMN10711885, study PRJNA513376) | rock metagenome | isolation source: Antarctica rocks | place: Antarctica: Victoria Land, Trio Nunatak nord | collected 2016-01-04
GCCTCCGCCCAGTGATCGCATCCGACGACATGCCCGGGCGCCACCGAGATGTGCGCGGTGCGGCGCTCCACGTTCGAGACGATCGGAGAGATCCGCTCGCGATACCCGTCGATCTCCCAGCCCAGCGCGCGCGCGATTGTCCCAATCGACTCCCTGAACCCGATGTGGCCGTCGACACTCCCGTCGCCAAGGCCGCGCTCGAACTCCTCGGGTGTGAGGCCGACGCCGAGGGAGCGCAGCGGGCCGGGCCCGTATGGCGAGAAGTCACTCGCCCGCGTTACCTCGACGCGCTCGACAGACGCGCAGCACGACGTGAGCAGCAGCGCCAGGGCATCCATCACGAACCCGGGGTTGACGCCGGTGCCGTAGACCGTGGTGCCCGTGGCGCGAGCGCGTGCGTCGAGCTGCTCGGCGAGCTCCGGGTGGCTCGCCCACGGGAAGATCATCTCCTCACCGGACGCAATCACGGAGATGCCCTGGTTCACCAGCCACTCGATCTGCGGCACGAGGTCGGGGACGCGCTGATGCGTGGCGAGCAGGCAGATATCGGCGTCGATCGCGCCGAGCTCCTCGGGTGAGCCCGCGATCGCAACGCCGAGCTCGTCCCCGCCGACAGCGGAGCCGAGATCCTGTCCCACCTGGTGGCTGATCGCGCCCGCGAACGTCACCTGCGGGCGGTCGCAGAGCATCCTGGCCGCGCGAGTGCCGATCTCTCCTAGCCCCCACATCAGTACGCGGACGTCCGACATCACTGCCTCCTTTCGGGTAGCGGACGACCGGCAGCGGGGGGAGGCCCCATGGCCTCGAGCCGTCGCCGGGCGTCCCAGATGGTCGCCGAGTTGCTGCTGAGGATCGGTCGGTCGAGCGTGACGCTCAGCTCGTCGAGCAGCGCCAGCGTCGGCATGTTCGTGCAGCTGAGGAAGATCGCGTCCGAGTCCGCTTGCGCCACCGAGAGCGCCAGGCGCCGCACCCGCTCGAGCGGCAGCCTCCCGATCGCTCCGTCCGTCTTGAGGTCGAGGCCCTCCATGCAGACCACGTCGAAGCCGGTCGCCTCGAGGAAGCGGCGCTCGGCCTCGTTGACATCATCCGGATAGGGGGTTCCCACCCCGATGCGCCGAACGCCGAGCTGGTGCAGGTTGTCCATCACAGCGGTCGTCGTCGTCGTCGCCGGGATTCCGGAGGCGGCGACGATGCGCTCGACCAGCGTCCGGTCCCACCCCGGCCCGTGGAGGAGGCTGCCGCTCGTGCAAGCGAACGTGATCAGGTCGACGTCCGCGTCGGCCAGTTGCTCGGCCGCGACCTCCAGGTCGCGCGAGCGGAGCATGGCGTCGAGCGCAGGGACCGAGACCTCGTAGCCGGGCAGCCGGATCCGCGCGAAGACCGCAACCACGTCTGCGGGCAGTGCAGTGGGCAGCTCGGCGCTCAGCGCGATCGACGAGCTGATTTCGATGACCCCGATTCGACCAGCCGCCCCGAGCACGAGCTGGAAGTTAGCAGAGATCATATGGTAGTATGAATTCGTGGACGCGACCGGTTATGCAGCCGTCATGGAGCGACGGGCTGAGATTCTGGAACGATCGCTCGGCGTGGACTACGCTCGCCTGGAACGGCACGCAGGCAGATTCGACTACGAGGCGCTGATGGACGTGATCGGCCTCGACCTCGACGGCATCCGCGACGTCCAGCGGGCGTCCGGCGTCGGGGCGACGCCGCTCGTCGAGCTGCATAACATCACCGAGCTCGTCCGGCGCGGGGCTCCCCCGGGCAAGGGGGCACGGATCCTCGTGAAGGACGAGGCCGCCAACCCGTCCGGTAGCTTCAAGGACCGGCGCGCGTCGCTCTCCGCGTATCACGCGCGTCGCGCCGGCTATCCCGGGATGGTCACGGCGACGAGCGGCAACTACGGCGCCGGCGTCGCGTCGCAAGCCGCGCATCACGGGCTGCGAGCGATCGTGATCCAGGAGGCCTTCGACAGCCAGGGACGCGGCCAGCCGGAGATCCTGGAGAAGGGCCGCAAGTGCGAGGCGCTCGGAGCCGAGGTGATCCAGACCACCGTGGGCCCCGAGCTGTTCTACCTGCTCCTCCGCGTGCTGGAAGAGACCCGCTACTTCAACGCGAGCCTCTACACGCCGTTCAGCATCCGTGGCATCGAGACGCTCGGCGCGGAGATCGCCGAGGACACGCGCGCGCTCACCGGACGGGACCCCGACGTCGTGCTCGCGACCCACGCAGGGGGTGGCATGGTCACCGGCACCGCACGGGGACTGCGAGCTGCCGGAGCTCGCGACACCAAGGTCGTCGGGGTGAGCGTCGACCTGACCGGCCTCCACATGGCCTCCGACCGCGCGTTCAACCGTAAGTCGTTCACGACGGGGCACAGCGGCTTCTCCATCCCCTTCACAACGTGGCCCGACCGGGTCGATGTGCCGCGCAACGCCGCACGTCCGCTCCGCTACCTCGATCGCTTCGTGATGGTGACGCAGGGCGAGGTCTTCTTCGCCACGGAGCTTCTCGCCCGTGCCGAGGGCCTGGAGCGGGGGCCGGCGGGCAACACCGCGCTGGCGGCTGCCATCCCCATCGCCAGGGAACTCGACTCAAGTGAGGTGATCGTAATCAGCGAGACCGAGTACACCGGGGCGGGCAAGGCGCCGACGCCACAGCTGAGCTTCGCCGCCGAGATGGGAGTGGACGTTCGCAACGGGGATCGAGAGGACGACCGACCGGGGGAGGTGATCTCGATCCCGCTTTCCCTGGGGGCGCTCGGAATCACACCGGTGGATCTCGAGCGCCTCCGCGGCTCATACGTCGCGAAGGCCGGCGCGGTGACGGGCGCGGGTGAGCCGGACGCGCTGGCGTTCGTTGCCGAGGATGTCGGGCTCAGCCTCGAGGGGCTCGCGGGGCTCCGGTCATGACCGTCGACGGTGGCACCAGGGTCACCGTGCGCCAGCGCCTCCTGGAACACCACGAGCGCGCGCCGTCACTGCCTGAGGACACGGCGGCGCTGCCGTATGAGGCGATCGTGCGCGGCATCCTGCTCGAACCGGCGGACGTCGGCGGCGAGGCCGCGATCCGCACGGCGTCGGGGCGCGTGCTGCGCGGTCGCTTGGAAGAGGTCGAGCCCGCCGACACGCACACGTTCGGTCGCCCGTCTCCCGCGCTTGTCGCAGCCGACGAGGCCATCTCCGACCTGCTGAGACGCTTCCGTGAGCATGGTTGATCGGGCGCCGCGACCGGAGGCGGAGCTGTTGCAGGATCTGTCGGCGCTCGACCGTTTCGGGCGCGACGAGGCCGGAGGCTTCACCCGGCTCGCCTGGTCGGGCGAGCTCTTGGACACGCTCGAGTGGACGGCCCAGCGCATGCGCGACGCCGGCCTGGTGGCCGAGATCGACGCCGCCGGCAACCTGATCGGACGCTGGGAGATGGGCGAAGGCAAGGCCGTGGTGATCGGCTCGCACCTGGACACCGTGACGGCGGGCGGCCGCTTCGACGGAGCGCTCGGGGTGCTGACCGGCATCGACGTCGTGCGCCGTCTGCGCGCCGAGGGCTTCACGCCCTCCCGCCCCATCTGGGTGGTCGCGTTCATGGACGAGGAGGGCGAGCGCTTCAACTCCGTGATGCTTGGGAGCCGGGCCTTCGTCGGCGAGGTGATCCCCGCCGACGAGGCGGAGCGCAGGGACGCGCTGGACGTCGGCATGGGGGAGGCGATGCGGACCTGGGATCGCGACTTCTCGGCCATCCCGGCCGCGCGGCGCATCGACGAGGTCCGCTGCTACGTCGAGCTGCACGTGGAGCTCGGGCCGGTTCTCGAGGCCGAAGGCGTCGACATCGGCGTCGTTACGGAGATCGTCGGGCTGGTCGGGCTGAGCGTGACGCTGGCGGGCGCCACCAATCATGCCGGCACGACCCCCATGGTGGGGCGCCGCGACGCGCTCGTCGGCGCGGCCAAGGCGATCACGGCGTTGCGCGACGCCGCGCTGGACTCCGGACGCCACATGGCCACGGTCGGGAGTATCCGGACGGTGCCCGGCGGCGCGAACGCGATCCCGGGCGAGTGCACGCTCTCCGTCGATCTGCGCGCGCCGGGCGCGGGCGGGCTGCAAGCCGCGCGGGCATCTGTGCGTGCCGTCCTGGCTAAGGTTTGCGATGAAGAGCAGCTGACCGCCGCCCTCACCGAGACCTACGACTTGCCACCGGTACCCCTCGACCCGCAGATCGCCGACCTGATGGAGCGCGCGGTCGAGCGCGAAGGACTGCGCCATCGACGGATGCCGAGCGGCGCCGGCCACGACGCGATGCTGCTGGCTCCGTACGTCCCTGCCGGGATGCTGTTCGTCCCCAGCGTCGCCGGCGTCGGGCACGCCCCTGAGGAATTCACCTCCGATGCCGACGTGGCGCGGGGGGCCGCCGCGCTGACGGCGACGATCCGCGAGCTCGCCCGATGAACGTGCCGGCCCGATCCGACGCCGCGCCGGCCGCGGCGACGGCGCTGTCGGTGATCCCCGAGGAGCTCAAGAGCGATCGCGTGATCGACGAGCTCGAGCGCCGCATCCTCGACGGCACGCTCAGGCCGGGTGAGCGGCTGCCAACCGAGAACAAGCTGTGCGACATGCTTGGCGTCAGTCGCAGCGTCGTCCGCGATGCGATGCGCACGCTCTCGGCGCGCGGGCTCATCACGATCCGTCAGGGGCACGGCACGACCGTCACGCAGCCTGGTGACGCCGTGTTCGCGCAGGCGTTCCTCCTCGTCCTCGCCCGGTCCGATCTCACCATCGGCCAGATCCTCGACGCCCGCATGGCGTTGGATACCGCGCTGGTCCCGCTGTTGATCGCGAACGGCCAGCCCGAGGACTGGGACGCGTCGGATGCGCTGCTCGAGAAGTACGCCTTGGCCGTCGACGCATCGCAGTGGGAGGCGGCGATCGAGGCGCACCTGGCCTTCCACAATCGATTGCTCGCGGCGCTGCACCTGCCGGCGCTCGAGCTGATCCTGAGGCCGATGAGGGAGATCATCGTGGCCAGCTCGTCGCCCCCGCGGCTCACCGAGAAGGTGGACTGGGAGGTCGAGACGCACCCGCCGATCGTGGATGGCCTGCGCAGGCGGAGCGTCCGTGATGCGCAGCGGGCGTTCCAAGCGCACTACCAGGTTGCGCGCACTCCTCGATACGAGGACTTCCGCGACCGAAAGATGCGGGACGTGCTCCAAACCCTGCCCTGGTCGCGTCGCTAGACGCCGACCTGCAGATCCTCGCCAGCGTAGCTGCGCGGCACTCGGGGGCCGATCGATCCCCGTGGTGACCTCGGAGCTGATCGTGACGAGTGAGGCCGCGACCTTCTCCTCGAGCAATTGCTCCTCACCCTGCCGGTCGATGAGCACGACCGGCGCCCCTCGATCTTGCCCTGCACCGAGAAATGGGGTTGCGCACGCCGTCGCCGCGCAGAGCCGCGGCGTCCGCGACCGCAAGCCGGACCGCCCCGCCGCGCAACGCGGCGCAAGCGCGGCGCGCGACCGGGGAGCCGCCGTGACCGTACCCGTCGGCCTCGACGACCGCGCAGAGACGCGGTCCCGGCACGGACGCCAGCCTGCGGCGGTTTCGTTCGATGTCGCCCAGGTCCACCCGCACCTGGGCGCGCATGACCTTCGACCTCAGCCGAGAACCGGGAACGTCCGCGGAAAGTCGGTCAGCGACTCGTAGCCGTCTTCGGTGACCACCACGGTTTCGCTGAGCCCGATGGAATAGGGCGGGACGAAAAGAAGCGGCCCCGGGACGTGGAACGTCATGCCTGGCTCCATCGGACGCTGCTCGTGCGGGGAGAGGTCGAACAGGTACCCCTCGCCCCAGTCGGGCGGCCAGTTGATCCCGACCGAGTATCCGGCCCGATGGGTGGCGCCGTCGAGTAGCCCTGCGTCGCGGAACACGGCGTTCATCGCCCTGTCGACTTCCGCCCCGGAGATGCCCGGCCTGATGGCGTCCAAGGCGGCGTCGAGACCCTCGAGGCAGACCTGCTCGACGCGCTCGTGCTCCGGTCGCTTCTCCTTGAAGTACGCGGTCCGCATGAGCGGACCGGTGTACCGCATGACGACGCCGGCGACCTCGAGCATGATCGGATCACCGGGCTCCAGCGCCCGACCCGCCCAAGTGGCGTGCGGCAGTCCGGTGCGCGGGCCGGAGACCACGAACGGCGGAAGGCCCGCGATGTGGCCGCCGCCCTGCGCCATGGCGGCGAGCACGCTTGCGGCGATGTCGTTCTCGGTCGCGCCGTCGACCACGGCCTCGAAGCCGGCGCGAATCATCGACTCCGCGACGCGGCATCCCTGACGGATGTACTCGACCTCAGCCGGTGACTTGAGCACGCGAAGACGCTCGACCGTCCCGCTCGCGTCCGTGAACTCAGTGCTTGGCGAATGCCGCCTCAGGCCGTCGAGATCCGCAAGGGTCAGGAACCACGAGTTGTGCTCGACGCCGATGCGCTTGCCCTCGAGCCCCAGGTCGGCGAGCGCTCGAGCCGTGACCTCCATCGGGTCGGCCTCTTCGCCTACCCCGACGGCATCGTCGAACCACGACCAGACCGCCACGTTGGTCAGCTCGAAGCCGCGGGTGACGATCAGCGGACGACCCGACGTCGGAACGATCAACGCCTGCCACTTGTAGTAGCCCGGCGACTGGTACCCGCTCACGTAGGTGACGTTCTCGGGGAACGTCGTCAGGAGGCCGTCGAGCTCTCGCTCTGTGAGCATGGCCTGGAGACGAGCCAGACGGTCCTCGTACTCCTCGACCACAAAGGCCAAGGTCTTCTCGAATTCAGGTGCCTGATGGGCGAGGCTCAACGGATCCCTCCTAGCGCTCTTAGGATTCATATGACATCATAGGTCGTATGAAGGGAAACGCAACCTCATGACGCGAGCCGCGTACGGCGCGCCGGCGCCCCCGCGACCGATCCGCGTCTTCCAGGTCGGCCTGGGTGCCATGGGGCTCGCCATCGCGGGCGCGCTGACCCGGCGCGACGGGTTCGAGCTGGTCGGCGCGGTGAGCCACCAAGTCGGCGAGGATCTCGGCGATCTCGTCGGGTCCTCTCCGCTCGGTCCCGTCCTCGCCGCGCTGCCCGACGCGCCGCCGGAGGCGGAGCTGTGCATCGTCGCGACCGCATCGCGGCTGGCCGAGATCGAGCAGGCGGTGTCGTGGGCCCTGTCGCACGGGATGAACGTGATCAGCTCCGCGGAGGAGCTGACCTTCCCCGATGCGGCAGACCCCCTGATCAGCGCCTCGCTCCATGCCGCCGCCGAGCGCGCCGGACGGACCGTGCTCGGCACCGGGATCAACCCAGGCTTCGCGATGGACGTCCTGCCGATCTGCCTCACCGCGCCTTGTCTCAACGTGCGTGGGCTGAAGCTGCGCCGCGCCAACGATCTCGGCGCGTACGGACCCGCGGTGCTCGAGGCGTTCGGCGTCGGGTCCAGCCCCGCCGACTTCCACGGGGGAGTACGCGCGCAGCGCATCGTCGGGCATCACGGCTTCGCGCAATCCATCGCGCTCATCGCGCAAGCCGTGGGCCTGCGGATCGACGTGGTGCGGCAGGAGCTTCACCCGATCGTCGCCACGACCGGGCGCCGCGGGCGTAACGTCACCGTCGAACCGGGGCAGGTCGCCGGTTGCCTGCACATCGCCGAGGCATTCCGCGACGAGCGACTCGTCATCCGGATGGAGCATCCGCAAGAGGTGGACCCCGGGGCGGAGGGCGTCGCGACCGGCGACTTCATCGACATCGACGGCGACCCGCCCATCCACGCCCGCATCGAGCCGGAGATCGCGGGCGGCGCGGGGACGGCCGCGATGGTCGTGAACATGGCCGCGCGCGTGGTCTCGGCACCCGCGGGCATGCTCACCATGGACCGCGTGGGACTGCCTTCCAGCTGGCTCGGGTACCAGCCGACCACCAGCCCGGCGCCCGGCGCGCCGGCGACGCGCTCCGTCACGCCAAGCGACCGGAGGGCCTGACGTGACCCGGGGCCGCCGGCACTTCCGGCATCAGCGCGACCGTGCCACGAGCACGGCCGCCGTGCCCGCCGACCAGTCGCCGCCCGGCGGCTCCCGACCCATCGTGCGGCTGACGGATGTCACGAAGCGATACGCCGATCATGTCGTAGTCGACGCAGTCAATCTGCAGGTCGATCAGGGGAACGTGCTGGCGATCGTCGGACCCAGCGGCGCCGGTAAGAGCACGCTCTTGCGCTGCGTCAATCTGCTCGAGCTTCCGGAGCACGGCCGGATCGAGGTCGACGACCACGCGGTGCTCGCGGGGGAGCCGGCATCCGGTCGTGAATTGGCCGCGTTGCGCCGCAGCGTCGGCATGGTCTTCCAGTCGTTCAACCTGTTCCCGCATCTGAGCGTGCTCGAGAACGTCTCGTTCCCTCAGCGGCGGGTCTTGAGGCGCGCGCGTCAGCAGGCTGAGGCGCGGTCGCGGGAGCTGCTCGCGCGCGTCGGCTTGAGCGACAAGGCAGAGGCCTATCCCCAGCGCTGCTCAGGTGGGCAGCAGCAGCGTGCGGCGATCGCGAGGGCGCTGGCGCTCGAGCCCAAGGTCATGCTGTTCGACGAGCCGACCTCGGCGCTCGATCCGGAGCTCGGAGTCGAGGTCCTGACGGTCATGCGCCAGCTAGCCGACGACGGCATGACCATGATTGTCGTCACCCACGAGATGAGCTTCGCGGAGAGCGTCGCCGACGAGGTCGCGGTGATGGCCGACGGCAAGATCATCGAGCAGGGTGACCCCAGGCAGGTCCTCGCCGACCCTACCCACCCGCGCGCCCGTCAGTTCCTGCGGGCGATCCTCGAACGGTAGATGCAGCCCTACCGGGACATCCTCGCGGGCCTGCCGACGACGCTCGCGTTGACCGTGCTGGCGCTGCTGATCGGCACGGTGGCCGGAGTCCCGCTCATGCTCGCGCGGCGATCGTCCGCCTTCGTCCTGCGCGCGCCCGCGCGCGCCGCGATCGACTTGTTCCGCGCGATCCCTCCGATCGTATGGCTGTTTCTCATCTTCTTCGGGCTGGCCGAGAGTGGAGTGCAGCTGACCCCGTTCAACGCGGCCGTCGCCGGACTGGGCGTGATCTCGGCCGCCTACCTCGCCGAGGTCTATCGCGGTGGCCTCATGGCCATCGACGATGGCCAGTGGGAGGCCGGGAGCGCGCTCGGACTGAGCCGGCTCGACACGTACCGCTACGTCCTGGGTCCGCAGGCATTCAGAGTGGCGCTCCCATCGATGGCGACGTTCGCCATTGCGCTGCTCAAGGACACCTCGCTCGCCTATACGATCGGCGTCAACGAGGTGCTCTTCCGCGCGAACAGCGAAGCGCAACTCGCCTCGGGCTCGTCGCTGGCCATCCTGTGCTTCGCCGGCGCCCTATACGCGATGCTCAGCATCCCGACCGCGCTGCTCGCTCGCAGGCTGGACACGTCGCTGCGCGGGAAGGTCGCCCGATGACCGCCGCAATCTACAGCGGGTGGGGCGACTACCTGGGGCCGCTGGTCGATGGCTTGGAGCAGAGCCTGCTCCTCGCGGGGGCCAGCCTGGCCGTCGGCTTCGCGATGGGACTGGTGCTCGCGATCGGCGCGGCCGCGCCGGTGCGCGGGGTGCGCCTGCTCTGCATCGTGCTCGTCGAGATTGGACGGGCGGTGCCCGCGCTGGTTTTGCTGCAACTGGCGTACTACGGCCTGCCATCGATCGATCTGACGCTCACCTCGTTCGTGGCCGGCACCGCCGGACTCGCGGCGATTACCGCGGCGTACTCGAGCGAGATCTTCCGAGCGGGCATCGCTTCGGTGCCGGAGGGGCAGCGCGAGGCCTCCGCGGCGCTGGGCCTGGGCAGCGTCGACACGTACCGCACCATCCTCATCCCTCAAGGGGTACGCGTCGCGCTCCCCGCGCTGCTCGGGCTCGCGATCCAGATCTTCCAGGGCACGGCGCTCGCATTCACGATCGCCCTGCCGGAGCTGCTGAGCGCCGCCTACGACATCGGCA
>JAABUS010009797.1_pt1 | contig 10012 bp, 9 predicted proteins | sample 5560161 | NCBI WGS metagenome assembly JAABUS01 (sample SAMN10711885, study PRJNA513376) | rock metagenome | isolation source: Antarctica rocks | place: Antarctica: Victoria Land, Trio Nunatak nord | collected 2016-01-04
TTAACCAGATCATTAAACTTAACCCTAAACCTGGTGGAAATTTAGGCGAGGTGAACAAAGCCGAAAGCTATGTTGTTCCCGACTTTTTTATTTATAACAACAACGGCGTTCTTGAACTAACCCTAAACAGCAAGAATGCCCCCGACCTTAGAATAAGCGAAGGCTATCGCGATATGATTAAGGATTACGAAAAAGGAAGCAAAAAAGATAAGCGGCAAAAAGAAGCGGTTCTTTTTATCAAGCAAAAAATAGATTCAGCCAAGTGGTTCATTGATATGATAAAGCAACGTCAGCAAACTTTGATTGGCACTATGCAAAGCATAATGAACTACCAGCATGAGTTTTTTCTTACCGGCGATGAAACCACTTTAAAGCCGATGATCTTAAAAGACATTGCTGAGATGACCGGCCTTGACATTAGTACGGTTAGCCGTGTTGCCAACAGTAAATTTGTACAAACCGAATTTGGAACTTACCGCCTTAAATTCTTCTTCAGCGAATCGTTAAGTACTGATAGTGGTGAAGAAGTAAGTACCCGCGAGGTAAAAAAAATATTAAGTAACCTTATTGAAGCGGAAGACAAACGTAAGCCATTAAGCGACGAACAACTAACCGATATGCTTCAGGAAAAAGGTTATAACATAGCGCGAAGAACAGTTGCCAAATATCGCGAACAGTTAAACCTGCCCGTAGCCCGCTTGCGCAAGCAATTATAATTTACATGCAAACAGACGGCATTAATAATGCAATTACTTATCCCATACCTCAGCCAAAGGTTTTAAGAGTTATTGCAAAAATTGTTTCATACATTTTTCATCCGTTATTCATCCCTGTGTATGTAACGGCTTATCTTATTTACATTCATCCTTATTTGTTTGCCGCTTACGATGATAAACAAAAGTTTCTAAGGCTGTTATCTGTTTTTGTAATTACTGTATTTTTTCCTGCTATAACAGTTTTTCTGTTGTGGCGGCTAAAATTTGCGGAGTCAATTTATTTAAACACGCAAAAGGAAAGAATTATTCCGTTTGTAGCTTCTAATATTTATTTCTTCTGGGCTTTTTGGGTAGCACGTAATATTGAAGGGACACCGCCGCCAATGGTTTTTTTCTTTTTAGGAGTTTTTCTTGCCTCAAGTGCAGGTTTAATGGCTAATAATTATTTTAAGATCAGCCTGCACGCATTAGGTGTTGGCGGAGCAGTTGCTTTTATGATCTTACTTGGCACCTTAACTCCTAACCCGATGGGAATGATAATATCAATAACAACCATTATTGCCGGGCTTGTTTGTACGTCAAGACTAATAGTGTCCGATCATCACCCTATGGATGTTTACATGGGAGTTATGATAGCTATACTCAGCCAGTTTATTGCCTTCTGGATTATTATGTGATGTTATAAATGTGAGATAGAACTAATTCTGAACATTAGTAACAGAAGAACTTACAGTTGAATTTTCAACTGGTTCTATTGCAGGCGCAGGCACGGAAGTATTTTCTGCAGTTGCAGCAGAAGGATCCAAATCAAATTTAGCATTTAAGATTTGTGAGGTATGTTTATACCACGTATCAGAATTATAAATATAAAAACAGCTTCCTTCTTTTATAGCATCAATTATTCTTTCATGAATTCCTAAGGGCACTGCAGGGCAACCATAACTGTTACCTATCCTTCCTCTTACATTCATTATTGCCTCGTTCACAAATCTCGATCCGTGTAAAACAATATCCCGGCTTCTTACAAGGTCATTAATACCGGCTTCCATACCATTTAAGCGCATACTGTAACCAGCAATTCCTGCATAGGTTTCGGCAGTAACCAAAAAGCCTAAACTGCTTTTATTTGAGCTGGGAAGGTTGGAGAAGCTTGTTGCATATTCCGCTCCGCTGTTGGTACCGTGAGAGACATAGGTATTAAATAAAAGACGACTGTTTATAACATCAATTACATACAATCTTTTCCTTCTGCTGCTTTGGCTGTAATCGCAAATGGTTAGTAAATTTTTCTTTCTTAATGCATTTTGGTTAAGCAGGTAACGGTATCCTTTATAAGCGTTAAAGAATACTTCCCTGTCTAACCCGTAATTATTAAGCCCGATTAAATTATAAATAGAATCAGAAAGGCGTTTTATTACAGGCGTATTAGAAGAATTTGAAAATAGTGAAGGACGGTTTTTATCATCAGTAAAACCCCTTTTACCTGTTTCAGCTTTTGCATAAGCACAAACAAACATAAGTGCAGCTAAAAAGCCTGTGCGTAATCTCAATGTTTCTTTATACATAACAATGGCAAAAGAGTATTATAAAAATACCGGGAAGCTAAAATAAACAATTTTTTAGTAACAAGCGTTAACAAATACCGAAATGAGCAGTTGTCTTTACACTTGTAATTGAGTATCAGCAGGTTCTTTTCTCTCTACAAATTCGTTCATGTAAATTTTAACTAGCAATATAAACATAGAAATGAGTATAGGGCCGAAAATGAGACCTATAAAACCAAACAGCTTAATACCGATGATAACACCAAATACGGTTATGAGAGGATGAACATTACCCATTTTTTTCTGCAGGATAAATCTGAAAATATTATCAACCGTACCAATAACACCAAAACCATAAATAAGCATAGATATACCCTGCCAGTTTTTGTGAGCAACTAACAATACAATACTTAAAGGCACATAAGCTAAAGCTGCACCCACAAAAGGCAGCATAGAAGCAATGCAGGTAAAGATGAACCAAAACCACACATCATCTACACCTATAACAAAGTACCAGATCAGGGCAACGAAACCCTGTAAAACAGCAACAAGCGGTATTCCTATAGCGTTCGAAATAACAAGGCTTTTCATTTCCCGGCCTACCTGCAAAACATTTTCTTCTTTAAGCGGTATAAAATCGCACAGCCATTTCTCCAGTTCTTTTTTACCAACCAGCATAAAATACAAAATAAAATACATGATAAGAACGGAAGTGACCGAATTGAACGTTGCACTTAAAATACCTGTAAGTGTTTTAGCAATGGTAGCGCTAATGCTGTTTGCATTGTCGCCCTTCATTAGCGAAACATGAAAACGTTGTTCAAGCCCGCGAATAAAAGAAGTAAATGAATTTATAATGTTGTCAGAATGTTTAATAGCCTCGCCAATACGACTCGAAAGAATGTTAACCATAAAACCAATGGGAACAAGCACAACCAGAAAGGAGGCAAATAATAATAATGCGGCAGCCCAACCTTTTTTCCATTTTCGTTTAAGCACTAAATAATCCATCGCTTTTCCTAATATCATATAAAAAGTAATGGCTCCTAAAAAGGCGGGCAGAAATGCAGACATCTGCAAAAACAAAAAGATAAACATGAAAACAAGGAAAACAAAAAAAGATAGCTGCCGTAACTTTTGACTATTAATATATGAAGTAGCCATGATTATAATTTCTAATTTCTGAAACAAATAATTTTAAAAACTGTTGGGCAAAAAACGCCGAAAAATACCACGCCACCTTTACTTTTTAATTCAATTCGTAGTGTACTTTGTGGTTTCTTTGAGTTCTTAATGTTCCAAAAAAAAGAGCACAAAGGGACACTAAGCCCCGGCACAAAGCGCACAAAGAAAAAAGCATTAATAGCTTCTACTTTAAAATTTTAGACAGCTTCTAAAGAATATAAAGCAAAGCTTGTAGAAATATTTGAACAACTGTATGAATTAAAATTAATTGCCGTAAGATTGCATTGCCAAATAGCTGTAACATAACCATTAACCCAATTATATGAAGAAGATAATATTGCCAGCCTTTTTATTTTTGACTGTTACATGCACTAACCCTGAAGACAGTGTTAACAACAACACCGATTCGGCAAGAAATGCCAATACGGAAGGAACCACTACAAACACGCCTCCCGGTGGTACTACGCCTGATACATCAGGAAGGTCAAGGGCAGATACTTCTATGGATGCAACATCAGGCAAGCCGGGCGGCAGCACAACTACAGGCAGATCGGGAACAGCGGGAAGTTCAGGCAAATCAGGCAGTACCAGCACGTCAAAAAGTGGCCGCGATAGTGTACACTAAATTACAATTGGTATTGTTGTTAAAATAAAAACCATCTAAAGGAAACCTTATGATTATCCTATAGATTGTGTTAACTCAATTAACTTTTTTTGCCGCGAGCTTTCAAAGGCAGCTTCAATAATTAAAACCACTTTTAAACCATCCTCTGCCGTTACAGGTACAGCGCCATTATTTCGTATTGCATTAAATACCTCGTCAAAATATTGCATATAATTTCCATTTTCGGTTGGTAAAGTTTGCCTTATTACCTGTCCGTTTATTTGGGTATGCAGTAAACCTTTTTCAGCTTCCGGTTCTATGCCCCAGCCTTCGGTTTCCGGTATTTTTTCAGCCTGCAGGTCATTCTCCTGAACATCGGCTCTGCTTTTAATAAACGACCCTTTTAAACCATGTAATATAAATGATGGCAATGCTTCTCTTACCACATAGCTTGCCTTTAACCGCACTCTTTTACCGGGATAAAATAATATCAACTCAAAGTAATCATCCACTTTCGAAATGCTTCTTACAATATCAATGTCGGCAAATACCGCTTTTGGCCATCCAAAAAGCTGTAATGACTGGTCTATTAAGTGCGAACCTAAATCGTATAATGCTCCTGTTCCGGGCCCCGGTATTTCTTTATGAACTTTAGGGCTTAACTCTTCTTTAAAACGGTCGTAATGAATTTCGGCTTCAACAATATCTCCCAGCAACTTTTCGTCTGCAACTTTCTTTACTGTTTTAAAATCGCTGTCCCACCTTCTGTTGTGGTAAACAAATACTTTTTTATCTTTTTGTTTTGCCAGTTCAATCAAAATCTTTCCTTCAGGCGAATTAATAACAAAAGGCTTTTCAACAATTACGTGCTTAGCTGCTTCTAAAGCCATTTTCGTATAATTAAAATGCGTACTGTTTGGTGTATTCACAATTACCAGTTCAATGGAAGCATCGGCAAGCATATCTTCATAAGTATCAAAAGATTTTATGTGAGGATATTTTTTTGAAGCATTCTTACTGCTTCTTTCCCAAACGGCATACAGTTCAAAACCTGGATTTACCTCAATAAAAGGTGCATGAAAAACTTTGCCCGACATGCCAAAAGAACAAAGCGCCGTGCGAATGGGTGAATTGCTCATACAAGGATAATTTATGTTTGATAGTAGCGTTACCTGTTAATTAACGTTACCTGTTAATTAATAAGAGCTTTATTTAAGATCCTCCAATGTTACAGGATCCATATCAGTATAATCTTTATTCTCGCCTGCCATGCCCCAGATGAAAGCATAACTTGCCGTACCACAACCCGAATGAATAGACCAGGGCGGAGAAACAATAGCTTCATAATTATTTACCACAAGATGTCGGGTTTCCTTCGGATGACCCATCAAATGAATTACGCGCTGACCTTCCTTTACATCGAAATAAAAATACGCTTCCATCCTGCGGTCGTGCACGTGCGATGGGATGGTGTTCCATACAGAACCATTCTTTAAAACCGTTAAACCCATTACCAACTGGCAACTGGTAATTCCATCGTTATGAATATATTTATAAATGGTTCTTTCGTTGGCAGTGTCTATGCTTCCCAGGTTAGATGGGGTTGCTTCTTCCTTGGTCATCTTACGGGCCTCATAAGTGTGGTGGGCAGGACAACTAAGCACATAAAAAACAGCAGACGCACCTGAATTGTTACTTGAGAAAGAAACCTGCTTAGTTGCTTTACCAATGTAAACACAATCTAATTTTGTTAACTCGTATTCACCGTTTTCGGTTGTCACTTTTCCATCGCCGCCTACATTTATAATTCCCATTTCTCTTCTCTCAAGAAAATATTCGGCACGCAAAGCCGCTTCCTTTGGTAATTCAATTGCGTTGTTGACGGGCATAACGCCACCAACAATCATTCTGTCGTAGTGAGTGTAAACAAGGTTACATTCGTTTGGCTGCATCAGGTTTTGCAACAAAAAATTTTCTCTTAAGGCTGTTGTATCAAATTGTTTTGCTTCGTTTGGGCCAATAGCATATCGGTTGGTCATTATAGTATGTTTAGAATTTATGGAAGAGATTAAGAAGTTAAGTGGGCGAAATTAATACAATGTGCTTTGGCAACAGCTTTTGCAGAAAATAAATAAGTCAACGGCATTGTAGTGTAATGTCAAACGTGAAACGTCAAATGTCAAATGAGGAGCTCTATTTCAGGTTTCACTTTTGACATTTCGCGATGCGACAATTTCAACTTGACTTGACAGTAGATGGTATTATAAAAGAAACAAAAAAATCCTCCCCGAAAAGGGAGGATTTTTTATAAAGCTAATTGTCCAAATTATTCTTGGGCTACCTGGAATGTTACGTATTGAATAGCCTGATAAATAACTTTTCTTCCGTTTTGAATTGCCGGTTCCCATTTAGGACCTTTCTTAATAATTTTTACAGCTTCCGGTCCGCAACTGGGGCAAGCCTTCGGAACTTCTATAGCCTGTACATTACTAATCGTACCTTCTTTATCTACAATGAACTGAACTTTTACAATATAGCTACCTGTTGGTGCGCCATCTTCTGCCGCAACATTTGCATTCAGGTTTCTTTCAAGGTACCTTCTCCATGCTTCCGGTCCACCCGGAAATTTAGCTTCTTGCTCTACCTTGATAAACGTTCTTTCATAATCTTCATCTTTTTGTTTGGGGAGTTCAACAACATCGCTGCCTTTCTCAACAGGAGGGGCAACAAAACCATCATCTTTTTTACCTTCCTGGTTAATAGTACCAATTTTTGTTTCATCCAGTTTTTCTACGGGCGGAGGTGGTTCTTCAACATCTTCATCCTTCACAATTTTAGGAGGGGTGAATTTTGTTATCTCTACTTTTTGAAGCTCTTGTTTTGGCGGAGGTGGAGGCGGTTCGGGCTTCTTTTCAGGCTCCTTTTTTATATCCTTTAAATTTACTTCATCTACAAATATTTTGTTTTTATCTGTATCATTTTCCTTAGCAAGTACAGTGCTGAGAAACGCTAAAAGACAAACTGTTGCCATTACGCTTACCGCCATAATAATCCTGCGACTGTAAGTTCTTCTAAGCTCATAAGCCCCGTACTCTTTGTTTCTGCCCTCGAAAAGAATATCGAGGAAATCCGAGTTCATAATTTTGTTAGCATCCATAGTATGTGTGTTTAAAGTTTAGATGCTTAACTAAAAAGTTTCCATACAAAAAAGGACTATCAACTATAAACCGTAAGCCCTTTTGCAGATAATACAATCAGGAGAAATAAGGCTTGAACTGAAGATGGAAATTTTGACCCTAAAGAAATGAAGCAGCTACAACATTTCGTTATAACTGCTTCATTTTCTAATTGTGTGGTGTACTAAACCAGATAAACATCGAAGTGATGGAAAGTACTTATTGAATGACCCTTGCGAAAATTAAGAAAATCTGAGTGTATTAGTTATACTCCAACATCTGTTTTCTTAACAGACCCATCCCTGTTCAGGCTATCTTTTATGTCCATAAGCAATTGTTCAGTAACGGTATATTTAGGGGTTTGAGGGAGAGAGGCCTGCGCTTCTTTTCTTCTATTCATGGCATTCATACCTTTTATAATAACGAATAATACCAAAGCGATTAAAACAAAATCAATAATAGCCTGAAGCAAAATACCCACAGGAAATACCGTGGTAACAATGGTTAATTTAATATCGGCAACATTAACCTTGCCTAATATTAAAGCAATAATAGGTGTAATGATGCTGTCTGTAAGGCCTGATACTACCTTTCCGAAAGCTGCACCCAAAACTACGGCTACTGCCAAATCAACGACGTTGCCTTTAACAGCAAATTCTTTAAATTCGCTGATCAATCCCATAACATAAAAGTTTTAGTTGTGTTTTAATAAATACATTCTTTGAGCTATAAAAGTAAATAAAATGTAATTCTCCTGCTGCGGTTTGTTTTTTATTAAACTTTGGTATTGATATTTTAAGTTAGATAAACCAGGTTGAATATAAACGCTAAAGGATTGTTGATTATTTTAGGAGAGCGTTGTTGAAAAGGGGCGATACTAAAATTGTTTTAGTGAAACCTATAGTGACACTAAGTAAAAGCAATTAAGCCTCAATGCATTGAGGCTTAATTGCTTTTACTATTAACTGTGGTGTGGGGCGGGATCGAACCGCCGACACAAGGATTTTCAGTCCTTTGCTCTACCGACTGAGCTACCGCACCATTTAATTCCGTGCTTGTTTCCCGCCGCCTTCCTCCTTTCGGGGCTGCAAATATAAATGCTTTGTTTAAAATCCAAAAAACAAATTCCAAATTTAAAGCGGTTGCCCCAAACTGTTTTCTTCAAGTCCCCTTCCGGGGGATTTAGGGGGCTTTTAAAACTCACAATTCTTTGGCGTACGGGCAAAAGCAATTACATCTCTTATATTCGTCATGCCGGTTACAAATTGAACCATCCGCTCAAAACCTAACCCAAACCCTGCATGGGGAACAGTTCCAAAACGGCGGGTGTCTAAATACCAATCCATTTCTTTAATAGGTAAATGCATTTCGCGCATGCGTTGCTCAAGCTTTTCAAGGCTTTCCTCACGCTGCGAGCCGCCAACAATTTCGCCAATTCCGGGAGCTAATATGTCCATCGCAGCAACAGTTTTCCCATCTTCATTTTGCTTCATGTAAAAAGCCTTTATCTCTTTGGGATATCCGGTAACGATAACAGGTTTTTTGAAATGCTTTTCAACCAGGTATCTTTCGTGCTCGCTCTGTAAATCAATGCCCCATTTTACATCGTACTTAAATTTCTTCTTTTTATAAGCAGGGCTTTCTAATAAAATATTTATGGCATCTGTATAAGTTATCCGCTCAAAATTATTATTAATGACAAACTCCAGCTTCTCTATCAAACCAAACTCGCTGCGCTCGTTTGCTGGTTTCTGCTTTTCTTCTTCGGCTAACCGCTGATCCAAAAATTCAATGTCCTCCCGGTTGTTATCTATTGCATATTGAATCAAATACTTTATGAACTCTTCGGCAAGGTTCATATTATCTTCAATATCACAAAAAGCCATCTCAGGTTCAATCATCCAGAACTCGGCAAGATGACGGGTTGTGTTAGAATTTTCTGCACGAAAGGTTGGGCCAAAAGTATATACCTCGCTAAACGCCATTGCGCCAAGCTCGCCTTCTAACTGACCGCTTACAGTAAGGTTGGTGCTTTTACCAAAAAAGTCTTCTTTAAAATCAATGCTTCCATCTTCATTTCGCGGCGGATTATCAAATGGCAAAGTGGTTACACGAAACATTTCACCGGCGCCCTCAGCATCCGAAGCTGTTATAACAGGGGTATGCAGGTAAATAAAACCTTTGTCGTTAAAAAATTTATGAATGGCAAAAGCCAGAGAATGACGGATGCGAAACACAGAACCAAATGTATTGGTACGAAAACGCAGATGGGCCTTTTCTCTCAAAAACTCGAGGCTATGCTTTTTAGGCTGTAAAGGATATTTTTCTGCATCGCTGTCGCCCAGGACTTCTAAGCTCTTAGCTTTCAGTTCAACCTTTTGGCCTTTACCTAAAGATGGCACCACTTCGCCCACAACCTTTAGCGAAGCGCCGGTTGTAACGCGTTTTAATATGGCCTCGTCTAATAAACCAAGTTCTGCAACTACCTGCAAATTATTATTAGTGCTGCCATCGTTTAATGCTATAAACTGGTTGTTACGAAATGTGCGCACCCAACCCATTACAGTTACTTCGTTACCCGTTTCTCCGGTGGCTAAAAGGTGCTTAACCTTTACACGTTTATTGAACATATTTTTTACTTAAAGGATGGCAAAGATAGGGAGTAGAGTTTTTCTATTATTCTATCTCCTGACTTCTATCTTCTGTTTGTTTCTTCTGGCCTGATTTTTTAAACTTTCCTCCAATTATGCCTGCCAATTTCAATCTGCATACTATTTACCGGGGAAA
>JAABUS010009798.1_pt1 | contig 10011 bp, 6 predicted proteins | sample 5560161 | NCBI WGS metagenome assembly JAABUS01 (sample SAMN10711885, study PRJNA513376) | rock metagenome | isolation source: Antarctica rocks | place: Antarctica: Victoria Land, Trio Nunatak nord | collected 2016-01-04
CCCTTCCTCCCTCCCCTTCCCTTCCATATCTCCCCCTTACACTTTCATAAACCATTCAACCCTCTACGTGCTTCATCACGCACTCTATCAGCCGATATCCACCCTTTCTCAAACAGCCAACCGTTTACGCTCCTTGCCCTTGGAGATGAAGACAATCACAAAGAGTGCGATATCCCAGTCCCGCGCTTCGACGAGGTCGCGCCGGACGTCGATCTGAAAAATGTTCGCGAACAGAGTGGTGATGGGCTTCAGCATAGATGGTCTTGACGGATGCGGAGGATTACGCGATGGACATGGGTGACAGGCGCAGGTGAGGATGTTGGTGAAGATCAGGATGCGGAGCTCTGCTAGTAGGGAGGGAGAGGAGGGAGGCGGGGCCGGGCGGGGGCGCGTGCATGGTGCAGGTTGTGCGGTCTCAGAGTGTGCTGGTAGGAACCGGGTAGAGATGGGACAATATGTGAGATGGGCGAATCGTGGGTTTTGCGATTGTAGGGAATGCTGATTTCGGTTGGGGAAAGGTGGTTGTGGTAGTCGACACGGGTGCTTCTAAACCTCAGGCGTATTGTATATTTTGGATACAGGTAGTCGAGCAAATCCCGGGAGCCGTCCCCTTTCAGGCAGGGATTTCTTGTCGGCTGTGAGGTGGGAAGCTTCGAAGGAATTGACCAATTCGATCCAGAAGAAAAGACACTCAACCAGGATCTCGCCATTCGCCCAAAGTCCCATCCGTCACCTGCTCCGACCTTCCAACACATTATTTTCCCATCCTCCTACTCCACTCGGCATCTCCATTCCAAGACGCGGACCTCCCTGTTCTCCACCACCTTGTCCCAGCAGCTTATAAATATTCTTAGCCCTCTTCGATAGCCAGGATCCTACAACACCAAGCGAATAATACCAAGAGTATCAGTTTCATCGACATTGCCCAGAATGATCCTCGGCGTTATCTTTCCTTGGAAATCTCCATTCCAGCCCCTTCCGCGTGCACTCCCTGCCGCCTAACGCGCGCAGCAACGCAAGCAGTAGCTTGCCAAAGGCGTCGAAGGAGGTCGCTGCTTCTTCGTAGCAGCGCTTGGAGGAGTGGTAGACTTCCACTTTGAGGTGGACTATGCGATAGAGAGCATTAAGTCTGCGCTTTTGTTCCGTCGGAGTTCCAGGGCAAAGGGGGCGAGGTCTGACGTGAACCACTGTGCTTGCGAACGTACAATTCGGATTTGTATGTTTTGGGGTTGTGAGTAGAGGACCGGAACAGCTTCGTAGTAGATTTGCTTGGAGACCAGAATGATGGAGTAGTTGGATGGAAAACTAGACTGGGGTCTGGTGGGCTGATTCTGATACAGTAAAACAGATTGGGTGAGAGCAGTTAGGAGGCGGCTGTAGATTGCTGTGCGTATTCTAAGGGGGAGGGTAAGTAAAGAAGAGGTGGTTGAACTCATTGCTGACATTGAAAGAGACGATTAGCTCCAGAGAAGGACTAGATAGAACGCTCAATCTCGGACAGGCAAGCGATGGAGTAGAATGTGCGGGGCAGTAAGCGCCTGAATCCGTTGCATGAGTCCATTGAGGTTCTCAGTGCCAGCACCACTTTTCTACATTTTCAAGTCAACAATCGAATTATGACGAACCTTAGGTCGATCACATCGATCTTTCGTCTATGGGGCAGTCGAAAGACCATTCTCTCGTCAGGATCGTCAGGAACCCATATCTCTCAAATAATAATCGGTCGGAGGGAACCAAACACAAACGACGGCACGTACGAGAGTATCACGACCGAGCAGACATCGCACACGACGCTCAGTTGGGGCCACTGCCCGGATTCGCATCTTCCTCCGCAAGGTTCGAGGGTAGAACACCCAGTACCGCGAAAGGGAAACAGTAGAAGAGGAGTGAAGGGGGTTTGGAGGATGACCGCAGACACCGGCAACATTAATTGGGTCGACACAATTGGAGGCGAGAAACAGAACTGCGTTGACTGTGTAAAATGCCGGTACGCACTTCTTGAGGCTCGGGCAAGCAAGCTGTTGATGGCTGTGGATCCAGACCTGCTCTTTCTCAATCGCGATTTCACTGACGAAGTTTGACTAGCAACTGCTAATTCAACGCGAAGTTGTACGGATTGTCAAGACAGCGTGGATCGCCAGTGAGTCTTCCTCTCGTTGTCTCCGGGGCCTTTCTTGTAGAGGTCCTTCAAACATATGATCATTGACAAATAATTGCAGCAATTGCGTAGCTATCAAGGGAATGAAGGGCACGAGAAATATGGTCGATTAGACCAATGATTCCTGAGCTGGAACGCCGTCGAGAGATGAGATGAATAGGGCGCCGTAAGAGTAAGGTAAATTGAATTGTTTGTTAAATCGAGTCGACATGGAGCGGTGATGGGCTAATCCTACATGGAAAGTGTCATTGAGTAGTAGTGAGAAGTATCATTCTCCGCGTAAGACAACGGCATCTGTTTCGTACAAACTTATTGGAAACGTGTTAGACACGTTTGCTGTGGATCCAATTGCAGATCCCGTAGTCCTCACGCGGAAGGGCCAATCCTACTTATCAATGTGGACTTCATCGACTTCTTGGAGATCTTCCTTGACGATATTGATCTGCAGTCTGCGATGGAACAGTGTTGAAAGCAGTTTCTGGCTCGGAGCTGTTGTGGCCGTGAAACCAAGCTTTGTCGAGATCGCATTCAATCCTGGTGATACGCTGGGACAGGTACCTGAAAGGTGAATTGCAATCGGGGTCGACCGATCAAGACCACAGACGTATATTTCACTTCAAATTAGATGTTTCACTGATGTTGTGCGACCATGAAGGAAACGTTTTGCTCTTTGAGGGTCATGGCGCGCAGCGCATACCGTATCCACCAATTTCTCAGCCTTCCATTGTTAAGCTTGCAGAAGCATCTACCCCGATGATCCCTGCTTTGTGATAATCGCTGAGCTAGCCGTCACCGATTAGCTTCATATATCAAAGTCACAGCCCAACTTGACCACCATGCTATCCTCGCTCTCACAGACGCTGTTCGGCTGCTTCGGTCGTCTCTTCGAACGCCGAGAGAATCGTAATTGCGTGAAAACGACAGGAGATGGGAACAGGAAATGCAGTGGCTGTATCGATTGCCAGTAAGCAACCATCCGCATTCGAAAATATTACTCTTGGGCCCGCGAACATGGAACGCTTTAAATTAAGATCGGAGTATCCCGGAGCACGACTTTGCTGACACACGTGAATAGTAATTGTTCAAACTGCTCCGATTGCGTGGGATGCGAATCCTGCAAAAAGTAGGCACCCGTGCCTGGCAGACTGAGGCTTCTGGGTTTCACTTACATGACACAGTAGTTGTGCCGATTGTGAGGACTGCGAAGACTGCCGGTAAGTGGCTCCATATACATAAAGTGCAGTGTATTACCAGTGACGAACAAATTCCAGAAACTGCGCGAATGTCAAGGGGTTGAAGGGTGCAAGGAACGTTAGTGGGTAAGGTGATGACTGCGCGGAGAAAACCTTAGGCAGTCTCAAAACGTTGAACTTTTGACAAAGTCCAATTCACCTCTTGTAGATACTAGATACTGTAACCTTAATGTCGAGTAAAAGCACCGCATCCCGACCTGGAACGGTAAGCCAGCAGGAGATCGTCTTCACCCCTCAAGAATCTAACGGCGACATTGCGAAACAACCCGGATCCAAAGCGAAGCTGAGGCAATCGCGACCATCTGTGTGGCTTCGCGAATCCGTCTCTTCTCGCCCCCATCACGGGCTATGAGTACATATAACCTTTCCATCTCGTGGTCGGTCCAGCCCGCACAAGACAGTGACCACGATACCGTTAAGGATAGGCGAAATCTATCGGTAAAGAAAGATTATGATAATGTTTTCTTCATGGACGTGGGAGAATGAATCATGTTCTAGCAAGCTTTAGAAGTCTCAGGCTTATCAGAGCTTCGGGCCGTCAATCTGCACAAGGCCTCCGCTATCGAACTTGTAGTCTCTGCCTAGCTTCCAACCCAGCCAGGAGAATAACAGCTCTTCGCCACCATGTCCGGATGCTAAGCCTCTGCTTTCCCACGCATCTCTTTGGGAGACATCCAGGCTTGGTGTTTCGGACAAGAAAACGGCGGGTCTCTGCTCATATCCCTTGCTTTCAAGCTCAGTTTGTTCGAGCACAGGAGTACAGCAAGCGTCGGTGCTGTCAAAGACACGCTCCCACTCTTTTCTCGTCTTCTGCAAGAAGCGCTGTAGGAATATTGCCTTCATCGAGGCCCATCTCTCACGATCGTATTGCTTGTCGAGTGGAAGAGTCTGTTCGAGATCCAGGCCACGCACAAGCTCGCGATAGAACTTTGGCTCCAGTGCTCCAACAGCCATGTAACCTGCATCTTTACATTCGTAAACATCGTAGAAGGGGCAGCCGCCATCCAGCAGGTTCCCGCCCCTTGGTTTGTCCCATGTTGGTGTCTTCAGGCCATAACGAAGAAACGTAGCCAGGTATGCAGCGCCATCGACCATGTTGCTCTCCACCACTTGCCCCATGCCATTCTTCGCCCGGCTAAGCAACGCCATGAGTATTCCGAATGCACACATCAAACCTCCGCCGGCGAAGTCAGCAAGAATGTTGGCCGGCGGGTATGGCGGGCCACCCTTTCTTCCCAACTGGCTCAAGACGCCGGATACTGCAAGGTAGTTGATGTCATGCCCCGCCATGTCCTTGTATTTGTCATTTCTTCTGAACCCCGTCAACCTGGCAATGATCAACCTTGGATTCCTTTCTACAAGCTCCTCCGGGGCAAGACCCAGCGACTCGAGTGTTCCGGGTCGAAAAGGGTCGATTAGGACGTCCACGTGTCTCAGAAGGCTTCTGAGCAGAGCTGAGCCGGCAGGCGCTTTGAGATCGATTGCGACGGACGACTTGCGTCGCGTCAGGAGATCAGGTGTGGGTCTGGGGCGACCAGCGCTGTGGGAATCAGGTTGACTGCGGTCAATGCGCAGCACTGAGGCGCCGTAGTCGGCGAGGAGCAGGCCAGTGAATGGACCTTTCAAGCATTTTCAGTCCATCTTCTAACCCTCGCTGGCTGTTGAAGGGGAGATACCGGGAGCGAGACCAGCTAGCTCAATTACCCGGACACCGTCGAGAGGCGTGGAGCCTGTAGTCATCTTGATGGAGCCGATCAGCCTTATGGCTAGAGAGGCATGGTGAGAATTATGTCCGGGGGAAACATGGCGTTAAACCATTTCTATCCTGACCCCGGTCGTTCTTGAGCAGCTCTCCGGATAAATACGGCCCGAGACAGGGATGCTAGCGAGGCTGAAGTACCAATTCCAGCCTTGTGGAGCGCCTGCTAACCCGAAAACCCGAGTACGTATATTATAGAGCTTTCAAGTCTGCCAATCCATGACAGCTGTTCAGGACCGGGACAGAGCCTATCGTCGTTAGTGACTCATACTTTCTACTTTTCAGTGATTGGCTTACTTCCATTGACCACGCAATGCAGCACAGTCCCTAGTACGACAGCTGCCCTGCCGAGCTCCTCCACTCCATATCATTGAACCCCCGGGCACCGGAGGTGTGTTGCACTGCCTGATTAGTCTGGTCTGCGGAGGCAACGACAGAGTTCTATCTTCAAATCACCCTATCCACCTTGGAAGGCCGCTGTCCACTTCCTAGTAATCCTCTGTTTCCGGAGGCATTCATCGTTACAGACTTGAACATCAGACCCAGGATATAAAGATGCTTGTCGCAATTTTGAGACTAACACCAGGTTGCATAGAATAAGAAGCTTGTTCGACGCTTTGAGCTGGTAGCTGACAGAGATATGTCGGGGAGCTTCCAACTACCCCTGTGGAACTCTGGTCAGCCTTTCGATATTCTTTGAGTGTTTTGGATATGATCATTAACCGATATCAAAGCGGCCATAAGGAAATCGTATCCACCGTTATCTAAGCAATCGAAAAGTTGGCTTCTCAGTCTCGCCCGCATCAAATTCCAAATTGAGCTGGTAGCTCACGAATTGACTGAAGAGATCGTGTCAACAAGGCCGTCGAATGCTGCAACAACAGACGACACCGAGCATAACTACTGGGGCCGGAAGGACGAGTACCAAAGCTGGTCCCAAGATGTTAAAGAACGTGTCTCAAGGAATCCTCCAGTAACTGAGGACGAGGCGTGGCCTTTTATTGCTGATAATCGTAGCTTATGGATCTGGCGAGTAACTTGGCGTTGGCTCACATCCTACTCCTTAGCAAACCCTGGAGCCAGTGGTGAATTCCAAAGAGATGCAAGCACACCGTTCGTCAACCTGGGTCAACAGCTTCTGGAGGTTGTGTCAGCTGTAAATGTTGATGAGCTGAGTATGCTATCTGAGATCGTGGATGCTATCGACCTACAGTTGAGCGTGCTTGGCTCCTTTGGCGAGCTTTACCACAGGGAGGTGGATGAGAATGGCAGCATGACGCGTTACGCTTTCTATTGGCACAAAAATCTCAGAACTCGGATTCGCGATGCTATCAAAGAGGCTGAGAGCCAAACAACTGGTGGTCATTCCCAAATTACTAGGTCGCCCGTACAGCACCAACAAGATAATCTCCTACTTCAGGCAATGATTTCTGCTGTCCTCCTGGGGTGCACCTACCCACTATATCGGGCACTGAAGTCTTCGTCGTCAGTTCCGGGCTCTACATCGGAAGCAGACTTTTGGCTGCAAACCATCAACAGCATCATTCAGCTTGCTGGCTTCGTGACTCTGTTGCTACCAATATACCGAGGAACAGCAGCGAAAGAATGGATAGGAACATGGATCTTGACGGTCTTCGGTATCATCTCATCCATTATTGCAGTCCCGCTTTACCTGTTCGCACCTGTGTCCTGGAGCGCTTTATTCTCCTGGATGGCTTCATCCGTGCAGTTGCTAGCGGTATTACAGGTTGCTCTGGTTGCTACTTTCCAGAACCAGGAGCACCCCAAGCGGGACTGAGACGAGGCCGAATCTAACTGCCTAGCTTTCTGCAAAGCTTTGATCCATCCAACACGCTCCCACAAGCTTACTAACGCTACTCTGCGCCTGCGAAAACTACCACTACTGATGCAAGAAATGGGTCAGTTTAGTAAAAGTTTACAAGGAGGCATTATCATGTCCGGAGGAGGAGGACAATGATGATAGCTCTCGATAACTGGAATACATTGGATTAGCTCAAAACAGTTTCGATTAATCTCGCACATCCTACGCAAAAGATGACCGAAATTTTACTCCTTTCAGTTCCATGTACCTGTGTGGTATTCTCGTACCGCAGAAAGCCTACAAGGACGTTGTTGAGATTGGTATGCGGATTAAAACATCACCACCGCAATCCTATGCTTCGATGAAACAACGCCGACTACATAGCCTTTTCTCACTGCATACGAGCACTCAACGTCCCGTGCAAAGTTCAAGATTCTGATAGGGATCCTGCCGTTATCTGTCTCAATTCTGTTGCCCCACTCGCCCTCTGATATAGTTTAATAACTATGACGCCTCTATGCCTTGAGGGCTTCCACCTCTTGTCGCTTGTTTACAGTTCCAATCATACAGGTGGGACCGGCTTCTCATATCACGTTCTTTCTCGCTGCTAGTGCATATCTTTAACTTGAACTTTAAGGCTTCGGTCATACTTAAAACGCTCTTTAGGCTATGCTACGCCGCCATGATCAGAATCCTCGGTTATGCTGCGGGCCTTGGATTGCTGGGTTTTGGCTCTCACGCTGCGGCTTACCGTATCGTGAACGGTATCCTTATCGATGGGAAATAGTGCTGCACCCTCCCTCTCATTTCACTACCAATCCTGACTCTCACAGTTGGGACGGCTACCAGCCCCGCTTCCAGTACAACCAACTAGTCCCTAAACTCATCGGCTGTTCCATTCCAGAAGACGACAATCTCGCCTTCGCCGTTCCGAACAACTACACCGACGCAGCCATAGCCTGCCACATCGGCGCCACACCGGCTCCACTCTTGGCACCCACCCAGGCCGGCGCAACCGTGTCGCTGGCACTCAATCCGTGGAACCCCGGCCACGAAGGGCCTGTCATCACCTTTCTCGCCAACTGCCAGGGCCCCTACAAGATCATCGACCCTCTGGCGCTCAAGTTCTTCAAGATCGAAGAGCTCAGCTTACTCGGGCAGCCTGACGACCAATACCGTTAGGCCACTGGGCGTCAGACAAACTCCTCGAGGCTAATTCAACTTGGACGCTGCGACTGCCGAAAGATATGATTGCGGGCAACCATGTTCTATGGGATGCGCTTCATCGTGCCCATTTCCCGGAAGGCGCGCAGAATTACCCACAGTGTATTAATCTCTTGAACCAGGGCCCGGGGACGGCAAATCCAAAAGGTGTTCCGGCCACGGAGTTGTACACGCCTGACAGCGCCCACTGTGATATCTGGATCAAACCTCTACCCACGTATACAAGGTCTAGCCCGCCGCTGTACACTGGAGACGCAGGCGGAGGATCTGGCAATAGCTCAGAATTCTCTTTCACATCTAGCAGTAATGCGGCTGAGACGTCAATCCCCAGTGGGTCCGTGACTATTTTTTACATTGCATCGTCGTCCACCATTTCGTCCGCCACTGCCACAGCAACTGTGGCTGCGACCGCGAGCAAGGCAAAGTCTGTCGACAACAATGATACATGCGAGCCATGAAGCCACACGACTTGAGCATTTGTACATACTCAACACTAGACAGAGGGAGCACTTGCTGATTACCAAACATTAGCTGCGTATATACATTGCTCACTCCTCGAGCTATCTAGAAAGACTGCACAAAACGAAGACGCTGTCGAAGTGTACACCACAGGCTGCCGATCCGTGTATAAGGCCTCGTAACTCCTTAGTTCAGGCTTGACCTTGGGACAGTTTAAGATATCGATCTAGCACCATAGTCCAGAATTCGAGCCAATCCTAATCCTTTGGCAGATTTTTAATCCGCAAGTTGACAAACCAAGAATCGAGCCATTGAATATTTCGAAGCGCCAGATCAATTTAACCGCGTCTCAATTGATGCGATCCCGTTGTGATTCGACTGGCGAATACTGCATTGGCAAGTCGGATTTTCAGTTCCGACTAAAACCTAACACAACATTCCCTCAATCGAAGATTCCAATGGAAGCACTCTGCGCAATCTCCCCGATGGGGGCCATCGGGTTAGTGGTGTTTCGCCGTTCAGCGAGGGATTTGGTCCGTACGATAGATAGCTTTCGAACACCCCAAAGATCAATCAACAGATTTGCGGGATGATGAGAGCAGACAGTACTCTGGGGCTATATACCACTGGCCTTCCAATTTTTGGGGGACAGGATGGATGCTGGTATTTCAGCATTGTCTCTTCTAACACTCCGTTGAGCAGGTGACCGCAATATGGATCTCCTTTTTTGGGTGCAGGCTATTCTGGAGGAGCTATAATTGCAGACGAGACGGCTGACAATGGATGCTGAAAATAGGGGACTGTAGAACAGGCATGAACGCTTAGTTCTGCTCGAGCTAGACTTGCAGTCTAGCGAGCACCATCACTGCCATTGTCTTATTTTTTTTGTTTTGCCTAAATTTAACACAACTTTCTTTCCACAACATTACCTTGGTTTACAAGGAAGTGCCGGCAAAAGATGGTTGCCTGAAGCAAGACTTCCTCCTCCCGAAACCGCCAAGTATTCACAAAGATCATCCACGCTGTTGGTCCTCAAGCCCTCCAGGGAGACAAGCTCGCCGATGCAGGCCGATTCTCTTCCAGTGCACCTCCTATCTCCCTGTCCTCACCCTTCGTCATCTAAGACAACCAAGTCAACCCCCCCGTACAGCGCGGAAACTTCCTTCCCTCCATCGCACCACACGAAGTCAGCCTCGACCCTCTCTCCTCCTCGCCTTCATACCTCCCACCCCCCCGCCCCGAGCGCGGACGGATGAACGACGCCCTCGCCAGCCCCCTCGCCTGAATCCCCCGCACCGGCCCCCCCAGCTGCACAAACCTCACCCCATACCCCTCC
>JAABUS010009799.1_pt1 | contig 10010 bp, 9 predicted proteins | sample 5560161 | NCBI WGS metagenome assembly JAABUS01 (sample SAMN10711885, study PRJNA513376) | rock metagenome | isolation source: Antarctica rocks | place: Antarctica: Victoria Land, Trio Nunatak nord | collected 2016-01-04
GAGGTATAGAGGATCACCGCGGTGTCCTCGGCCGTCCGAGGCACGGTCGTCCTGGTGGGCGCCAGCTCGGTCAGCCGCTGGTAGCTGCCGGTCAGGTCGACCAGGATGAGGTCGGTACCGGTTCCGGAGCCGGCCAGCTGCGCCTGCTCGGCGAGCCCGGCGAACACGACCGCGACCTTGATCTCGGCATCGGTCCACATGTAGGTGATCTCGGCCGCCTTGAGCAGCGGGTTCATCGGGACCACCACCGCCCCCAGCCGAAGGACCGCGAAGTAGTAGACCGGGAAGAAGGCGACGTTGGGCATGATCATCGCGACCCGGTCGCCCGCCTGGACGCCATGGGCGGTCAGCTCGGTCGCGGCGCGCCCGACCAGTTCGTCCAGCTCGGCGAAGGTCATCACCCGGTCCGGCTGCTTGACCGCAGGTGACTCGGGCACCTCGGCGGCCCGTGCTGACACCCAGTGCGCAATGTTGACATCGGCGGGATCGGTGGCCCCGCCGCCCCCCGCGGTCGTACTCATGGAGGAACTGTAACCGTACGAACCCCGCGGTGGTGTGGATTGATCGATCGCACCCGGGCGACCCGCATCCGGGTGCTGTGAGATATCCGGCAGGCTCGGCCGAGCCCGTCTAGGCTGGCCGCTGGCCGGCCGCACCAGTGGGTCGGAACCGCCAGAACCAGCACTGTCCACCACGAGTACCCAGGAAGATGTCATGCCCCTGACCGAGCTGAGCCCCGACCAGTTGGCTACCTTGCGGCAGACCCAACGCGATGCCTACGACCAGCTGGTCGGCCGCGGGCTGAAGCTCGACCTGACCCGGGGCAAGCCGTCCAAGGCACAGCTCGACCTGTCCAACGAGCTGCTCAGCCTGCCCGGCCCGGAGCACCTGACCGACGCAGCCGGCGCCGACATCCGCAACTACGGCGGCGGCCAGGGGCTCGAGGAGATCCGCAGCATCTTCGCTCCGCTGATCAAGGTGCCGGTGGCCGATCTGTGTGCCGGCGACAACTCGTCCCTGGCGTTGATGCACGACACGCTCGCCTGGTCGGTGCTGCACGGGCCGGTCGGTGCCCCCCGCCCGTGGAGCAAGGAAGAGAAGGTCACCTTCATCTGCCCGGTGCCCGGCTACGACCGGCACTTCGCACTGTGCGAGGAGCTCGGCATCGAGATGGTGCCGGTTCCGCTCACCGCCGACGGGCCTGACCTCGACGCGGTCCGTGAGCTGGTCGCCCGCCCCGACGTGAAAGGTCTGTGGGCGGTGCCGACCTACGCCAACCCGAACGGGGTGATCTACTCCGAGGCGGTGGCCCGCGAGCTGGTGTCGATGCCGACCGCCGCTGCGGACTTCCGGATCTTCTGGGACAACGCCTACTCCGTGCATCACCTGTCCGGCGCGCACGAGGCCATCGACGTGCTCTCGCTGGCCGACCAGGCCGGCAACCCGGACCGGGTGTTCGTGTTCGCCTCCACCTCCAAGATCACCTTCGCCGGTGCCGGCGTGTCCTTCTTCGGCGCCTCGCCGGCGAACGTCGCCTGGTATCTCAAACACCTGGGCCAACGCACGATCGGCCCGGACAAGGTCAACCACCTGCGGCACGCACTGTTCCTGCGCGACGCCGACGGGGTGAAGGCGCTGATGGCCCGGCACGCTGCGATCATCGGGCCCAAGTTCGAGATCGTACTGCAGGTGCTGCACAGCCGGCTGGCCGAGCACGAGATCGCCAGCTGGACCGAACCGGAGGGCGGTTACTTCATCTGCCTCGATGTGCTGCCCGGGACCGCGAGCAGAGTGGTTCAGCTCGCCAGCGGCGCCGGGATCGCGATGACCCCGGCCGGGGCCGCCTACCCGTACGGGAACGACCCGGACGACCGCAACATCCGGATCGCGCCGACCTATCCCGACGAGACCGAGGTGCGCGAGGCGATGGAGGGGCTGGCCACCTGTGTCCTGCTCGCTTCCGCGGAGCGGGCCGCCGCGGAGCACGCCGGCCGCTGATGCCGGTTCGACTCACGGGCGAGGACCAACTAGACTCTCCGTCTTGGTGAAACCACCGGTGGTTCGGCCACGTCCGTGATGCGAGCGCCGTAGGGCAGTCGAATGGCTGTCGGCCGGTTCACCGTAGGGCATTAGCTCAACTGGTAGAGCATCGGTCTCCAAAACCGAAGGTTGTGGGTTCAAGTCCCTCATGCCCTGCGAAGCGGGACAGGTTTGGATCGTCCTGCAGAGGCCGCCTAGCGGTGGTCTCGCTGCCCGGAGGTCGGGCACAGGCAAGAACCATGACAACGGCGAAGGATCAGGTGTGGCTGAGGACAGGGACAAGGGCTCGGCGGGTTCGTCGAATCCGTCCGCTGACGACCAGTCCTCGCCGGTGGAGCACACCGACGCGGTCGAGCCGACGAACGACGAGCTCGCGGCTCAGGCGGACCCCTATGCCGACGACGATGTGCCCGACGACGATGTGCCCGGCGACGATGTGCCCGAGCTGAGCGAGCAACCCGAGGCCCCCGGCCCGATCGACGACACCGCCGCAGACGACGCCGAGGACGCTGACCCGGTAGCTGGTGATGCTGACGACCGGGAGCCGGCTCTGGTCGGCGCCGCGTCAGCGAAGAGGAGCTCGGCCGCCACGTCGGGCAGGGACGTACAGACGGCCGACGCGCGGCGCGGCAAGGGTCGAGCCACGCCGAAGCAGCGCCGTTCGGTGGAGAAACAGCGCCGCACCGGTCCGGTCAAGTTCATCGGCGAGTCGGTTGCCGAGCTCCGCAAGGTGGTCTATCCGACGGGTAGCCAGCTGCGGACCTACTTCGTGGTCGTCCTGGTTTTCGTGCTCTTCGTGATCGCGTTCGTCAGCCTGCTCGACCTCGCGTTCGGTGCGTTGATCCTGAAGGTGTTCGGTTGACGCGCCCCGACCCGGCGGACATCGGCAGGCGGCGGACATCAGGGACCGGCAATCGGGTCTGTGCCAGGCAGCACCGAACCCGACCCAGCCGGCCCGCCCCGGATCGAGCTGGGCAGACGACAACAGTTACGGAGAAGTTGTGACCAGTAATCCCGACGCGTCTCATCCCGACGCCGACTCACCTGTCGACGACGTGCAGATCGACCTCGGCGTGGGCTACACCTCATCGGTGGAGTCCGACGAGATCAACCTGGACTTCGGTTCGGCATCGGACGAGCCGGAGCCCGAGGACAACGACATCAACCTCGACTTCGCCGCCGAGGAGGAGGTCGACGATGCCGACGCCGCCGCGGATGCCGAAGAGGCCGACATCGCGGACAAGGCGCTGGCGGAGCTGCGCGCCGACCTGCGGGCCAAGTTCGGTGACTGGTACGTCGTACACACCTACTCCGGGATGGAGAACCGGGTGAAGCAGAACCTGGAGAACCGGGTCACCTCGCTCAACATGGAGGACTTCATCTTCGAGGTCACCGTGCCGACGGAGGAGGTCGACGAGCTGCGCAACGGCCAGAAGAAGCGGATCAAGCGGACGGTCCTCCCCGGCTACGTACTGGTCCGGATGGAGCTCACCGACGAGTCCTGGTCGACGGTTCGGCACACACCGTCGGTGACCGGCTTCGTCGGTCACTCCAACCAGCCGATCCCGTTGAGCCTGGAAGAGGTGGAGAAGATGCTCGCCCCGGCCGTGATCGCAGCGGCCCAGGCAGCTTCCGATCCCACCGGTACGGCGCGGAGCCGGTCCAAGAAGAAGATCGAGGTGGCCGACTTCACCGTTGGCGACTCCGTCATGGTGGTCGAGGGCCCGTTCGCCGGCGTCCACGCCACCATCACCGAGATGCACGCCAGCAACCAGCGCCTCAAGGCGCTGGTCGAGATCCTGGGTCGTGAGACCCCGGTCGACCTGACCTTCACCCAGATCCAGAAGGTCTAGCCAACACCAACCAGCCCATCCCAAGCCAGGTGCGGTCACCCGCACGGACAACCAACTAAGGACCCAAGCAACAATGCCTCCCAAGAAGAAAGTCGCGGCCCTGGTCAAGGTCGCCCTGAACGCAGGTTCGGCCACCCCGGCACCGCCCGTCGGTACCGCGCTCGGCCCGCACGGGGTCAACATCATGGAGTTCTGCAAGGCCTACAACGCCGCAACGGAAGCCATGCGTGGCAACGTGATCCCGGCCGAGATCACCATCTACGAGGACCGCTCGTTCACGTTCATTACCAAGACCCCACCGGCAGCGGAGCTGATCAAGAAGGCAGCCGGCATCTCCAAGGGCTCGGGCGTCCCGCAGAAGGACAAGGTCGGCAAGATCACCGCCGCCCAGATCCGCGAGATCGCCACCACCAAGCTCCCCGACCTGAACGCTAACGATGTCGAGGCGGCCATGAAGATCGTCGAGGGCACCGCCCGCTCGATGGGCGTAACCCTTACCAAGTAGCAGAACGCGGGGATCGACCCCACGAACCCCCGGGGCGTGGGACCCAACGCCTGCTCGGAACCCTCGCTCGAGGGTCGTCGTACCTGAACAACCAGCCTTCGCCGCCGGCGGGGGTCCGGGGTCGCCCCGGTAAGAATGAGTGGGAGGCCAGCGCGGCCGAACCACAGACTGGAAGGAACCAGTTGTGAAGCGCAGCAATGGATACACCGCAGCAGCGGAGAAGCGTGACGAAGACAAGCAGTACGCCCCGGTCGAGGCGTTGAACCTGGTCAAGGGCGGTGCGTCGGCCAAGTTCGACGAGACCGTGGACGTGTCCATGCGGCTCGGAGTCGATCCGCGCAAGGCCGACCAGATGGTGCGCGGCACCGTCAACCTGCCCAACGGCACCGGCAAGACGGCTCGGGTCCTCGTCTTCGCCACCGGTGATCGGGCCGAGGCAGCCCTGGCCGCGGGTGCGGACGAGGTCGGCTCGGACGAGCTGATCGAGAAGGTGGCCGGTGGCTACCTCGACTTCGACTCGGTCGTTGCCACGCCCGACCTGATGGGCAAGGTCGGCCGGCTCGGCCGGGTACTGGGCCCGCGTGGTCTGATGCCGAACCCTAAGACCGGCACGGTGACCGTTGACGTGGCCAGGGCCGTCTCCGAGATCAAGGGCGGCAAGATCGAGTTCCGGACCGACCGGCACGCGAACCTGCACTTCATCATCGGCAAGGCGTCGTTCCCGCAGGAGCAGCTATCGCAGAACTACTACGCGGCCCTCGATGAGGTGCTGCGGCTCAAGCCGAGCAGCGCCAAGGGCCGCTATCTGAAGAAGATCACCGTCTCCTCGACGATGGGTCCGGGCATCCAGGTTGACCCGAGCGCGACCAAGCCCGACGACGAGTAAACGCTGGCACAGGCGAACCACAGGTGGGCAGGACATACTTGCCCGGTGGTGCTGGTGTGCTGGGTCGCGACTGTCGTCGCGTGCCTCGGCTACGGCACCGCGTCGGTGCTGCAGTCGGTCGGCGCGCACTCGGTCCCGGTCAAGGTCGAGGCCCGGGTCCGGATCGCGGCTGTCGCCGCCATCCTGGGTCAGCTGCCCTACCTGATCGGCCTGGGGCTGGACGGGATCGCCTTCGTCGCCAACGCCGTTGCCCTGCAGCGGCTGCCGCTGTACCTCGTGCAGGCCGCGGTGAGCGCGTCGGTGGGTGTCACCGCCATCATCGCCTGGCGTCGGGGAACGCCGCTGAACAGGTGGCAGTGGTCGGCGATGGGCGTCCTGGCTGCCGGCCTGGTCATGCTGGCGCTCAGCTCGGGTTCGGAGGCGGCCACCAAGGTCAGCGAGCTCAGCCAGTGGCTGATCCTTGCTGGCGGGCTGATTCCGCTAGCGCTCTCCCTGGTCGCGTTGCGGTGGTCCGGCGTGGCCCGACCGGTTGGGCTCGCCGTCGCCTCCGGCCTGGCCTACACCGGTGTCGCCGTCGCCGCACGCGGTCTGGTGATCATGCACCCGTGGTGGCACATGCTCGCCGAGCCGCTGCTGTGGGCGATCATCCTGCACGGCATCTTGGGCACGGCGTTGTTCGCGGTGGCCCTGCAACGGGGTTCGGTGACTGCCATTACCGCGATCACCTTCGCGATCGAGCTGGTTGTCCCCACCGCCATCGGGCTCACCCTGCTGGGTGACACGGTGGCTCTGGGCCTGCTGCCGGTGGCCGTGGCCGGGTTCGTGCTGACCTTGGCGGCCACGTTGGTCCTTGCCCGGTACGCCGAGTAGCCGATGGTCTCGGTCGGAGTGCTCAGAGGCCTTGCGGCGTTGTTCATCCGGCCGGGTCGCGCAGGCAGTCGCCGTGCATCCGGGATCGGTGTCGTGCAGCCGCTGTTGGCGATCCAGATCGCGTTGATCTTCGGCGTGGAACAGCGGGCAGTGTCAGTCGATGCGGGTGCTTTCCCGCAGGACCGGGGTCGCGTCGAACTCGCGTGTCACGACCTCGGCAGAGGTGACCAGCTGGGCTGCCGCGCGGCCCATCCCGTCCAGGTCGATCTGTACCGTGGTGAGGGACGGTGAGGAGTCACGGAGCGTGTCGATGTCGTCGAAGCCGGCGATGCCGACCTGACCGGGCACGTTCAAGCCCAGCTCGCGGGCGGCGGACAGCACCCCCAGCGCCATCATGTCGGTCGTGGCGAAGATGCACAACGGCTTGGGCTGGTTGGTGCTCGCGGTGCCGGCAAGCTGTTCGCGAGCGGCCGTGTAGGCACCATCGCGGTTGAAGTCGGTGTGCACGCTCCACTCGACCGACGCTCCTTCGGCCGCGTCGATCCTGGCTCGGAAGGCCTCGCACCGGTCGATCGACGTGCGTAGCCAGCTCGGTCCCTGCACCATGGCGAACCGCCGGTGACCGGCAGCGAGCAGGGCGTCGGCAAGCTTGGCCGCGCCGTCGGCGTTGCGTGGGGTGACCGAGGCGAAGCCATCCACCGGCTGCCCGATGGTGGCGACCCGGCCACCGTTCCCGGTATAGCTGGTGCACAGCTCGATCAACCGCTCCTGGCCGGAGTCGATCCCCACGCGCAGCGAACCAGCCAGGATGATCGCGTCGGTGCGGTAGGCCATGAAGGCACTGATCGCCTCGTACTCGTTCCCTGGATCCCAGTTGGTTGTCGCCAAGAGCATCTGACGGCTGCTGTGCCGGGCTGCCGCCTGCACACCGGCGGCGATGGAGGAGAAGTACGGGTCGGCGATGTCGTGCACGACCAGACCGACCAGACCGGTCGACGACCGGGCCAGAGCCTGGGCCTGGGCATTGGCGACGTAGCCCAGTGTCCGGGCCGCGGTGCGTACCCGGTGCACCACGTCCGGGCGTGGTGTGCGGGAGGACCCGTTGAGTACGCGGGAAGCGGTTGCCAGCGATACCCCGGCCAGATCCGCCACTTGCTGAAGCGTCGTCGCCATGACTGAGAAATCTAGGGCATCACACCGCATTGACGCAGCGGAATGGGTCCGGCTACAGTCCTAGGAAAACGCTTTCCTGGGCCGAGGGCACGACCAGGGCGCTGGAGTGCGCTCGCTCGGGTGGCAACCAGTGCACTCGTCGCTGCGGTCGCAGCCAACGGGAAGGAAGTAGTCGATGTCGCAGAAGGCACCGCTGAGAATCGCGATGAATGGCGTCACCGGGCGGATGGGCTATCGCCAGCATCTGGTTCGGTCCGTCCTGGCGATTCGTGATGCAGGTGGCCTCGAGCTGGCCGACGGGACCCGGGTCCAGGTGGAACCCATCCTGGTCGGACGCAGCGAAGCCAGGCTCACCGAGATCGCCGCCCAGCACCAGGTGGCCGAGATCAGCACCGACCTGGAGGCGGTGCTGGCCGATGACAGCATCGACATCTACTTCGACTCCCAGGTCACCTCACGCCGGGTCGCAGCGCTGACCGCCGCGATGACGGCCGGCAAGCACATCTTCACCGAGAAGCCGACCGCGGAGACGCTGGCCGAAGCCGTCGAGCTGGCCCAAGTGGCCCGCCGGACCGGCGTCTGCGCCGGCGTCGTGCACGACAAGCTCTACCTACCCGGCCTGATCAAGCTGCGCCGGCTGGTCGACGAAGGTTTCTTCGGCCGGATCCTGTCCCTGCGTGGCGAGTTCGGCTACTGGGTGTTCGAGGGCGAGCTCCAGCCGTCCCAGCGTCCGAGCTGGAACTACCGGTCCGAGGATGGCGGCGGCATCGCCGTCGACATGTTCTGTCACTGGAACTACGTCCTGGAAGGGATCCTGGGCAAGGTCACCTCGGTCACCGCGAAGACATCGACGCACATCCCGACCCGGTGGGACGAGCAGGGCAAGCCCTACGACGCCACTGCCGACGACTCCGCGTACGGCATCTTCGAGATCGAGGGCGGCATCGTCGCCCAGATCAACTCGTCCTGGGCGGTGCGGGTCTACCGCGACGAGCTGGTCGAGTTCCAGGTCGACGGCACACACGGGTCGGCTGTTGCCGGCCTGCAGCGGTGTGTCATGCAGCCCCGCGGTGCCACCCCGAAGCCGGTCTGGAACCCCGACCTGCCGGTCACCGAGTCGTTCCGCGGCCAGTGGCTCGAGGTGCCCGACAACGCCGAGGCTGCCAACGGATTCCGGGTGCAGTGGGAGGAGTTCCTGCGCGATGTGCTGGCCGGCCGGCCGCACCGCTACGACCTGCTCAGCGCGGCCCGCGGTGTCCAGCTGGCACAGCTGGGGTTGCAGTCCTCCGCGCAGGGCCGTCGGCTGCAGGTGCCGGAGCTGTGCCTGTGACCAGCCTGAGCCTCCCCGATTCCGACGCAACCTGGACCGCGTACGAGCTGCAGCCACCGACGGCGTGGACCAAGCCTTCCGCACCGTTCACCAGCCGGGTCGCCTACGCTGCCGCCCATGTGGTGCCGCGGGCACTTGGCGACAACACGCCCGGGAGCTCCGCCGACATCGACTGGGAGGCGACGCTGGCGTTCCGGCGGCACCTGTGGTCGTGGGGATTCAGGGTGGCCGAGGCGATGGATACCGCTCAGCGCGGGATGGGGCTGGACTGGGCCGCCACCCAGGAGCTGATCAAACGCTCCACCGCGGAGGCGCGCGCCTACCGCCAGATCCACCGCACCGGTGGGCTGGTCGCCTGCGGTGCCGGCACCGACCAGCTGGATCTTGACCGGGTTGCCTCGGGGCAGGCAGGTCTGGAGCAGGTGCTGGCTGCCTACCTCGAGCAGCTGGCCGTGGTCGCCGAGGCGGGCCGCCCGGACCAGGGGCGCGGCCCGGGTGCCATCGTGATGGCCTCGCGCGCGCTGGCGCAGGTGGCCTCGTCGCCGGCCGACTACCGGTTCGTCTACGACGCGGTGCTGGGATCGGTGACCAGCCCGGTGATCCTGCACTGGCTGGGCGAGATGTTCGATCCCGCGCTGGCCGGCTACTGGGGCAGCGATGACGTCGAGGTGGCGACCGCTGAGTTCGTCGCGCTGGTCAACGACCATCCCGGCAAGGTGGACGGGGTCAAGGTCTCGTTGCTCGACGCCGATCACGAGCGCGCGCTCCGGGCTCAGCTTCCCCGTGGTGTCCGGTTGTACACCGGTGACGACTTCAACTACCCCGAGCTGGTCTGTGGGGACGGTCAGGGCCACTCCGACGCGCTGCTGGGGATCTTCGCGGCGATCGCCCCGGCCGCGTCGGTTGCGCTGCAGGCCCTGGACGCCGGCGACGACCACCGCGCGCGGGAGATCCTGGAGTCGACCCGGGCACTGGGTCGGCACATCTTCGCGGCACCGACCTACTACTACAAGACCGGGATCGCCTTCCTCGCCTGGCTGAACGGTCACCAACCCGGGTTCACCATGATCAACGGGTTGGCCACCGGCAGGTCGGTGCCGCACCTGGTGGAGCTGTTCCGGCTGGCGGACCAGGCGGGCCTGCTGGAGGATCCGGAGCTGGCCGCGGAACGGATGGGCGCATTCCTCTGCGTGCATGCGGGTACGCGCCCGCACGATCCCGCACTGGGCGGACTCAGCACGGGCGACCCCACACGGGGAGGTTCGCGATGAGCGATCCGGCCCTCGGCCGGCTGTCACTGAACAGCCAGACCTGCAAGCGCCTGGACCTTGATCAGATCATCGACGTGGCCGT
>JAABUS010009801.1_pt1 | contig 10008 bp, 11 predicted proteins | sample 5560161 | NCBI WGS metagenome assembly JAABUS01 (sample SAMN10711885, study PRJNA513376) | rock metagenome | isolation source: Antarctica rocks | place: Antarctica: Victoria Land, Trio Nunatak nord | collected 2016-01-04
GTCGGCCGCCACATCGCCCAGCGCCTGGTCGCCGACGGCGAACTGGTGGTGGACGTGCCCGCGAAGCTCTCCGCGCGGGTTCGGGTGTTCTCCACCGGGCAGGGCCGCAAGACCGACGCCACCGACGCGCACTCGGTTGCGGTGGTCGCGTTGCGCACCCCGGGCCTACGGCCGGTGCAGGTCGACGGCGCGACCGTCGCGTTGCGGCTGCTGGTGGACCGCCGTGACGAGCTGGGAGCCGCCCGCACCTTGACGGTGAACCGGCTGCACCGGCTGCTGGTCGAGCTGATCCCGGGCGGGGCCAAGACGTTCCTGTCCGCGACCCAGGCCAAAGCCTTGCTGGCCACCGTCCGTCCGCGTGATCTGGTGGGCAAGACCCGCCGCAAGCTGGCCGCCGAACTGATCGCTGAACTGGATGGGATCGACAAGCGGATCAAGGTCGCGACCGCCGAGCTCCGCGAGCTCGTCGAGGCCACCGGCAGCACCCTGCTCGAGCTGCACGGCGTCGGTCCCTGCGGCGCGGCCCGCCTGCTCGGTGACATCGGCGACGTGTCCCGGTTCCCGACCCGAGGGCACTTCGCGTCCTGGAACGGCACCGCCCCGATCGACGCGTCCTCAGGAGAGCAGAACCGCCACCGGCTCTCCCGAGCCGGCAACCGGCCGATCAACCGGGTGCTGCACATCATGGCGATCGTTCAGCTGCGCAACGACACCGAAGGCCGGGCCTACTACCGGCGCAAGCTCGCCGCCGGCAAGACCCCGATGGAAGCGATCCGCGCCCTCAAACGGCGGCTCTCCGACATCGTCTACCGCCAGCTCGTGGCCGACCAGAAACGCCAACGCCGGACAGCAGCGGGGACGGGCCCGGGAGGACAAGTGGGGGCGGCTACTGGCTCCAGCGCGGCCGACTCCAACCCCAGCGTCGACGCTTTGGAGAAGTCACTTCCCGGACCCGCCAGACCCGAGGCTACGCCCGCCACCCGACCCGCCCAGACCCATCCCCGGCCCGTTCCCGGCGCCCTGTTCCCGCGCCGACCCGCAGCCGTGGTCAAGCGCAGTCTGCTTGGCCACGGCGAGGACCAGCGCACCCTCGACAGGCGGGAACAACCAACCCGTTGACACAGAGGGGAGCCTACTTGTTGAATGAGTTCAGGACCGGTGCCTGCGCGAGGCTCGGTCCAGGTGCCCGGCCCGTCGCTCTCACATCGGCTGCCCACGATCCGTCGTGTGGCTCTCTCATGGCCTGCGCGGGCCGGGCACTGCTGAGCAGGGAGAGGCTCAAGAGGGGTTTGCTCAGCTCGAAGTAGCGCTGCCCTCCCTGCTCGCCAACAGGTATCGGTCTCGAGCAGGGAGGACACCCATGACCCGTGTGGTCATCGGCATGGATCCGCACAAGCGGTCGGTCACGATCGAGGTGATGGCGCCGGACGAGACGGTGCTCGACGGTGGCCGATACGCCACCGACCAGTCGGGCTATGCCGCGATGCTCCGGGATGTGCGGCGGTGGCCCGAGCGCGTCTGGGCGATCGAGGGGTGCGGTCGCGTCCCCGGGAGTGGTGTAGCACGTCGCGTGTGACTCTGTGAGTCAGGGCAACTATGCCGTAGCGGCGATCTCCCTTCGGGTGGTCCTGCTCGAGCTGGTCGTCTTGGGCTCCAGGGATGTCGGGGCGGGCGGGTTGAGCAGCGCCATCGACTCCTCGCTCAGGTAGCGGCGGTCGCTGTCTTGCCACTCGTCGTGGGCTTCGATGAGCACGCAGCTCGAGAGCCGAAGTAGTGCTGCGGGGTTGGGGAAGATCCCGACGACGTCGGTGCGGCGCTTGACCTCGCGGTTGAGCCGCTCGAGCGGGTTGGTGCTCCAGATCTTGCGCCAGTGCGGGAGCGGGAAGTCCGCGAAGGCGGTCAGGTCGGCCTTGGCGTCAAGGAGCATGGCGGCGACCGCGGGGAACTTCGGGTTCAGCATGCTGGCGACGAGGTCGACCTGGGCTCGGACCTCCTTCTGGCCGGGTTGGGCGAAGATCGTGCGGATCGTCGCGGCGACCATCTCGTCGTGGCCTTTGGTGACTTTGGCCAGGGCGTTGCGCATGAAGTGGACCCGGCACCGTTGCCAGCTGACGCCTTGCAGGACGGTCCCGATGGCGTTCATCAGGCCCCGGTGGGCGTCGCTGATGACGAGCTGGACACCGGTCAGCCCACGGTCGCGGAGGTCTCTGAGGAACTCGGTCCAGAACGTCTCGGTCTCGCTGTCCCCGGCCGCGCAGCCCAGGACTTCCCTTCTGCCGTCGGCACTGACGCCGGTGGCGATCACGACGGCCTGGGACACCACCCGGCCGTTGACGCGGACCTTGCAGTAGGTCGCGTCCAGGAACACGTAGGGGAACGCGATGTGGTCCAGCGTCCGGGTCCGCCAGATCGCGACCTCGGTGTCGAGCTGCGCGCAGATCCGGCTCACTTCGCTCTTGCTGATGCCGGTGCCGCCCATCGCGATCACCAGGTCATCCACCCGGCGGGTGCTGACGCCCTCGACGTAGGCCTGCATCACGACCGCGTGCAGCGCCACGTCGATCCGCCGGCGCGGCGCGAGCAGCGCGGGGAAGAACGACCCGGTCCGGACCTTCGGGATCTTCACCGTGAGATCGCCGGCGGCGGTCGTGACGAGCTTGTCGCGGGTGCCGTTGCGCTGGGTCGTGCGGCCGTCGGTCCGCTGGTGCAGACCAGCCCCGACGTGGGCGGTCGCCTCGGCATCGACGACGGCCTGGAGCATCCCTCCGAGCAGCCGTCGCATCAGCTCCCCACCGTCGGCGGTGCGAAGCATCTCGATCATCTCGAGCAGGGCAGAATCGTCTAGGGCCATCGCGTTGATCCTCTTCTGTGAGTTCCTTGGTCGGTTCTCACGGAGCCTCACGCGATGGCCCTCTTACGTCCGTGACCGACACGAACCAAGGTCACGATCAAGAGCCCGAGCTACACCACTCCCAGGGACTCAGCCCGGCAACCGGCGGATCAACCGGGTGCTGCACATCATGGCGATCGTTCAGCTGCGCAACGACACCGAAGGCCGGCCCTACTACCGGCGCAAGCTCGCCGCCGGCAAGACCCCGATGGAAGCGATCCGCGCCCTCAAACGGCGGCTCTCCGACATCGTCTACCGCCAGCTCGTGGCCGACCAGAAACGCGACCGCCGGACAGCAGCGGGGACGGGCCCGGGAGGACAAGTGGGGGCGGCTACTGGCTCCAGCGCGGCTGACTCCAACCCCAGCGTCGACGCTTCGGAGAAGTCACTTCCCGGACCCGCCAGACCCGAGGCTACGCCCGCCACCACGACCCGCCCAGAACCATCCCCGGCCCGTTCCCGGCGCCCTGTTCCCGCGCCGACCCGCAGCCGTGGTCAAGCGCAGTCTGCTTGACCACGGCGACGACCGGCGCACCCTCGAGGGTGACCCGCCGGCTGTCAGCTGGAGCAGCCGCCGGTCGCGCTGCACTCCAACCCCGGCCCCACGCATGCCCAGCCGCAGGTCGGGCGCTCCGATGTTGGAGAGGCTGCCAAGGTGCAGCACGGGGTCGGCGGCGGCGGGCTCGGCGGCCAGCGGTGCGAACGGCTGCAGCAGTGGGCGCAGGTACTCGACAGGGTGCGGATGCCAGAGACTCGCGGCCCGGCCGACACCGGTCGGCAGGCAGGTAGGCAAGACTCGGTCTTGACACCTGGTGACACCAAGGCCGAGGGTCGGTGCCTTCGACGAGGCTGAGGAGCGGGCATGGGCGAAGTCGTCTACGTTTCGGAGGTACGGATCGAGCGGGAGGGCGGCCCGGTCCGGCGGGCTTACCTGCCGGCGGAGGAACAGCCGGTCCTGTACGGCGCGCATGGCGCGGTCGCCGAGCACTACGGGTATCCGGCGGGACGCTTCCCCGACCACGCGACCACCCTGGACCATGTGGTGGGCGCCACCGCCGGTTGAATGACCGGAACGTTCGCCGGGGCCCTGAAGGCCCGGGGGATCGAGCCCACCGGTCTGGTGGGTCATGCGCGCGGGGAGATCGAGCTTGACGGCGGGATCCTGGTGATCCGCCGTATCCACATGACGTACTCCGGCGTCGACGTGCCGGACGGCAAGCGTGACACGGCTGACCGGGCGCTGGCCACGCACCACGCGGCGTGCCCCGTCTCGCGCAGCATCGCCGGCGCCATCGAGGTAACGACCGGCTGGGCGTGACGGCGGGCGAGCCCTCCTGCTCCGGAACTCGGACTGGGCGACGGGACACGGTCTGCTTCATGCCGGGTGTGGAGGTGTCAGCGACCGAGGCGTTCGCCCGGCGTGGGTACGACGTCGTGGTCAACGACACCCGGCTGCACCTGCTGGACGAGGGTGAGGGCAGCCCCGGTCCTGCTGCTGCACGGCAACCCCACCTGGTCCTTCCTGTGGCGCGACGCCATCGAGCCGCTGGTCCGGGCCGGGCACCGGGTGCTCGTGCCCGACCAGCGCGGTTTCGGTGGTTCGCAGCCGATGGGCAGCCCGTACGACGACCCGCTCGAGGTTCGGGTCGCTGACCTCGCGGGTCTGCTGGAGGTCCTCGGGCTGGACGAGGTCACGCTCGTGCTGCACGACTGGGGCGGCCCGATCGGCCTTGCCTTCGCCGCGTCCCATCCGTAGGCGGTCCGGGCGCTGGTGCTGATGAGCCACTGGGCGTGGCCGGACCCGTCGCCGATCCACACCACGGTCGTGCCGTGGCGGATGCTGCACGCGCCGGTCGTCGGTCCGCACCTGCTGGGCCGGCACAACAGCCTGGCCGACCGCGGCGTGTACCTGTCCGTGGTGGATCGCACGGGCTTCCGGGCGAGCCGGCCGCCGACGGTGCTGTTCCCGCGCCTGATCCCGCTCGACGAGGGCTCCCGGGCCCACGAGTTCTTCACCTGGCTGCAGGCGCAGCTGCCGTCGCTGCAGATGCCCGCCCTGGTGCTGTGGGGGCGCGAGGACGACGTCTTCCCGCCGTCCTACGCCGACCGTTTCGTCCAGACCCTGCCGCACGCGCAGGGACCTGTTATGGTCACCGGCCGGCACTTCCTGCAGGAGGATTCCGGGCGCGAGATCGGCGAGCGCATCGCAGGGTTTCTCGCCGAGGTCCAGGGCCAGCAGGCATGAGCATCCAGTGGCTCGGCCGCGAGCAGATCCCCGACCGGGCCGTGCGATGGCGTCAGGTGGTGCTGACCGAGTTCCAGCTCGGCCACGTCCCGGCGTTCCGGCAGGTGTTCGTGGACCACTTCGCGGTCACCGACCCGGTGTTGCCGCAGGAGCCGGGCTGGTTCTGCGCGCCGACCGGAGGTTTGTACGAGGTGGTCCTCATGGCCCGGTCCGGTGAGCAGGTCCGAGCCGGGGTCGAGGTCGCGGCCCTGCCCGAGCGCTTCGTGCCGCTCACCGAGGCCGCCGTGAACAGCGACTTGTGGGCGTTCCTGCGCTGGGTCCTCGAGCGGGCCGGCGAACCCTGGACGGTCGACGCCCTCGGTCAGCTGGCCGCGCTCTACCGGATCCCGAAAGGCCAACAAGCAAGCAGACATCTGACAGTCGGGGTCCGACGCGATCTGCGCGAGCAGGACCATCATGTCCCGGCGGCGAGCGACGGGGACTCAGAGCGGTCGTACCGCATCAGGCGTGGGCGGCCTGCTCCAGCACGCCGGCCAGCTCGGTCAACGACGTGACGACCAGCTGCGGTGGCGGCTGCAACGTGTCGAACAGGCCACCGGACCGGTCGACCCATGCCGCGGCCATCCCGGCGGACTCCGCACCGATGTCGTCGAACGGGTTGGCCGAGATCAGCCGGACCTCCCCGATCGGCCGGCCGAGCCGCTCCGCGACCCGGCGGTAGGTCTTCGGTGACGGCTTGAACGCCCGGACCTCGTCGACGCTCACGAACCCGTCGAAGTAGCGACGAAGTCCGGCGGCGTCCATCAGCGCATCGAGCATCCGCGGCGACCCGTTCGAGAACACGACCATCGTGTGACCCAGCTGCTGCAGTCGGGTCAGGCCCGGCTCGACGTCGGGAAACCGATCCAGGTCGTTGTACTGCGCCATCAGCGCGTCCTTCTGCTCACCCGTGAGCTCCCGGCCCGTCGCCGCGAGCGCGTAGTCGAGCGCCTTGCGGGTCAGCTGCTCGAAGTCTTCGTAGCGTTCCATCGCGGTCAGCCGGGAGCTGTACTCCAGCTGCTTTTGACGCCACACCTCCGAGACGCGCAGCGCCTGGTCGGGCACGTACTGCTCCAGCCGCGTCCAGATCCGGATCGGGTCGACCAGCGTGCCGTACATGTCGAAGGCGAGCGCCTCGGGAACAGCCATGTGTTCAGTCCTTCCTCAACGTCGAACCGGCCAGGACTCGGTGCAGAAACTCCGCAGGGCCACATTCGCACCCAACTCCTGCTCGTCATACCCCGCGATCGTGCGCGCCTTGCGGTCGGCTGCGGATGACGACGACAGGGAGGCTGGGCCGGTCCCGGCGCGCACAGCTGTCAGGTCGATGATCACGTTGACGTACTTGTCCCCGCGGCGGGTGTGACGCCACGCGTGCTCGTCGACTCCGACCACAGCGACGCCGTCGAACCGGCCGGGACCGTCGATGAGCACGCGCCTTCCTTCGGCCAGGACCGCGTCGTTCGCGGTGTGCACGACACCCCGAGCCCGTCGGCCACACGAGCAACGGTGAGGTGCTGGACCACGATCCCTTCCAGCGCCCACCGCAGTCCGCGCCGCGACAGTTTCGCCCGTGGCTCAGGGGCACGGCTGGTGTCCTGGCGCCACATGTGCCCGCAGCCGGTGCACCGATAGCGCCGGACCGTGACCAGCAGCGTCGTCGGCCGCCACCCGAACGGCTCGTGTGCCAGCCGCCGGGTCACGCTGTCGTGCGGTACCCCCTCGCGTCCGCACCGACGACACCAGCCCGCCGAGTCGTCGGGATCGACGACTCGGCACGCGAGGACAGCGCAAGCTGGCTCGAGTCGTTGCCCGATGACTTCAAGTCCGAGCTCGTCCAGGCGCGTGAACGTGGTCAGGTCAGGGCAGGCGAAGGTAGCGCCAGGCACGTCGCGCCCATCGGCCATCCGAGGCATGAGCAGGTGTCGTCACCCCTACGGAGGGGACTATCTCTTCGGTGTCAGCCCCAGAACTCGGTGAACTGCTCGGCAAGGGCTCTGCCTTGGTCATAGCCGGCTCGAGCAGCGGGCGGACGCGTCGAGAGATCCATCGCATTGACGCCGAACAAGTCCCGCGAGTTGCTGTCCGGGAAGATCGTTTCGACTCTGCTGCCGTGTGCGCGTAGCTCGTCGACCTGCGCTGCAAGCTGCATTCCCCAGTCCAGCGGATGCCGTGTTTTGCCGCCAAATGGTGACAGCACCAGCACCCGCCCGTATCCGGCTGCCAGATCGGCATTCTCGTTTCTTCGGTAGCCGCCGTTGATGTATCGCCTGTCGCCGATGCTGTAGGGAGGGAAGCCCCCGAAGCCGTTGGCGGTGCTTGCGGCGACGGCGTCCACCAGCTCGACTCCGCTGTGACGGTCGAACACGACCGGTTCACCGGTATGGGCATCGACAGCCACGATGAGCATCGGCTGTTGTGGCCAGTGCTGACTGGGCAGCCGAGCGGCGACGACCACGCGTCGCTGCGTTTGATCAGAGCCGCCCGACGCCGCATCCATGTCGAGCGCCGCCGCGCCCATTCTGCGGCGCATGTCGGCCGCATCCTCAGCGGCAGCGATGATTGCGCTCGTCTTCTCCATCATGCTTGCCCCCGGCGCATTCGGCGCTCGTCCACCGTCGGATCGGACCGGACTAGTACCTGGCTGGGGCTCAGCGAGGATGTCGGCCAGCAGTTCGGTCGCGCGGGTCGCGCTGGTGATCTGGGCCGCGACGGTCGATCCGGCCGATGTCCCGATGATGAGATCGGCCTCGGTCACATCCAACCCGGCATCGAACAGGCCGGCGATGACGCCGATCTCCCAGGCATTGCCTGCCGCTCCGGCACCAGCAAGGACCAACGCTCGCTCGCCTGTGGCGCGCGCCCGTCTCATGGCGTCGACCTGCCGCTGATCCTGGTCGGACCTTGCCTGGTCACCGTGCCCTGACGCGTCGATCGCGGCGACCGTGAACCCGTCGCCGGACCCGTTGCCGGACCCGTCGCCCGCCACTACCTGACGGGGCCGGGACACGAGCCCGGGAGCGTACTTGTGCAGGCCGCCGCCGTGGCCCATCAGGAGCAGAGGAGGTCGTCGTGGAGGTGAAGTGCAGAGTTGAAGAAGGTGTTGTGTTCATGGGAGTCGCCTTTCGCGATTTGCCTGTCGGGCGCTCCCGGTGGCGACTACCTCAGTCGCGCGATCGTGGATTGCAGGGGAGCACCCACTGCGGATACTGCGTTCATGGGTCTCACCTCCTGCCGATGGATCACGATCGCCGGAACGCTAGCCCGCCGGCGACGCGGCGCGCAACCGGCACCATGCCGGTTGCCGTGTCGCTGTCGAACGCGCCGCCGACTGCTACACCCTCATCTGTGATGAGCCGGTAAAGGCGGTGAGCTCGGCCAAGGCGTAGCCACGTAGCGGTGGGAAGCCGTGCCGGTCGGGGACTGCGGCGACGTCCTCGAGCAGGGCGACGGTCAGCAGCTCCGGCCTGGGACCGCGCCAGGAGGAGCCGGTGACGTCGTCGAACAAGCCGTCGTCGGACATGCCGACCACTGTGCGCGCCGGGCCTGCCGCGTCGAGGTTGGACGCAGTGATCTGTGCACGACCGGCCGGCGTCGGCTGGGCGCGGTTGCCGACCGCGCGGCCTACCCATGTGCGCAACGTCTCGGGGCTGTCGATCCCGAGCTCCCCGCGGCCTACGAGCTCGTCCGTCTGGGCGCCTGGCCGACACCAGTGCTGCGGCTGGGCCGGCTCATCAAGGTGCTCAGTGCACCGCTAGCCGAATTGCTGGGTCTTTCAGAGGACCGCGTCGGAAGCGGGAGCGCGAACCGGTAGCAGGGTCGGCGGGCAGTGGTCCGCCCCGGCACCGGTGGTGGAAGCCAGGGTGCTGGGAGGCGAAATCCCCGGCTCGACTCAGGAAGCGCAGCAACTCGCAAGAACGTCAGTCGGCCGCGCTTGGCCCGGTGACGAACTCCTCGAGCCGAGCGCTGGCGTCGCGTTGCAGGCGCTCGACCCGGTGCTGTAGAGATCCATCGTGACGCCCCATGACGAATGTCCTAGGAGCTGCTGCACCACCTTCGGGTGCAGACCCGCGTCCAGGGCCAAGGTGGCGCAGGAGTGCCGGGCGTCGTGCAGGCGGATGACAGGAACGCCGGCTCGCCTGGCCACCGCCTGGAAGAGCTCGCGGAGCCGGTCCGGGTGGTAACCCCTGCCGTCCGGCTGCACGAAGACCAGGCCCGTGTCCACCCAGGCGGGTTGGAGTGCGTCGCGCTCCATCCCACTCTGTCGGCGGTGCGCGCTGAGCGCATCCCGCAGCAACGGTCCCGGGTCGATCTGAATCGCCCTAGGTCTGATGGAGGCTCTTCTTATTGGATTCCAACCCCGGCGGGGTCGGACTGTTGGGCAGCGTAGAACGCTGCTTCGTACTCCGCCGGCGGTACGTCTTGGCAGTGCCCGTGAAGGCGGTCTTCGTTGAACCAGTGGACCCAGGACAGGGTCGCGAGTTCGAGCTCTTCGACGTCGTCCCAGCCATGTGTGTCGGGGCCGTAGACGCACTCGGCCTTGTAGAGCCCGTTGGTCGTCTCGGCTAGGACCCCGCGTCCGTAACGGTCGTGGTGGGAGGAGGCCGAGCTGCGGCGGCTGACGTGGTGGGTTGGGCTTGCTGCTCTATGGCCTGCGCCGTGCGGTTCCCCTGCCGTGTAGGGGCTTGCTCGACCTCGTTGATCGATAGCGGCTGCCCGGGGGTCCAGCCGGCGGCGAACAGCTTGCGGAAGTTGTGGCAGGCCAGGTGGAAGGTGTTCTCGAAATCGGCCTTGACCGTGCCTCGTAGCCGTAGCTGGTCGCCGTTCTGTGCGA
>JAABUS010009802.1_pt1 | contig 10008 bp, 9 predicted proteins | sample 5560161 | NCBI WGS metagenome assembly JAABUS01 (sample SAMN10711885, study PRJNA513376) | rock metagenome | isolation source: Antarctica rocks | place: Antarctica: Victoria Land, Trio Nunatak nord | collected 2016-01-04
AAGCTCGAAGTTTAAATATATATTATAAATATTTAAATAAATTCTCGTCTACCGATTTATTTAACTCCGCGTAAATAATAATAAATATTTATAATTCTAAATTATAAACCGAGTAATAAAGGAATAACTTTATATAATTCGATATATTATATTCCGTATTATTAAAAAAGGCGAGGTTAATATCGCGAATATAATTACTTTTAAGTATATTAAAGAGATTATATAAACTAAATATTATTCGAGCTCGTCGGTTAATATTTATATAATTTATATAAACTTTTCTCGGCCCCGATAAAGATTTTATTATTATATTATCGAGCGAAGCTAGCTCCGTTAAAGATATATTATTTCTAAAATCTATATATTAGGGTAAATATAATAAAGTAAAATATACCTACCCCCGATTATAATATATCGCGCGATTTATATATTAATATACCTTCTAAATAAACGAAGGGAATAATTATTAAATAATTTTCTTTATATTTAAATTATTAACTCTTAGTTTATAAATATCGGTTATAATAATAATATATAAAGATAAACCTTAAATAGATAATAGACCGAAATATATCACGATATCTTATTTATCTCGAGTAGTTATCGCCGCGAAAAAAGGTATAATTAACTTCGCACCCTTAATCGGATATAATAATCGTTTTATTTATACGTGTATTAATTAATATATATCCTTAATTTAAGTTATAGAATTTATAAAAATAATTATCTTTAAAATATCTTAAGCGGTAGTAATCTACGACGGTAAAATATATTATAAATTAAATATACTATTAATAAGATTATAAGTAGTATTAATTTAAATATATATCTTTAACCGATTAAATAAAGTTTTTATAATAATAATATCTTCCGAGAAAATATATCGCTCTTATATAATCTTAAATATTTTAATATTAAATATTATAGAGACCTCTAAAAAAGAGATATTAAATAATAATTATTTTTAGAGGATATTTAAATTAAAGTATATTAATTAAAACTCCTTCTACTCGGTTACTAGATAAAACTCGTCGATTATTAATAAATATAACCGTAATATAAAGTTAATATATCGTAGTACGTCGGTATTAAAATTATTCGAACTAGTAATTTTAGGATTTATAAAGATTATTATTATTAACTATTTATCTATAAATTATATTTAATTATTATACCGTAGGTAAAGTAGCCGGAGTATATTATTATAATATTAACGAGTTTATTATTATCGCCGTTTAAAACGAAGGGTCGGTAATTAAATATACGATTTAATTTCTTATATTACTCTTCTAATAAAGTATTTAAAAATATAATAATTAATATCGCTTTAATAAATAAAAATATTAATAATAAAGTTTAAAAAACGATATTTTTATTAAATCTAATTTTTATAATTAAGATTAAATTCGTTCTTTAGTTTAATAATATATTTAAAATATTATATTATTTCTCTTTAAACTCGACTCCGAAATAATATATTATAACGCCTTCTATATACTCTCGATCTAAAGTTTTATATAAATTATTTATCTTTATTATAATAAACGTAAACGCGAAATCGCCTATTATATATAGTACTATTATAATAAATATTAGTTTTAACTTTAAATATATTTCGCGGAGGGTTCTATAACGAAGGGGACCTACCGATAATAAAGAATAAAAATTAATAATAAATAATTATCGTTATAGTAATAATCGAAACTCGAGTTATAATTAAGGATTTTTAAATAACCTATATTTATTTCGCTATATATATAATAGATAATATTATAAATAATTATATTCGAAAGAGTATATATAGAAGTATTAGCGCGCGATTAATTTAAATCTTATTTTAAAATAATTAAATAACGATCGCGTCGTAAAATTAATTATTAATAAAGAAAAAAGTTAACGGAAAAGTTTATATAAATAACCCGCGAAAATAATACGAATTTAATAAAAATATAGGGTTTTACGCTTAAACCTGCCGCCGTTTAATTACGAAGTTAGTATTTCTAACCTGAAGGGGCTTAGTGAACGGGAGCTAACCCGAAGGGGCTTAGCGGTGGCTCGGCAGGTCTGAGGGACTGAGGCAAGCCAAACGCCCACGCCTTGGCATCGAATCCCACATCTAAATCATTCCTCACCACGATTCACAATTCCATAACTTTGAGATGGCTCCTGTGACCCTTCACCTCCGATCCGAAACCAAGCCACTTGAGCACCGCAGTGCTCTTACACCAACAGTAACCCGGAAATTGCTCGACAAAGGTTTCAAGGTCAATGTTGAGCACAGTCCTGAACGAATTTTTGACGATAAGGAGTTCGCCTCCGTCGGGGCTACATTAGTGGAGGAAGGATCATGGCCAAACGCACCAGAAGATCACATCATCATTGGCTTAAAAGAGTTAGAGGACAAGGACCCTTTTCCTCTGAAGGCAAGCTTCAAAGGATAGTCATGGAAGCCAATATCTGACGAAGTATTAGCATACCCACGTCGCCTTTAGCCATTGCTATGTTCGTAAACTTCCTCGTAAGCTTATCAATCCTGGTAGCTGATGATTGAATCTCTATCCAGAAAAACCAAGGTGACTGGAAGGAGGTACTGGGGCGCTTTCCTCGGGGTGGAGGCACTCTCTACGATCTAGAATTCCTCGCCGATGAAAAGGGCAGGCGGTGGGTCACTCCGGCTTGCTCTCAAACAATGCCATCTGACAAAGCTAATACATTATATTCTATCAGAGTGGCAGCGTTCGGATTTCATGCGGGCTATGCGGGTGCGGCTTTGGCTCTCTTGGATTGGGCATGGCAACTCGAGCACGGTAATAAGAAAGCTTTACCTGGCAAGGGTCACTATCAGCGTAAAAGCGATCTAGACTCGGAGGTTAAGGAGCAGGTCTCTAAAGGGGTGCAAAAGAACAAAGGGAAACCACCGCGCGTGCTTGTTATCGGAGCGTTGGGCAGATGTGGAAGAGGGGTCAGTCGGCCTCATGTTATTCTGGATAAACATACTAATTCCACAACCACCTAGGCTCTCGAGTGCTGTCGACAAGTTGGCATCCCGGAAGAACAGATTTTGAAATGGGACATGGTCAGTGGAGTCCTGAGCACCTTGAACTCTACTCGATGATATTCAAGAGCAAAAAGCTCTGTTTCGGGAGCTCACCACAGCATAAACTCCCATGCTGACCCCGAAATTCATTTAGGACGAGACGGCTCAGCCTGGACCGTATAACGCAATTAAGGAGGCTGACGCCTTTATTAATTGTATCTACTTGAGCGAGCCTATTCCTCCTTTCATTTCTACGGACTTTTTAAAGCAAGGAACACGCAATCTCAGCGTTGTGTAGGTAACCTTTCGCGCTATACAATTTGAGCAGCTCTCATCCCCTTAGCGAATCACCCAGAGACGATGCTCTCTTACCCCTCATCTTGGTCAGAATAGGCAGCTAACGCTCAGATTTCGTTTAGATGCGATGTTTCTTGCGACACTACCAATCCTCACAATCCTATCCCCTTTGCCAACCAGCCCACCTACTTCAACAAGCCGACTATCACCCTGCCGGACTTCTCGGGCCCACCCCTTAGCTACATAACTATAGGTAAGCTCACCTCTGAGCAACAAGGACCTCATTTGGGTAATTTCTGGACGAAGAAGCTTTGTTTCATAAAATTAGTGTGCATTTTTCACCTTTATGCTGACTTTGCAACGTCCACAGATCATCTCCCATCTCTACTCCCGCGAGAGGCATCCGAAGCGTTTAGTGAAGCACTTTTGCCCAGTCTCCTCCAGCTACCGGAGAGGGACACAGCGCCTGTATGGGTAGGAGCAGAGAACTTGTTCAAGGAGAAAGTGGCGCTTTTGCCTCAAGCGCTCAGGCAGAGGGAGACGCCCGTTGCAAATGGGGAAGCTAAAGCATAACCGTTTGATTGGGCTCGTGCAAAACTGTGGGCCTCCAGTCTTTCGGTCTCCCTACTGTCAATGCAACTCGGCTCCTGCGTCGTACTAATGATGTCCACACTCGTCATACCGACATCATCCTTTCCTTTATTATCGTCCAGCAGTTCGATATCTTCCTCTTGGTTTGGGATCAACCTCCGGCTCGACGTGCTCTTGACACTTACCAGCTCAGCTTCTGTAGCGGAAAGAATTTCTAGATAAGTATTGAATATGGTCTCATTCATTCTCACGGTGTGTGCTTTGAGAATGAGGCACGGTTCGGAAGTCTCCATCCTCTCGGCGCTTCGTGCCTCAGCGGCCTTAAGACGTGCAGATCTTTTGGTGAGCAGCCATGCTTCAATCTCTGTGGCACTGACTGTACCCTTGAGTGCAAGATTAATAAGCTTGCGTGCGTCTTCATAGAAGTCCGCGCTAGAGCGGATTTTTGACGCGTCGGTAAAGTTTAAAGCTAGCATATAAGACTAAGCGTTGAGAATAACGTGGATGCCGCACGTGTTACCCAACTGCGAAGGAAGGACTGGCCAATTCTCACCCTCGAAAATAGACCACTGATTCCCCATCCACCCAGAGTGACGAACAATATTCCTAGCAGCTTTCTGGATGCGATACTCGTTCGGCTCGTATTCTGGCAAACTGTTCAGAAAGGTCAGATGTATGGTACGATACTTTCTTTCTGCAATCACTAGGAGAAAGTGCCCCATCCCTCCAACCCAGTTATGCTGTAATGCTCGTTGCGCGCTCGCTGATGCATGAACATCGGAGGAGACACTACTTTTGGTAGCGGTGGCGACATTCAAGGCCTTAGTTCACTGCTCCTGCTGCATGGTGCGGCCAAATTCACGTCCGTTCTTTGCCGGCTGCAATACCATGTTATCATAGGTTTCTGTCCCATAATCTGCAAGTTCACTGGACAACGTTATGGGAATGAGGAAACGGTCGGGCTTTTTCAGGCATATGAAGCCTTCTGCATCACCAAATCGAGCCCTCAGTTGCAATGCATCTGATGCAACGTTGAAAATGACCCCTTTTTGACAAATTCCGCATGCCAGAGCTGCGATAGCAAGACTAATGCTGTCACCATCAAAAGTACTGTTATCTACTAAGCGGTGAGTACGACCGCTGCCGTCATCGAACGGAAGCTTGTATGATAGCATTTGGCCGACGTTCATGTTGTTGTTGTCTGTCGGATTCTGAAACCCCCAGTCCTCATGGTCTTCGATGATCGCAAAGCCCAGAGCCTCATCATCTGCAACATTCCCGAGGTCTGACCACGCAAAATCTTCGTGATCATCTGATTGAATGGAACCCTCTTCATCATCCGAGTCACCAGGACTGTCCTCTTCAATGGTGGTCTTGATTTCACTTTCGTCGTTGTGTTGCGTCGTTCTCTGTGTGTGCATAGAACTAGGAAGCACCAGGAGGTCGCCCGAGCTTTTATCTTCTTCCACGACCAACCTCTTAGAGATCTTTGAAGTATTTCCTGATCCCCGTGGGCTCTAGAGATTTTAAAGTTCCTTTGGAGTAAGCGACCATTAGATTTATAGTCATTCGGACGTCAGGCTCGGCTCTATGTGCTTGCTGAATGAGGTGAGAATCGAAAGGCACTACTAAGCTGTGCAAAATTCACAGTTGAAAGCTAAGGGACATTCCTACCAAGGCGGAACCCCATACATTCAGTACTAACATGACTCTTTTTCGGGGAGATGGTGATGGTCATAACAGCCTGTAGACCACTCAACAAGCCACATTTCTTGACCAGCTACAATAGTTTCAAGATGATCAGCTAGATCGTGTATCGTTATGCCTTCGGTCTCCCTTTCTAAGGCTGACCATAAATCTTCAACAAAGCGCCCAGATTGATGTAGCGTTGAGGGCCATCGTATATGTTATACATTTGTTGGACAGATAACCTGTGATTGATAGCCGAATGGAATGCCGAATGGAATACTTCCCAAGTATGTTTATTTTCTTAGACCAAATTCGTTTGGTTGACAAGCTCAAGATCTTGAACGATCAAGCTTTTCGAATGCTCTTGCCACAAGTTCCAAAATTGACGATCTTCAGGTTTTATAGGAAGTCTGTTCTTTTCCAGATATGTGTACACTGCGGATTTGAGCTTCGCGAGTTCTGCTACCCTGAGTAGCCGTTTGGAAGTCTCACCCCCTGAGCGTCCGCCGAGAGTGCGCAGAGTTCTATTGATCCGTTCGTGATCTGCGGATGGACCAGCAAAATTTATTGCTTTCATCACACTGAATTCACCATGATGAAACTGGCAGATTGAAGATTTATCTAGCCTCTGCGCTTGGCAGCATGGCCTCAAACATAGACCTCTTTCAAGCTTTTGTTGGCGAACATCGCAATTTTCAATGAATTCCACGTATCCAGACTTGACAATTGATACGTGGCAACTGGGGCATATCGGCCAGGGACAGACTCGGAGATGAGTCTCCCACTCCGATGGCAAAGTTTGCTTTTTCTCACAACGACTGCAACGTCTGAACGGACAATTCTCGGAGTGCTTGTCTGATCTCAGGAAGAGTCCTCCGCAACGCTTGCATCGCCGCAATAGACAAGTGCCTGCCTTGGTTGCGAATACTGTATGGCATTCCCAACATTTGGCTGCTACTTTGTGGGCCAGCTGGACGTGCTCTTTCAAACTGCTGTGGGTTGTGTATTTCTTGTTGCAGCCAACCACGGGACATACAAGGTGGGGACCACATTCTTGATGATGACTTATGAGGTACTCTTTCCTAAACAACTTGCGACAGTTGCCGCAGCGCTGCAACAAGCAAACTTTCCGATGCTGTTGTGCAATTGCTTTGCTGGGTGATAATCCTCCACATGCAGTGCATCGAATGCCTCGGTCAGGATCCTTTTGTGTCCTGAATTTGCAGGCATTGATTCGACTAAGTTCTTTCTTTTTCTTCGAGATCGCCTCGGCTCCATGAATCTTATTATTCTTCAGCCGCTGGTAGCGCTTATTTGCGTTTTGTCTGGCCCTCTCTTTTAACATTCCGTCTCTGAAGGGGGCCTTCTTCCTTCTCTGAACATATTTGCGATGATGCTTGCTCGCCGCTTGGTTTGTGCGCTCGAATTTTTCGATCTCTTCCTTTCTAGACCGACGTGGTGCTCGATCCTGATAAGTGATGGGCTGTTCCACTTCGTCGGATTCGAAAGACTATCTCATGTAAGTATTATTCCTCAAATGCAAGCCGTGACCTTAAAATTCTGCGCAATACAAATAGTTGTAAGATATTGAGGTACAGCGCATGCATTTGGCTCTACAGGGTACAACAAGACAGTTCACGCCCTCTCTACGACAATGCTCACACGGAACCGGTGGTTGTCGGCATCGAGGATGGTTGAACATGTTCAATGCAGTGAGTTGTCTCTTCTTACTTGGATCAAGATTTTTGACACGTTCTGGCGGCTCGGGATGGGTGGAAGACACCTGTTTGACGACTCGAATAAATTCTGCGCTTAATAGATTCGTAGAATGGCGCTTTCAAGTGTCGTGCAATAGAGTAGCTTAGTGGCCCAGGACTGACAACACAACCAGAAACGATACCTTGGCGGCGTAGCCTAGCGTAGAAGACCTCATTGTAAAACCTTTCTGATAGCTAGGATAACCTTTGGTTGTTGATGATATTGCAAAGTCGCTTACAAAGCGAAAGGAATAGCTACTTCGCTTTTCGCCATTGTGCCTCGCTCGTATGTGGACCTACATAGGCTCTATAATTAATCCATTGCTTAAAATTATCATCAACACAGACCCATGCACATGCTATGTGAGGAAGCTTGTGCATGGCAGAGTTTCTAGTCCAGGACACCCCTGTTTTCAAGATAAGTACGCAATGCGCCCAGCAATCGAAGTTGCAAATGGCCTTCCCTTTGAGATTCGCCTGAGCACGTACTCTGTAATTACGACCTTTCCAAGCTCAGTCCGTTCAGGATACGTACTGAAGCCTGGTATCATCACGTAAATTCCGTCTTGAGCTTGAACAGTGCGCGCCGACTCCCTGCGTCCAGAATCAGCTCATGCTATGCGTAATCAAGCTAGCTCTATCTCCCCTGCTCTGTTACCGCTAAAGTTTTGGGCTGTTCATGGCTCAGGAGGTAGCAACGCCGCCTTTTCTCGATACAGCTGTTCTGCTTCCTGCCATACGGATGCGCGTGATCGGTTTGGTTCCCAACAAGCTCGGTAGAAGTGCTGCACTGAAGGCTTCGGAAGACTCTGGTAATAAGATAATCGCAATGTTGTTAAGAGGTTAAACTTACTTACCTCGAGGGGAAAGAGATGGGAGGTGGTCAATGGTCAGAAAGCTGAGCGGTGGTCCAGAAAATTCTGGTAATGCGGTACTTACTCTGCTGAAAGTAGTGTACATATTGCAAGAAGCTATCGGATAACTAGAGTTAGTTACATATAGGGAGCATTAGCTCTGCATCTGTATAAATGGAAAGCAGGAAAACACTCGCCGCAGCTGACATTGCACACATCGCTGAGGTTGCGCTTTCCCTGCATTGAAAAGAATGGGTTTGGTGTCTTTTTGCCGAGATACACGCAATTAAAAAAAAACTCGCGGCCTGGGATTAAAGTGTTAGCAAAATGTTTCAGCATTTTGTCTCACGCACCTATAATGCGAAACGATTCAAAAGGGGAAAAGATATGACCGCAGATACCTCCTCTTCCATTTCGTTCTTCAAATCGCTCTTGTACTGGTAGTGAAATTTGCCTCGATTCCAATCAAGCAAAGCTAGGTTTGCTTACGCGTACCCGGCATGCTTATCCACATGCAGCGACTCTTCGCCCATCCTGGTCTTCAAGAAATTCACGAAAGCCTATAAGCACATGATTCTACCTCTCCTTCAAGAACCATACCTAGAGCACACAGAGTCCCTCCTCAGGCAGAGAACCTCCTAAGAATATCCTGCCACATTCCTTAACGCTTGTATGAATGTGCAAATTGAATGTGAATATGCTTCACTAATGAGCAGGAGAAAGTCTAAGCTCCCATCATCCTGTCAATTCAGAAACTTAGGATTCACTTATGTGGGAATGGATCTTATCTTCCAACTCCTTGAGCTCAACGATGATGTGCTTTGGGGGCGTCTTTGGCCATGACTCATTATCCATGAGCGTTACTTCTGCAGCTTTCACTTCTTTTTCATAGAATATTCATTTTGAACTTCGCTCAGTAATGACCTTCACACTATTTTCGACAAGTAATTCAATGACGGCAGGGATCAAAGCGCTCCTATGCTGGAGCGGCTCCGTATACCCTTGATGTGAGAGCTGTAGAGTCGTGTTTAGCAGCTTCAGCGCTTGTCACGCTTTGAGTATGATAAAAGCCTTGCATACATGTAAGAGTTGAACGCGCATGAAACGCCATTGAAGTTGCATTGATGAATTGTTACGCTAGTGTTCAGCCCTGTTGAGGGGTAAGGCAATTTCGCACTTCCTTCCGAGTGCGCGCCAGAGACTTGCTGCATCTTGCACGCCTCCCACGTGCACAAGACATCATTGACGGTACGTGGAACGTGTGCAAGTGTGGTAAGCGGTTGATGCAATGTCGTGATTTCATAAGCTACTCGCCATACGGCTAAGTACGGCGGACGATAGCTGAAGATAGGACAAAACCAAAAACCGAAAAACGAAAAACCAAAAAATGATCTGCGGCCCTACCGCGCAGGCTTTAAAAGCAGATAATCCGCTAACGATAACGTAGTGATTATATAATAAATCGTTTAAAATATAAGTTACGTATAAGTATAAGTTTATTTTAATTATTTCTCGTACGAGTATAAATCGCTATTAAGTTATTAATAGAAACTACTCCGTTTATTTAATTTTAAATACTTTTTAAATTATAATTCTTTAACTAATTCTGAAAAATTATATAATAACGTTTTAAGAATATAATATAATTATAAATTATATACGAAGAGATTATTATTCCTAATATTTAGGCGATTTATTATATAATATTTTAAAGTTAATTAAAGAATTAAGGTTTAATTAATATTTAAAATAAATTATATATAATAACTTCTATTTAACTAGC
>JAABUS010009803.1_pt1 | contig 10008 bp, 10 predicted proteins | sample 5560161 | NCBI WGS metagenome assembly JAABUS01 (sample SAMN10711885, study PRJNA513376) | rock metagenome | isolation source: Antarctica rocks | place: Antarctica: Victoria Land, Trio Nunatak nord | collected 2016-01-04
CCATAGCTTTGGATTCAATCACCTCAAAAAACGATGAATTTAACAACGGCAATAACCGAAAGGAAATTACAGTTTCTTACCTTGACCCGGCCGGTATCAAAAACCAGTATCTTTTTTTGATGTATTTAAACGGCGTGCAGGTAAAAGGTATTTTTGTTTACAATGATGACCTGACAGACGGAAAGCATGTAACTGCCCAATTAAGGCAGGATGATGTTGATATTTATCCCGGTGATATTGTAAAAGTAGAAATGCAATGCATCGATAAAGCCAATTACACTTATTGGTACGCTTTACGGCAGCAGCAGCAAAACGGGCCGGGCGGCGGCGTTACGCCATCCAATCCGCCCAGTAACTTAACCAATAATGCTTTGGGTTATTTTAGTGCGCATACTTTGCAAACAAAAACTATTGTGGTAAAATAATAGCAGGAACATGTACTTCAATTTTATGCCGGTAAAAGAAGCATCGAGCGGTGATCCTGGACTTGTTTCAGAATTTCTCAGGACAAGCTAAAAAACCAATCACGAGAGATGCCGAAACAAGTTCGGCATGACAAAAACCTAAAAGAACCAGTTTTTAGGTGGTAAAAGAAGCATAGAAATATTATCAGGCAAAATTTAAACAAGCTCTTAATACTTTTAAAAAAGTATTGCTCTGTTCACTATAATTAATTAAAGAAATACTATAACTTACGCCATATTTGAAAGCCTAATTTTACCTAAAATGAAATCAGAAATGAAAAGAAAATTAATCCCGATTGTACTTTTAGCAAGTTTAACTATTATGTATTCTTGCAAAGGGAAAAAAGCAACAACAGACGAAAGTACGCAAACTACTACTGTAGATTCGCAATCCAAAACAGCAACAACCGAACAACCAAAACCTGAAGCCGCAAAAACCAATGAAACCAAAACTTACACCATCGCCGCTACCCCGGATAGCGTAGTATTAGGAAAAAATAAAGAAGCCGTACTCAAAATTAAAAACTTAAAAGCTATCCAACTAAATAATCCTAACGGAGAAAATACCGGCATAGAATTAAGTTATGATCTGGAAGTTACCAATAACAACAAGATTGGCGGCAGTAATATTTTTATCAATCCGCAACAGTTCAGGCTTGTATTGGATAATGGTACAAAACTAACCCACGACAATTATAACTCGGTTGGTGCAGATGCAGAATCTACAAAAACAGCAACTGACAACAAGTTCAAATTACCTCCGGGAACAAAACCTAAAGCTTTAAATTTATTTTTTGATGAAACCAGTGCAAGTATAAAATTAGAACTAAAGTAAATAAGCAGTAAAAAGGTGAGGTTTGTACTGTTGCAAACTTCATCTTTTTAATTACAATTTTAACCTGATAAAAACAGTATTAATTTATCGATGCTGCTCATATTGATTTGGTTGGATGGCATTTCTCAATAAATCCAATTCTTCATTTGTAAGTTTTTCAACATCCAAAGTTCCAACCACATCTTTCAATTGTTCAACAGTTCTAATTCCAACAACAGCACTTGCAACAACTTTCGGGGCCAAAGCAAATTGTAAAGCAGTTTGTGCCTTGCCCCTGCTTTTACCAGAAAATCCCTGAATTGCCTGTGCTGCTTTTACCACCTCTTTTTCAGTATAATTTAAGTAAGGTTTTGCTGGTTTATCAACCAATAAACCTTGTGCAACACTTCCTCTTGTTACGATGCTGATCTGATTTTTTTCGAGCAGGCCAAAACAATTTTCTTCCGGCCGCCGGTCCAGCAAACTGTATTGCATCATCACACTTGTAATATTGGATTTGGCTGCATATTCCCTGATTACATTTGGCCGGATTGACGAAATACCGTAATATCTGATTTTGCCTTGTTGTTTCAGCAATTCAAAAGCTTCAATGGTTTCATCAATATTGTCTTCCATCATGCCGCCGTGCAACTGGTACAAATCTATGTGATCAGTTTGCAAACGTTTTAAACTTTCTTCCGCAGCTTGCAAAATGTAGGTTTTACTTGCATTCCAAGTTGTGCTGCCATCGGGTTGCCTTTTGTTGCCAACTTTACTTGCAAGTATAACTTTGTTTCGGTTTGGTTTTAATAATTGTCCAAGTTTGATTTCGTTTTGCCCGTCTTCGTAAAAATCTGCCGTATCATAATAATTGATGCCGAATTCCAATGCCTGGGCAATCAAAGTTTGGATCTCTTTTTCGCTTCCGCGGAGAGACATGCAGCCGAAACCAATCTTGCTGACTTGTAAATCTGATTTTCCTAAAGTTGCATATTCCATTGGCTTTTTTTATTGTTCGTTCAGGCTTTTCAATACGTCAATTGTGTATTGCATCTGGTCGGGATGCACATCCAAGTGTGTTACAAAACGTATCCGGCGCACATCATTGGCTGTAGCTTTGATCCCTTTTTCTGCTAACTTGGGCAAATAGTGCGATGCTTCTTTTACCGTATCAAAAATGACAATATTGGTTTCTACTTTTAAAACACCGGTAACCCAGTTGCATGTTTCCAGCGTTTGTTCCAGCAATTTTGCATGATCGTGGTCCTGCTGCAAACGCGCTACATGATTGTCTAAAGCATAAATCCCGGCTGCTGCCAAAAAACCTGCCTGGCGCATTCCTCCGCCCAAAACTTTGCGCAAACGGCGCGCATATTTGATGGTATTTTGATCAGCCAAAAAAACAGAACCAACCGGCGCGCCCAAACCTTTTGACAAACACACCGAAATGCCATCGAAATATTTGCCGTAATCCAAAGCTTTATCTCCCGTAAAAGTTAACGCATTAAAAATCCGTGCGCCATCCAAATGCAGCTTGATGCTTCTTTTAGCACATAAATTTGCGATAGGTCCGATCTGATCCAAGCGATAACAATTGCCGCCGCCTTTATTCACCGTATTTTCTAAAACAACCAAAGTAGTATGCGGAAAGTGGATATTATTAGGCTCATTAATTTCCGGTCCGATCATTTCGGCAGTAATAATTCCGCGTTCTCCATTCAACAAACGCGTAGAAACGGCAGAATTAAAGGCAATTCCGCCACCTTCATACCGGTAAACGTGTGCAGTTTGATCGGCAATCAGTTCATCCAGCGGCTGCGTAAAACTTTTTATCGCAATCTGGTTCGTCATCGTTCCGGAAGGACAAAATATGGCGGCTTCCATACCAAAAAGTGCAGCTATTTTGGTTTCCAGTTCGTTTATAGTTTCATCTTCGCCATAAACATCATCGCCTACTTTGGCGTTCCACATCGCTTCCAACATGCCAGGCGTTGGCTTGGTTACGGTATCACTTCTTAAATCAACAAGCATTGTATCTTTGATTATAATTTTAACGTATTTAGTCGTTCAAATATCTACATCTTATGAAGACATTGTTACTGCTTTTTTGTATTTTCAGTATTACACGAGTGGCAAATGCACAATTGTTTAGAAAGACCTGGGAAACCGGCTCGTACACAGACACAAGTGGACGAAAATTTTCGGGACTGATATTCTATGCGATACCAGAAGCTTCCGTATTTAAAGGGAAAGGAGATCATCTGCTGTTTAAAGCTGATAAAAATGCAGATCAGCAAAAAATAGCTTCTGACCGGATTGCTGCTTTTACAATCAGCACAGATAGTTTTACGGTTTCGCATGTTCCCGCACTCGAAAAATTTCCATTTTTGCAAATTATCATTAACCATCAAACCAAACTTTATTATTCGGCTATAGCGCAAGGTTCGATACCGATTGTTGGAGCCGGACTAATTGGCGGTGCAATTGGCGCAGCTGCTTTAAGCGGAAAAGGCAGCACGGCTTATTATTTTGGTAGTGATGCCGACCACATTACTACTTTAAGGGGTAAAAATTTTGTTGAAGCGATGAGTACTGTTATGTCAGATAAACCGGAAGTAGTTGCCAAAATTAGGAATAAAACCTTTAAACCGGGTTCCATGAAAAAATTGCTAGCTTATTATCTTACCGGAGTTTTGCCAAAAGAATCCGTGGATGATGTGTATTAAAAATTTAAACAGATTATAAACTTTTTGCGAAGTGTAGAGTCTCAGCAGAAAACACCTGCTAAAAACAGCATAATAAAAATTATAAAAAACGTTTATCTTATTATATGAAAACACTTCATGCACGCCTGCTTCTATTTGGTTTATTCTCGTTATCGGCTTTTTCCGCTTCGGCCCAATTGGGTTTAAACCAGTGGGACGATGGTTATTTTTATGATGCTTCCGGCAAAAAGTTTATCGGCCAGATTGTAGTAAACCCATCCGGCCGCGGCCCGCAAAATAATGAAGGTTTTATTTTGTACCGAAAAGATAAAGGCGAAGAAAAAGAAACTTTAACCGCATCAATGATCCGTTCATTTGTAGCCGGAAAAGACAGTTTTACCGTGGCCCATGCGCCAAGAGCTGAAAATTGGACTGGCAGAAGTATTGATTTTGTAAAGGTTTTAGTAGATGAACCGATGAAATTATATGCCACAACCGGCGGTGGCGGCGGCTTGTCGCCGGGAATAAGCCCGAGTTTTGGTATTGGCGGCGGCAGCTTTGGCAGCGGAATGGGCGGCGGTTTAGGTATTAATTTGGGCGGAGGCCGTGGCGGAAAAGGTAAAAACACTTATTATTATGGCGATGATGCCAACAATTTGAAAGAGTTGAAGCGAGACGAATTTATTCCGGTCATGTCGGAAATTATGGCCAGCCAACCGGATATTGTAGAAAAGATCAAAAACAAAAAATACCGTTATGGCCAGATGAACCAGTTGATCCTGGATTTTTATGCCCTAAAAGAAGCATCACCAAAATCCTGACCGGTATATCAAATACAAATAAATTAATCCTGTTAATTAGAAGTTGACAGGATTTTTTTTGGTGGAAATAATATTTAATATTGTATTTTCAACCCCTAATACTAACTACTTGGTTTATGATTATTATAGCGGATGGCGGCTCAACCAAAACAAATTGGTGCCTGATTAACGAATTCGGAAAAAAAGTTTATTACAACACTGAAGGTTATAATCCTTTTTTTGTTGACAAGCCTTACATTATCAATTCGCTGAATGAGCATTTGCCCTCTGACCTTAAAAAGGAAGATATTACAGAATTGTATTATTACGGGGCCGGCTGCGATGTGGCTGACAAAGTAAAAATTGTGGAAGAAGCAATGCAAGTGGTTTTTACATCTGCCAAAGTGTTTGTTGGCCACGATTTGATGGCTGCAGCCCGTTCTTTGTTAGGCTTAAATTCCGGTTTTGCAGCAATTTTGGGCACCGGGACAAACACCTGCATTTACGACGGCAAAGATATCACTTTCAAAATCAACTCTTTAGCGTTTATTTTGGGTGATGAAGGTAGCGGTTGTTATATCGGCAAAAAACTGCTTTCGGATTATATACGCGGTTACATGCCGCAGGAAGTACGCGATACTTTCTGGGAAACTTTTCATTTAACACCCGACGAAATCATCGATATCGTTTATACCAAACCATTGCCTAACCGCTTTTGTGCAAGCTTTAGCAAATTTGTGTATGATAATACGGCAAATATTGCTTATTCCCGCAATTTGGTTAAAACTTCATTTGAAGATTTTTTTAAAAATTTAGTAAGCCATTATCCGGATTATAAAAATTACTCTTTCAATTGTATCGGTTCTGTAGGATACAATTTCCGCAACGTGCTGGAAGAAACCGCAACAGAATATGGCATGAATTTCGGCCGGATTATCCGCTCACCAATAGATGATTTGGTAAAATATCATTTGGAACTGGCACCGTTATCCAAATAAGTTATACTTCTTTTATCATACAAAAAACCTGCTTTATTTTATATTGAAGCAGGGCGTTTAAGCCTCACCCCGGTCCTCTCCAAAAGAGAGGGAGCAGCTGCACAAGTTTTCAAAGTCCCTCTTCTTTGGAGAGGGATTTAGGGTGAGGCTGAAAAAGTATCGATAAAAGAAGCACCAGCCATAATACACCAGGTTTTCAGAGTACCTCTCCTTTCAAAAAAGATTTAGGGTGAGGCTGAAAAAGTATTGATAAAAGAAGCATCTCCAACTTATTCAAGGTATTGAGAACTTAAATTAGTATAGCTATTCTTTGTTTTTTGCTGAAGGTTGAGGCGAGGCAATGCCCAATTCATTCTGGAATATCTTGTTGTACTTTCGGCGGTCAAAACGGTACAATTTTGCCGCGCGGTACGAAACACCTTTTTGCTTTTCACCCAGTTCTTTCAAAAAACCGTAGCTCAGCATTTTTTTTCGGAAATTACGTTTATCCAGTTTTTTATTTAAAATGGCCTCGTACAAAGTTTGAAGTTGCGTGAGTGTGAATTTTTCGGGCAGCAACTCAAAAGCGATGGGTTGATAGCTTAACCGCCGCCTTATTTTCCGGAAGCCGGTTTCAAAAACTTTACGGTGATCAAAAGGCAATTTCCCTAATTCATTTACCGGATACCAGGAAGCACTGCGGGCAAAGTTGGTAACAGGTTTCAGTTCCTGCTGTGTATCAATCCGGATCAGCGCGTAGTAAGCAACCGTAATTACGCGGCCTTGCGGATGCCGGTCCACATCACCAAAAGTATGAAACTGCTCCATGTGCAGATCGCGCAGGCCAGTCAGTTCGTACAAGATCCGCTCAGCAGCATCATCTATACTTTCGTCTGCTTTAACAATATATCCTGGCAAAGCGCGCCAACCTTTATATGGTTCTTCGTTTCGCTCGATAAGTAAAATTTTTAGTTCATTGGCATGAAATCCGAAAATTACACAATCCGTAGAAAATACCGAATCAAATTTTGGTAGTATTGTTTCCAAATTAAAGCAGGTTTGGCCAGGCATTACCGCCTTCTCAAAATTAATAAATAATATATTACTTAGTGTAAAGATTACACCTTATCTTCGCCAAAATAAGGAATCGGTTAAAACAAATGTCCAAAGTAAACAAGATTGCCGTATTAACTTCGGGTGGAGATGCACCGGGAATGAACCCTTGTATCCGCGCAGTTGTTAGAACGGGCATATATCATGGCTTGCAGGTTGTTGGGGTGAAACAAGGCTATCAGGGCCTGATCAACAACAACATGTACGATATGAATGAACGTTCGGTAAGCAATATTTTGCATTTGGGCGGCACGATTTTGAAGACGGCGCGTTGTTTGGAATTTAAAACTGAAAGCGGCCTCGAAAAAGCTTACCAAAATTTAAAAACCAGAGGTGTTGACGGTTTAATTGTGATTGGCGGAGACGGTACTTTTACCGGTGCAGAACGCTTTTCAAGGATTTATGATATTCCGGTAATTGGCATTCCGGGAACGATTGACAATGATTTGTACGGTTCTGATTTTACCTTAGGTTTTGATACGGCAACCAACACGGTTATTGATGCTTTAGATAAAATACGCGATACGGCCGATGCGCATGACCGTTTGTTTTTTATTGAAGTAATGGGCCGGGATTCTGGCTGTATTGCTTTGCGTGCAGGCATTGCCGGTGGTGCAGAAGCGATTTTATTGCCTGAAAAAGAAACTGCTATTGATGAACTGATTGAAAACCTACGATCAGGAAGCAACAAAAAATCTTCCAGCATTGTCATCGTAGCTGAAGGTGATAAAAACGGCGGTGCTTATGGCATTGCCAAACATGTAAAAGAGCATATTCCGTCTTACGATGTGAAAGTGACCATTTTAGGGCACTTACAAAGAGGCGGAAGCCCGAGCAGTTTTGACCGTGTGCTGGGAAGCCGGCTTGGTTATGCCGCTGTAAATGCACTTATCAACGGCGAAACACGCAAAATGGTTGGGTTAAAAGGCAATACAATTCAGCTGGCAGAACTGGACGAAGCAATTTCTCATCATGAGTTTAAACTGGAGCCGGATTTGCTGGAAATGGTAGATATTTTAGCCATCTGATCTGATGATTGCAATTGTGTATAGTGGTTCTAATTTTGCAAACTGGAAGCTGGCACAAAAGCAAACTGTTGTACAATCTTTCAAAACAAACGGTATCAACCCTTATGCCAGTGATGAAAAAAGTGTACTTTCTTTACTGAACAAAAATATCCATCTCATCCATCATGCCGAAGAAATTAAAAAAATTTATTTTTTCGGGCCGGGCATTGCTTCACAAAAACACAAACAGCTAATTTTCAATGCTTTTTCCCAGTTTTTTAAATTTGGGAAAGTAACCGTTGAAGATGATATTTTTGCGGCTGCACTGGCAAGTTGTCAGGACCGGCCGGGTATAGTTTGCATTTTGGGAAGTGGCTCTAACGCGGCTTATTTTGACGGCAGAAAAATCAAACCAAACAACTATGGTTTAGGTTATATTTTAGCAGATGAAGGTTCTGCAAATTGGATCGGAACGAAAATTGTTAAGTCTTATCTGAATAAAACAATGCCGGATAATTTGGCTAAAAAATTTGCTGAAAAGTTTGATTTGGATAGAAAACAAATTCTGGATAAAGTGTATAAACAACCGTTGCCAGCTGTATTTTTGAGTTCCTTCCGCAATTTTGCAAAAGAGCACCTAAAAGAAGCATTTATAAATGATTTGGTAAAATCCGGTTTTGAGCGTTTTATTTCAACTTATTTAATCCCTTTAACCGAAGAAAACCCGAATGTGCCGGTTTATTTTGTTGGGACGGTTGCTTCGGTTTATCAGGATTTACTGTGCCAAACCACTCAGGAACATGGGATTATCATCAAAAATATTATCAAAGAACCTATCAATAACTTGTTAACATATTACATCAATAAAAATTAAAATTATGAAAATAGGAATTAACGGCTTTGGCCGTATTGGCCGTCTGGCTTTCCGCGCTGCAATCAACAGGCCAAATGTTGAAATTGTAGGTATTAATGATCTGGTTGATCCGGAATACATGGCTTACATGTTGAAATACGATTCGACACATGGTGAATTTAAAGGTACAATTGCTGTTGAAGGCGGCCATTTGGTGGTTAACGGAAAATCTATCCGTGTAACTGCTGAAAAAGATCCTGCAAACCTGAAATGGAACGAAGTTGGTGCCGAAGTAATCATCGAATCAACCGGTTTGTTTTTGACTAAAGAAACTGCACAAAAACACATAGATGCAGGTGCAAAAAAAGTAGTAATGTCTGCTCCGGCAAAAGATGATACGCCAACTTTTGTAATGGGTGTAAACCATAAAGAGTTAAAGGCAGAGCAAACGATCGTTTCCAACGCAAGTTGCACAACCAATTGCCTCGCCCCTTTGGCTAAAGTTTTGAATGATAAATTTGGTATTGAAGAAGGTTTGATGAGTACGGTACATGCAACTACTGCCACTCAAAAAACTGTTGACGGCCCGTCTCACAAAGACTGGAGAGGCGGCCGCGGTGCATCGCAAAATATCATTCCTTCCTCAACCGGCGCTGCCAAAGCGGTTACTTTGGTAATTCCTGCTTTGAAAGGAAAACTGACTGGTATGTCTTTCCGCGTTCCGGTCCCTGATGTTTCCGTAGTTGATTTGACCGTAAGATTATCAAAGTCAGCTTCTTATGAAGACATTAAAAATGCTATGAAAGAAGCATCAGAAGGCGAACTGAAAGGAATTATGGGCTATACCGAAGATGATGTAGTTTCCCAGGATTTTCTGGGCGATCCCCGTACTTGTATTTTTGATGCGGGTGCAGGTATCGCTTTGAATGACAAATTTGTAAAAGTAGTGGCTTGGTACGATAACGAATGGGGCTACTCCAACAAATTAGTTGACATGGCCGAAGAAGTAGGCAAACTGTAACAAACCTTTATATATCTGATCTTTTAATAGTTTGGGACTAATGATAATGCTTCTTTTAGCACCATAAAATTGGTGTTTGTATTATATTACTGCAAAAAACAAAGAAAACTTTGCTGTTTTTACAAGATAAGTAGGGCCTGCTGAGAAACAAATTGACCTTTGAAATATAGGCAGTTATGCCCAAATTAGCGAACTGAAGTGCATGGATATATGGTAAAAGGTTCAAAAAGGCGTGCATCAGCGCCGCAATTTGT
>JAABUS010009804.1_pt1 | contig 10008 bp, 12 predicted proteins | sample 5560161 | NCBI WGS metagenome assembly JAABUS01 (sample SAMN10711885, study PRJNA513376) | rock metagenome | isolation source: Antarctica rocks | place: Antarctica: Victoria Land, Trio Nunatak nord | collected 2016-01-04
GAGTTGTCACCGTGCAGGGTGACAACGCAGCACCCCGAGGTGGTGCTCTCGGCTTCATCGGCGGCGTAGGCCATCACCTCTAGGATCAGGTGCAGCGAGCCGCCCGGCGCGAACACTGTTGGGTGCTGACGGATCTTGACCAGATGTTCGGCATCAACGGTGCTCGCCCAGTCGTGCGTCGTGTTGCGCCACGGCATCGTTGACTCGCCCACCCGTAGATCTTCCCAGCGATGCGGGCACCGCAACGAACGAGACAGCGTCGCCGCCTCTCGCGCCGGTGCAGAACCCGCCACGACGCCAGTGCCGAAGAGCCCAGCCGGGCCTGTGATGCTGTGATCATGGACGTCCCTGGTGCCTGCCCGGCTGAATACCAACTGGTGGAAGGTCCCCCCACCTTGGATCAGTACCTGAACTTGCGGATGCGCGCCGGCCTGTCGCCCCGACGACCGGACCAGGCCCTGGCGGCACTCGACGGTGGCTGGGCTGCACTTCATGTGGTCCATCAACCGACGGCCACGACGGTGGGCATGGAAAGGCTCCTCGGTGACGGCGGTTGGTACTTCCACATACTCGACATGGCCGTGCTCCCCGACCACCAACGGCGCGGTCTGGGTGACACCATCCTGGGCGCATTGCTGACGAAGATCCATGACCATGCGCCCGCTGGCGCGTACGTCAGCCTCATGGCCGACCCGCCTGGTCGGCGCCTGTATGAGCGCCACGGTTTCGCTGCTACCGCCCCGCAGTCGATCGGCATGGCTCAGATCCTCGGTTGACGATTGCCCGATCAGCGACCCCCCAGCGGACGGTCTGACTGCGCTTGGCGTCCGGCGAGAAGTTTGAGCCCGTCGGGGCGGAGTTCTCCGGTTGGGGAGACGTGCCGGTACAGGGTTTGGCGGGTGATGCCGAGTTCGGTGCACAGGTCGCCGACCTTGGTGTCGGGTTGGCCCATGGAGGCAGTGGCCAGGCGGAGCTTGGCCGGGGTCATCTTGTAGGGCCGGCCGCCGTTGCGGCCGCGAGCGCGGGCGGAGGCCAACCCGGCGACGGTGCGTTCGGAGATGAGTTCGCGTTCGAACTCGGCCAGGGCGGCGAAGATGCCGAAGACCAGTTTCCCGGCGGCGGTGGTGGTGTCGATGGCCGCACCTTGGCCGGTGAGCACTTTCAACCCGACCCCGCGGGCGGTGAGGTCATGGACGGTATTGACCAGGTGATGCAGATTCCGGCCGAGCCGGTCCAATTTCCACACCACCAGCCGGTCGCCCTCCCGCAGCGCCTTCAGGCAGGAGGCGAGCCCGGGGCGGTCATCGGTACGCCCGGAGGCATGGTCCTCGTAGAGCTGGGCGGCATCGACACCGGCGGCGAGCAGGGCGTCGCGTTGCAGTGCGACGGTTTGCGAGCCGTCGGCTTTGGACACCCGCATGTAGCCGACCAGCATGCCTCGCTCCCATCACGTATACGTTCGATTAAGTGACAACCGCCACCGCGAGCGTTCTGACATCTAGAGATGTCACTTAACCCGTTACGTATCCTACGTTACGCGAACGGTCCCAAACGCGTCTGCGTGACACTGCGCCGGTGGGTAGTGCACACGACCTTGAACAAGATGCAGTTCCATGCACCCAACTTCTGACAACCAAGCGGTCAACAGTCCTATGCACCCGCCGGTACTCCCCCACGAACCTGGTGCAGTCGACTTCTGCAAATGACAGTCCCGCAGGTGGTTCCGCATACGGCACAGGGTGATCTTGCTCGGGCTGACCGCGGGTCACCGTTTTTGGCTTGCGGGACGCCGGCATGAACCGCCGCAATCAGGCCACTGTGTTTGTCAGAGCCGCTGCGAGAGCGTCGACATCCGATACTTGCACGACCAGCGTTCCACCGGAGTAGTCAACAGCCACTTGGGTGCGGACGGTGGCTCCAATGCCGTATTGCCGTGCGGCCTGCTTACCGGGGGCGATGGTCCGAACGTTGCTAATGGCGCCGCGGGCAACATCGATTCTGCTGGCGCCGGTCAGACCATCGAGCCGGTTTGGCACGAATAGACATCTCTGATCAGTGACGGTGATCTGGCCGCCGATCGCCCGTCGGCCCTTGGCAAAGTTCGCTGCAGCCTGGAACGACACCACCTCATCTGGCTTCAATTCTGGTTCCGGAAACCACATACCCATGGTGGGAGAGTAGCTAATGTTGTGCCTCGACCTCGATGAACTTTGGCGAGCCGTTGGTTCTTCACGGTCGCGGGATGTCCGAAGGGCCCGCAGAACGATCGGCTCGCGGGGCTGCCGTAATTGCCCTCGCGCGGAGCGCGGCAGACGTGCGTGAAGCGGTGAGGTCTGTTCCGGCGGGATTCAGCGGTAGTCGGACCAGATCTTCCGCTCAACGCCGTCAACGGTGACCTCCCCGCCATAGGGCAGGATCCATTGTGGCCGCGTGTGCCCGAACGGCACCCCGACGCACACGACCGCATCGGGGTTGTAGCGAGTCACTACCTCGACCGCAACGTCACGCTGCTCGGCCCGGTAGGCAGCTCGTTCTGTCGCCGACGGCTGTTTCTCGAAACTCGACGCCGGAGGTCGTGCGACGAGCACCGCGTGCACTGCTGCGAACATTCCCCGCTCGCCGAGGGATCGCAGGATCCAGCCGAACTCCTGCGCCGGGATGATCTCCTCGCTTGTCTCCAGGATGAGCACCCCACCGTCGAGCACCACCGGGTCTGCCGGGAAGCGCCCCGCGGTGAGGATCCACTGGACGACCTCGATGCAGCCGCCCCAAGTCCGGCCGGTCACAGTGCAGGCCGGACCGGACCAACTCCACGGTTCGGTCGGCTCGCGGTCGCCGTACTCGGTGAGCGCTGCCGGGTCGGCCCAGTCCATGCCGATGTCCTCGGACTCGCCCGGGTCGGTGACCTCGAGCCGCTCACCGGTCAACAATGCCGCTCGCAGCGCCGTGCGGTGACACGGGTCGACCGCGGGGCCGGGACCAAGCTGCACCTGGGTCGAGCCGCCGTAGAACCCGGCGACACCCTGCGTCCACAGCCACGACAACAGGTTCGTGTTGTCGCTGTACCCGATGAACGGCTTGGGGTCCGCGCGCACCAGCTCCGGGTTCAGGTGCGGCACGACGGTGATCTGATCTTCCCCGCCGATCGTCGCTAGAACGGCCCGGATCTCCGGGTCGGCGAAGGCGGCGTTGAGGTCAGCGGCGCGGTCTTGCGGGCTCGCGCCGACCCGTCGGGTCGTCGGATACTCGACCGGGACAAGCTGCGTGACCTCGGCTAGGCGACGCATTGCCTGCTCGTGCACCGCCGGAGCGACACCCGGAGCCGCGAATGACGGCGACACCACCGCCACCTTGTCACCGGGACGAGCCTTCGGAGGGTGCACGAGGTCCTGAACCATGCCCCCAGCCAACCAGCCGCAACGGGCCTTCAACCAATCCATTCTCTCGAACGTTCATCGCCATGAGCGGGCTTCCCCCCGAGGAGGGAACCAGCACTGGAGTGCTCGGCGCCGGCGACGTTCCGCCAGTGATGTCCCGCAGCAGGATCGGCTACCGATCCCGGAGTTGCCGTAGGACCTCAGTCAACTGGCCACTGATCTCGTCGAACCGGCGGTCGACCTTTCCGTCGAGGGCGTCGACCTTCTGATCGACCCGTTCGACCAACTCGTACAGCGCGTCGATGTCGCCACGCTGCTGGCGTACCTGGCGTTGGATCTCGGGCTGGGACACCAGTAGAGCGTAGCGGCGACCCCGGTGCACCGCGATGATGCGTCGGCCCCGTTTCGGGCGTGGGAGCGAGACCCGCCGGGACGAGGGCCCGGAGCAGTCGGACATCGCGCGCCACGGCGGCGCGATCCGTCCCGGTCGGCGATCGGTCAGCGGAGCGCGGCTTCGAAGAGTGCCGGGAGTCGAGAATCGGCGAGCCGGAGCCCTGCCATTTCGATGTTGTTGAGCCAGGCCAGGGCGTCGTGCTCGTCGGGGTCGACGTTGGCTGGCTCGCCGTCCCACTGATCGACGATCCAGACGTCCATGCGGAAGTCCTCGCCACGGACCTGCGCGAACGGAGCCCCTGTGACGACGGCGGTCACTGCGAGTTCCTCGAGGAGCTCGCGGCGAAGTGCGTCGGCGGGCGTCTCTCGGTCCTCGACGTGCCCGCCAGGCAGGTCCCAACAATCCGGGTACCAATGCCGAGTCGGTGCGCGGTGCACCAACAGGCCGCGCCCGCCGCGTAGCAGGAGCCCGGCAGCGACCAAGTGGAGGTGCTCGTCGACCGTCACAGCTCTACCTTGGCAGTCGTGCCACTGGTCGGACCCCTCAGCGAACGGTCTTCCTGCGCTTGGCGTCCGGCGAGGAGTTTGAGCCCGTCGGGGCGGAGTTCTCCGGTTGGGGAGACGTGCCGGTAGAGGGTCTGGCGGGTGATGCCGAGTTCGGTGCACAGGTCGCCGACCTTGGTGTCGGGTTGGCCCATGGAGGCAGTGGCCAGGCGGAGCTTGGCCGGGGTCATCTTGAAGGGCCGGCCGCCCTTGCGGCCGCGAGCGCGGGCGGAGGCCAGCCCGGCGATGGTGCGTTCGGAGATGAGTTCGCGTTCGAACTCGGCCAGGGCGGCGAAGATGCCGAAGACCAGCTTCCCGGCGGCGGTCGTGGTGTCGATGGCCGCACCTTGGCCGGTGAGCACTTTCAACCCGACGCCGCGGGCGGTGAGGTCGTGCACGGTGTTGACCAGGTGGTGCAGATTCCGGCCGAGCCGCTGCGTTCCTGCCCCACCGGGTGCATGGTGAAGTCATGACTGGTGGTGGCGAGCGTTTGCCTGAGGAGATCTCCCCGTCTCAGCCTGGGGCAGACCCGCCCACTGGGCCCATCACCGGTCCGGTCCCTGAGCCCCCCGGTAGCCCTGTTCCTGCGTGGGGGCGGCCGCAGGGAGCCCCTCCACCCCGCAATCCACAGCACGACACCGGCTACCAGCACAACCCGTACCGAAGCCCCTACTACCAGCAGCAGGCACCATCGTGGTCGGGTTACCCGCACCCCGGTGTCGATAGCCCTTTCATCGCCGACACCGATCTCGACACCGACACGATGGTGCGCCCACCGGTGGGGATCCCCCGCCAGTCCGGGCGTAGGGCCCTCCTCGCCGCTGCCCTGGCGATCGCTGTGGTGGGTGGCGGCATTGGTGGTGGTATTGGGGAGGTTCTGGGCGCCCAGACCCACCCCGCGGCGGGGAACGCGTTGCGGACGTTCCCCACCACGGTGCAGGCCCAGCCCGCGGCGGTGGCCCCGGTGTCGGTGCAGCAGGTCGCGGCCAGAGTGCTGCCCAGCGTCGTGCAGGTCCAGGAAATCTCAGGCCGCCAAGGAGGGGAAGGCTCCGGGGTGGTGCTCTCCCCGGATGGGATGATCCTCACCAACAACCACGTCATCGAGGGGGCGGCCGGGGGCGCCGGCCAACTCACCGTGACCCTCAAGGACGGCACCTCGGCGCCGGCCAGCATCATCGGCCGTGACCCCTCCGCGGACATTGCTGTGATCAAAATGGCCGACCAAACCACCCTCACCCCCCTCGCGTTGGGCAGCTCCGCCACCCTCGCCGTCGGCCAAGACGTGGTGGCCGTCGGTGCACCCCTCGGGCTCGCCGGCACCGTCACCACCGGCATCGTCAGCGCCCTGAACCGCCCCGTCAACGCTGGCGGCGCGGGTAACGGGCAAACCTCGGTGCTCGACGCCATCCAAACCGACGCCGCGATCAACCCCGGCAACTCCGGGGGCGCCCTGGTGAACCTCAACGGCCAGCTGATCGGCATCAACTCCGCGATCGCCTCCCTCGGCACATCCAGCTCCGCGGGCACCCAACCAGGGTCGATCGGACTCGGCTTCGCCATCCCCATCGACCAAGCCCAGCGGATCGTCCACGAACTGATCACCACAGGCCAATCCACCCAAGCAGTCCTGGGCGCCTCCCTCAGCAGCAGCACCAACCCTGCCTCCCCCTCCCCCACGGCGCCACCAGCAGCGGGTGCGACCATCACCGCGGTGACACCCGGTGGGGCGGCGAACACCGCGGGCATCACCGCAGGCACCGTGGTGCGCAAAGTCAACGACCAACTCACCCCCGACGGTGACTCCCTGATCGCCGCCACCCGCTCCCACGCCCCCGGCGACATCGTCACCCTGACCGTGCAACCCCCCGGCAGCGGCACCCACACCGTGCAGGTCACCCTCGGCACCACCATCATCAAAGCAGGAAACTGAACAGAAACCTGCTGCACCGCCGCCCCGCGGAGCCCGCCCTCAGCAGTCCGCGGGCACCCGTCCCCACCGACCCGAACACCCCCAACAGGGGTGATCCGGTTCGGCCAAGCCGAGGGTGTACAGCCACGACCGCTCGGCCGCCAGGCGGGTGACTCCTTACTCCGCAGAAGGATCCACCAGTGCGCCGGCCGGGGGTGTCTACTCGCGGGTGGTGCCGTCGGTCTTGTGGATGACGGTCTGGCCGCCGGTGTTGCGGGTGATTTCCTCGGCCCGGGAAATGGCCTCGGCTTGGGTGTCCTTGTGGTCGCTGGCGCGCTCGGCCTCGGGTGCCTTGACGTCCCAGCCGCCCTCGGGATTGGGCGTCACGTGCCGATCCTCCCGGTTGCTGGTCGCCGCCGGGGTGTCGGTGCCCTTGCGGGGAGTCCTCGCCTTACGGGTAGCGGTGGCCTGTCGGGAGGTGCTGGTCTTGCGGGGCGCGGTGCTCGTGCGGGGGGCACTGGCCTTGGTGGGTACACCCGCCTTGGCGGGAGCGGCGGCCTTGCGGGCAGTCGTGTCAGCGACGGCCCGGTTGGGTGCTGGTGGTATCGGCGTGCCCGGCTGTGTGGGAGGCAGGGTCGCGGTGGGGTTTTCGGTGGGGTTCGCGGGCTTGTGTCGTAGTTGGCGCACGACAAGGGCGCTGCCACTGGCGAGCAACAGTACGGGCCACTCGATGAGTCCTGCGGCCCCGACTGCAGCAACAGCCAGCGCCGCCGCGGGCGTGGCCCGGGGGCCGCTTCCGAGGGCTTGACTGGCGCCGCGGATGGCACCGTCGACCGCTCCGGTGGCGGCACCAGTGACGGCTGCCGTAGCACCCAGCACGGCAACGGTAGCCTCCCTACCGGCCCGACGGGTGAGGCTCAGTAGTCCCATGCGGTTCTCCAGAAAATGGGGTGTGATGACCGCGACACCGGACCGGTGATCGAGGTTCATACCACCGTACCCAGCGGCGCCCGAACCGCTCAACGAGCAACGGGCTGCTCGGATAGGCAGGCAGATCAGCTCGTTGGCGACGCGGTGTGCTACTGCTATCGGTCGTGACGACACCGCCGGCGCCGCTGCCCCACGCGGACCTGGCACAGGTATCGGCAGCGAAGCTTCGCGACTACGTGCTCAACCCCAACCACCCCCAGGGCGGTCCCAAAGCACGGGTGTTCGCCGCAGTCCTGGGCATCACCCGCACGGATTGGCAATACCTCCGCCGCCAGCTGCTCACCGGAGTCCGCGCCGCCCCCGCGCACCTACGTGGCACCACCTCGTGGGGCGACCTCTACGCCGTCGCCCTCGACGTCACCGGACCCGCCGGACGGGTACATCGCGTCCGGACCGGGTGGATCATCCGCACCGGCGAGGACCGCCCTCACCTGGTCACCGCCTACGTCGACCTTCCCTAGCCGCACCGAACAAGGCACACTGGACATCATCATGTCCACCATTCACGAGTTCGACACCGTCACCCTGCGCCACCCCCGCGGGCAGTGGCTAGCCGGAACGACCGGCGCCGTCCTGGAAACCTTCGACGAGGAAGCTGCCCTGGTCGAGTTCGTCGGCCCCGACGGTGCCACCCTCGACATGCTCACCGTGCCCCTGGACGACCTCGAGCCCGTGCGACCCTCCGCAACACCGCACGGGCCAGGACCTGACCGCCTCGCCGGCTAGGTCTTCTCGCTGTCAGTCACCGCTGCGCGAAGATCCATCGCGCTCCGCAGAGCTGGTTCATGTGTATAGGCAGCCTGAGCCGGTCTCCACGGCGGTCGTTGTTGACGCTTGCCCCGCGAGGGTGGCCTCCGCGCCGGTTCCACTGGACTCCGTCACCCGCCGCCGCTGCACGCCGGCAAGTTCGGGCACCCGCCGGTACAGGGTGGCGCGGCTGACGCCGAGTACCTGAGCGACCTCGGTCAGCGGGGTCTTCTCGCGGATCATCTTCCGGGCCTGTTTCAACTTGGCCGGCGTCAAGGCAGTGGGCCGGCCACCGAGGCGCCCTCGCTCTCGAGCCGCGGCCAACCCGGCGAGGGTGCGCTCCCGGACGAACTCGAGCTCGAACTGCGCCAACGAACTGAACACGTGGAACACCAGCCGCCCGCCGGGTGTGGTGGTGTCGATGTTCTCTTGCACCGATTTGAAGCCCACTCCCCTGGCTTCCAGGTCGCCGATGATCTCGATCAGATGCGGCAAGGACCTGCCTAAACGATCTAACCGCCAAACAATCAGGGTGTCCCCAGTCCGCAGATGGTCGAACACCGCCGACAACTGCGGACGGTCGGTGCTGGCGCCGCTGGCAGTGTCTGCCCAGATCCGAGAACACCCTGCGGCCTTCAGTGCGTCCTCCTGCAACACGACGGTCTGCTCGGCGGTGGATACCCTCGCGTAGCCCAAAAGTTCGCTCATGACCACGCACTGTTGCACAACCCGCCGACAGGCTCTGCGGTGCGACACCGGTTTCGTACAGTGCTTCTGCAACACCCGGACTATTTGGTGTCACCGCGGTGACGTGCGGCTGCCGTCCGCCGCCTTGCATCCTCCGAAGGTGTCGCAGAAACGATCCTTTATGGCACGTCCGGTAGAGACAACTTCCAGAACGCGACGACCTGCGGCATCCGGAGAGCTTGTGCCAGCTGCCGGAGTGTCCTACTTCCAAGGAACCGGGACACACTGGAATCGCGGGTCGAGTCGACCTTGAGCAACGCGGGCAAAACACGCCATGTGTTCCAGAACCAATCTTGGTCGTGTCGGATAACGTCCCCCCATCGGAAATGGCTCCGGACAGGTCATCTGCAACAACCCTGGTCACAGGCTTGCGGGCGATGCAGGTCGTGCCGGTGGTGGTTCCTCCTGCGGAGCAGGCTGCGCGGCAGTTGGTCTCAGCGCAGCGCGGTGGTTGCGGTCCGTATTTCTTGCAGCGTTCGGTGTGCGATGTTGTTGAAGTCCTCGGTGTTGGCTGGGTCGATCCAACGCTCGAGGGTGATTTTCATGGCCAGGGCGCCTAGTTCCGCAGCGAGGCTGGCGGTCAGGCCGCCGATGCCGCGTTCCTGCAGTGCTGCTGTCATTGCCGCGACGAGTCCGGTTGCTTTCAACGCTTCGCGTTCCCGCAATTCGGTATGGGCGGCGATGACCGCCTGCCGTCGTGAACTGGATGTGCGGATATCGGCTGTGAACGTGAGTACACCAAGGACGTCCAGACCAGCGGCAACGGCCTGTAGCGGGCTGGCTGCAGGCGAAGCATCGACGATGGCGTCGTGCAGCAGTTGACTGAGCGCGCCATCACCGAACAACACTTCACGTTTGTCGGGGAAGTGGCGAAAGAAGGTGCTCTTGGTTAGTCCAGCGCGTTCGGCGATCTGCGGGATCGTCGTGTTCTCATAGCCCTGCTCGATGAACAGATCGAGCGCGGCAGCGCTGAGTCGTTGCGCTGGGGCGGGTTGCCATCGGGCCATAGAAGCCAGCGTAACGGGACCTGGTCCCATCACCTGTACAATGATGGGACGTCGTCCTATCACCGGTTGAGGGCGCACCCTGGAGAGGACCCGCCATGAGCAGAGCAGTCATCCACGAATCGTTCGGAGGTCCCGAAGTCCTGGAACTGCGCGATGTCCCAGAGCCCCACGCGGGACCGGGGGAGGTCCGGGTGCGGGTGCGGGCCGCGGGCCTCAACCCGATGGACTGGATGCTTTGTTCATCCCCTGAGGTAGCAGCAGCCTTCTCTTACACGTTGCCGTCCGGGTTCGGGTG
>JAABUS010009805.1_pt1 | contig 10007 bp, 8 predicted proteins | sample 5560161 | NCBI WGS metagenome assembly JAABUS01 (sample SAMN10711885, study PRJNA513376) | rock metagenome | isolation source: Antarctica rocks | place: Antarctica: Victoria Land, Trio Nunatak nord | collected 2016-01-04
CGTGGACCATCACGCTGGAGCCGGTGTCGGTGCTCACCGGAGACAAGAACCGGACCCAGGGACATGGGGACGATGTCGTCTACTTCGACAAGGGTTCGAAGGCGGCAATCACCCACACCGGTGAGGCGAACTTCGTGGTACAGGAGACCTCGGATTCAGCGGGCAAGGACCTGCTGGTCAACGAAATCGGAAAATACCGTGGCACCGTTCCGTTGAACACACCGTCCGTTCTGGAGATCACCGCGGACGGCGATTGGACCATCGCACCGTCCTGACCGTCAGCGTCCCGGTTCCTGCGGCGGCGCGAGCACCAGACCGTGTGCAGCGGCGAACAGCATGGCCTGATCGACGTCGATGATCGCGTCGGTGAGGGTTGCCCCCACCCAGAGTCCGGCGTCGGTGCGGGCGCCTCGCAGGTCCGCCCGGCTGAGGTCCGCGCGGCCCATCCTCGCGCCGGACAGATCGGCGCCGTTCAGGTTGCAGCCAGCCAGGTTCGCGCCGGTGAAGTTCGACTCGCGGAGCCGCAGTCCGGATAGATCGGTACCGGCGAGCTTCTCACCGGCGAAAGAGGTGAGGGTGAGATCGCATTCGATGAGGGTGATCGGGGTCAGGCGGCAGTCTGTGAAGGTCGATCCGACCAGTCGGCTGCCGCGCAGCACCGCGCCGTGCCAGGACGTCCGGTCGAAGGTGCAGCCGATGAAGCTGCTGTTGGAATGCCGTGAGGCATACAATTCGGCGCTGGTGAACGTGCATTCCTGGAACGTCGTTCTCGCGGTGTGCGCGCCGGCCAGGCTTGCCCCTGAGAAGTCACAACGGGTGAAGGTCACTTCCTCGAGCTGTTGATCGCGCAGATCCACCTCGACGAAATCCTCTGCCTCGTAAGCTTTCTCGATGATCTCCATATCGGGGTTCAGTGGAAGAAGTGCCGGGTTCCGGTGAAGTACATGGTGACGCCGGCTGCGTTCGCGGCGTCGATGGTCAGCGAGTCCCTGACCGAGCCGCCCGGTTGCACGACGGCACGGATCCCGGCCTGGAACAACACTTCCGGGCCATCGGAGAACGGAAAGTAGGCATCAGAGGCGGCCACCGATCCGGCTGCCCGCTCGCCTGCCCTCTCCACCGCCAGCTTGCAGGAATCGACCCGATTCACCTGTCCCATACCGATTCCGACGCTTGCCGCGCCCTTCGCCAGCAGGATGGCATTGGACTTCACCGAGCGGCACGCACGCCAGGCAAATGCCAGGTCCGCCAGCGTCTTCTCGTCCGCCGCCTGCCCGCAGGCCAAGGTCCAGCCGGACGGGTCGTCGCCGGGTGCGTCGATGTTGTCCCGGGTCTGCGCCAGGATGCCGCCGGAGATCGCGCGGAACTCCCACGGATCCGGCTTGGCGCCGGCCGGCATCCGCAGCAGCCGCACACTCTTGCTGCGGCCAAGGACAGCCACCGCATCGTCGTCGAAGGCGGGTGCCAGCACCACCTCGGTGAAGACATCGGCGATCTGCTCGGCCAGCTCCACGGTGACCGCACGATTCACCGCGATCACCCCGCCGAAGGCAGACACCGGGTCGCAGGCCAGCGCCCGGGCGTGCGCCATCGCCACCTCGGCGTCGTGCCCGCCGGGAATCGTGGCAATGCCACAGGGGTTGGCGTGCTTGATGATTGCCGCTGTCGGGTCCGGAAAATCTGTCACCACCCGCCATGCCGCGTCGACGTCCACATAGTTGTTGTAGCTCATGTCCTTGCCGTGCAGCTGTTCGGCGGTCGCCAGCCCGGGGCGCCAGTGCCGGTACAGCGCCGCCTGCTGATGCGGGTTCTCGCCGTACCGGAGCTCCCGTTGACGCTCCCAGGTGGCACCCGTCCAGTCCGGAAACCGATCACCGCCGCCCGGAGGACTCAGAACACTTCCCATCCAGGCCGCCACCGCCACATCGTAGGAAGCGGTGTGCGCAAAAGCCTTGGCGGCCAACGCCCTCCGCTGATCCAGAGTGAGCCCGTCACCGGCCACCGCCTGCAGCAGCGCCGGATAGTCGGCGGGGTCGACGACCACCGCGACGCTGGGATGATTCTTCGCTGCCGCCCGCACCATTGCCGGTCCACCGATATCGATCTGCTCGACGCATTCGTCCGGTAGCGCTCCGGACTGCACGGTCTCCCGGAACGGATACAGGTTGGACACCAGCAGGTCGAACGCTTCGATGCCCAGTTCGTCGATGGTGATCAGGTGTTCGGGCACTCGGGAATCCGCCAGCAGACCGGCATGGATCTTCGGATGAAGCGTCTTTACCCGGCCGTCCAGAATCTCACCGAAACCCGTCACCTGTTCGACGTGGGTGACCGGCACGCCGGCGGCGGCGATCCTTGCTGCCGTGGAGCCGGTGGACACGATGTGCACATCGGCTGCGTGAAGGTCGCGCGCGAGTTCCTCCAGGCCGGTCTTGTCGTACACCGAGATCAGGGCGCGCCGGATAGGGCGCTGCCCCGCGTCCACCGGTGGGGCGACCTCCGACGCGGCATGCCGTGCCCCGTTCGATCGGGATGGGGTCATGGGATCGTTACCTTCCTGCCCTTGATCGTCCAGCCCTCGCGGGCCAACCGACCGACCTGCTCGACCAGCTGCCGCCGTTCGGCGATCTTGATGCGTTCGGTGAGCGTCTGCACGTCGTCCTCGTCCAGCACCGGCACCGCCACCTGCGCCAGTATCGGGCCGGTGTCGACGCCGTCGTCAACGAAGAAGATGGTGGCGCCGGTGATCCGAACACCATGGGCCAACGCCTCCGCGGGGCCACGGATGCCTGGAAACGCCGGTAGCAGGCTGTTGTGGGTGTTCAGGTATCGGTCGCCGAATGCCTGGAGGAATTGCGGACCGACCAGTTTGAGGAATCCCGCCGACACCACCAGGTCCGGTCGGTAGCCCGCGACCTCGGCCGTCAATGCCTGGTCCCACTCGGCGCGGTCCGGATGCTGCTTGACCGACTCGACGAACGTGGGAATGCCGGCCGCGCCGGCGATGTCCAGGCCGCCGGCGCCGGGCCGATCGGCTCCTACCGCAACCACCCGGGCCGCGTACTCGGGGTCCCGCTGTGCCTGGATCAGCGCTTCGAGGTTGGAGCCGCCTCCCGAAATCAGAACGACGACGCGGAATGCCGCGCCCTCCGGGGACCTGACCGCCCCAGGTCCGTCGTCGAGTTCGGGCACGCGGCATCTCTCGTCTCGTCGCTACCTGACCTGGGGGCCAGGCCAGCCTAGTGACGAGCGGCTCGGGCGATCGCGGGCGGGTCCGACTCGCTGACGGGCGTTGGCGCGGACCGGCGGCCGGTCAGGCTCGGCTTTCGTACTGATCTCCGGGTGAGTGCGGGCGCAGCCGCCGGCGGGTGGAGGGACCGTGCCTGTCCGGCATTCCGCCGGTGGTCGGCGAGGATCACCGCCGGGTAGCGGGAGGCGAGTCGACGACGGCTGCCCGTTGCTGCTCGACCTCCTTGCCGTCGCCCGGCGTCGGGTCGGCCGGCGCTGCGCGCAGAGTCTCGGGCTGGATGTCGAACTCTGCGTCGGAGCTCGCCGCCGGCTTGTTCCCCGGTGATGGCTCCGACTCATGGGCGTGGGCCGCAGCGGCTCCCGGCTCAGATTCTTGTTCAGACTTGGGCGCTGGTCCCGATTGCGGTTCAGCCTTCGACGCTCGCTCAGTGTCTGGCTCGGTCGCCGGTTCGGTCGCCGGCTCCGTTGCTGTCGCTGGCTCAGGAGCTGTTGCCGGCTCGTTCGCTGACGCGGCTGCCGTCGCTGTCTCGGTTGCCGTCGCTGTCTCGGTTGCCGTCGCTGTCTCGGTTGCCGTCGCTGTCTCGGTTGCCGTCGCTGTCTCGGTTGCCGTCGCTGTCTCGGTTGCCGTCGCTGTCTCGGTTGCCGTCGCTGGCTCAGTCGCTGGCTCAGTCTCGGAGCCCGGCTCTGTCGAGGTGGCGGCCAGGTCCTCCGCATCACTGTCAGTGTCGGCGTGACGGTCCGCGTCGCTGTCGGCACCGGCACCGGCATCCGCATCGGCACCGGCACCGGCATCCGCATCCGCATCCGCATCCGCATCCGCATCCGCATCCGCATCGGCGGCATCCTCCCCACCGTTGGCTGCGGGCGGCCGCTGGTGGTGGGCCCAGGGAACCGACCCCCAGCCGGCGACGGCGGCGATGGTCACCGAGATTGCTGCGAACGCTCCGACCACCACGGCGCCGACGCCCAGCACCGGCACGCCGAGATGCGCCCACGGACTGCCCTCGACGCCTCCCCCGGCAACGGCGGCCAGTACGGACATCACGGCTCCGGCACATAGCGAAGCGGTCAGCGCCCCCAGCATCCGATCCCGGCGCGCAGTGAGCCGCCGAACCATCTGCCGACCGATCAGCGTGGCCGCCGCCAGCGGGAAGATCATCAACAGCATTCCGGCCGAGGATCGTCCGCCAGAATCGGGCACCGCAGCCAGTAGCGGCAGCGCCGGAAGCTCAATCGCCGTGCTGCCGAACGGCGAATAGGTGCCGGCACCGATCTGGAAGCCGATACCCGTGGCGTACCCGGCGCCGGCGATCACCGCATTCGGCAAGTAGGCAAGACCCAGGACGACCAACCCGACGCCGGCGCCGACCGATGGCGCCGCGATCGACGACAGGTCCACGGCGGTACCGAACGAGACCACCAGGCCGGCAACGACACCGACCGCGCCGCCGCACAGGATCAACAGCAGAGCAGCTCCTGCCGCCCGCAACGCGACCTGCATCCACCCGGGTGCCCTTGCCCGTAGCAGTGTGCGCCAGCGGCGCCCCCGCACCGTTACACCGGCCAGGGCAGCGAGCGCACCCAGCAACGCCGGGGCCCAGACCCGCCCGACGTTGTCCGCTCCGGCCGGAGCCAGGGCTGCTACCACGGCCGTCACAGCTGCCCCGTAGATCAGGCCGGCGGCCAGCGCCCCCAGCAGCTCGACAGCGATGCCGACACCGTGCCTGCTGCCCCTGTTCGCCGCCGACGCAACCGCGCCGAAACACACTGCGCTGAGCAGCAGCGGCGTCAGCGTCAGCTGGATGCCGCCGATGGAGGGCGGCAGGAAGTTCGCCGCGCCGAAGGCGGCAATGGCCCCGCGCACCACCGGCCCCGGTGACCCGCTCTCCGGAGTCATCGCCCAGATCAACAGACCAATGCCGCAGGCCAGCACCACGCCGGCGAACGCCGCAGCCAAGGCCCGTAGCGCGCACACCGCGACGTGCCCGGGTGCCGGCTGCACGGTGGGGCGGTCGAACTCCCGGACCGGAGCGGGTGCGAGAGCCATACCCGACACCCTCACACGGACCGGCTGCTGCCCGGACCTGACGCGCCGGACCCGGTCCCTCGAGCTGTTGTGCCGCCGGGCATTCCAGCTGCCTTCGAGCGCGGCGCTCGGCCGCTCTTACACGAGAAACGACCCTCAGTGCGGGACCTTCGAGCAACGACGCGACACCGGTGGGACGGTCAGAAGCGGACCTGCTGGGTGACATCCGGATTGTCGTCACCGTTATCCCGCTTGGACAGGTTCGGCGCGCCGGAGGCCTGCTCGCGATCGCCTGGGTCGGCCACCGGGGTCGAACCGGAGCCGTACGCCGGCGGCTCGGAAACCCCACCGGCGCCTTCGCCGTGCGAGCCGTAGCCACCCGCGGGTTCGTAACCGGTTTGCTGGTAGGAGGGCCCGCTCTGCGGCTGCTGACCGAACGGGGCACCGGTCCCGACGCCGGAACTGGACGGGCCGCCCGGACCGTACTGACCCGGTCCGCCCTGAGCCGAACCGACATAAGCCGGCGGAAGCTGCCCCGAGCCGCCGGGGCCGTAACCGCCCTGACCCATCTGAGCACCGAAGGACTGGGTGCTGAACTGCACACCGCCTTCGGAGGCGGATTTGATGACGTCGGCGTCGAACAGCCACAGCACGATGGCTGCCACCGCCTGCAGGAAGCCGAAGACCAACAGCAGGATGATGCCGATGCCCTTGTCGCCGGAAACGATCACCACCGTGAAGAACGCGCCGAGCAGTCCGACGACCGAGATCACGGCCACCACGTAGGACATCTTGTCGCCCTTGGGCAGCAACGGGCCGAGGGCCAGCAGTCCGCCGGTCAACAGCAACAGCGGCAGCCAGCCGTACCCGATACCGAACACCGAGATGCTGTCGCCGTTGTTGTAGGCGCTGCTGGTGGCGGGAAGGAAACCCCAGATCAGGTTGAGGACTCCGAGCACGCCCACCACCAACGGCAGAATCCTGCCGAGGTTCATCGGTTTACGCGGAGCGGACGGCGCCTGCGGGCCACGGAAACCAGGTCCGCCGGGTCCACCCGGACCGCCGGGGCCGGGTCCCGGGCCCCAGTGCTGCTGCCCAGGACCGGGCTGCCCCTGATACGGGGCGGGTCCGCCCTGCGGAGCACCACCCTGCTGGGGACCGTACGGAGCACTCATGACGACCTACCTCACTTGGGCTGTCTAGTTGCTGCTTTGACTCCACCTGCGCTGTGTCCGGCAGCAGCTCGCCTGGGTAACGTACCGCCTCGCCCCGGGCTGAGGGCGGAACACATCCGATCGGACACGGACAATTCGCCGACCGCCTGGATGGTGTTCCGGTCAGCGGAGGCTCTCGCGGAGCAGCCTAGCGGTCTCCGACGGCGTTTTGCCGACCTTGACCCCGGCCGCTTCGAGTGCTTCCTTCTTGGCCTGCGCGGTTCCGGCCGAGCCGGACACGATGGCGCCGGCATGGCCCATGGTCTTGCCCTCGGGTGCGGTGAAACCGGCGACGTAGCCGACCACCGGCTTGCTGACATGGTCGGCGATGTAGGCGGCTGCCCGCTCCTCGGCGTCGCCGCCGATCTCCCCGATCATCACGATGGCTTCGGTTTCCGGGTCTGCCTCGAAGGCTGCCAGCGCGTCGATGTGGGTGGTACCGATCACCGGGTCGCCGCCGATGCCGATGGCGGTGGAGAAGCCGAGATCCCGCAGCTCGTACATCATCTGGTAGGTCAGGGTGCCCGACTTGGAGACCAGGCCGACCGGGCCCTTTCCGGTGATGGTGGCAGGCGTGATGCCGACCAGCGACTCGCCCGGAGTGATGATGCCCGGGCAGTTGGGCCCGATGATCCTGGTCTTGTTGCCCTTGGCCTGGACGTAGGCCCAGAACCAGGCGGCGTCCTGCACCGGAACTCCCTCGGTGATGATCACCAACAGCGGAATCTCCGCGTCGATCGCCTCGACGACCGCGTCCTTGGTGAATGGCGCAGGGACGAAGATGATCGAGACGTCGGCACCCGTCTTCTCGATTGCCTCGGCCACGGTGCCGAAGACCGGCAGGTCGACCCCGGAGTGGGTGACGGTCTGCCCCGCCTTCCGGGCGTTGACACCGCCGACGACCTTGGTACCCGCCTTCAGCATCAGCGGTGTGTGCTTGGAACCCTCGCCGCCGGTGATGCCCTGGACGATGACCCTGGAATCGGAGTTCAAGAAGATGGACATGGCTACGGGTTCCCCTTAGTTCGCGGCCGTGGCGATGTGGTGGGCCTTGGCGGCCGCCTGGTCGGCGCCGTCGTCCATGGTGTCGGCCAGCGTCACCAGTGGGTGGTTGGCCGCAGCCAGGATGCGCCTTCCCTCGTCGACATTGTTCCCGTCCAGCCGCACGACCAGCGGTTTGTTCGCTTCGGCGCCGAGTATCTCCAGCGCCTTGACGATCCCGTTGGCCACCGCGTCGCAGGCGGTGATACCGCCGAACACGTTGACGAAGACACTGCTGACGTCCGGGTCGGACAGGATGATGTCCAGTCCGTTGGCCATCACTTCGGCGCTGGCGCCACCGCCGATGTCCAGGAAGTTGGCCGGCTTGACGCTCCGCCCGTCCCCCAGCGGGTACTTCTCGCCCGCGTAGGCGACCACATCCAGGGTGGACATCACCAGTCCAGCACCGTTGCCGATGATGCCGACCTGCCCGTCCAGCTTGACGTAGTTGAGGTCCTTCTCCTTGGCCCGCAGCTCCAGCGGATTCTCTGCAGCGTTGTCGACCAGGGCAGCGTGATCCGGGTGCCGGAAGGCCGCGTTGTCGTCCAGTGACACCTTGCCGTCGAGCGCGACGACCTTGCCGTCACCGTCCTTGACCAGCGGGTTCACCTCGACCAGCGTGGCGTCCTCGGCGACGAAGGTCTTCCACAGGTCCTGCAGCACAGCGATCACCTGGTCGCGCACCTCGGCCGGGAACTTGCCGGCGTCCGCGATCTCGGCGGCCTTGGCGGCATCGACCCCGGTCAGGGCGTCCACTGCGATCCTGGCGAGCGCGTCCGGGCGTTCCTCGGCCAGTTGCTCGATCTCCATGCCGCCCTCGTGCGTGGCCATGGCCAGGTAGGTGCGGTTGGACCGGTCCAGCAGGAAGGAGACGTAGTACTCCTGCGCGATCTCGCTCGCCGGGGTGATCAGCACCTGGCGGGTGATCAGGCCCTTGATGGACAACCCGAGGATGTTGCCGGCGTGGGTCCGGACGTCATCGAGGGTGAGTGCGAACTTCACCCCGCCCGCCTTGCCGCGGCCGCCGATCTTGACCTGTGACTTGACCATCACCGGCAGGCCGAGGGACTCGGCGGCGGAGACTGCGTCCTGCACGCTGGTGACGACCGTGCCCGGCGGCGCCGGCACGCCGTGCGCACTGAACAGTTCCTTGGCCTGGTACTCGTACAGGTCCACTGCTTCTCCCGGGCTTGCGAACGTGGTGCCGATCCGACGCGGACAGTTGCCGACCGTGCCAATACCGGTCGCGCCGTTGACCGTCGTCAGAACCCTAACGGGGGGCACCGTCCTGCACACATCGGTGGCCGGTGAGGTTGCCCACCCGGCCGGACCGGGCGGATGACGAGCCGTCATCGGCGGCGGCGGCTGGTGGGGGCTGCCGACCGGTCCCCGGATTCTCAGGCGTCCTTGAGGGAGTCCCGGACGTTCTGGCGGACGTCGATGGTCGACGTCTTCACCGAGCCGATGGCCTGGTGGATGCCGTCCAGGATGTCCTGCACCGTCTTGGCGTTCTTCTTCCAGTCGTCCTGGATGGTGGTGTACAACTCCATTTCGTCACCGGTCCAGTTCGCCTTGACGACGGTGACGAATCCATCCAGATCGGCCAACGTCCCCGACAGACTGGTGATCAACGACCCCAGGTTCGTCTCTGCGGTGCCGGCGTGGTCTGTATCGAATGCGAAAACACCAGTGGTCATGATTCGTCGCCCTTCTACGCTGCGCAGCACTCCCGGCCGAGCGAGGTCGCGTCGGCCCTACTGTCATCCGACGCTAGCGGTAGTCCGTCAGGTTCCGCAGTCGATCGACATGGGTAGGGCTCCCCATCCGGACGCCGCGCACAGAGCCGGGTCGGCGACGGTGTTCAGCGTCGCCGGCCGCCCGCCCTGCTGCCCCTCGGGCGTCCAGGTCCCCGCTTCCCGGCCGACCTCCCGGTCGGTGCCGCCCTTGCCACCCGGCCGCCTGTCACCGGTGCCCGTGCCGGCGCCTTCACCGGCCGCGGCGGCTGGTTCAACCCGACCCGACGGGCCAGTACCAGCATGGCAGCCGATCCGGCCAGCAGCACCGCCACACCGATCCACCCGGTGATCCGGCCCGCCTCCGGTCGGAAACCTGGGTCGCCGGCGAGTCCCCGCGGGAACACGAGCCTGATAGCCATCACCGCTGCGGCGGCCAGCACCGCGCCCGCGGCCACCTCGTGGTAGCGGGTGCGGGCACCGGCCACCACAGCGACGGCGATCCCGGCCAGCAGTGCCCAGACCCCCCAGACGTCACCGGCCGCGCCGAACACCGAGGACGACCAGACCACGGAACCGGCGCCGACGATGCGGTAGATCGGCATGGCCAGCACCGCCGTCGAGAGGACCAGCAGGATCCCGGCGACCATCCATCGCCACCGCCGGCTCTTCTCGGCGGACTCGTCGTCGGTGACGGTGGCGTCCTCGTCCTCGGCGCGGCCCAGCGCGATCCCGGCTGCCACC
>JAABUS010009806.1_pt1 | contig 10007 bp, 14 predicted proteins | sample 5560161 | NCBI WGS metagenome assembly JAABUS01 (sample SAMN10711885, study PRJNA513376) | rock metagenome | isolation source: Antarctica rocks | place: Antarctica: Victoria Land, Trio Nunatak nord | collected 2016-01-04
GACGCACCCCTTGAGCAAGGGCGGTGACGCCCTGACCGGCGTGCGTGACACGGGCCTGGGTCTGCGTCTTGACCTGGTTGCCCACCTGCGCCTTCAGCTGCGCGGCCTGCTGACTCAGCTTCGGCTTCAGCTGCTTGACGTCCCCGGTCAGCTGCGGGTTGGCCTGGCTGAGGGTTCCGCTCATCCGCTGGACGGGTTGGGCGATCCGGTCGGCGACCTTGCCCTGGCTCTCTTGGCCCTGCTGACGCATCTCCTCACCGGTCTGACGCACCGCCTGAGCCATCGCCCCGGCCTGCTGGCCGGCCGCCTTCGCGGCCACGCCCAGTCCTTGATTCACCCGATCGGTCAGCAGCTGTTTCAGCTGCGCCCCAGCTGACCCCCGCGCCGACACTGGTTGTTCGGTCATCGTCTGGTCCTCCTCATTCCTTGCGCTGCCGCGGCGGCGGCGCCTTACGCTGTAACCTTACGTCGTACAAGACGCGGACGGGAGGGTTCCGAACGCCGCAAACCACATCGGGACGACCGGACGGGAACCGACTCCCTGCACCATCCCCAACGACTCTTGGAGGTTGACATGACCAACGCGCTGGACAACATGTGGCGGGTTCTGGCCGAGTTCGTGCCGAAGCTCGTCGCCTTCCTGCTCATTCTCGTCATCGGCTACATCGTGGCCAAGGTAATCGCCAAGGCGATCGACAAGGTGCTCACCCGGGTCGGCTTCGACCGGGCGGTCGAGCGCGGCGGCCTGAAAAAGGCGCTGCAGGGATCGCAGTCCGAGCCCAGTGGCATCGTCTCAAAGATCGTCTACTACGGGCTGATGCTGTTCGTCCTACAGATGGCGTTCGGGGTGTTCGGGCCCAACCCGATCAGCGAACTGTTGACCGGTGTGATCGCGTTCCTGCCCAAGGTCCTCGTGGCCATTCTCATCATCGTGATCGCCGCCGCCATCGCCGCAGCGGTCAAGGGCCTGATCCAGAACACCCTCGGTGGGCTGTCCTATGGCAAGGCGCTGGCGAACGTCGCGAGCATCTTCATCCTCGGCCTGGGCGTCATCGCCGCCCTCAACCAGGTCGACATCGCCACCACGGTCACCACCCCCATCCTGATCGCCGTCCTAGCGACCCTGGCCGGGGTCCTCATCGTCGGCGTCGGCGGAGGTCTGATCCAGCCGATGTCCCAGCGCTGGGAGCGGTACCTGATGTCCGCCGAGCAGGAGGCACCACGGATCAGGGCCGAGGCCGCGGCTGCACCGAGCGTCGGCGAGCAGGCCCGCCAGGCCAAGGACCAGCTCCAGAGCCAGACCAGCGAACCCGCTCCCGACGAGACCGGGGGCGCAACCCGTGCCCGCTGAGCTGTACCCAGCCCCGTCACCAGTGAGCTGGGCCAGGCGGCGCACCGGCCCACCCTCGCCTCAGCCGCGCCGCGCCGGCAGACCGGATGGCCGACCGAGCACGTTCCGTGATGTCGAATGGTGACTCCTCGCCGTAAGGCAGATCCGGGCCCACAAAAGAGCGCCGATGTCGAGCACCGCCGGACCGCGTCCGGGAAAGAACCGGACAGTCCGACGGACCTGTCAAGCCGGTCGCTGCTGGCGGTGGTCAAGCGGGCCCTCCGGGAGTTCAAGCACGACCACCTGACCGACCTTGCCGCCGCGCTCACCTACTACGGCGTGCTGTCGATCGTGCCGGCGCTCGTCGTTATAGTCGCCATCCTTGGCCTGCTCGGGCGGGACACCACCAGCCAGGTCATGGGCCAGGTGCAGACCATCGCTCCCGGCTCGAGCGCCCAACTCGTCGGAACGCTCATCGCGCAGGCCCAGTCCGACAAAAGGGGCGCAGGACTGGGCGCCGTCCTCGGCATCCTCATCGCCCTCTGGTCCGCCTCCGGCTACGTCGCCGGGTTCATGCGCGCCTCGAACGTCATCTACGACATCGGCGAGGGCCGTCCCATCTGGAAGACGTTACCCATCCGAATCGGCGTGACCATCCTCGCAGTCGTCGTCATGGTCCTTAGCGCAGTGATCGTCGTGGTCAGTGGGCCGGTGGCCGAGCAGGTTGGCAACGTGATCGGCGCCGGGAACACTGCCGTCACGGTGTGGAACATCCTGAAGTGGCCGGTGCTCATCCTCCTTGTCTCGCTGCTGCTGGCGGTCCTGTTCTGGGCCAGCCCCAACGCCAAGCAGGCCGGCATCAAGTGGGTTAGCCCCGGGGGAGTCATCGCCGTCCTGCTCTGGCTCGTGGTCTCCGCCCTCTTCGCCGTCTACGTGACGCACTTCTCGTCTTACAACAAGACCTACGGGTCGCTGGCAGGGGTCGTGATCTTCCTCGTCTGGCTGTGGCTGACCAACCTGGCCATCCTCATGGGCGCCGAGATCAACGCCGAGCTCGACCACGGCCGTGCCATCGCCGAAGGACTGCCTGAGGACGTCGAACCATTCGCCGAGCCGCGCGACACCCGCAAGCTCGGTCAGGACGACCAGCGTCAGCTCCAGAGAGCCAAGAACGCCCAGCGCGAGTAGCCACCCTGGCACACCCCGAGCTGAGCGCGTTGGACGGCCAGCGGGTCGAGCTCCCGTCGCCCGCACCAGGAGAGGAAAGCGCGTAGCCGGGACTTTGTGATGTTTCGTCCCCCCCGCGCACACGTTCCAGCGACATGGTGTTTGGGGAATCGGCCGCCCGGCCGGGGATGCCACCCTGGTTTGGTAGGACAAGATCGCGATGCTGTGTTCCCCCCGTGGCTCGGGCCGAGCACCGGGCTAAGGCCTTGCATCAAGCGCAGGTTGAGATGTCTTCGCACCCTGGTCGTTTAGGACCATCACCGCGGTGCTCAGCGTGAAGGCAATGTCCTGGGTTTGAACAGTGGGATCGGAACTCGTCATACACCGCGGCGTATGTCGCGAGTTGTGACGCCGGCGCGCCGTCCGCTCGCGCGAGCCCGGGCGGCGTCGATGTTCGGGGCAGGACGTCGCGGCGGCAGTGGGTGGGGACGAGACAGGGCGGCTGGTGGCTGGGGTGGTCGCAGAGGCCGCGACGGGCACCGTCGACGCCGGGTGGGCCCTCGGATCGCTGCAGCCGACCAACGACGCCGCTGTGGCGGCGATGGTCAACCCCACTCTCATGCCCCGTCATTCTGCCGAGACGGGGGCGCGGTGGACCGCGTGGATCTGCTGGATCGTCTCGACCACGTTCGCGCTCAGGCTCCCCTCCGCCAGGGCGTAGCAGTCCGGTCCGAAGCACCGCCCGTCAAGGTCGTCGACGAATGGCTGGAGGAAGTCGTTGGCGCCGACCATGATCACGACGGTGTTCGCTGTCTGCAGCGCTGCTCTGGCCGCATGGCCGAGAACCTGGGACCGCACCTCGGCGCTGGTGTAGCCGTCGACGGCGAGGTTCACGGTGCTCCCCACTGCGCCCACCCGCCCGGCGCTCGTCGCGGCATACGTCTCCGCGAACGCTCGGCACTCGCACCCACGTCCGGAGGGAACCGAGTCACCCAAGGCGACAACGGTGCGCCCAACCGACGCGCTGCTCAGAGCGCCACCCGACCGCCAGAGCAGCAGCCAGGGGACGGCCACCGAGACGACGGCCACCGAGACGACCGCCGCCGAGACGACGAGCAGCAGCCACGGCCAACGCGGAGGGCCCCGGAGCCGGCCTTGCTGCTCGAAAAGCGCTGGCATACCGACTCTGTTCTCGAACCCGCCCTTGCCTTGCCAGGACACCCAGTATCCCCCCGGTCTCTCACAGGCCATCACGTGCTCGATGGCCCCCACCGCGTCCGACGGTAGACGCCGGGCCGACCACGCCGACATTCCCCGGCTACGTCTGGCCCTTCCCCAAGTGGATGAGTTGAGATCTCTCTGCAGCCAGACGTCGACGTCTCATGGCCTGAGCCGGCAACGCCGGCCTCGTTCCCGTGAGGCGGGGCACGGGGTTTGCTCGATGTTGGCGGTTTCATGACCAATTCCAGCCATCGCGCCCCTGTATCGGCTCTTGTGCGACAGGGTGGGCCTCAGAGGCGCCGGTCATCCCGTGGGGGGTGCGATGTGGGCACCTCTGACAGTGCCCCCGCTGATGGCTCGGCGGGGGCACTGTCGCGTCAGCGGGGGTAGTTTGTGGCACCTTGGGACCCGGCCTTCGCCCAAACGTCGTTTCATCTGGGGTCGGACGTTCGCAGCGCCCGCGGCCTCTCCCGGGGGCGCTGTTCTACCGGGACTTGGCGCGCCCACGCCGCCCAGGGGGGGCAGACAGCGTGGGCGCTGTGCTGAACGTACCTCGGGTCGGCCCTTGCGGGAGGGTTGTCCCCGTGTTTCCTGCCGCTGCCATGTGGGTCTCTCGGGTCAGTTGAATCGCTGGCCCGCCTGTTGCAGCTCGGTGAGCATCGCGTCGAGCGCTTGAATGGCATCCGAGGATGGTGGCGCGCACGCCGTCATTGAAGTGCGGGCCGCCGTCGATGGCGCCACGGTTCAGGATGACGCCCAGGTCCCAGGTTGGCAATGAAGTGGGCGCCCTTCCCGGAGGCGCCTATGCCCACTCGCAGTCCCGAGCGCTCCACCCTCACAGGTGTGATCGGCATGGTGCCGGCGTGATTGCATGAGCGGTTCCCGGTTGTCGCCCGAGTCGAGGGTGGATGGCAGGATGCGCTGATGGGAAGAGGTAGGGGTCGCGAACCCCGGCGCACTGCGACGAGGAAGCGGCCGTCTGTGTCGCTGGTGCGCAGCGACCCGTTGTCGGCGGCAGGCTCGGAGCAGGGCGCGGGCCGGCTCCCCGACGATGTTGACGCGCTGGACGAGTTGATCGGCGCAGCGACCGCGTCGTTGTTGGGTGGGGTCGCCGAGGCACGCAGTCCGCTGGCGGCGGAGCTGGTGCTGTGCGGGGCCTTCGGGGCTGTGAAGGCAGGTTTGCCCGATGACGCGGATGAGCAGGAGCGACTCGAGGCGCTGGCGCTGATGCTGGGCCAGGTGATTGGCTATGCTGAGACGCTTGCCAGCGTGGACGCGTTGGCGTTGCTGCGGGTCTGTTCGGTCTTGGGGCCGGCGACAAGCCCGTAGCGCAGCGCGGAAGAGCGCGGGCCGGCTGGCGGCCGCCGGCGTGGCTGACCATGCGTGGGCTGGCAGGGTCGGCAGTCCGCGGATGCTGCGGGCGTGGCGCTACGGGGACGTGTTCGGGGCTCAGTCCTCGGTCGGGGTGCTGTTCGACTACCTAGGCCGTGAGCATGCCGTGATGGTCTTGGTCGATCATCTCTTGGGTGGCGGGTCAAGGACTGCTGGGTGTCTGAAGGGCGGGCCGCCAAGGACATTCGGAACTCGGTCGCCGCCGCGATGGCGGCCGAGCCTGACACGTTCTTTGAGGACATCGACGCCGCCGCCGCGGCCGCACTGCTCGGTTCGGCCTGGCATGTCGACGCTGCCCTGAGCAGGCTGACCAGATCCAGGACGTCAACGACCACCTCCACTTGGTACGGGCCCGGGTGGAGCACCTCGCCGACTAGCCGGGATACCGCCGACCAGCCACCGCTGAGACTCTGTCGCCAGCCGCCATCACGAGCCGCCTCTTCCGCCCCGACAGCGGCAGAGTCGGACGTTCTGACTCCGGCAAGGGTGTGGCAATCGACGGACATGGGCCGCTTCTGGCCGCGTGGCCGGGAGCTTCGTGTCTCACTCAGTCGACGTGACGGAAGCCGGCCTTCTGGGCGGCGTGAGCGTCGGTGAACCACAGATGGGGGTCAGCATTCCCGTAGCTTGGGTGGTTTGGCGTGACGAAGGTCCTTGTGTCCTCCCACGCCTTGACGGGATGGCCGAGCGGGATGGCGCCGTCGTCGATGATCGCTGCGGATCCCACGCCGTACCCGCCATCACGCACCTCCTCCAGCGCTGAGGTGCGGCGGCTGTCGGCGGCGGCATCACTGTTGTCGTGGTCTGACTGCTCGTTGCTGCCTCCCGGCTCGCCGGATGTTGACCCTTCCACGAGGTTGCCGTCAGCGTCCCAGACCTGCGGGCCCTCCGCCTCATCGGCGGTCCAGTCGCCCTCCTGGCGGAACTGTTCACCGGCCGAGACGTCATGGTTCGCCGGGTCGTGTTCTCGGGCAAACTCCTCGGCGGACTTGCGCCGCTCCTCCTCATCGTCACGGTCGCGACGGTCCGCGCCGCCCGCCGTCTCCCTCGGCAGGTGCTCCGAATCGCCGGACGCTTCCGAAGCGGCGGCCCGACCGCTATCCGTCTCGACCGTCGGCCCGGTGCGAGGCTCCTGTTCGGTTGACGCCCCGCTCCGCTCCGGGCCCCCGTCGTCGGTGTGCGTTCGATCCGCGTTGTCTTCCCGCTCACCTGGCTGATCGTTCACGATGACTCCTCGCTCGCTGAGGGCCGGCGCCTCCTGCCGCCCAAGGTATCGGGGAGTGTGCCCCCACGCCAAGAGACCGGAAACTCCGCCGCCTCCGCAGCTTCCTGTCCCCGCCATGTCGTCGGCGTGACCACGCAACGGTATGCCGTCACGTCGGCAACAGCGTGCGCTCGCACGCCGCCCAGCTCTAGCGGGCGTCGCCCGACGTGCGGCAAATGCGCGTGTATTCGCCGGGCCCGGTAGCCGTCGCGGGAGTTCACCCGCTGCTGACTGCGCGAGCCGTACGGGGCGCCGCAGATCGCGTCAGCCTCGGCGCCCATCAACGCCTCCACAAACGCGCGGCGAAGATGGCGTGCGTGCCGCACTCGGCCAACGCCACCACCCTCGCCTGCGGGAAGGCCGCCTGCTCACCCTTGTTCACCCCCGGGCGCCCGAAGAACTCCACGTTCACGCTCGTGTCCGCGACATCAAAGCAACACCCGTCGACCGCGACGAGGCGTCGTCCCGCCAGCCACACCCCCGGCGTCGCGTCCGTCCCGATCGGCTCCGCGACCCGGGTGAACAGCGCTGCCAACGGCGCTGACCCCAACCGGGCCCGGGCCTGGAAGATCGCCGACTTCGACGGCGGCGCGTACCTCTCCTGCCAGCCCGAGGCCCACGACAGCCCGTCCGTCAGCTGGCCCAGCACATCCTCGTACGACCCCTCCGAGTACAGCGCCATCGCGATCGAGAAGTACGCCATCACCCGCGCCGGCAACGAACGATGACGCTGCTCCGTGCGACCCGCCGCCGCGATCACCTCATCCACCAGGCCAGGCGGGAACACCCGCGTCAGGACCCCACCGACACCAGATCCGACAACCGACGATCCGACTCCGGCTTCTTCCATCCCAGCACGAGGCATGACCCCCAACTACACCCATGTAACACTAACTGAACGGTATTGCCGTTAGACCACTGCAAACACGGGCCACTAGTCCTGGCCACATCTGCGTCCGCAGGGCGTTGCCCTGCCGCCAGCCGAGCGAGGTCTGGGTTCTCAGCGACGGTAGTCGCCTCTGCGCGGCTCGTCGTTCTCGGACCCGTTCTCACGAGTATCGTCGCTGCCCGGGTCGAGCTTCTCGGCCCGCTGGTGATGCTCGTCCGCACGTTCTCGGGACTCTTGTGCCGCTTGGCCCCGGGACTCAGCCTCTCGCTCCAGCTTGTCCGCCGCAACGCGTGCCTGGCGTGCCTTCGCGTCCGCGTCCGCGGCGTTCGCCTCGTGCTCTTGCGCCTGCAACCTGGTGCGGTCGCCCTCCTCGCGCAATTCCGTGGCCTTCACTCGGTCGCGTTCAACCTTGCGCTTGCGGCCCATCCGGACCACAAGGACGATGATGGCGATCACAATGATGATGGCGACGATGAGGCCGATCAGTTGCCCCGTACTCATGTTGGTGTCCTTCAGTCGGCAGGCGGGGATCTAACGTACCCCGGGGAGCGGGCAGCAAACCGAAGCACCGCGCACCGGATGCGTCGAGTCGCGGGTGACGTTCTTGGGAGCGTAGTCGTCACGTGGGACCGTGCAGCTTGGGTGCCGCGGCGTTGCCGGGCAGGTGCAGTGGGTCCAGGCGGCCACGCAAGCCAGCCAGCGAACTAGCCGAGTGGTTGACCGCGGCGTTGCCGGAGCTGTCGACAGGCGTCGGCCAGGCGGTACTTCTTGGCGGAGCGGCGACATGTCAGTGGGCGCGCTCGAGAGGGCGGCGGTCCCACGTCAGTGGGTTGGGTCGGCGCGCCGTGGATGATACGGCGTGTGCCGGCTCAGTAGTAGTGCCTGCGGCCGTCGACGGCCTGCCCGGCCATGCCGAGGGCCGCAGGATCAGGCCCATCACCAGCACGATGATCCCGATGGTCCAAAGGATGCGATCTTGGCGCTGAATCCCACGATCCCCAGAATGATGCCCAGATGCTCATCGTGAGGCTCCTTTGAGGGCGGGTTGAACGGTCCGTGCTTCCTGCCGTTTCGGGGCGACGGTAGTCCTGTCGATGATGGCGTCGACGACTTCGCCGGGCATGTCGCGTTGCTGTGCCTGTTGGGCTTCTTCATGCTGTCGGACCTCGACTCGGGCGGCCTGCCACGCCGACCAGTGCCCAGAGACCAGCGCCCACAGCGACAGCGCCGAGACGTAGACGACGGAGTTGAGCCAGCCCTGCCACATCGAGATGGGGATCATCACGATCCAGAAGATCGCTAGCCACCCGTTGACCCGCCGCATGAACACCGGGTCGCCTTGTACCGACGCCCACACTGTCTTGACGACGTTCATTTCCCTGCGCTCCCATCGTTGACCTGATCTGATCTGACCTGACCTGCGAGCCGAGTACGCCTACCGGTCGGCCGGCAAAGTCAACGCCCTCGCGCGGCTCTGGCTGCTGTTGGCCGTGCCCTGGGTCAATCACCCCAGGGGGGGTCCAGCTACACCCCTAGGGAGGTTATTGTGTGGAGTAGGCCCGCGTCCGCCCACCGTCCGGTGACCGTCGCACTGGTCGACGACTACGACGTGGTCCTGTCCGGCCTGGCGCACATGCTCGGCCCGTACCAGGACCGGGTTCTCATCGTGGAACTAGACGCCAACGAGCCGGTCAGCACCGACGTCGACATTGCCTTGTACGACTCCTTCGCCCAACCGGAGTCCGACCACGACGAGGTTGCCGTTTTGGTCGCCAACGCCCGGGCCCGCCGGGTCGTGATCTACACGTGGAACTTCCACCCCAGCCTCATCGACGCCGCGCACGACCTCGGCGTCCACGGCTACCTGTCCAAGACCCTGGCCGCCCGGGACCTGGTCACCGCCCTCGAAGCGGTTAACGCCGGCGAAACCGTGGTCAGCGCGCCCCCCACCCACGCCCGCACCCCATCAGGGCTGGACTGGCCCGGACGCAGCGAGCGCTTGACCGAACGGGAGTCCGAGATCCTCGCCCTGATCACCCAAGGCAAGAGCAACGCCGAAGTCGCCGAACTGACCTTCCTCAGCCCCAACACGGTCAAGTCCTACATCCGCACCACCTACCGCAAGATCGGCGCCACCAGCCGCACCCAAGCGGTGCTCTGGGGCGTGCGCCACGGGTTCATCCCCGACCACAACCGCCTCGAGCAGTGGAGAACCCCCAACTAAGACCCGATCCAGGCCCTACGGTCTTTGAAGGCTGCCAAGTACCGGGTTTGATGGAGGGCATCAAGCCACGGAGGTAGGAGCATGGCAGCACCAAGGAAGTATCCGGAGGAGCTTCGGGAGCGAGCGATCCGGCTGGCGCTGGACGCGCGTAAGGATCCGGCCTCGCGGCCGGGGGCGTGCACGCGGATCGGTGAGCAGCTCGGGATCAACCCTGAGACCCTACGCGGCTGGGTGAGCCAAGCCGAGATTGACGCCGGCGCCCGGGTGGGCACCACGACAGCCGAGGGTGCGCGGCTGGCCGAGCTGGAGCGGGACAACCGCGAGCTGCGACGGGCGAACGCCATTCTGCGTTCGGCATCGGCTTTTTTCGCGGCGGAGCTCGACCGCCCCTCTCGTTGATCATCGACTACGTCGAGCGGTACAAGGACGTCTTCGGAGTCGAGCCGATCGCCGCCGTGCTGTCCAGCGCGGATGTGCCGATCGCTGCGAGTACGTTCTACGCCGCAAGGACCCGACCGCC
>JAABUS010009807.1_pt1 | contig 10007 bp, 19 predicted proteins | sample 5560161 | NCBI WGS metagenome assembly JAABUS01 (sample SAMN10711885, study PRJNA513376) | rock metagenome | isolation source: Antarctica rocks | place: Antarctica: Victoria Land, Trio Nunatak nord | collected 2016-01-04
TCAACAGTCAAGAAGCAGTAAACTTTGGTGCTGAGCCGCAGCAGTGCAGAAGCGGGCGCAGGAGTGAAAGAAGAGTGGTCATGCGAGGTTGCGTTTAGGTCAGCACTAGCGCACAAGCGTTCTCGGCAGGCTGTCAGGCGGCTGCTGTGCGAGATCGAGCCTGCGGTGATGTTTGTGCGACAGATCACCCCAGCGTTCGGCGGCAAGTCTCGAGACAGAAGCCTTGTGTTGTATAGGACTGTCAGCCCGTCACCACGCACCTTGACTTTTCTGAGGTTCCGTAAGCGCACGTGGGTAGTCCTCTCATGCGCAATCTGCGCATCAGGTGCACACTTAATGTGCGCAATGGGCGAACCAGCTGCATTGAATTCAGTTGTCGAGCGTAGTGATCAAGCGCTAGCCCAGTGGTACTCTGCGAAACCACGCTCTAGCTGTGCATGTTGACTAGACTACAGAGTTGATCCCCACCCGAGGAAGGCCTGTAGACTTCCTAACAGCACCATGGCAGCTGCTTCATTGATGAAATGGAGCAGTTTCAGCCTTAATCCGCGAGCCCCGGAAGTAGCTGAGACAAGTGGATACAAGCACGAGAACGGCACTGAGCATACCAGCGATCTGGCCCCTGGCAGCGGCGTTCATCCAGCAGCAGCAGACCTGCAGCACGAGCTTGCGGAGGACATCCTCGATGTTGAAGCCGAAAGCCAGAATCTGGTGTCCGTTCCTCCCTCAGAAGCTGATGCAACTGATGGGCGTTGGGACACAGAACACCTCCCAAAGAATTGGTTCTCGTGGAAGAAGCTATGGAGATTCACTGGACCTGGTTTCCTGATGTCTATAGCTTACATTGTAAGGCAATCCATTCCTCACAAGCTAGCACCAACATAAGCTGCGCATGAGCTTAACGGCTCATAAGTTTTGTCTGGATGTGACAGGCCTCGAGGCACAAAAAGCCACCACCACAGTTAGCAAATATTCTGCCTGCAGGATCCTGGCAACCTTGAGGGTGATCTTCAAGCTGGCGCCAATACAGGATACATCCTGCTTTGGGTTCTGGTCTGGAGTACTGTCATGGTACGCACAGACAGGCATTCTCAAGCACTTACAACTAGCTTTTCCAAATCTTCAGCTTGTGCGGTGTGTTTGGCAAAGCATGTTGCCCAAGCATGTTTCAGTCAAGCCTTAATTTACATTGCCCAAGTTATGCGGTAAGCAACCATGTGTCAACCAAAGATCACATCTGATGTAACAGCAATCAAGGTCCACCATCAACAGTCTCATCAGCTCATAAGCAACTGTGCAGGGGGGCGCACTGCAGCTACTTGCAGCCAAGCTTGGCGTTGCTACTGGACAGCATTTGGCACAGCATTGCAGGTGAGTCAATCTTCAAGTGTTCACTCCAACACTGTTGCACTGACCACAGTGGCCCACAGTGGCATCAAACAGAGGCCTCAACAACACTGTGTCCTGCTAAATGTACATATGTAACCTGCGCAGCGTCGTCAATGTGGTGCATCATCTGCAGCCTTTGATGTCAACAATGTTGTCCTGTAATGTTTCAGTGCATCCCAGCCAGGTGATGTGCAATTGTGCCCCAGAAAATTGCTTTTTTGCTTGTTGTTTGTGGAACACAGCGCTGGACGACAAAACGGCTGTTATACAGAGCAAGCGTGAAGGGGGAATGTCAATAAAATTGTGTATTGCAGAGCTGAGTATCCCAGATTTCCCAGACTGCTCATGTGGGTCATGATCGAGATCGCCATCATTGGATGTGACATTCAAGAGGTCATTGGCAGTGCAATTGCCATCTTCATTCTGTCCAAGGGAGTCATTCCACTATATGCAGGCAAGCAGCCCTACAATGCTCAGGTGCATGTGAATATTCCTGGTGCTAGACAGCATGTACATGCTTTCGATGCTAGACAGTGTGTACATGTGTCTGATGCTGGACAGTGTGTACATGTGTCTGATGCTGGACAGGATATACATGATTAACACTAGACAGCATGTACATGTTCTTGATGGTAAACAGCATGTGGCACAGCAGCAGATTGACAGCAGACGCAGTGTGCAGTTTAATTTACTTTCCTGCAAAGCGCTTGACATACGTCATGAGCTGCTTAGCTGACGTACAAGTCATGTCTGTTTGAGTCAGCGATGTTGGTCTTGCATGCTGCACTCCTGAGCAGGCAGATTCCGCGTTCGTGTGTCAGTGCAGCATATGCATATGCTGCTAGGCCAGCAGGATATGTTTTGGTCAACATGCTCTGCTTATGCTGACAAGACCCTGAAGCCATTTCAGCACTCAAAATGCTGTCAATGCACTTTTGACAGCAGCTGAAAGGGTCACAATGAGCAGATGCAGCTCATGCTTGCAATGATTCTAAGTCACTACCAGTGCTTGCAAGGGTTTTGATACCCTACCAGTGCTTGCAAGGGTTTTGAGACCTTACCACTGCTTGTTCTATTGTGGTTAGCAGCTTCTTGCTTTGCCTGCAGGTAATCTGAAACCCTACCCCATCAGGCATGAACCATAAAGCCTAAGTCATAAATCCTAAACTGCGACCCATACCTTTTCTCACCGTTTCTGTCAGCGTCAGTAGATCTGCTGAATTTGCAGGTGTCATCATAACAGCTCTGGACTCGTTCCTGCTGTTACTGATAGATCGGCTTGGCGTACGTCACTTGGAAGCCATGTTTGGTGTCTTGGTGGGCGTCATGGCCATTGCTTTTGGCATTATGTTTGCAGATGCTGGTGTCAACATTGGTCAAGTTCTAGAAGGTGGGTGCAACAGTCGTGACGCAGTTTGAGGAATCTAGTCTTTTGAAGTGGACATGCAATGCCCGGTCTTTGACCTGGTCTGCACAGATCTGGCTTGTCCCCTGGGGCTTCACATTGTTCTTTGCCCTGCCCCTGCCTCTGCCCTGCCTCTGCCCTGCCCTGCCCTGCTTTGCTTGATGTGCATGCACACCAAACAAAACCATTCCTGAAGATGGTGAAATTACTGCCCATTGCATCATTCTAGATTTCATTTTCTGCAGGCATAGCAATCCCCAGGATGACAAGGTCATCGGTGCATTACGCCGTGGCCATAGTTGGAGCCATCATCATGCCTCACAACATCTACCTGCACTCTGCCTTGGTGCAGTCAAGGTATGGGGGCCAAGCCACACATATTTAGGGTACAAACCCATTACATTTATATAGGTGCAAACCCTAAACATGTATAAACCCTGCCTTGGTCCAATCAAGGTATTCTACATCACTGTACTTCTGTGAAGGCAATCTTGACCATGTAAGTGTTGCTCAAGGTCTTTGCTTATACACATGGCCCTGTGTATAAGCAAGACCTTGCCTTCACAGAAGTACAGTGATGTATGTACCAAAACTGGCATTGGTCCACTTACGTCTTGATCCATTGCATTGTTGTGGCCTCTGTAGGGGCAGAATTTGTTCTTCAGCCAAGCCCAGGTGTTTGCAGGGATATCAGCCGCACAAAGGTGGCCAGAAAGAAAGAGGCTATAGCTTACTTCAGCATGGAATCAGCGCTCGCTCTGCTCATCAGCCTGTTCATCAATCTGTGCGTGGTCAGCGTTTTTGCCAAGGGGTTCTATGGAAAGGGAGCAGGGGACATTGGCTTGAAGAATGCTGGGGACTACTTAGGAGAGAGATTTGGTTCCCATATGGTGCGAGACATTCCTGTGCCTTGCTGGGTCCGCTCGCAATGTCTGACTTTTGTGTCTGCTTGCAATGTCTGATTGATTTGTCTGCTTGTTATGTATGCTGCCCTCCAAATGACACTTGCTGACCTCTTGGTGACAGTTGTGACGGTACTTCTGACATGATACACCTGCAGTACATCTGTCATGATCACCTGGAACACATCTGACATAAATTTTGTGGCATGCGAGTCACTCTCTCTGGTTCCACACACATTCATATGGGTCTTGAACAGCAGGGTAGCCAAGCACAAATCAGCACAATTGAGCTGCATGAAAAGCTGCCAAAGGCATCTGCAAATATGGCATGAAAGCGTGCAGCCAGGCACAATGCCCACATGCAGCCCTGACTTGTGCTGCAGACCTTCATTTGGGCCCTGGGGCTGTTAGCAGCAGGGCAGACCAGCACCATGACCGGCACGTACAGCGGTCAGTTTGTCATGGGCGGATTCCTGAATCTAAATGTGGTCAAGTGGCAGCGCATAGCCATCACGAGATCAGCAGCCATCGCGCCCACGCTGCTTGTAGCCCTGGCCTTCAGAAACCAGGATACTAAACTGGACAGCCTGAATGAGTGGATCAACGTGTTGCAGAGCGTGCAGCTGCCCTTTGCCCTCATACCGGTAGGGCTGCCCTCTGCCCCTTTGCCCTCGGCCCTGATACTAGTAGGGCTGCCATTTGGTACACTGCTTTGCATGCCCACGTGCGTCTGATTTGCCTTTTGTGTTAGTCAAGGCCCTCGTCGCAGTAATGCATTGCACACGAACACAACTCTTGGCTTGCTGCGCATCTCATTTCAAAGTCCAAGGTGTTGGGTTGAAGACAAATGCAATTGCAGGTACTAGCAATGACATCATCAGAAAGGATCATGGGAGCTGCTTTTGTCAATCATTGGATGACCAGCACCATTGGGTGGACAATCGCTGCTGGGATTCTGGCCATCAATGCCTCAGACGTGTATGAGTTCGCCTCAAATGAAGTCGCGGGCCGGCACTGGGTGTTGGGTTTACTCATTGCCACTGTGGCTCTGTACCTCACCTTTGTGCTGTATCTTACGATTGGTCCCATCAGGTATTGCTCAGCAATTCTGTTGTCAACAAGTTTGTGGAAGTGTACTGTAGCTGCTGTTATCGTGCTTGTGGTTGTTGTCATCCTGCATGCATTGTATCATGCCACGCATGCAGCTCTGCCAAGCAACGTGTTTGCTGCATGCCCAGCCACTTAGTGACATGCAGTCTGAGGACAATTCAAATGTTGTATTGTTAGTCTGGGGTTTGTACATCTGCAACACAGGTACAAATTGTGTACTTTGAATGAGTCACTCATACTCTGCATGAGCAGTATTGGTTATGCTTCTTGACCTGCAGGGTAAGACGGTGGCATACTAGGCTACAAAGTAAGCCTCAAGAGATAGGCAATGATGGTCAGATTGAACCACTGTTGCCACACAATGAACCATGATGCGCATCAGAACTTGGGATGGCAATGCCCTATAGCAAGAAGGAGTGGACGCAAAAGTTAGCAGTGAAGTTTAATGATTGAACCTATTCGGCAGCATTACGCACATTTGTTGTGGCAAACTAGCGCAGGCTATAACACTACTATGGTTCTGGCGGTATGCATTTTGCCTTGAAAACTTGAAAGCAAACATGATCATGTAAGTAGTCGTGGACATATGTGGCATGTTGCTGATGTTACTGACCCCTCAAATGATGCCATGTGGCAGCTGACCGTTTATTATCTGACCCAAAACTTTGCTACACAAGTTTATGGTAAAATCTGTGGTTCCGGAGCTGGGCTGACAAAGCCTTCTCGGCGTCCCATGCCTAGTTAGCGCTTGTGGTCAGTTAACTTATGTCCAGAGCTGTAATCGAGAGCAATGGTTTGAACGATCAAAAGACGACATAAACTTCAGGATTACGGGGCTTGCTTTCTCCAGCAGCTTGCCAAGTGATCGGCGTTCAGCTGTCAAGATGCCACAAGGTTTACAGATCAGGCAAGCTTACTGGCTGTTGGAGCTAAACGTGGTCAACGGTGCCTGTTTCGAGCACCCCATAAAAGTTTGCTCAAACTTAAGTGTCGTGCTTCATCGACTGCAGGGGTTGATGGGCGTCAAGAGCCGCTTTAACCTTTCCTCTATCTCGACCGCATTTGGCACTAAAGGCGCACACGATGGATATCCCGGATGCAATATCCGATGACGAAGACGTGATTCTGCTTTCTTACGAGGACGTGAGTACATATGCTTGCGGCAAGTTCACACCTCTCACCAAAAGCATCGAACCCTTCTTACAGCCAACTAGTGAATATGAAAAAACACATGACCTCACTGGTGTCTGGTGTTGCAGAGGGTGGCTGCCATTGCAAAGATCTGCCAGCTGTCGAAAGAAGCAAAGCTTGAGGAAGCACTGGATGGGGCAAGCATGCTGGTGGAGATGTTTCCTGACAAGCCAAAGCTGCAAGCAGATCTGGGCGGGATATTGTTTGGGATGAGAGAGTATGAGTCAGCAGTGAGTTCAAATTTCAGCTCTTGCATCATCTGCAGCAGCGTCAGATAGTGGGCAATCATAGTACACATATGCACCGGATGAATGACCTGCAGCAGCATGTGCAATCAAAGTGCAGACCTCACTGAGTGCATCATCTGCCACAGCATGCATACATGATGCAATTCAAGTGCAGACTTCTTTGTTGAATGCATGGCGTGCAGCAAACAGATAGCCGGTAATCATTATACGCACACAGATGACTTGGGGTGCTGCAACTTTGCTTCCAGTCCCCATGCATTCTGGGCAGCATGTAGTTCATCAGCCAATCGCCCAAGTGTCAACTGCCATATCCTGCTTGCCTGAAAAGCAGCTTGCTCACTGATCTTAACATCACATAGCCCTTGAGCTGCCTTCATGCCATGCCACGCAGGAGTTGCATGCCAGCATAGCTGTTGAGCTGGACCCAGGTAACGTCACGATCAGGCATTTCAGAGCTATGTGCTCTGAGAAGAGACACGACTACCTCTGTGCTCAAGCTGACTACCAAGCAGTGGCACTCATAAGCAAGCATGAGCACCAGAAGGTGGCAGCACTCAAGGTAACATACAAATGTCTTAGATGACTTACTGCCATGGAAAGTTTGCATGAAAGCTCTGCATTTTGTACGATTGGCGAAGGCAAGCGCGTCAAATTTTTCATTGTCATTTTCAATGAATAATAAACAGCATAGTGTTGGTTGAAATGCGGGCTAGCCGACAGGTATCAGATGCGTCAAACAAATGTCGGCTCCCTCCAGACAGGCTTGTTTTCCACTGCTGATCACTCGCCACAAGGTGACAATCCATCACCGCACAATATCCTTGTGGCAGGCACGCTGTCATCATTCAACCAGTGCAGTAATCTTTCAAGGGTTACAAGCACACCTCGTGGGCTTACCGGGCTTCTGCTTGACCTCTTGCTAGCATTTGTATGTGACTTGCCTGTCAACAAGTTTTTCTATTCTGTTATATCTCGTGTCTAATGCACTGCATGAATAGCCCTGCTATTGTAAAACAGCTCAGTAAATGCCTTGGGGTCTAGCTACCCTGCGCCAGATTCTATATCAAGCTTTGCTCTCAAATGCAGCAATCTGAAAGAGTCAAGCTGCAGCTTACAGCCATGTGTGAGCAGTCACATGACAGGCCTGCTGTTGGGAAGAAGGGGAAGAGAAGAACAGTAGCATCCGCCAAGGCCAAGATAGCAGAACTGGGTGCGCTTTGCCTGCATTGATGCCAATTTCCGACTTGATTGCTGTATGCTAGTCATATACTTGCATCTTTGACAACTGCCCTGAGAAAGGCAGTCACAGTCAGCTGAGGTTGAATATGTAGCTCTAAAACGTCAATACCATTACAGAAATGTCCATGCTACAGTGGAAATCTAAACTCAGACACGCCCAGGGACAGTAAACACACGTTTCTACATTGTGGAGATGTTTTAGGTGTCACTTGTATTGCATTGCCAGCTACTGCGTGTCATCACAGGGAACTACTCTTGACTGATCTTATTGCAAGGTGTTAACACCATCACGCATTCAGATTATGACGGCCCACCCTGCTGCTATTGCCTAGCAAAACATTCAGTCTCTCATGTGTGTAATATCTTGAGTATGCACAACAAGTTTGCTTGTGGAGCTGCGTCTGCCAACCAAGGTGCCTTGCAAAACGATGAGTCTTTCATTCTACTTTCATTCAGTATGCACAGCAACCACACTCATGGTAACCAAAGCTGCTAACTAACGCTACATTGCCGCAGAAGCAACCGCAAACTGGGGCTTGGAAATTCGCGCAGAAGCCCGATACCTTTCGTCAGTCGCCAAATCTGACGCCCACAGCAATGAGCTAGCCAATGCACAGATCCAAGGGCGCAATCATGCTCGAGGCAGGCGTAGGGCAGCACAGCAGAATATGACAACAGAACCAGAAGAAGAGGACCGCCTGACAGAGACCAGTCATGCTCACGCCAGGCATAGGACTGCACACCAGGTCATCACTCCAGAGCTAGAAGAAGAAGACCAGCTGGCAGTAGCTCCTCTGGCTGAGCACGGTCTTGATGTCGCGCCTGAGGAAGAAGTTGGTGACAGTCAATCACCACGAATGTCAGGTGCTCAACAGTGCATCAAGGGAAGCCACCTTGGTGCCGGAGCTACCACCTCAGCTTCAGCTTCAGCTCCTGCTGCAGCTTCTCATCAGGGCACTCTTACTAATGATGTACATTCTCTATTAGATTGTTCACGCCAAAGCCATCCTTCTTCACATTGTGCAAAGCCACAGTCACTTCCTGGACTCTCATCTGCCTTAGCCAAGCGAGACAATGATGCTAGCTACAGCATGCCAACCAACAACAGGCCAGTGACGGACACCAGACAGATCCAGCAGGTATCGATGTCACACCCCAGTCATCACCAGAGTCAGTGCATGAGCCGCTACTCATCACCTCAAAGCGGCAGGTCCTGCCAATATCTTGGGGGAAAGCCTGCAGGAGACCTGGCAGTGCATCACTGGCACAGGTCAGCCGGTTTTTTTTGTTATTTCTTTGTTATTATATTACTATCATTATTATTCTTTTTAACAATAACAATAACAATAATAACAACAACAACAACAACAATAGTAATAATAATAACAATAACAATACTAATACTAATACTAATACTAATACTAATACTAATACTAATACTAATACTAATACTAATACTAATACTAATAATAATAAATACTATTATACTTGTGCTTTGTATATTGTGATGTTGCTGCATTCAGGTGCAACATGGTGCTTCTCTGCTATGGCACACATTTACATTGCCATAGCTGACTTGGCACACACAGCAATGGTGTTGTGCCACATTCTCAACCATTCTTTGTTGCATGCATTGAGGTATAAACACCCCCAAAGGTGAAATCTTACCTATTCATGCTTGTGCCATGGACTTGCCTGCAGTGCATGGCCAACAGTGTGTACCAATTGCTAAGGCATTTGCATGCATGTCATGCTAGTGTCTGTGCAGATGTCCACGGCGTATGCACTCAAGAAGGCAGGCGACGCTGCTTACCACAACAAATTGTATCCAGATGCTCTTGAGATGTACAACAGGTGCATTGAGATCACTCCTGGGAATGCCATTCTGCTGAACAACCGTGCGTCTGTCCATCTGAGGCTGGGACACTGGGACGATGCAATTGCTGATTCTGATGCAGCTCTACATGTCGTACCCAGGTAAGAAAAAAGTTGGTCTCCATCTGTCCATCATAAAGGTTAACAACACCTTACAATTGTGTGTGGAAATGAGTCATTCTTGCTGTTTTTGAGATCCAACATTTGAAAAACATGTTTGTAAATCAAGTCACCTTTGAAAACATACAACTGACCATTTTTGCTATCAAGCTGCAAGCCACAAGTGTACTTTTGCAACAAGCGAAAGACATCGGCAAGAGTGGCGCATTGACCGTTCCCTGTAACATTATAACAGCTTACTCAACATTTTTTGTGTTTGCACAGGCCATATGGCTTGAATGTGAGCCAAGCGCACTGCCGCTTAGCCAAAGCTTGGCAAGCCAAAGGCAACATTGCTGTGGGCCTTGCTGTTGTTCAAAGTCAGCTACAGGAGGATCCTGCAAACCAAGCATTGAACACTTTACAGGTGAGGGTCCCCTGTGGGCTGCATTCCATACATCAGCAAGTGCTCTCACACTGGCTGCAGCATGTCACAGCAAAACTGACCACAGCTATGGAGCTTATGAAGAGCTTGCAACTGTCTGAATT
>JAABUS010009808.1_pt1 | contig 10007 bp, 11 predicted proteins | sample 5560161 | NCBI WGS metagenome assembly JAABUS01 (sample SAMN10711885, study PRJNA513376) | rock metagenome | isolation source: Antarctica rocks | place: Antarctica: Victoria Land, Trio Nunatak nord | collected 2016-01-04
TGGCCGATCGCAGGCTGTCCCGACCGTTCCGGCCACCTCGCGCTCGGCGCGCTGCTCGGCGGCGGTCTGGTCGCGGCGGGCAACGTCCGGTCGACCGCCCTGGTCGGCGGCCTGCTCACGCTGGCCGCCCTCGTCCTGACCCGCTGGGACCGGCCTCGGGTCAGGCCGGGCCGATGAGGGTGTCGACGATCCGGGCGGACAGCACGACCAGCGGCAGCCCGCCGCCGGGATGGGCGGACCCGCCGACCAGGAAGACCCCCCGGACCGGGGACCGGTTCGGGGGGCGCAAGAAGGCCGAGCGCGCCCCGTTGGACGACGTCCCGTAGATCGACCCGCCCGGCGCCCGGGTCGCCCGGGCCAGATCGGCCGGCGTCAGCACCTGGGAGAACAGCAGCCGGTCGGCGACCGGGAACCCCCGGTTGACCAGCAGCCCCAGCACCCGTCCCTCGTACGAGCCGGACAGCGCGGAGGAGTCCCAGTCCACCGCGCCCGGCCCGGTCCCGTGCCGCGGCGCGTTGACCAGCACGAACCAGGCCTCGTTCCCGTCCGGGCGGACGGCCGGGTCGTCCGGGGCGCTGATGTAGATGGTCGGGTCCGACACCGGCACCGCCGGGTTGCCGAAGATGGCATCGAACTCGTCGTCGTACGAGGCCGGGAACAGCACGTTGTGGTGGGCCAGGCCCGGCGTCCGACCGCGGACGCCGAGCAGCATCACGAAGCCGGACAGCGACGGCGTGGCCCGGCGCAACCGGCGCAGCACCGCCGGCTGCGGCAGCAGGTCGCGGTAGACGTGCGCGGCGTCGGCGTTGGCGACGACCACGTCCGCGGGCAGCCGGCCGCCGCCGGCCAGCCGCACCCCGGCGGCCCGGCCGCCCTCGACGACGATCCGGGTCACCTCGGTGCCGGTCCGGATCGTGCCGCCGAGCGCGGTGACCCGGCCGGCCAGCTCGTCGGCCAGGGTCCGCAGCCCGCCGCGCAGATACCAGCCGCCGAAACGCTGCTCCACGTACGGGACGACGCCCAGAGCGGCGGGCGCGCGGCGCGGGTCGGAGCCGGTGTACGTCGCATACCGCTCGAAGAGCATCCGCTGGCGCGGGTCGCTCAGGTAGCGCTCGCCCAGCCAGCGCAGCGTCCGCCCGGGCGCGATCGTGCGCAGGTCGCCGAGCTTCGTCGCCTGCCGGGCCAGGTCCCGGACGCCGCCGATCGGCGACTCCAGGAACGGGCGGCGGACCGCGTTCCAGATCTGCTCGGTCCGGGCCGTCAGCCGACGCCAGTCCGCTCCGGCCGGCGGCCCGAAGGCGGCGTCCATCCGGGCGCTGAGCTCGTCCAGGTCGCCGCCGGTGTCCAGCCGGGTGCCGTCGGCGAACCGGTGCCGGACCAGCGGATCCAGCCGCTGCGGCTGCAGGCCGGCCGGCCACGGATCGCCGGTCGCCGCGAACAGGTCGGCGAACACCTCGGGCATGGTCAGCAGCGACGGCCCGGTGTCGAACCGGAACGTGCCGGCCCCGGTCTGCCGCTCCAGCAACCCGAGTTTCCCTCCGACCACCGGCGCCTGCTCGCAGACGGTGACGTCGTGCCCGCCGGCGGCGAGCCGGGCCGCGGTCGCCAGGCCGCCCACGCCGGCCCCGATCACGATGACCCGGCTCACGGCAGCTGCCGTCCCTTCCAGCTCAGCTTCCCGGCCCGGTGGAACCGAAGAGAACGGGCTGTGAGGCCTGCGAACAGCGCCACCGACACCGGGTGAGCCAGGGCGTCGGGCCAGGTCCGGCCGCCGGTACGGCGCGCGGTCACCACCCGTCCGGTCACGCCCGCAGCGTATCCGGCCAATCCGATTCGGCTGCCGGCCAGGGCGGCCAATGGGGGCACCAGGTAGGCCAGCGCGAGCAGGCCGGCGACCCCGACCGCGCCGGCGGGTGACCCGAAGGCCGACCACAGTGACTTGGTGTAGCCGTCTCGCAGCGCCGGCCAGCCCTCGTACATCCGGCAGTCGGCCAGCTCGGTCCCGTCGGCGACGCCGCCGCGGCCGCCGGCCCGCTTCACCGCCCGCAGCAGCGCGACGTCCTCGACCACCTCGGCCCGCACCGCCGCGTGCCCACCGGCCTGGTCGTACGCGGCCCGGCGGACCGCCAGCAGCTGCCCGTTCGCGGCCGACAGCGACTCCCGGCCGGACCGCTCGGCCAGCCGCAGCGGCAGGAACGTCAGCCAGGACCACTGCAGCAGCGGCTGGACCAGCCGCTCGGCCGGGCTGACCGCGATCTGCCGCGGGTACGGCGAGACCAGGTCGAGATCGGCCAACCAACCGACGGTCGCAAGAATCGCCCCGGGGCGAAGCCGCACGTCGGCGTCCAGGAAGACCAGCACGTCCGACGCCGGGTCGGCGGCGTCGGCCAGCTGTCGGCACGCGTGCGGCTTGCCCAGCCAGCCCGGCGGCGGGGGCGTCCCGGTGAGCACTCGCACGCCGAGACCGCGGGCCAGCTCGCCGGTGCCGTCGGCCGACCCGTCGTCCAGGACCAGCACCTCGTGCACGCCGTCCTGGGCCAGCACCGCGGCCAGGCAGTCCCGCACGTGCGCGGCCTCGTCCCGCATCGGGATCAGCACCGACACCCGCGCCTGCGCCGGGCGCCGCTGGGGCCGGCGCAGCAGCACGGCGTTGACCGCGGCGTGCACGGCAGCGGCGAGCGCGCTCCCCGCGGCGACGACGGCTCTCATGCCACCCGGACCGGACTCAGCAGCGACCGCAGCAGCGGCAGCGCGACCGCCCCCATCCCGAGCGCGCCCCACAGTGCCGCCGGCGGCAGCCCGAAGAACGCGGCCAGTGCCAGCACCGAGGAGAAGTACGTCCACAGATACAGCCCGTACGGCAGGGTGTCCGAAGTGGACGGTCGCACCGGGACGGCCCGGTCCAGCACAAGCATGAGCAGCAGCGCGACCGCCAGCCAGCCGGCGTAGTTGGTCAGCGGCACGGTGCCGACCCCGGGCAGCCCCGGCGTCGGCGAGGCCCACCGCCAGTGCCCGGCGTCGACCATCTGCGGGTCCAGGAACAGGTCCCAGGACGCCAGCGCGATCGCGGCCACTCCCACCCGCGCCGTCCGGGACGAGGTCAGCCGGGCCGCGACCAGCAGCGCCGGCCAGGCCATCATCACCCAGGCCAGCGGGATCACCAGCGGCACGCCCAGCAGCTTCGGCCCGAGCGTGCCGGCATAGGAGTACGTCCCGAACGGCACGCCGGTGGCGACGCCGACCGACTCGGCCAGCAGCCCGCCCCCACCGGCGACGACCAGCAGCCCGAGCGCCGCCCGCGGCCCCCGGGAGACGTACGCGTGCAGCAGCGAAGCCGCTGCGAACAGCAGCACGGTCGCGATCGTCAACCCGTCCCGGGCCGTGCCGGCCGGCGTGAGCGGATAGGCGACCTGGGCCAGCACGACGGCTCCGCCGAGCACCGCCGGCGCGGCGGTCGAGCCGGTCGGCGCAGCGCGGCCGTCGCCCCGACCCGGCGCGGAGCGCCCGGGGCTACCCATCCAGCGGCATCCGGAGGCCGAGCACGGCGAACGGCCGGGCGTCACCGGGAAAGAGATGGTCCCGCAGCAGGTCGACGAACCCGAACGACCGGTAGAGCCGCCAGGCCCGGGTGTCGCCCTCGGGCGTGGACAGCAGCACCGCCGGCTGGGCCAGCCCCTCGACCAGGGTCTGCAGCAGCGCCCGCCCGGCCCCGTGCCCCTGGTACGCCGGCCGCACGTGCAGCTCGGACAGCTCGAACGCGCCCCGCAGCCACTGCTCGGCCAGCGGCGGCGCCAGCGCCGAGCGGACCTGGTCGTGCCACCATTGCCCGGGCGCGGCCGCGTACCCGTAGCCGAAGCCGAGCAGCTCGTCCGGCGCGCCGATCCCGTCGCCCTGGCCGAGCGCGGCCACGGCCCGAAAGGCCGGCCGCCGGGTGTGCGCGAGGGCGAACCCGGCCCGGTGCTGGCCGGCCTCGGGCGGGTAGCCCATGGCCTCGGCGTACACGGCCATCGCCTCGGCCATGCGCTCGCGCGCCTCCACGGGGCTCCAGCGGGTGATCTTCATGCCAGCGGGTCCCTGCCGTCGACCGATCCGTCAGCCGCCTCGACCGCGAAGCGGGCGAACAGCTCCTCCGAATACCACCGCGACGGCGCCGTCTGCGCCACCACGGCCTGGTGGGCGGCACCGGAGTACGCGAAGTCGCGCAGCGCCCGACCCGAGTCCCACAGGCTGAACGTCCCCTGCAGCCCGACCGGGGCCTCGCCGATGCCGACCGCGAGCCGCAGCCCGGGGCGGGTGGCGAGATCGGCCGACACCGGCGGCACCGCGCGCCAGAACGACCGGGTCCGCGCCGGCGCCAGCCGGGCCCGGGTCACCGCGGCCACCGGCCCGTCCCAGCGCCCGCCGGCCGGCGTGCCGAACGGCTCCCGCCCCGACCACCGGCCCCGCGCCGACAGCGGCCGCAGCTCGGCCCGCCAGGACTCGTCGGCCAGCCGGCCCCAGCGGGCGGCGATCGGCGAGCCCTCGAAGGCCCGGGCCGAGGCCCGGTCGACCCAGCTGGCCAGCAGACCCCAGCGCCGCGGGTCGGCATCGCGCGGGGTGAACGTGTCCCCGTCCCCGGTGCCGAGCAGCTTCGCGAACCGCACCCCCGGCGTCGCCCGCATCGCCCGCCGGTCCGCCCCCATCCGCAGCAGCGCGGCCGGCACGGCCCGCCGCGGCACCCGCCACAGGTGCAGCGTGACCAGCTCGGGGACGGGTTCGCGCATGTCGCAGACTGTAAGTCGATCTCGTTTCCGGCGCTCAGCCGACCTCGGCCGGGGTGCCGCCGGTGATCCGGACCAGCTCCTCGTACGTCGTGGGGAAGACCGTGTGCGGGATCCCGGCCGCGGCCCAGACCATGTCGTGCCCGGCCAGCGCCACGTCGACCAGGGTCCGCAGCGGGGCCGGATGACCGAGCGGCGCGACCCCGCCGATCGGCTGCCCGGTCGCGGCCCGGACGAACTCCGGGGTGGCCCGGGACAGCGTCCCGATCCCCAGCAGCGCCGCGACCCGGGCCGTGTCGACCCGGTGCGCGCCGCTGGTCAGCACCAGCAGCGGGGTGCCCTCGGCGTCGAAGACCAGCGAGTTGGCGATGGCGCCGACCTCGACCCCGAGCTGCGCGGCCGCCAGGGCCGCGGTCCGGGCCTCGGCCGCCAGCTCGACCACCTCGCCGCTCGCCCCGGCCGCCGCCAGCGCCTCGGTCACCTTCCGGACCCCGGGATGCTCCGCTGCCTTCACGGGTCAACCCTAGGACCCGGTGCGCCAGGCCTCGAGGCGATCCAGTTTCGACTCGACCTCGCGCTCGCGGCCGGGCCGCGGGAGCGGCTGCTCCAGGGCGACCATCCGCAGGTCCCGGCCGCCGCCCCGCCGCTCCGCGTACGCCGACGCCCGGCCGGCCCGGGCGAACCGGGCGATGCTGAACCGCTCGATGTCCGACCGGGGGATCCGGGGGGTCCGCAGCGGGTTGCGGACCATCAGCTCGTCCCCGCGGGCCTGCACCGACACCCCCAGCATCCGTACGAACGACGCCGCGCCAAAGGCCAGCAGGAGGACCAGGAAGACGTTGTCGCTCCCGGTCAGGCCCGACCGGAAGGCGAGCAGCACGAAGGCGAGCCAGACGGCGAAGAACGCGATGTACGCGATGCGTTCCCAGCGCGACCAGCGCAAGACGATTTCGTCAGCCATGCGGTCTTCCTATCGCACGGGCTCGTACCGGGAGTTCTGCTGTCCTCCTGGCGGCGGTGTCGCGTTCGCCTGTCCGTTACTACTGTGATGCCCGGTTCGGCTGGACTGTCGGCCGACGACGAAAGGTGGGGGTCAGCGTGGACCTGGACCGGCGGCAATTCCTGGCAGGGGCGGCGACGGTCGCCGGGGCGACGGCGATCGGGGTGGCCGGAGCCGGCCCCGCGGCGGCCCGCACCGGTGACGTGGACGCGCACGGCCCGTTCGCGCTCGGCGTCGCCAGCGGCGACCCGCTGCCGGACTCGGTGATCCTGTGGACCCGGCTGGTCAAGGACCCGTTGGACGCGTCCTCGCTGCCGCGCCGCGCGCTGCCGGTGCAGTGGGAGGTGGCCCGCGACGCCGGCTTCCGGCACGTGGTCCGGCGCGGCACCGCGCTGGCCCGCCCCGAGCTGGCCCACTCCGTGCACGTCGACGTCCGCGGCCTGGAGCCGGCCCGCGAGTACGTCTACCGCTTCCGGTTCGGCCGGCACGTCAGCCCGGTGGCCCGGACCCGGACCGCGCCGGCCGCGTACGCCGACCCGCGCCGGCTCCGGATCGCCATCGTGAACTGCCAGGACTACCAGAACGGCTACTGGCCGGCGTACTGGAGCCTGGCCGACGAGGACCTCGACGCGGTCTTCCACCTGGGCGACTACATCTACGAGTACGACCCGGACAGCCGGTTCGCCGACCGGCAGCACACCACCCCAGAAACGCCCGGGCTGGACCAGCTGCAGACCCTGTCGGACTACCGCGCCCGGCACTCGCTCTACAAGCTCGACCCGGCCCTGCAGGCCGCCCACCGCGCCTTCCCGTGGGTGCTGACCTGGGACGACCACGAGGTGGAGAACGACTACGCCGACCTGGTCGACGAGGTCGCCGACAGCGGGGCGCGCAAGCAGACGCCGGCCCAGTTCTCGGTGCAGCGGGCGCACGCGTACCAGGCGTACTACGAGCACATGCCGGTCCGCGCGCCGTACCACCTGGGCGCGCCCGACTTCCGGATCTACCGCCGGCTGCGGTTCGGTCGGATGGCGGAGTTCTCCGTGCTCGACACCCGGCAGTACCGGACCGACCAGCCCGGGGTCAACACCGACGACTTCGCGCCGGCCGCGGTGGGTCAGGCCAACACGGCCGGGACGCTGACCGGCGGCCCGCAGGAGCGCTGGCTCAAGGGCAACCTGTCGAGCTCCCGGGCCCGCTGGAACGTGATCGCCCAGCAGGTCATGCTCAGCCAGCTGCACTTCCCGGACCCGACCCAGACGACGCCGACGATCTTCGGCAACATGGACCAGTGGGACGGGTACGTGCCGCAGCGGACCCGGCTCCTGCGCTTCCTGGAGGCGGCCCGGGTGCGCAACCCGATCGTGCTGGCCGGGGACATCCACTCGACCTGGTTCTCCGACCTCAAGCGCGACTTCGACGACCCGGACTCGCCGACGGTGGCGACCGAGTTCGTCTCGACGTCGATGAGCTCGGACTTCCCGGCCGCCTTCGACGCCGCGCTGCAGCAGATCAACCCGGTCTTCAACCCGCACGTGCGCTACTACCAGGGCGTCCGGCACGGCTACCTGCGCTGCGAGCTGACCCGCGACACCTGGCGCACGGACGAGCGGACGGCCGACTCGATCGAGGTCCGCGAGTCCCCGACCCGCACCACCGCCTCGTTCGTGGTCGAGAACGGGACGCCCGGTCTAGTCCCGGCCTAGCAGCGGCTCGTCGGTCGAGCGGACGTCGGCGGCCGGAAGGCCGTCGGGGTGGGTGTCGCGGACCCGGTCCACGACCTCGATCGCGACCTCCAGGTGCCAGCGCTTCGTCGCGGCGTAGAACTCCTGCGCCGCGTCGGAGAGCTTGGGCCTGCCGTGCAGCGGCTTGTCGCTGACCGCGAGCAGCGTCGCGGTCGGCACCCGGTAGCGGAAGCCGTTGGCGGCGACGGTGGCCGACTCCATGTCGACCGCGACCGCCCGGGACAGCCGCATGTCCCCGAGCACCCCGTCCTGCTCGAACTCCCAGTTGCGGTTGGCGGTCGTGTAGACCGTGCCCAACCGGTACGGGATGTCGCGGCTGACCACCGCGTCCAGCAGGTAGCTGTTGAGCCGGTGGTTGGAGGCGACCGGCACGCTCAACGGCAGCACGTGGTCGAGCACCCCGTCGGCCCGGTGGTACGTGGTGGCCAGCACCAGGTCGCCGATGTCCTGGTGGTTCCGCAGCCCGCCGCAGTGCCCGATCATCAGCATCAGGTCCGGGCGCAGCACGGCCACGTGGTCGGTGATCGTCTTCGCGTTGGACGGGCCGACGCCGATGTCGATCAGCGTGATCCCGTCCCGGCCGGGCCGGGTCGCGTGCCAGGCCGGCATCTGCCGCCCGGGCCCGACCGGCCCGATCGCGTCCGCGAACGCCTCCCGGAACGCCTCGACGTGCCAGGAGTAGTTGGTGAACAGCACGTACCGCTGGAAGGACTCGGCCGACGTGCCGGTGTAGTGCGCGAGCCGGTCGATCGACAGCGCCATCCGCTCCGGCCGGAACAGGAACAGCTTCTTGCGGCGGAGGTCCCAGGTGCCCTCGTCCAGCTCGTCGAGCAGGCGCGGGTCGTACAGGTCGAAGGCCTCGCGCTTCTTCTCGGCCGAGACCCGTGCGCCGGCCTCGGCCAGCTTGCCCAGCTCCCGCTCCAGGTACGGCCGGATCGCCCGCGGGCAGGCGAACTCACCCTCCAGGATCGGGTTGTGCCGCGACCAGGGCCGCTCCACGGTGAGTGCGCCGTACCAGCCGGCGGCGTCGGCCGCCTCCAGCTCGTCACACAGCTCGGCGACCCGCGCCCCGAAGTCCTCCGGCTTGACCTGAGCGAAGTCGATCGTCAACGGCACCGGGCCAGGCTACCTAGACGTGGATCCCGCACTCGGTCTTGGCCTGGCCGGCCCAGCGGCCGGAGCGCGCGTCGGCGCCGGCCTCGACCCGGGCCGTGCAGGGCTCGCACCCGATCGACGGGTAACCGTCGTCGACGAGCGGGTTGACCAGGATGTCGTTCTCCGCGATGTAGCGGTCGACGTCGTCCTGGGTCCAGCAGGCCAGCGGGTGCACCTTGACGATGGCCCGGCGCGCGTCCCACAGCACCACCGGGGTGTCGGCCCGGGTCGGCGCCTCGTCCCGGCGCACCCCGCTCACCCAGGCCGAGAACGGCGCCAGCGCCCGCCCCAGCGGCTCGACCTTGCGCAGCCAGCAGCACCGGTCGGGGTCCCGCTCGTGCAGCCGGGGGAGCAGGTCGGCGTCCTGCTCGGCCACGGTCCACAGCGGCAGCACCGTACGGACGTCGACCGGCACGGTCGCGGCGATGGCGTCCCGGGTGCCGATGGTCTCGGCGAAGTGGTAGCCGGTGTCCAGGAAGTAGACCGGCACCCCGGGCCGGGCCGTGCCGGCCAGGCTAGCCAGCACCGCGTCGGTCATCGAAGACGACACGCACAGCGACTCGCCGAACTCCTCGGACGCCCAGCGCAGCACCTCCAGCGGGTGAGCACCGTCCAGATCCAAAGCAGCCTGTGCGGCAACCCGTTCGAGCCGGGCCCACTCTTCCCGCGGCGCGCTCATCGCGCCACCTCCGCTCGCTCGGGGACGACCGGTGCCTGTCTCACCGCGCGCAGCGCGAACGCCCGCCGGCAGGACTCGCACCGCCATTCCCCGTGCGTCTCCCCATGCGGCCGCAGCATTTCGTCCCCGCAGTACGGGCAGAAGAACGGCACCGACCCGTGCCCGCTCACTGTGCCCGCTCCTCGGACAGGCCGGCCCTCACGAGCTCGGGCCGCCCGGCCCTCGTCGCTCCCCGCGCGCGCTGCGAGCCCTCGCGCTCGCGCTGTGCCCGCGCGCGCTGCGAGCCCTCGCGCTCGCTCACGAGAGCCACCCCTCGTCGGCCCGGGCCGCGTACGCCGCGAAGCTCTCGTCCTGTCCGCGGCGCTCCAGATAGCCCCGTAGCACCCGCTCGACGTAGTCGGCGGCCCCGTCCGCCTCCACCTTCAGCCCGCGGAACTTGCGGCCCAGCGCCGCGTCCGCGCCCAGGTGCCCGCCCAGGTGGACCTGGTAGACGTCGACGTCCTCGCCGTCCGCCCCGCGCGCCACCGAGCCCTTGAAGCCGATGTCGGCGACCTGGAAGCGGGCGCAGGAGTTGGGGCAGCCGTTGACGTTGATCGTCACCGGCTCCGGGAAGTCCGGCAGCCGCCGGTCCAGCTCCTTGTACAGCTCCTGCGCGCGGCCCTTGGTCT
>JAABUS010009809.1_pt1 | contig 10007 bp, 17 predicted proteins | sample 5560161 | NCBI WGS metagenome assembly JAABUS01 (sample SAMN10711885, study PRJNA513376) | rock metagenome | isolation source: Antarctica rocks | place: Antarctica: Victoria Land, Trio Nunatak nord | collected 2016-01-04
TAATGCACAGCCTGTGCATCATGAAACAGTAGTGCAGAGCATATGCATCACGCAGCAGTAGTGCACAGCATATGCATCATGAAAAAGTAGTGCACAGCATATGCTTCATGAAGCAATAATTCACAGCATTATGCAACAGCATTGCACAGGGTATGCATGATGCAACAGTAGTGCACAGCATATGCATCGTGAAACCAACCTTGGGCTGCAGAAACAGTAGATTGCAGTCAGCACTGGCAGCCATCAAGCCTGCATTGCCAGGCATCAAGGCCAAGTGAATGTAGTTCCCCCCAGCTGTGCTTGCAGGACCCTTCTGCTCGTAGACGCACTGAGCTGTGGACGATGACCAGATCTTGACAGTCCCATTTTCGCCAGCTGTGGCGAAAAAGACGGGTTTCCTGCTGTCTGGGGATTGAGTTTGGGGACTGGCCAGGGCTGTGCCTGGGAAGTGATGACCAGTGGGGATGACAACAGCACCTGCACATGCACAGTGTCATGATAATCAGATGAGACTCCATATCCAGCTGATGTAGGGTGCAAGGGTTGCACGTGCCAGTCAAACATACCAACAGCTGCTATTGAAGAATGCAGCAGGCGTGTCAGCATTGTGTGTGCTTTGGCGCATTGCATTTGCATGTGTGCAAAACGCAAGACAACTAAATTGTCTCTGACAAGGCAAATAGTAACATTTGCCATGCTGCTGATTTCAGCAACTGTGCATGCATGGCTTGCTTGGCAAAGACTGCATGCAAGAGAGCAGCAATTGTACCTTCCAGCGCCTCATACACAGGTACTGTGACGACTTTCGTGTTTTTGCGCAGATCCCACACATGCACCACCTTGTCTCGACCAGCAGATATCAAGCTCCATCCGTCTGGTGCCAATGACAGACTGGTGACTGCGCTGAAGTGGCCCTGCATGTGGCGCACTTGTGTTTCGCTTTCAATTTGCACTTTCTTTTACACCTTACAGTCTGGGGTGTGGAGCCAGTATGGGGTGTGTATGAGCATATGTGCATGCCCGCCAGAGGTGCAGTTCACACAGCTGGCATGTACTTGCATGGTGAAATGCCTGCTAGGGGAAGACAAGAAGCAGCACACACAGACTGAGTGACTTTGACCGCCATACATAATGTCAACACAAATCTGCTATGCTGTTGTGTTGTGAGTACCGATAGGGTATCCTCACACAACATTGTAATGTGCTCATTGTAGCTCAGCGACGCGCTCATACAGCCTCAAGGTCATATGCCGTCAGCAGATAACAAACAGCAGTCAGCAATACCTTGAGCACCGCCACACAGCTTTTGCTGACGAGGTCCCACACACGCACATCTGAATCATCCCCAGACGTCACCAGCATCAGCTGCTTTGGGTGAAACAAGACTTGCAGCACCACCCCACTACAGACAGCAAACAGAACATTCACACAGTGTTGCTGGCTGGCAGACAAACAGAAAATACTCTGTCCACATTGGGCAAACAGGCAAGGGTATGGCCTCCAAAACAGCTTCCATTGCTGGTGTGAGTGATTCAGCAAGTCTTGAGCATCAGCAGGGTGACATGCCATGCAAGGAAGGGGGAGGCAGGTGGATGATCAGCTGGGATGGGGTCTTACCTGTGGCCTGTGAAGGAGTGTGTGCAGAAGCCGCCCTCAACATCCCATACCTTGGCTGATTTATCTGCACTAGCAGTGGCAAGCAGGCCACCACTGCCATCAACAGCCATGTGGGCAACAGGTGCTCTGTGACCCTGTACAGACAGCAACATGAGTTATGAAAGCTTTGAGTTTGTTTTCTCACGTGCAGCACCTCCACACAAGGCATGCAGCTGCTGATGCAGAAGACACTGGCATTGCCACTTGAGTATTGAACTTGTGACATCAACTTAGAGGAGAGCTGGGAGTGATCACCTTCCATGTTCTCAAACAGGTGGCTTGCTCAACGCTCCACCACTTCAGTTGCAAGCTGCGTGAGGCAGAGAAGAGGTGCTTGCCGTCTGGGCTAAAGGCCAGAGCTGTGATAGCTTCAGAGTCCTAGAAATGACACAAGAAGGTGACAACAGTTTGCAGATAAAGCAGTGCAGAATATGCGACACCCAGCGCGTGCTTACTCCTACGAGGGTCTTGAGGACTGCACCGCTGTCAATGTCCACAATCTGCGGCACGGGCCAAAGTTTCAGTGTCGGAGATTGGTGGGCAACGCTTCGTGCCAACGCAAGTATCACCACCCAGGTATCACCTTGATGTCATCTTGACATGCACAAGCTACATGTCTATTTATAGAGAGGCTGACAGCCCCTCCCGAGTAAAACACTTCTATGCTCGACCCGGGTTTGTAGTTGAGCTTTGCTTTCAGTTGCTGCTGTGCCATCGTGTGGCCAGCAACCACGGTGGCAGCACGACTACACAACTCAGCAGCACTAACGACAGGCGGATGCTTTGCACATGTTTGAGGAGAGCAAAAGCTGTTGCGTGCATTGGTTCCGGAGACGTTTCCCACAAGTGTTGACTGGCGGAACCCTAATCGTAAATCGACGCCGTCACGACTTTGTATGACGAATTCCACCTCAGATTCCACAGCTGCTTTCTAGCATCCTTGGGCGCACTTTCTCCCCATCCCGAGCACGTTTGCAATACAGTCCTGCTACAAGTGTGACTTCCTGTTGTCTAAGCCTGCCAAAGCTCTCATTTACACGTTAGTTACTAAGACTAGTTCCCGTACTAGCTAACAGACGATATGCAGTCATCTTCGATGACTGTCTTGAGGATGAGCAAGCAGGTACAGCTATCGCAGCTGCGAAGCATGGCCACCATCAAAGAAAAAGTTGGTAGGGTCTCGTGTTTTTGTTGCGCATCTTCTATGTGGCATGCTGATGAGCAGCGAAACTGTCCTCGATGACGCGTCATAGCACAATCCAGAGGCATCACCGCCATAGTCTTGGCGGCCACCGTGCAGCGACTTAGTATAAAATGGTGACCGTGCTTTTTAGGTGAGGTGCTAGAGAAGGCCGGCAAGGCTTTCACTGACACCGGCAAGGTGGGCAAGAAGTTCAACCCAGACCACCCTGATGGCACTGCAGGTAAGAAATAAACCATCTCCACTGCCACCATCCACCATCTCTCTTGACCTGTTGGTCATGCAAAGTCTTGAATCTGCAGGAAAAGAGGCTGACAAGCAGGGTGGGGTTGAGTTACTGATGATCTCTGCTGAAGCTGTACTTTCCCAAGGTGAACCCTAACTTTGAAGCATGTTGCAGGCAAGGCAGCTGACAAACAGGGTGGTGCTTTGAAGAAGGATGGTGCTGTGGGCAAGGAGTTCACAAAGGAGGGAGCCGTCGGTATGTAGCTGATGCAAACTGCTTGTGTTATGCATTTCCTTTTTTTGTACTGAACATGTTTATGATAGCCTACACTGTTGCTTGCAGGTGGAACTGCACAGAAAGCAGCTGAGAAGACTGAGGGTCTTGGAAAGAAGATGCAGGGAGAGGAGAAGACCAAGAAGTAGACTGTGTAACCTATAGCTCAATGCTCGTCACACACCCACTTTACTGGTGCTCACCATCGCAGCCATGTTTTTGCATCATTGCTTTTGAAACTTGCAAATATGCACTGCCTCCACTGATTTGCTTTGGCAACATATACGTTCCTTGATCCTTACTGATTACAGCAGAACCATACTTCGTTGGGTTTGCTCATTGTTTTGGAAAGTGGCACATCTTACAAGACTCATATCTGCACCTATCAGGTGCAGCTGCAACCTGCACTCCTGCAATTTGCAGAAAGCACTCACAGCTGGGCTCTTCTGCTGCTGCTTTGGCAAGGCTCTGAAATGTTCTGTATGAGTCAAATGCAAGTTTAGAGTGGGACTCGAGCTGCTCATGGCTCATGCCATGAAAGTCGGCACTGATTAGTAGCCATTTGCCAGAGATTCTCCCTGGCGACCTTCTTACAACAGGATGATTTGGTATCACATACAGTCACAGCTCAAGTCCAACAACTGAACCGAGAATGAAACTGTGCCCTGCACATGGGTGCTGACAACCTTCTAGACATCCGTTAATCCGCAAGCATATATGCATAGCCTATCTGAAAGCCACTTCACAATGGGTGCTGCAGAGTGCCAGCTTCAGCTGACTCGCTCTTGCATGTAAATTTGCAAAGAGCGACAGTATGACTCAGATTGTTGCACATGCACTCTACAGTTTGCAAACAACTGCCTGCCATGAGCAAGAACTCCTCAGCATTCATCAGCCACATGCATGCACTTGCTGTCATCATTGTAATGCATGCAACTGAGTCTGCATGCAAAAGCAACTGTTGGACCTTTGTTAGCCATGCTGTCAAAACCTTCGACAGCCTGGCGCTGGTTGACCAGTCCTGTTGGCTATAGCGACATACCAAACCTTGCAACACAGCCACGTCTCAGGCTGTGTCACTCGACCATGCCGCAGTTGAAATGTAAGCAACACATAGCACAATGCACCTTCAAGCAAACAGTGCAGCCATGACTGGCTGCATGGACTCCATAACTGCCATTTGGCTTTGGACAAGCTTTCATGTGATACAGGGTTTTTTGTACATGGCTTGACAGGGTTAATCATAAAATGCTAGGCACTCATTTGTTTGTCATTTGTTTGATGTTTGGATCACAATTATTTATTCAACATCAAAGTGCACAAGTGACATTAAGCCAGCATGCGCACCAGCAAAATAAGCAGGTGTTCACAGCTCACAGTACACGCCAGCCATGCGGTAACCCCTGCGCTTAGCTTTGTCAACCCACATGCGCGCTGCTGGTTGGTTTACGTCACAGCCATAGCCTTCCAGCAGCATCTGTCCCAGCAGAGCTTGTTGCTTCTGCAGCATATGCATACACTGTTATGAGGAACCGAGGGAGACAGCCTTTGAACTGCCTGAAGTTCGGTCACATACCACATCTCCCTTCACAGCCTCTCTGTTCGTGTCAATGTACCATCTCTTGACAGCATCAGTGACTACAAGGCTTAAAGGGGCCCGCACAGGAGTTTGCTCAGGAACAGAGGCAGGCCTTGCAGATGTCGAGGCCTGTGCAGGAGGAGCGGTCGAGACAGGACTGGGGTGCCCGTTGTGTCCTGCGGCAACATGATCATGTCAAGACGTGAAGCAAATTGCATAGCATGTCCAGCAAGCTTGCCTTGCACGGTTGTGGACATGTGGGCCAAGGACGGCCGTATAAGTCCTAGCCAAGGCGCTCCTCGGCTGCGCAAGGGATGCACTCTTAAGGCTTGCAAATGAAGGTGCGGAGACGGCAAGCAGCTGCTCATGCCCCGCATGCGCAGTCAAGCCATGATCACACCAGTTCGAACCGAGGCTTGTCTGCATCAATGTCTGCATTGATTTTCTGTAAAACAACAAACACATATACTGCAATTTCTCTCAATTCTTGCATGTCTTGATTGGGGTTGTAGCTCAGCTGGTAGAGCGCTGACTTTGCATGTCAGAGGTCCAGATTTCGATTATCTGCAGCTCCACTTGGGAGTAGTGAAGCTGCTTGTTTTGCGCCGCTGGAATGCTGTTCTCATGCAGGTCAGTATTAGCACAATTAAGCATGTACACAGAAAATTCTGCTGGTGAGTGGAGACGCTGCATGGTGGGCAACCTGCCTCCAGTGGAAGATCCATATATGGATCTGACTGGATGTGGATCTGTATATCACCTGGATCTGACTGAAGCGCAGTGATGTGGAACAGACTCTGTAGTAATATTACCTTACTTGCCGCAGCATGTTTTATGCTATCAAGCAAAACCTGATATGCAAACATTAGGTTAAAAGTGTGGCAGACTCAAGCTCAACTTGCATCTTGGTTCTCTCATGGAAGAAGAGCTGCTCAGCACCAGCACTGTACAGGTCCACATCTGCTTGCCCGCTGATGCCGTCTCCTTCCTCAGTGAATGTCAGCAGCACATCATCCTGCAACACCTACCCTCACCTTTAGCAGCCAGCATGCAAACACTGTGGTGTCATGCCCTCACAGTCAAGCATCAAAGCAGTGATGGGCCAGACCATATATACATTACAACAGGGGCATCTCTGTTGCCACCAAGGCAGCCACATGAACACTGTGTAGTATAACCTGGCCCATCCATCCATGGGCCATGCAGCTTTTGTCATGACAGCTTTTGTGGTGACTACATGTTTTGTCGAGGTCTGATGATTACGCTGATTCCCACTTAGCTGATGTTCACCCTGCTGAACAACACCCTGCCAGCGCTGCTGCATTGAACACCATTATCAAATTTTGCCACAAATCTGGAGTCACTGCTGCTAATGATGCTTTGAAACGGCACATGTCTTCTGAGGTGTATGTCATGCAATGTGAATGCATTGCCAATGTTGCATCCAACTTAAGTTGCCACGTTTCTGTTGTTGTCTGTACAACACTCAACACAGCTGTCCCACTTCACAACCACTCAACTGGACGCCTTTGCACTGCTTCGAAAGCATCACCTAGACAGTGACCATGATGTCATAATGATTGTGGGTATTTCCCTGGTCAGGCAGTATGCTGCGGTTCTGGAGAGGTGCATCAGTGGCTGGGCTGCAAATCATGAACTCAGAGCTGCAGGGCAGGCTGGCTTCAGACATAACCACGGCATGACTACAAAAACGATTGGACAAGTATCAAATAATGCAAGGCAGTGACGGACTGTAGCACGGCAGGTTGCATTCATGCTTTGTTGACTTCTAAAAGGCATTTGACACCACTTCAAGAAACACCATTTAGAGAACACCTTGCCAAGCTCACAAAATACTGGTTGCAGTGAATGGCTACTACGCCAATGCCAGAATCCACACTCATGAAAATTTTCAGGGTCCAGACTGGTTAAACAGAGAGCTTTGCCATCTACTGCATGTAGAATAGCATCTGCGGAGACCTGATAGGATGTGCATTGATCTGTACTTGCTGTTTGACACGTTTCTGTTCAAGTCTTTTCAACTGCAGTAATTGGCACATTAGCATATGTCTTGTCTTACAAGCTTGCTTACAAGCACAACATACGATTGAGCAAGGTTCGAAAACACTCAAACTAATCCTGACAGCCCAACTGCCTGGTGAATATCACCCTTTGCAGATGCATTGACGTCATATAATGACTACAAACACTGTTTTTGCACCATCAGACTTCATAAACCAGGCCAACCTCCACAAGCTGGTCCTCCGGGATTTTGAAGGTCTGGTAGGCATCAGCCTTTGTGTTGAGGACCATGAGCTGGTAGGGCATTTCTAGCAGGTAACGACGAGCCCTGTGATACCACACAGATTGGTCGACCAATGTTGCTGGTTGAGTAATTGCTTGAACATCATTAACAAGTAATACAGACATTGCTTTGATACAATGTGTCAGACAATCAGGCGTGCACAGTGGCAGTCTTGAAATGTTCCTGTTGCTGGAGATGACAGATGTGCTTGGTGAAGCAGACTAGCCATCAGGAGGGGATGTAGACTGACCAGTCAAGCACCGACTTTGGATGTGACCTCATGTGCACATGTGCTCTGCCCATGATGTACACAACTGCCTTGGTGTGCAGCTCCCGCTGCAAGATGTCAATCTCCCTCGCCACCAGCTTGCCACGCACTCCACCAGCTGATTTGCTTGTCAACTGCAGTACATGCACTGCTCTCGCATAGGTGGCACTGCTTGTATGACATGGATGACTTCCAGCAGCATTGACTGCAGCACTGCAACAGCAATTTGCATGTCATGCAGCTGCTTTGACCATGCGTGGCACCAAGGTGCATGGTACCAAGGGATGATTTGGGTGTACCTGGCCAGTCAGAAGAGTTTCAGCAGCAGCAATGACCTCTTGCTCCATGTCAGGGTTGCTAGCAGCATAAGAGCCTTGTCCTGCTGTGTTGCCAGGACTGCCAGTGGAATCATGCAGCACCAGGCTATCCAGAGAGTCAGTGGACGGGTGGCTGCTGATTGCTGCAGACACCAGTCCAACAGTTAGCCATAATGCTTGGATCTAACAAATATAGATTACTCAATGACTGACTGAATGGAAGCTCATGCATTGTGATGAAGAGGTCAAGGCCGGCAGCCAACTATATGCCACTTGGCAGACTGCACAGACCTGGACGTGGATCAGCTAGTTGTCATGGTATGCCAGATGCTGGGCTTGAAGGTGCCTGAGATGTGCATGGGGTATGTACCATATTACATAATATGTTGTGATTCAACTCACCAGTCATCTGCAGCGCCTTATTGATGAGGGGCTTGATTGGGCTTGCACTGCCAGCACTAGCCTGAGATAGGTCCTGAGAGACCAAGCTCACTGTGGGGTCAGGAACAGGTCCCATCAAAGTGACACCAGGCTCATGGCCAGCAGTGCTAACGGGAGTGAAAGGAGAGGCTGCAGCAATGAGGGAAGGTTGTACCGAAGCCAAGGCAGGAAAGCGTGTGCTGAGCTCTGGGGAGTTTTGAATGACAGAGTGAAGTTCCTTGTACAGCTTGCTGAGGACTGTCAGCAGGACAGACTCCACAAAAGCATTGCCTTGGTCGGGCGCCTCTGTATACCCATACCTGCATTGTGTGCATGCTGCATGACCCTGTGACGTGACCTCTTTGGGTAAAGCATTTGGACGAAGTGCACATGTGCAGACTATAAAAAGATGGAGCTGTTCTGTCACGCCAGCTGTTGTGATACAGCAGCACCCTACTGGAATGGCAGGTGCACAAGTCTTCAAGTCAAGCTGTCCCAACTGATGCTTTGCAGAAGGCGTGCACTGATGTAGAAGCTTGATGTCAAGCTCAGTCTGCCCAAGGGTGTGTGTACAAGTACAGGGTGAGTTTCATACCTGCAGATACAGTGATAGAAGCCGGGCAGACCAAGGGTTTCCACCAAAATACGCTCTTGGTGCAGAACATCAGGTACAGGAACTGCGCGGTTTGTGATGAGAATGTTGACCTCATGCAGCACTGGAAACTTTTGCACATGCTGTATCAGCACAGGAGGCACCCCATAGATGTTTTCGCTGTAGTAGAAGCCGACACCTTCAGTCTGTGCCACCTATTTTGCCATTTCAACTCATGTTAGCAGCACTTGCTTGCAGCTAGATCGCTGCTCATTCGTACTACACAATCACTCCTGCAAGCTGTATGCAGATGATTGCAGGCTGAACATGCAAATGGGAACAGAGGCACAAGCAGAAGTTCATGTATGCTTAGCATGGTATGGAGGGGTTGAAAGAGTGTGTTGGTGATGGTCTGGAGACTGTGTTGCTATGCTTGCGTGCTGGAAATGATGCAGTAGTCTCACACAACCACCACACATGCAACCTGTGAGTCATGCAAAACTTCAGGCAGAACAGAAATGAAAAGTACAAGGGCTCACAGGCTTGTCGCCATCTGCAAGACGGAGCTTGTGGGGTGCAGTGAGGTCTTCAGAATCTGCTGTGACCACAAGCAAGTCCTCCAGCTTCTTGATGTGAGAGTTGAAGTTACGAGCAAAGAAGGCATTCTTGTGGCTGCTGCCCCAAAACCACAGCAGCATAATGCCACCAAAGATGATTGCCATCATGATGCTGAACCAGCCACCTGCAAGACAACATCAGCAGACATGACAGTGACATAAGTGATGGGCTTGTGCGCTAGCTTACACTAAGTTGTAATAAGTAGGAGGTTTTTGACCGCCAGTCATAGCAGATTCAAGACCTCTTTGCAACAACAGTCTCGAGCAGTTGAATGAGTGTTATGCGCTGTCACTGAACGTTATGCTGCTCACAGTGCAACTGTGCGTTACCTGTGGGGACCTTCTCGGCACAAGCAGAGAAGTATGTGGCTTCAATGGCGCTGAAGAACAGGTGGAAGCACACTGCTACTGGTGTGGGCAAGCGCCACACAGTCAACATGACCAGCGTCAGGAACTGTGTTGTCAGCAGCATGTCCCATACCACTGCCAACCCTGTGAAGAACACAATTCTCTACACATTTATATGGCGTGCCTGGTGCAAGGTCTGCACATG
>JAABUS010009810.1_pt1 | contig 10006 bp, 6 predicted proteins | sample 5560161 | NCBI WGS metagenome assembly JAABUS01 (sample SAMN10711885, study PRJNA513376) | rock metagenome | isolation source: Antarctica rocks | place: Antarctica: Victoria Land, Trio Nunatak nord | collected 2016-01-04
GCTTCAGTGTCAATCAATGACTTTAATGAGTAACTAATTTCATTGCTAGATAGTACACATTCAGTAGTCAAAGATTTCGAAGCAAAGAGATCATTTAAGCTGCTCGTTGTTGAAGAAATTAACACATTTTTCATCACGTCTTTGATGAAAGTCACTAGTTTTTTGCCTCATTCTTCAATTTCTCTGTAAATAATTTCTTCTCTTCTTTCGACATGATGATCTCATTGAGACGAGAAATGAATGCACGAAATGTCAAAGTACTAATCTTCAGCTGAGAGCAGTTCTTTGAAAGATGATTCAATACTTTGCAGTTGAAGCAGATGATGAACATTCTTAATCATTCAGGTTCGAGAGTGAAAAAAGTAGCGAGTTGAACATAGCTAGTAATCGAGACTGAAGTCGACGAAGAAACAAAACGTTTTTTCGAAGCTGCTATCAATTTGACTGTTCATTGCTCATCACGTAGCTGATAATTGACTCGTTGTTTGTTATTCACATCTTGAAGAAAGATCTTGAGCTTATTCAGCGAGCTAAACTCTATGAGACAAACTGACAACGCGTTCTGAAGACGATTGTTGATTTTATTCTGAATGTCGTTCATCAGAATGATATCGTCGTAGTTCAGAAAGCTGAATATTCTAGTAAATTCTGAATAGAAAGAGCTGAAGAGCTTGTTGAGCTGCTTCAGAGTGACGTATTTGCAATGACACTTTCGAATCAGATTCTGATCTTCGTAAATTTCTTTCAGATGTTTCAGTAGCTCTGATAGTGACTGATAGAATGAGAAAGCGTCAACATGATGCTTTGCATAGATTTGCTGATCAGCATCGCCTTCTAGCCTGAAAATCACATAGACAATACGAATTTTTTCAGTAGAATAATGATTCGCGTTGACATCGAGCTTGTCAGCTATTTTGATGTTTCATGTCTCTCAGATAGAATCATCTGTTTCGATGAAGATGAGTGAATTTGAAAGCTTGATGAACTTGTGATGATCGTTTTCGTTATCAGATAGAGTAGAAGATTCTCGTTGAGAGCGAGCTTCTTTCTGATTGACTCGTTGTTTAGCTGACTGAGTATCTTGACGAAGCATAGATCGATTGACTTGACGTTGTTTCGCTCTGAAGTTCAATTGCTCGTCTTGTAGCTGACTGATCTTTTTCTCTAGCTCATCGTTTTTATCAAAAGTGACTTCTAGTTGTTTTGCTCTCTTTTTGTGATCATCTTGTACAAGAAGTCAGTGTTCATTGAGTTGTAGAGTCAAGTCTCGCTGACTTCGAAGCTCGTTCAGCATATTGATGACTTCGTTGAGTTGATTGCTGACTCAATGAAACAGTTGTTCTTCGATGTTTATGTTTCATGCAATGACAGCTTTCTCAGCTTCGACTGAAGCATCGATGAGTAGAAGTGAAACTCTTCTACTGACAGTGCTTCTAAGCAGGCGAGTTGTTCAAGACTCAACTGACTCGACGTCGCGTGTCATGATGAGAGAAGGTAGAAGTTGTTGAGATAAGAATAGATGAAAGATTGATGTTTTGAATTGATGTTTTTTGATGAGTGAAAATTCAAAGAATTTCTTGTGAATTTCAGATAATAATTGAATGCTTTATTCAAAGAATCTCTTGCAAATAGAATGATGAAAATGAGTGTAGAATCGAAGAATTTCTTGCAATCTAAAATGATGATGCAAATTTGAAGAATTTCTTGCAAATTTTCCTTACTGAATAAATTGTTTCGTATCATTTATTCGTCGATAGCAGAGTAGATGATGAGCATTTATCTAATGTTAGAGATCAGCATAGAGTGAGTCAATATGAGTGTCATTTAACTAGAAGATAAATGCTAAGAAAGAAAGATAGCTACAGAAAAGAAGCTGACTACATATGTATGTTTCTCAGTCGACGCTAGACTCAATAGAGACTAGTCAAGATGACGAAGCTAGAATAAATCTGACAAAACTAGAAGACTGAGTCTGACAAGACTAGAATCGTGACAAATCTAGTTAAGATCTAACTCAGATTTAACTCAATTATGACTCAGTTTTATAAAGTTAGTCAAGATCTTTAATTAAATCTTTATTTAAGTTTTTTTATTTTCTCAACATTTTTTTTCTTCATCATTTATCAACATCTTGTTCATTTACATCATTTTCTTCTTATGTCACAACATGTTTTCTTCAGATTTAATGCAGTTTCTGAATATTACATAAATAAAAGCTTTTATATGAATCTTTTTCTATATTTTTAATATTCAATTATAACTATTTTTAAAGATTAAGTAATACTTAACTCTGACTTTCATTGATTAACTCATTTAAACATGATTCTGACAAGAATGCAGATGTTTCTTATCATTTGATTGATTGATACATGTCTTTATAGCTTTATCTAACATATTTATCTTGAGTGTAATAAATTTTTCTGATTCAAATATGATTAATATTGATTGAAAAATGAATAATTTCTTCAGCTTCTTGAAAGCTTCTTCTGCTTTCTCAATTCATATGAATAATATGTTCTTCTTCATAAAATTCATCAGTGACAAGATGATTCTGAAGTATCTTTTTATAAAGCATTTATAAAAGTTCGCGAATTTTAAGAAGAATTAAACTTTAATCTTTGACTTCAACATTAATTAAATTATAACAGCTTTTATTTTCTTTAAATTCATTCTTAAACTTTGAGATGTAACTATGAATTTCAAAAACTGTACACTTTGTACATGAAATTCACTTTTCTCTGACTTAATGTGCAGATCAACTTTCTTTAAAGTCTGTAAAACTTTTCTAACATGTTACATATATTTTTTCTTCGTCTTTAAGTATACTAGTATATCATTCAAGTATACTATGATGAACTGATTTAAATGACATCATAGTACATTATTCATAAAAGTCTAAAATATGACTGAAGTATTGATTAAATTGAAAAACGTGATCAAATACTCATAATGTTTTAGTTAAGTGCAAAAGACTGTCTTTCACTCATCTTTTTCTTTAATTTATATTCAATTGAATGCTTCAAGTATATTGAATTTCATAAATCATTATGCTCTCTGTAGTTTATTCTGCAGTTCAGATATGAGCAATAACAAATAACTGTTTTTAATCATGATATTATTCAATGTTTTGTAATCAATACATAGTTTTAAACTTTCATTCAATTTCAAAATAAACAGAATTGAGTATTTTGCTGATGATTGCAATTCTTTAATGAATTTTTTTTACATATTCTTTTTCAAATATTGTCATAAAGCATTAAACTTTTCTGCTGACAATGAATAAATGAACTGTTTCATAAGTTTCTTGTCATTTATAAGCTTTATCTCATGATTTCATGATTGATGTTTGAATAATGTCTTTTAATCACTTTCTTTCTTAAACAGAATTTTATATTTCTGATATTTTTTAGAAATTTTAGCAATAGCAAGATTACTTTTAATCTTTCTACTTCATAACATTTGTGCATCTGAACTGTTCATTAACTCACTGCGCATATTATTCACTATCATTACAAAGATTTTCATACTTTCTGATAACTTCAATATTGAGTGCAATCGCGTTGTTTTTATATGAAGAAAAGCAATTGTTTCATTAACTCAATTTATTATTAAATTGATTGTACAAAATCATGATATATTTAAAACTATATTGCTGTCTGACTGTTTTATAACATTTAAACATAACTTTTCTTAATAATGTTTAAGTTTCAAGTGAATAAATTAAGTCTTTTGATTTATTAGTTTATTATTGTACTTTATGAATGTTTCATTGAAGTTTTACAAATTGTAAAATTCTTTCTTCTTCTGCATAAATATTTGCACTTTCTTAGCAAATTCTGAGAACATGTAATTTCTTATACAGTCACTATTAATAAATAAACATGCTGCGTGATCATTAATCTTGACTCAGACTCATAATTGCATTGAATTATCTGTAAAAATATATATACTTTCAATTTTCAATTCTTGATTAAACTTCTTTAATGATTTATTAATCAAAGAGTTTTCTAGTTTTTTGAACTAAAAGCTTACTCTTTAAGTACTTGTTTTTGTTACGATCGTGCACTTCGAGTTAGTCTAACATAGATCATGTCAAACTATCATAAACTAGTATAGAGCTGATGTTGACACGCTAGTGATCTAGCGTGTCTTCGTGAGTAAAACTCACGACGTGTTGCATCTTCTTTCTTCTTCAGCTTTGAACTTCTAGTTAGAATACATTCATATGATTCGCTCTATGCAAACTCATAACATTAGTTCAAAGCTCATTAATTTTGCTATTGACGTGTAGACAATATAAAAACAAGCTACATCACTCAAACTTGAATCAGAATTGAAATCAGAAAATCGAGCTCAGAAGACTTGTTAGAAATCAAGAAATTTCTAGAACAGAACAGAAGAACACGAATGTGTTGTTCTAAACTAACTCTTTACTGAGCTCGTCGTCAGAACAGAAGAACAGAAGAACATGAACATGTTGTTCTAGAACTGAAATCAGAAATTTCAGTCGAATTTCGATCAGCAATTTTCTACTCACGCAATGACTAGAAGCACAGAATTAGAATCAGAATCAGTGAGCACAACTCGCTACGAAACTCAAGATGCTGAAAGAGAATCACTTCTATCACAGAATCAAACAGCATCAGAAGAAGAAGACACGAATGCATCATTGAATATCAAAGAAGAGAACACGAGCGCGTTGCTCTTCGATCATGAAATGATCAAGATCAGCATCAGCACTGAACTGAATGCTTGAATAAGTGCTCATGAAGCAGACGATCTCGTTGTCTTTATCAAGTACATATGTCAACAGCATGACATCGAAATCGAGACTCACAATGACATGATTCAGATGTTGAATGACGTCAACAAGATCAACGTTGAATTGAAAGCTATCAACATTGAGTTGAAAGTTACGCAGACAACGTTGAACGCTGTTCGAACGTGTTTACAGAAAGAGATGAAGAAAAAGAACGTGATTATACGTCATTTAGAAGCAACATCAAGTCGACTAAGCACTTTAATTTTGAAAGATCGATTCTCAAAGTCGATCAAGCTATTTGACTTGCTTCTGTTTGAAGATTCAAGACAGAATGTGAATAATTGATTGTTTCAAATGCGAAACAAGCTGAAGATGAACAAGAATCATTTTTCTATCAAAGAAATGAAGATTGCATATGTGAAAAGTTGAGTCAGTGAAACGACGATCAAACACATAGCACTCAGAATGAGAAACATGATCACGAACTCATTTCTTGAAGCAAAAGAGATACTGTCAATCATAAATAAAATGTACAACGATCTCAATCGACGTCACACAACTCAACGACAGTTCTTGAAGCTGTATCAAAACAAGATCTTCTTTCATGAATTTTGAATGAAATTTCAAAGACTTAGTGCAAAACTAAAGTACAATAACGAAACTCTATTAGATGATCTTCAGCATAAGATTAGCTCAAATCTTCAGCGAGTCACGATCAATGAATGAACTATGAATTTGAATGAATTCATCGACATCTGCATGCAAGTCGACGTTCGATTGACGAAATTGAATGCTCGATCAGTTTTCAAGACATCAACGACTCAAGTCGCTCACTTTATTGCTAACATCTTGACGATGATCACTACTGCGATCTCAGCTTCAATCTCTGCATGAAAGAAATTCAGAATATTGAACATTGATTCTGCTAGAGAGAAGTTGTTTAAAAAAGAACTCTACTTCAAATGCAAGAAATCAGAACATAAAGCATGTGACTGTCTCAAGTCAGCTCAGATGCACGAAATCGCAGCGAATTCGAAAAACGACTTGTCTTCGTCAAAGTAGTGACTGAGAACGATATACTTGTATTCTGCTTCATCAGCATGCCTGACAACTCATTTGATTTCAAGTCGTTCACTGATGACGTCATCTTAAATAGTCTAGAAAAGATATTCAGATCTTTCGCTCTGATAGATACTGAAGTCACTAACATGACTTTCATTGATGAATCTTTGATGTCAGAACTATGTGAACGCTTTGATATTCAGTCAATATCGCTGTCAAAATCAAAGTTGATTTGATTGTATGATGAAATCTCTGATCGAAAGTTGATTACACACGCTCTGTATACATCAATCATGATACAAGAACACAAGAATAAAATGATGACTTTATTGATAACTCGTCTAGATCAACACAAGATAATCATTGAAAATCTTTGATTGAAAAGAAATCAAATGTTGATAGATTCTGCAAACGATTGATTAATATCATCGTTGAAGATTTGAACATCGAAATCTGTTGTTTCAAAAGCAAGCAGTCAATCAGCATTTTACAGATCTGAATCAAACGAGATCTGCAAAATGAAATGAAAGAACTTAAACTCGATTGTTACATCAATGATCATCTTGAAGAGATTCATGAATCAGAAATTAGTGAATAGATTCATTGAATCTGCTCTCATAGCAAAGCAAAGCATTCAAGTTGATCTCAATCAACTTCGCTCATTTCAGTCAACTGAGACAAAGAAACTCGTCAATATTATCATGATCGAAGTCGCTGCATATTGAACTCTAGTCAAGAATAAGAAGATCAAGATCTTCTTCTTGATCATTAGTGAAATCAACAAAGCGCTTAGCTCAGTCAAAGATTTCGCGAAACTGAATGAAATGATCTTTGTCATGTTATTAGATGAACTGAAGAAGAAGCTTTCGATAGTTTATCACGACTTTCTGAATGTTTTTGATAGAGAAAAGACAACACAGTTGTCTTCACATCGATCATATGATCATAAGATTGAAATAGAAGATGAGAGTCAGTCTTCTAGAAGTCGATTGTATTTCATGTCGAGTCATAAATTGCAGAAGATCAAGAAGTATCTAGAAAAGAACTTGAAGAAGAAGTTCATTACTCTCAGCAAAGCTTTCTTCGCTTCGTCAATACTATTTGTCGAAAAGAAAGATGATAATCTTCGCTTTTGCGTGAATTATTGAAAACTGAATGCTCTGATCAAAAGAAATCGTTATTTAATACTCTTGATAGACGAAGTACTAGCTTGAATTCAAGACAGTAAGTATCTGACTCGACTCGACATTATTATCACGTTCAATAAACTGCATATGAGTTTGAAAAGCGAGAATTTGACTACTTTTGTTACTTTCTTTGATGTTTACAAGTATAGAATAATGCTCTTTGAATTGATCAATGAACTCGCGTCTTTTCAGCATTATATCAACGATGTGTTGTTTGACTGTCTGCACAAGTTCTGTCAGACATACTTGAATGATATTCTCATCTATAGTAAGATCTTGAAAGAACATAGAACTCATATGAAAAAAGTGCTAGATCAGCTTCGTGAAGTTGACTTGCAGATAAACATTGACAAGTGCAAATTCAAGATTCAGAAAATTTCGTTTCTTGAATTATTGATATTCATCAATGATCTGCGAATGAATTCTAGAAAAGTAGATGTGATTCGAAGCTGAAAAGTGCTTCAATTGTTGACTCATGTGCAAATCTTCATTGACTTCTGCAGCTTCTATCAATGATTCATAAAAAACTTCTCAAAGATTATTCAATTCATGATAAAGCTGATTCAAAAAGATTATCTCTTTGAATGAACAGAGATTTGTCAAACAATCTTTGAAGAACTAAAGCAATAAATGATGACAGTTCTCATTCTGAAGCATTTTGACTCAATCAGAGAAGCTATTCTGAAAATGAACTTTTCAAACTACGTGAACGACGAAGTATTGTCTCAGTATGACGATGAAGACATTCTACATTCAGTAATCTTTTACAGTAAGAACATGATTTTCGCAGAATGCAACTACGAGATTTATGACAAGAAACTGCTGATCATTATTCGCTGCTTGAAGCACTGACATTCTGAATTGAAATGTACAGATATTTCAATCAAGATCTTCATCAATCATCTGAATTTGAAGTACTTCATGATGCTCAAAGAACTGATCAGACGACAGACTAGATGAGCTGAAAAGTTATCTGAATATAACTTCAAGATCATATATCAGTCGAGAAAACAGAATCTGAAAGTCGACGCGCTGATCAGAATGTCAGACGTCAAGTCAGTTGAAGCAAATGATGATTGAAAGCTATATTAGCATCAGATGCTATTGTCAGAAGACAAATTTGAACTGCAGTCAATAGAAGCTGATCAAGAAGATGATCAGAAAGCTGAGCAAAATCTGACTCAGATCTTGCTCAGATCTGACTCAGAATTTGACTCAGATTCGAAACATGAATTGAACGCTAACGAAAATTCAATCGAAGAAATGATTTCTATTCAGAATCAAATTATAGTCGAAAATCGAACGAATCAACTGTGCTTCAATATTCAAATAGTCATGAAACAGAACAGAAGAACTTGTCAAGATATTGATCTAGACAATTGCAAAGTACTTGATGAAGTACTCTGAAAAGATGATAGACTATGAGTTTCTCAGTCAATGATCACTTGATTGATAAGAGAAGCACATGATCTTTCGATCAGTGATCATTCTGACATGAATTGAACGTTGAACTTGCTGAGATGATCATATTGCTGATCAAAGATGAGAACAATGATCAAGCGTTACATTTGAAACTGTTACGTTTGTCGTAGATCAAAAGCATCGAGAGATCGAATCAATGAACTGCTGAAGTCATTGCTCATATCAGAGCAGCGATGACAGAACATATCATTAAACTTCATTATTGATCTATCAGAAAGTGATGAAAACAACGCGATTCTGACAGTCATAGATCGATTGTCTAAGAAACAATATTATATATCATGTTGATCAGATGACAAAGAAATCTTCGCAGAACAAACAGTCAAGCTACTGTTGATATGAGTCTTCAGAACTCATGAACTACTCAGATCAATAGTGTTCGATCGTGATTCACAATTCATATCGATTGTCTGAAAGTCTCTATGTCTGAGACTCAACATCAAGATAAAACTATTCACAAACTATCATTTGCAGATTGATGATCAAACAGAAAGAGCGAATCAGAATGTGAAATGATATTTACGAAGCTATTGCTTGTATATGCAAGATGATTGATTCATCTAATTATTCATGATTGAATTCGTCAATAACAATGCTATTTTATCATCAATTGAACAGTCGACGTTCTTTCTTAATAAGAGTTTTCACTCTCATATGAGCTTCGATTTGAACTCATTTGAATATGAGATCACTCGAGCTAGAATCGAAGCAGACAAAGCAAAGAATATATTCGAACACATGAAATGATCACTAGCATTGATCAAACAAGTCTTGACAAAAGTCAGAGTCACAATGAAGAAACAGATTGACAAGCATTGAAAGAAAATGATCTACAAGATAAATGACATGAAGTTTCTGAATTCTAGAAACATAATGATCTCACAATCATCAAAGAAGCTAGACGATAAAATGCTAGAACTCTTCAAGATTCTGATTGAGATTGAACATGCATATCGACTGAAACTATCATCAACTATAAAGATACATTTGAAGTTTGCATTAAATCTGCTGCAACTAGATTCAAAGAATTCTCTGAATGAACAACGAAATGAATCGTCTGACTCTATAGTGATCGACGACGAAGATGAATGAAAGATGAAGAACATACTGAACTTCAGACACTACGAACGAGATAAATGACTACAATATTGTGTCAATTGAAAAGAATACAACGTCGATCTGCATTGATACAACGTCGATGAAAGTGAATTCAAAGAATGCTTGAAGATTGTAAATGACTTTCATGAACGATATTTGAACAAGTCAAGATAGAAATCAACTTAAGAAAGATTGATTGAACTGCAGCAATGAGAACATTGCTAGATGAAGAAAAAGAGTAATGTTGTGATCATGCACTTCGAATTAGTCTAACATAGATTGTGTCAGACTATCATAGACTAGTATAGAGCTGATGTTGACACGCTAGCGATCTAGCGTGTCTTCGTGAGTAAAACTCACGACGTGTTGCATCTTCTTTCTTCTTCAGCTTTGAACTTCTAGTTAGAATACACTC
>JAABUS010009812.1_pt1 | contig 10004 bp, 5 predicted proteins | sample 5560161 | NCBI WGS metagenome assembly JAABUS01 (sample SAMN10711885, study PRJNA513376) | rock metagenome | isolation source: Antarctica rocks | place: Antarctica: Victoria Land, Trio Nunatak nord | collected 2016-01-04
TTCTTGGTGGCAACGTTGTTCAAGCAGTAGCGGTCGAGGTACTTGTGGAAGTGCGCGAGGGACTGGACTCGGCAGTAACCGCTGTTCTTAAGGTTGGAAGTCTTTCGCGTCTGTCCACCGCGAATGAGAACCAACCCCGAGTCCTTTTCGCCCGAGTTCGTCTGCGCGCGGGTGTCGTAGAGGACGCCGTACTTGATGTTGCGGGCGCGTCCCGAACCGATTGCGAAATCGGGATAGGTGCTCGTCTCGGCAACGTTCTGCCCGGAGCACTTCGGGGGACCTGGGAGGAAACGCGCCGCTCCGCACGCGAGGTCGTCCTTGTAGGCCTTCGGTAGTGAGCTTGTGTAGTCCTCGTTAGTCCAGTCGCTTGACCACCGTCGCTCGGCCTGCGGGCCCTTGATGATTCCGTTGTCATAGGGCTTGAACTCGGGCTCGTAATTACGTTTGCCGCTAGGGCCACTGCAGTACCAGGACAGCGCGCCTTGTCGCGTCCATCGCATGAAAATATGCGCCACCTTGTTGTGCAGTCCGTTGGACTCAGCGGAACCGTCAAGCGCAACCTTTGCCGACACGCGATTTGGCATGTAAGTGGCAGGGTTACCCTGAGCCTTTGACGCTACATCGCCAGCCTGATCACAGGTCTTGTTGGCATACGCCGGCACCGCGAGAGTCGTAACTCCCGCCGCGCTTCGACTACCGGAGCCTCGTCGCTCCGCCGCCCAGCGCGCAACCTCAGCGCTGGTTTCGCTGTCGTCGAGGATGTCCTTCAACAGGCCTCCAGGCTCAACGGACACACCGTTGATCGGAACGGCGCCGATCGAACGAATGGCTGCCTGCGGGACACGCAATAGAGCACGCAACTGAACTGCTGGCACCGTCGTCATGACGCCCGTGACGAAGCCTTGTCCCTGGTTGAGGGCAGCGGCCATGCGACGCATGTCGTTGGAGCTCGAGTTCAGCGCGTTGACGTCATCGGCGTCTAGTGGATCCGAGTCGCTAGAGCCGCCCGGATTGTTGACCTGGTCGGACATCTCGTCGGACTCCTGGGAGGCGACCACGGCTTGCTTGGCGTAGAACTGTGCGATGTGATCGCTGAGCCGCCGCGGGGTTATCTGCGTCGTCGCGCCAGTGATAGCCGCCCCTTCCGGCTCGAAGACCCCACGGAGCTGCACGCTGCTCGGCGATACCGTGTCGCCGAGCAGCGTCATGACCTGCTGCGCCGTCTGCGGTGTGTTGAAGGTCAGCCCGACGCCTAGCGATGTCGTCGCCGATGCGTAGGACGTCTTCAACGCGCTGAATCCGTCGCTCAGCGCATTGCTGAGGAGATGGCTGGTGAGGACCGGAGCCCATCCATACGTCGGAAATTCCGGCAGCTGGGAGAAGTCGAAGGTTGGCAGCGTATTCTGGTCAAGCCATTGCTTGGTGTCGGAAAGGAATTGCTGAATGCGGTCGTAGCAGGCGGTCACGTTGGCCGCTGAGGCCTCGCAGTTTTCAGCGAAGCTGTAGTCGTTGGGCGCAACGGGCTGCACGCCCACGATGGGCAGCGGCGATCCTGCGTCGACCCTACCGAGGACCTGATTTCTCCACGTATCAACCAGTACCTGGAAGTCGCTGGAGGACGGGATGCGAACAGTCCATACTGCGTCGGGCGCTCGGTTGCCGGCTCGATCGACCGTTTCAACTCTCACCGTGTGGGTGCTCCCCGGGACGTAGTCGTCGTACGAGAACTCGTAGTCGAGATCGAGTGCGCACGAATCGACGCACGAACTCAATGAGTCCGCTCGGGCCTCCACAGCGCCGTCGACACGCAGTACTACGGACGCCGCACCAGACCGTCTGGTCGACGACCCACCCGCGGTAGAGCCGTCGGTGACGGTGATGTGCGTCGTGAAGTAGTCCTGTCCCGAGAGCTCGAGGCGATTATTGAGTGATGGAAGGTCGCCTCCGTAGGTCACCGCCGGAGGGGTCCGATCGACGTTCAGCTGCCACGTGCGAGACGAGGCGTTGCCGACGATGTCTGTGGCCGTGTAGCGGACGGGCACGGCGAGGCCCTCCGGGAGGCCGAAGGTGTTGTCGGTGACCTGGACGTAACTGGGGCAGCGCGAGCGGCGATCGCCCGTGCAGGGGCTCTCATAGGTGAAGGCGTTGGGCCACCCGGGGTTGCCGGGGCTGTCGACGGCGAGGCGTTTGGTGCCGAGGCCACCGTCCGTGCCGCGACCCTGGAAAGCCCGGTACGGGGTCCAGGCGGTGTCGCTGAGGCCGTAGTCTTCGGTGACGGCGGGGGCGTTGTAGTCGGTGAGCACGACGGCGGCGCTGCCCATGTAGCCGGTGAAGTCGGTGTGGTCGCCGGCGTAGTAGTTGGCCATGCCGAAGATCGCCTGGTTGCCTGGGGTGCCGAGGCTGATGTGGGACTTGTAGTTGAGTCGCAGGCGCTGGTAGGCGAAGAACGGGGAGGAGCCGCAGGTGCCGTCGGGCTCGCACCAGTTCGCCGCTTCGAATCCGTTGAAGGTCCTCGCGTAGATGCCTTCGTAGAGGTAGTCGTCGTTGTAGGGCTCGGGCCAGTTGCCGTAGGTCTGCGGCTCGTGGGAGACGTAGCCGAACTCCGCGCGCGTGACGCGCGAGTCGCCGGGGGCGCTGAAGGCCCAGTTTGAGAAGTTCCCGGCGCCGTACCCGTGGACGCCGCGATGGTAGAGGTAGAGGCCGTCACCGAGGTAGCCGCCGATGCCGGCGGTGAAGCCGGGCGGGTTGTTGGTGCCGAACTCCCAGCCGATCTTATCGATCGCGCCCGGGTTGGTGTACCAGTAGCGCTGGTCCTCGGTGATCGACGGGTCGATCACGATCGGCATCTTGAAGTCGGCGTCGCGGTGCTCGACGTCGATCACCACCTTGTCGCCCGCGACCCTGTACTTGAGCGGCACCGGAGTCTGGTCGGCGTCCCAGGCGACGGGCGGGCTGATAATCGCTACCAGCGTCTCGCCCTTGACGATCTCGATCCCGCCGAGCCGGCTCGAGGACTGCTGCAGGCGCGCTCCGGCTGGGAGGTCGAAGTCGTAGGAGTAGCGCTCGGGGCTCTGCTCGGAGCGCAGGATGATGCTGAGCTCGACACCACCGGGGATCGGCGTGGCGACGTGGTCGACATCGGTGCCGGCGTTGGCGTAGAACAGCTTGTCCTTGGTCTTGACGGCGGCTACGTCGGCCGCTTCGCCGGCGCCCGGGGCGACGTTGACGTCGATGTCGGGGAACTTGACGCCGCCGTCGGCCGTCTTGGCCAGCAGCGTCTGCGCGTGCGGGGCGGTCGGCCAGTACCAGTCCGCGTTGCCCGTCAGCGCATAGTCGGTCGGGACCGGCCTGCCGGCCGCGTCACGCGAGCGCACCGGCAGCAGGCTCTCGATCAGCCGGGCGGGCTTCTTTGAGTCGCTCTCGATCTTGACGGCGTAGTCGTCAAGCCACTTCGTGACGCGTTCGCCCTTGCTCAGGTGAAACGGCTCGAAGGCTGACTGCTCGAGCAGCTCGGGAAACGCCTTCTGGGCGAGCGCGAGCGCCGGATCACGCTTGAGAGCCCGGTGGGCCTCCTTCGCCGCTTTGCGTTCTGCTTTGGCTTCAGGTGTCTTGCTCTTGCGCTCGCGTGCCTCCCCGGCTTCCTGGGCGCGCTCGCGCGCCTCTCGACGGCCGGGAGCGTTCGTAGGGTCGCCCGTTCCGATTTCGCGCCTCGGTATGGGAATCGGCGCGCCATCGCTGCCCTTCGGGCCGGACGGGCCGGACGCGCCGGAGGATCTCGTCTGGGCCAGCGACGAGCTTCCGCCAGTAGCCGCCACGATCGCCACCAGCAAGATGGCGAGCAGCGATCCGACACCGGCGATCCGGTTCAACAAGCGACGGTACACAGCGCCTCCACCCAAGTCCGGAGGCGCCGGACGGCGCTCCTGGGGCATCTATAGCACCAATCAGATGCATACAACAACCGGCCATATCGAGATCTTCACTGGTCGGGCGGCCCGCCCGTTTGGGGGCGTGCTCGCCTCTCGCCTCTGCCTAGCCTCGCCTCCCCGTTGCGGCGTGCCACGTCAGCCCGGAGGCTCTGGACGCCGCGCGGCCGCGCTGGCGCATCGGCTCGGTGTGCTGGCACCGGTCCGGGTTCCGCTGTGGCATCCCACACGTCCGGGACGGCCCGAAAGATGAGGGAGCCGCCCTCATGCCCATCCCGCGCCCGTCGGCGAAGGTCCTGCCGTGACCGATTCCAGACCTCCGCTGGCTCGCGCCTGACCGTGCAGCCGTGCGACGCGGACCTCGGGTCGGCGCAGTCCATCAAAACAACCGAAGGGAACACCCCATGCTTCAAGGTCCTCCGATCCGTTCGACCAAGCGGCGGGAAGATCGTCATCGCCCTCGCCTCGTGCTCGTCCTCGGCGACACCGCAACCGCCGCCAAGCTCATCACAGGCAAGCAGATCAAGAACTCCTCGCTGACCGGCGCCGATATCAAGAACGGCTCCGTCGGGCCGGTCGACCTCAGCGCCGCCGCGAAGTCGGCGACGAAGGGCATCGCGGGACCAGCCGGCCCAACCGGCGCTCCGGGGGCGAAGGGCGACGCCAACGCGCCGGGGGCCAAGGGCGACACCGGCGCCCCGGGCGGCAAGGAGCGACACAGGCGCCAACGGCGCCAACGGTTCCGAGGGCGCGCCGGCCGGCTTCCTCGGCCGGTTGGAAGACCTCTCGACGGGCGTCTTCGCGACCCAGTTCGGCTTCGTTAACACGCCGAGCCTCGCCGACGTCGATGAGTCGGATCGCACGCTGCTCTCGCCGAACGTCGCGCTCCCGGCGACCTCGCTGAGCGTCAAGCTCAGCAATCCGCCGGTCCGCCGGGGCGAACACCTCCCGAAGGTTCACCCTGAAGGTCAACGGCAACGACACGAACCTGTTCTGCTCGGTCACGACGACGGCGGACACTGCACGAGCGCCGGGCCGTCGCAGAGCGCCTGCGAATCGCCGAGCAGGCATACGGCGGCCTCGCGCGCGATCCGGCGACCGCCGCAAGCATCACCCGCGAGCTCGAGATCGAGCTGCAGCGGCGGCTGCACCGAGATCCGGAACGCGCTGCCGTTCAAGGGCGGGTGCTGCGGGCCGTGACCGAGGCGTTCGTCGGCGCGGTCGAACGGGCGATGGAGGAGGAAAGACTCATCGAGGAGCTGCGGTCCTTCGATCGCCTCGACGCGCACGGCGAGGAGGAACGGCGCGCACTGCTGCATGCCTCCAGCCTCGGACGCGACGTCTGAGGCTTGGTGCTCGAGCGCGGCGATGTCGCCTGGGCGTCGCTCCGCAGCGTCGGACGCAAGCCGGTCGTCGTCGTCTCGACGCGCGTGGTCTCCGTCGCGCTGCGTCCAGTCGTCGCGCGGATCGGATGCCGTGCGCGTCACCCTCGAGAGGGCTGAGCCGGCCGGAGCGCTCAGGCGCTCCCACCGTCCCGCCCGCGGAGCTGGTGGGCGAGGCGCGACTGGAGCGACCACAGCTCGATGAAGCCCGGCGAGGCCTGCTGGCTGAACAGGCCGCCGGAGGTCTCGAACGTCGCGAGCTGCACGTCGTACACGGCGTTGGGCGACTCGCGGGTGACCACGCGCGCGTGGCCCTTGAAGAGCTTGATCCCGACCGTGCCGGTCACCTGCTTGGACACCTCGTCCATGTAGGCGTCGAGGTCAGTGCGCAGCGGCTCCCACCACAGCCCGGCGTAGACGAGGTAGGCCCACTTGCGATCGAGCTCGCCCTTGAACTGGTTCTGGTGGATCGTGCCGACGAGCCGCTCGAGCTCGGCGTGAGCGGAGAGGATCAACGTCGCGGCCGGGACTTCGTAGATGTCGCGGACCTTCAGCCCGACGATGCGGTCCTCGATGTGGTCGACGATCCCGACGCCGTGCTTGATGCCGAGGTCCTGGCAGCGGGTGATGAGCTCGACGAGCCCGATCTGCTCGCCGTCGATCGCGGTCGGGACGCCCGCGACGAAGGAGATGGTGATCGTCTCGGGCTCGTCGGGCGCGAGCTCGGGCCGGGTGACGAGCTGGAAGACGTCGTCGTCGGGCGCGTGGGAGAGGTCCTCGATCCACTTGCCCTCCGAGCTTCGCCCCCAGAGGTTGTCGTCGATCGAGTACGGCGTCGTCTCCGCTCCGCCCTTGATCGGAATGCCGTGCTCGCGCGCGTAGGCGATCTCCTCCTCGCGGCCCATCTGCCAGCCCCGGACGGGCGCGATGACCTTGAGGGTGGGCGCGAGTGTCGCGACCGTCGCCTCGATGCGCACCTGGTCGTTGCCCTTGCCCGTGCAGCCGTGGGCGATCGTGTCGCACCCGTGCTTGAGCGCGTACTCGACCGCGAGCTTGGCGATCAGCGGGCGGCCGAGCGCGGTGAACAGCGGGTAGGCCAGGCCGTAGATCGCGTTCGCCTTGATCGCCGGCACGATGAAGTCGTGAGCGAACTCCTCGCGCGCATCGACGACGTCCGCGGCGACCGCGCCGAGCTGCAGCGCCTTGCCCTTCACGACGTCGTAGTCCTCCCCGGGCTGGCCCAGGTTGACCGTGAGCGCCACGACCTCCGCGTCGTACTCGTCCTGGATCCACTTGAGCATCACGCTCGTGTCCAGGCCGCCCGAGTAGAGCAGCAGCACGCGCGAGACCTCGCCCTTCTCGGCCAGGTAGCTCGCGGTGCGGGTGTGGGGCGTGCTGGAGGTCTCGATCGGCATCGCCGGGCAGGATATGGCCGTGCCCAGGGACAGGCTCAGCTCCCTCCATGGCCAGGCTTCATCAGAGCGGGTCATGTAACGAGATATCCGTTCTACGCAGCAGCTCGGCAAGCATGCCTGAACCTCGCCAGCGGCTCACCGATCACGGTCAGCGATGTGGAGGCGGCGATGCCGGCGGCCCAGGCGGCGCGCGATACGAGCATCTACGAGGTTCGCGTCCGGCGAGCGACCGATCAGGAACGTCGCTACATGCGGGCGATGGCCGAGCTGGGAGCCGGGCCCTACAGGTCTGGTGACGTCGCGGGGAAGCTCGATCGCAAGACCTCGGAGGCCTCGATGATCCGCCAACGACTGCTCGACAAGGGGCTCGTCTACGCGGAGGCCCGAGCGGGCAGTCGAGCATCAAGGGGAGAGCAGGCAACGCAGGCGCGCGAGCGCCTCGTCGAGCTCCGCGTCGGTGATCACGAGCGGCGGGAGCAGTCGCACGGTGACCGGGCCCGTCGCGTTGAGCACGAGGCGCTCCTCGAGCAGCGCGCGGCGGACGAGCTCCGGCGCGCCGCCCGCCGTGAGGTCGAACGCGTTCATGAGCCCGGCGCCGCGGACGTCGCCGACGCCCGGGAGCTCGGCGAGCTCGGCCCGCGTCTGCTCTCCCAGCTCACGCACGCGTGCGAGGAGCCTCTCGTCGCCGAGGATGTCGAGCACCGCGTTCGCCGCCGCGGCGATGACCGGGGCGCCCGGGAACGTCGAGCCGTGGTCGCCGGGCGCGAAGACGTCCGCGTACGCCGGGCCGGCGATCAGCGCGCCGATCGGCAGGCCGCCGCCGAGGCCCTTCGCGGTGGTCAGCAGGTCCGGCACGACGGGCGTCTGCTCGAAGTGCCAGAGCGTGCCCGTGCGCCCGAGGCCGCACTGCACCTCGTCGAAGATCAGCGCGGCGCCGTGCGCGTCGCAGGCCTCGCGCGCGGCGACGAGCACCTCGTCGCCGAGGACCCAGACGCCGCTCTCGCCCTGCACGGGCTCGAGGATCAGCGCCGCTGTGCGGTCGTCGACCGCGCCACGGATCGCCGCGGCGGTCGGCTCGCAGGCCCGGAAGCCTGGCACGAGCGGGGCGAACGGCGCCTGCTTGGACTCCTGCGGCGTCGCGCTGAGCGCCCCGTAGGTGCGCCCGTGGAACGCGCGGTGCAGCGAGACGACGTCGCCGCCCTGCTTGGCCTTGCGCGCACATTTGATCGCCGCCTCGACAGCCTCGGCGCCCGAGTTCGTGAAGAAGACCTTCGTGCCGTCGCCGAGCGAGGTGCGCGCCAGGCGGGCCGCCAGCGTCACCATCGGCGCGGTGTAGAACAGGTTGCCGACGTGGATGAGCCGCGCCGCCTGCTCCTGGATGGCCGCGACGACCGCGGGGTGGCAGTGGCCGACGTTCGCGACGCCGATGCCGGCGAGGAAGTCGAGGTACGCGTGCCCCTCGGCGTCCCACAGGCGCGCGCCCTCCCCGCGGACGAACTCCACCGGATGGCGCGCATAGTTCGCGGTGAGGTGCTCGTCGGAGATCGTCACGACGCCGCCCGGATCTTCGTCCCCAGGCCCGCGTCGGTGAACAGCTCGAGCAGCAGGGAGTGCGGCACGCGGCCGTCGACGATGTAGGCGAACGTCACGCCGCCGTGGATCGCGTCCACGCAGGCCTGGAGCTTCGGCCGCATCCCGCCTTCGATCGTCTCGAGCGCGCGCTCGACCTCGTCGGTCGGCGCCTCGGAGATCACCGAGTCCGGATCGGCCGGGTCGCGCAGCCAGCCCGCGACGTCGGTGAGGAACATGAGCTTGTAGGCGCCCATCGCGCGCGCTACCGCCGCGGCGGCCTCGTCGGAGTTGACGTTGTAGGAGTTGCCCTCGCGGTCGGCGCCCACCGACGCGATCACCGGGATGTAGTCCTGGGCGATGTGGTTGAGCACGTCGACGTCGACGCGGTCGATCCGCCCCACGAAGCCGATGTCCTCCCCGCCGGGCGCCGCCTGACGGGAGACCCGGAAGAGGTTGCCGTCGTCCCCGCTCAGGCCCACCGCCGCCTGCCCGTGGCGCCCGAGGCGCTGCACGATGTCGGTGTTGACCTTGCCGAGGAGGACCATCTTGGCCACCTCGACGGTCTGCGCGTCGGAGACCCTCAAGCCCCCGACGAACTTCACGGGCAGCCCGAGGCGCTCCATGTAGTCCGTGATCTCCGGGCCCCCGCCGTGCACGACGACCGGGTTGAGCCCGACGTACTTCAACAGCACGACGTCGCGGGCGAACTCCTCGCGCAGCGCCGGGTCGACCATCGCGGCCCCGCCATACTTCACGACGACCGTCTTGCCCTGGAACTCGCGGATGTAGGGCAGCGCCTCGAGCAGCGTCCCGACATCGCGCGGGACTCCGGCCCGCCTGCCTGTCATGTCGTGTACTCCGCGTTGATGGCGATGTACCCGTGGCCGAGGTCGGAGAAGAAGACCTCGGTCTCCGCACCGTCGCCCGGCAGGGCGACCTCGTACTCGACCTCGTCCACCGCGACGCGCCGGGCGAGCTCGGCGGTGTCGTGCACGAGCGCCTGCCCGCCCGCGGCGACCTGCATCCCCTCGATCGTGATGTCGTAGGCCAGCGGCGCGGAGTGCGGCAGCGCCATGCCGATCGACTGCGCGATGCGGCCCCAGTTCGGGTCGCCGCCGTAGAGCGCGGTCTTGACCAGCGGGGAGTTCGCGATCGCCCGCGCGACGCGGTCGACGCCCTTCGGGTCCTCCCCGCGCACCACGACGCGCCCGACCCGCCGCGCCCCCTCGCCGTCGGTGACGATCAGGAGCGCGAGCTGGCGCAGGAGCGCGTCGAGCGCCTGGCCGAAGGCGAGCTCGTCGGCCGACTCGGGCGCCACGCGGACGCCCGAGGCGCCGCTGGCCTGGAGGATCACCGTGTCGTTCGTGGAGAGCTGCCCGTCGACGGAGATCCGGTCGAAGGAGCGCTTGACGCAGACGCCGAGCAGCAGGTCGGCGGTGACGGCCGTGAGCGCCGCGTCGGTCTGCACGAAGCAGAGCATCGTCGCGAACGCCGGCTGGATCATCCCCGCGCCCTTGGCCTGCGCGCTCAGGCGGACGGGCCCGCCCGAGAGCTGGAGCTCGAGCGTCACGCGCTTCTCGAACTTGTCCGTGGTCATGATCGCGGCGGTGAAGCTCGCGTCGTCCCCGGCGAGCTCGGCCGACGCCGCGCGCAGCCCCGAGACGACCTTGCGCCCGTCGAGCTGCACGCCGATCACGCCCGTGGAGCAG
>JAABUS010009813.1_pt1 | contig 10003 bp, 10 predicted proteins | sample 5560161 | NCBI WGS metagenome assembly JAABUS01 (sample SAMN10711885, study PRJNA513376) | rock metagenome | isolation source: Antarctica rocks | place: Antarctica: Victoria Land, Trio Nunatak nord | collected 2016-01-04
CACCATCAGTGGACTTGAGCGAGACAACCGAGCCTTCTTTGTCCAGGCTGTAAGCTTGCTGGATCTGCAAAGGTATTGATTTCACATGCTGCCACTGCTGCTGCAGCTGCTGCGGCAGGTGCTAAGCGGATATCAAAAACTGACCTGATGGGTCAGGAATATGAGAATCTGTTCATGCTGAGAGTGCTGAGGAGCAGCCGCAAGCAGCTCCTGTGTCTGTTGATTGAACAGCTACTCAGCAAGGCCTTGGTGGTCTTCTCCTGGATCTTCAATTTTTCCATTGTCAAGCATTTCTGCCTGATGCAGAACCGCACACTGATCATCAAGGGCCTCCTGGTCATGCGCAGAGTGGTCTAGCAATGACTGGGGCTCTGTGGAGGTGGCTGGGCTCTGTCAGAACCTTCCCATGCATCTTTGGGGTAGGCTGCCCTCAGGGATGAAGCAATGTCGCTCTTTTGCTGCTGCAAAGGCGCACCTTGCTGCCTGCTGCTGCCGTTCTCTTCATTACCTGCCTGCAATCCAAGCTGATGGTAGCTGATCTAGACATCCCGGAGGTATGCTAATGATCCTGATGGGCACAGAGCCTAACATGTGATGGCATGCTTGTGAGCCAGCAATTTTCTGCTCATGAAGAAGCTGCTTGTGTATCTGACCACATGGAAAAATCATCAAAACGCATTGCCAGCTTGAGTCACACATCATCACCTTGTGCCTGTGTTTGGTGGCAGCGTCACCGACCATGGCATTCAAGTTCAGGGCGTCATCTGTTGGGGAAAGTTACACAATTTGGCTCCTCATCCATGACCTCAGCAACATTAGTGTCAGAAGGTCCAATCTTCGGCCGGTCAGCACAAACAGCCGGACCTGAGTGTCAGGTTTGGGTTGGAGCGATCATACAATTCCAGGTTGAGAACCCTCCAGTGTGAGGATTGACATCGTCCAGTCATCAGTTATATATTATATATATATCATATTTGCTGCTTGCCCATCCTGTGACCTCAGCAGCCTTCATTGCTTGCTGCAGGCTGTATGTGCGTGTGCCACAGCTATGCATAAGCTGCAGGCAGGACTCCTGGTACTCCTGGCGCCACTCATCTGACGCACCCAGCCTTGCATCCAAGGCCAGTGCTTCGTCCGCTAGCTTCTGTATGATTGCCTGCAGTCTTAAAGGTGCACATATGGCCTTCCAGGTGTCCGAGGCTCCCAGAAGCGCTGTAATGAAGGCCTGTGCACCCCTGAAATCACTAGCCTGATTAGCTGATGTGCTTAGACCTGAGTCAGTCTGCTTGGCTACTTGCATGCTGCCGGTAGTGTTGGGCTGACTAGTACTAGCCAAGGCATCAGTGCTTGCCACACCACTAGGATCTTCAAGCTGTTCGCTTTGGAATTTCGGTTTGCTTTGTTCGCGCTGGTTGTCAGCACCAAGCTGATCACCAGTCAAAGGCATCTGAGGTGACAGTGCTGGTATGTGAGGCTGCTGTATATGCATATCTCTCAGCTGCTTCAACTGTGTAAGGCTTCAAGCTGATACTTGCTGCTCTAAATGCTGAATGCAAGCAGCATAGTCAGGCTGTTGCCATGCCACATCAAAATGAGCAGGTGCTGTCGGCTGCCTGACAACATTAAGACCAGATGCAGTCCGGCCATCACCAGCCTGTGCTTGATTGAACGCATGCAGTGCTGCTTTAGCTTGCTTGCTCCAAGATACTCGCTTCATCGCAGCCTGTGGAGCTTGAGTGGCTGCCTGCTGTGAGCCTCTTTTGCAGAGCAGCACATAATAGAGGGGATCCTTTTTGCCAATACCAATGCTGCAATGCATTGGTGTAGGGTCACTGCGCACCTGCATAAACAGCAAATTTTCATAGGTGTAAATGCAGTGAAAAAGCCTGCTGTGAGCCTATTTTGCAAAGCAGCACAAAACAGTTGTGATTTCACTTTGCTAAAACCACTGCTGCAGTGCATTGGTTTTTTTGGGTCACTGCATATGTTTTTGAACAGCAAATGTCTATAGGTGTCATGGCAGTGACACAAGCCTCCAGTGAGCCTGTTTTGCAGAGAAGCACTGAACAATAAGGAATGCACTTCGCCCTTACTAGTCAAACAGTGCATTGTTGTTGGGTCACTGCACACCTTTTTGAACAGCAAATGTCCATAGGTGTCATTGCAGTGACACAAGCCTGCAGTGAGCCTGTTTTGCAGAGGAGCACTGAACAATAAGGAATGCACTTTGCCCTGACTAGTCCAGCAGTGCATTGGTGTTGGGTCACTGCACATCTGTATGAACATCATATCTCCACAGGTGTCATTGCAGAGACAAAAGCCTGCTTTGTGCCTGTTTTGCAGAACAACATATAGCAGTGGGGATTGCAGTTTGCCCTGACCACAGTGTTGCAGTGCATTGGTGCTGGGTCACTGCACAATTGCATGAACAGCCAATGTCCATAGGTGTCATTGAAGTGACACAAGCCTGCAGTGAGCCTGTTTTGCAGAGCAGCATCAAGCAGTGGGAAATGCAGTTTGCCTTGACCATTGTTGCAGTGCATTGGTGTTGGGTCACTGCACACCTGTATGAACAGCAAAGAGCTCTCTCTCTCTCGATGGACCATCTCTGCCTGACTTGCTGCAGACGCTGGGATCGCCAGCAGGGCTGTAAGGCTATGCTATATTTGGCCAAAATGCATGATACAGTAGGGCCCATAGGTACCGGTCGGACCAGCAACATGTGCGAGCTCCAACACTAATACGAAGCGCAACTCTATGTTTAGGCGGCGGTCCTTCCGAATACAGCAAGCCAACCAGCACACCTTTCTGTGTACGGCTTCACTGGCGCAGAAAGCGCTTGTAGGGCATGTGTGGCGCCGGTAAAAGCAACAGGTCTGTGACAGTGAAACAAGGCTGACGGCAAGGCCGCAACTTGGCAGCTGTGCGGCACGCGAATGGCATACACAACGATAGCCTGTGACACCCTGGGTCTTGGTAAACTAGTCAGCTTTGACTTGTAGTATCCAGATTTGTCAGTGAAGCAGCAGGCATAGAACAAGAGCGTTTGCACAAAACAGGTCCAGAAGCTTGCTGCCTGAACAAGCTTTCCTTTGACAGAAGAAGAGCCTGAACAGTCAGCAAGCCTTGGTTTTCAGAGAAGTAACTTGCATATGCACAACAAAGCAGTATACTTTCCAGCTTCTAAAAGTTTGCCAGAGTTGGCCCTTCCCTTGCCCCTTGACTTTAACGCAGACGACGACTGCGCCAGCAGCTTTCTTGCTGAGCAAAGGCTACCCCAAATTTTAAACCGAAGTCTAAAGATTTGGCTTTCAAACTTGGTCACGTAAGATGCAAGTCATGCTGAGTCACTGGGTTGTCATTGTGTTGAATGTCAATGTAGCATGCCATCTCCAGCAGTGCGAATGTTCTGATCAGGATTTATGGGCCCCACTGTATTCTACATGCGGTATTCGAATGTGAAACTCACGAACGTGTTGCGTCTCTTGGTTGCTGACAGATACTTCTGTGCATCAACCTCACAGATTGTACAAGGTCTCACTGCTACTGACTACTTGCAGCTCTTGATTGCCTGCTGAAATACCCATATCGTCACTCAACGCTTGTGCAACTTGATGTGCTCCCATCACAGTTATGATAGACGACAAGACAGCACAAGGACACACACTCGCATACACATGCACTCAGCAAATTTACAGCAAAGTGTCAAGCAAAAAGCAAGACAGGATGCTGACTGGCAAAGCAGACAGCTCCAAATGCATATGAAATTCCTACACGCCTGCCCACATATCCTGCAGTGACACTTACATTCGTACACACTGATCCCGACGGTTTACCGAGCTTTGCTGACGAGTGCAGTTTCGGGAATTGATTATCAGATTCATACCACTAGGAAAGAGCGGACAGCTGTCAGGTTGATGGCTTTGAGTCCAACCTGATCCTCTTGGTAGTGAGCCTTATGACAAAATCAGGGCAATTATTCAAATAATGCATCACTGCTTCTTGCGGCTCCATTTGCCTAGATGAATTGCTTAGGAGCTGAGCCACAGCGCCCTTCTTCTTGGTTGGAGGAAACTTGACAGTAACTTCTGGAGCATGCAGCTGGTTGAGAGATTGTGCTGCAGCGACTGCTGCTGTGGTCGACTCTGCAAGAATGCATGTACTGTTCATGACCACAGAAATCTGATCCACAGATGTAGGACAAACGCTGTGGGTGACAGAAAAGACACTACGGCTGTATCATAATTGCAATGTAGTGACACTGATTGTCTGGACTGTTGCTTGTTTCACTCCATCCATGCTCCCGCCTTCCATCACGGGTGCCTTGATTGGGCATGCATATTCCCACAAATTCAGCCGCCAACAATATCTGCAAACAGTTGGACACAAGTATCTATTATACCTTAAGCATTTATGGGGTGTACCCTCCACTTCTCATGCTGTCATTCTGGCAGAATTGAACATGCGTAGTCTGAAGCACTTTAGATGGCAGCAAACCATAGACCTTTGGACTGCCTTAATTTCAGCCCAGCATTGCTATTTCAATCTGCAATGTCACCTGTTCTTGACTTGCCTGGTGCGCTGCAGTTGTTTCCCTTTGGCCGCAGGTCTTGCACTTGTATCATGGAATCAGTTAGCAGTGATGAGGGTGCATTGAGATGCCGCATGCCTGTGGTTGCTAACCTTCACACAGATCTGCAGTGCCTTGATCTTTGGCTGCCGCTATCTGCAAGCACAGGGACTGCCTGACAGCATTGTCTGCAAGACTGACCCTGATTGCATATCAGGTTAGTGTATCTCAACAGGCCAGCAAGTGAGGAAAGACTTTATTTTGATTGCCTGAGGGTCCTTGGCTTGCAGCAGCTGCAGCTGCTGACCTGATATGTCTCGCTGGGGCGTGAATGCCTGTCAGTCGTACAGCGGTCGTGACAGCCTGCCCTGCTAACAGCACATGACGCTCTGTATGTGTGTCTATCACAATTCTGACTGTACAAAGGGATGAATTACGACGTCATTTCAGTTGGTAAAATAGGGACTGAAATATGAAGTAGCGTTGACTGCAATAGCAGGCAGCAGCACTTAGCATGTTGTCTAGAGGCACTAAGTGCGGCACTACGTTGTTTATGATAGCTTCTGTTCTCTCGTATATTTGGTGCATGTCTTGTGGGAGCAGAAGCGACCAGTATTGCCCGCTGAGCTCGAGCTGATCTCTCGCCTCAGTTCACCAGACCATGTCGCAGAGAGGGCCAAAACAGTCATCCAAGCGCTCGATCCAAAGCGCTCGTAGCGAGGAAGTCAAAGCTGCCAAGCAGTACTTGCGGAGCAAACAGGTCGTTGTCGGCCGCGGCTACAACGACGAGAGGATCCTGAGAGAGGCTGCAGAACGTAAGAGATATTGATCGGGCAGAGAAAAACGCCTCTTCGTTTGCAGCATTGGTGTCCGTGAATGGCTAAGCAACCTGTTGCGCGACTGCAGTCAAATCCAACCAGCAGCCACTGCCCGCACCGGTGGAGTTTGTGGTTCCAGGAGAAAGAATTCTCAGACCAGCTACTGCTAATGGCAATGCAAGCAGCACCTCTGGCATGCCTGCAGCACAGATGCAAGGTGCAGGTGAGACATCAATGTACACAAGCGCCCTGTGTTTTCCCCAGAACTACTGACACGGAATATATGGCACCTGGTACTTCAACCCCTTTGTTCTTCAGGTATTCAGCAGCCTGGCGCATCACAGCGTGCATCTTGGTGTAAGCCGCAAAGAGCAGCAAACGATGCAGTGCAGCAGCACCCCACAGAAGCAGCAGAAGGTGCAAAGCAGCAGCAGCCTGAACAGCAGCCTGAACAGCAGCCTGATGAGGATCAGCATGAAATGCAGCAGCCGCCCCAGGTGCAAGTACAGCAGCTGCTTAGACCACAGCGTCAGACTGCAAGCGTGCATCGCAGGGTGCCAGAAACAGCTGATACAAATGAAGTTCAGGGCCTGTTGCAGCAGCAGGATCAGGCATCACTTGATCAGCAAGGTCATGAGCAGCAATCACAAAGGTCACAGCGTCAAACCACAAACTTATTCCGCCGGCCTCCTCTTGGTGCTTTAGGACAGCGGGGTTCACAAGCACAAGACGTCGAGCGGCAGCAGGGTTCACAGCAGCAGCTGCATGAAGGTGGAGGGCAGCAGCGTCAGCATCTCAGTCAACAGCAGCAGGCAACGCTGCCACCCCCGCAGCAGCAGTCAGGTAGCAGCAATGATGCAACTGCCAGCAGGCAGAATGCACAGCCTGCCCACCCTCAGATGAGCTTGAGCTTGTTACAACACCCTGTGATGCAAGAAGACATCAGGCTGCGGCAAGACCGGCAAAGGGTGATAGAGGAGCTGGATGAAGAAAAGCAGGATGATGCTGAGCTCTGCAGCTGAGCATCTGCAGTCCGCAGCAGCGGAAATTCAACCTGGCCTGCCAAGTGATGGCGATGGTCATGATCACAGCGATGAAGTAGAAGAGGAAGAACGTGGAGATGCTGCACATCAGCTTCTCAGCAACGTTCCACCCAATGCAACAGGGCACATCACAGCCATTATAGGCAATGTGGATTGGATGGCAGAACGCATACAGGATTCTGAGATTTTGAAGGTAGTTTAGACCTTACTCACCAAGCATGGACAGCTGTTTGTGAGCAATCAGAAGCTGCAGAGAGAGCACAAGCAGTTGCAAAACAGATGGAACAGCATGTCCAACACATTGGGGTTGCTATCAGCTCCTTGCAACATGAGTTGAAGGGTGCTGAACCTCTGCTAGGGAACTCTGGCCGTGAGCCAGGCAGCAGGACAGATACAGCCTCATCCTATGAGCAGTGGGAGCTTGCTGCATTCTTCATTACTGCCCCTTCTCTTGATCTGTTCTCCCAGCCTCCAGGCATGACAGAGATTTGGATGCTCACCCTCAGCCCACCTGAAAGGCCAGCCAATGCTGCTCCATCAGCTGATCAAGCACCTCTGATGTTGTTTGTGCCCAAGGATGCACTGAATTTGGTTGGCATCTCAGGCATCTTCAAGAAGTTGTCCATCTACACAAGCCTGGTGAGCTCTGCTTGCAATGTCAGCTGTCACAGATTGCATTTGTACAATCTGTTTGGTCATCTGTGTTGCTTTTCGAATTGTCATCATCAGCTGCAGCAGCACCGCATCCCATCACTGTTCGAACAGAAACATAGTGCTGCAGGCATGCTTGGCACACAGGTGACACTATATGATGTTGTTCTGATTGATCATGGCAGGACATATACTTTTCATGCAGGTTGCCAACTCACTATCAGGCAAAAACAAGCCTGCAGATGCAGTGACTCTCAAACAACCGTTCAAAGGGCTTGCTGAAATGCTGAATCACAAGATGTGTCCATAGCCATTTTTCAGCAGACACGCCAAGACTATGACCTTTGTCACTGCAAAGCAGCTTGTCCAAGCTGTAGCTGAAAATCTGGATAAGACTCTGCCAGATCCACTAGAGCCCAATCAGCCACTATCCTGGCTATGTGGAAGTCTAGACCAAATCAAGTAGCAGCGCATCGAGCACAAAGATAACTGGGATGTTCAGGAATGGATGCTGCCCAACAAAAAGAAGACAGACAACTCTCAGGCTATAGTGCTGTCAAATGTGCATGAGTCATGCTGAAATCCTGTTTAAAAGCTGGATGTGCATGAGAACAGGCATCAAATGCAAAAGTCTGCTCATGTTGTCATCCTGTGTCAACTAATTTCAGCGCCTTGCGCCTATCGATTTGAAGTAGCATGTGCATGTGATGTACAATTGATACTTACATGACGCAAGCAGGTAGCTCATGCACCGTATGCGGCTGTCGATATGTCACAGTCAACTTTCTTGACTCATCACATCAATAATTCGGTCAGTGCCACCTGTTACAGTGCTGCACTGCAATTCAAACAGTAGTACTCATGCATCTCATGCGGCTGTCAATATGTCACAGTCAACTTGAATCATCACATGAATAGTTTGGTCAGCTTTTCCTGTTGCAATACGGCACTGCAGTTCAAACATCACTACTGAGTTTGCACCAGTGGTCTAACACGTACCACACACTTGACTGACTCAGTGAGCTTCATGCAATGGGCCGAATACGCTGTGCATGCAGATCTGTCACAGATCGCTCAAAGTGACATGCCATTCTGCAGCGTGATGTCAGCCTGTTGACAAGATATTATGTCATGCGCTGCATCGTCCATATGCATGCATGCAAGCTGGCAGCTGTGAATAGATTGATGAACGTTCAGATATATTTTTACATGCCGTCAGACAACAGCAATGAGTCTGAGTGCTCTGAGTACTGCTTCAGCCTGGCTAGTTTCTTTTCGTTCTGCGTCTGCAAGAAGTATCTGACACTGAACATGAAGGTGCGCTGAGTCATCTGGCTGACACTGCACTTGATTCGTGCTAAGGCACTGTTGAACTGCTCAGCAATCTGTGAGTTCAAACCTGCATACGCTGGGTATTGAGTCAAATTGTATGTCCTGGAGCATGCTGTGTGTCCAAACCAATGAAACTTGTCCACAAGAAACAATGTGTCTCTGAGATGATCTGGCTGCCTGTTGAGACAATAGTCTTGCAAGGCACAAGAAAAATCATAAACCACAACCTTGGGGGCAACAGCAAAATACTTGTACAAGAAAGAGAAAGCTTCATTCCTGCCTTCGGCATTCGGCATGATGTAATATCCATAGCAGATCTCATGCCTACAGTACCAGCAGAATATTCCACCAGTCCTACGACTTCCATGTGACCCACTCACAAACGAATGCCGACGTGCAGTCGAATCATCACTGTGACAGTTCTTCCTCTCAAAAGCATATGCTGGCCTACCACGCACTTTAGCAACTCCTACATATACACCACTTTCTAGACAGGCATTTGAAGTACTGGAGGGTCTACTCTCCATGTCAAAATTCAGAAGGGATTACCGGGCCACCCTGACCACACCTAATGCTAATGGTTGCTACCTATGAAGCAAAGGCTCCATAGTCTTGTTGCAGTCACTGATTAGCTGTGTGAAGAGCAAATCTTCATAGGTGTAATGGCAGTGGCACAAGCCTGTTGTGAACCTTTCTTGCAGAGCAGCACTGAGCAGTGGGGCTTGCATTTGACCTTAAGGCAATGCTGCAGTGTAATGGTGTTCGGTCACTGTAGGCTGTGAAGTGTGACGTGCACTCGTACCTCAGCGCACACACACCACGCAAACAGCCATGTCCATGATGCCGGGCAAAGTTGATGATATAAAACAACTTTCCGCAAAGCTCGGCACCCCCCTGCAACAATGCCAGGACATGACTGCAGCTGACATGTGTGTATGCAATGCAGGTCGTGGATGTTGATGAGTCCCAGCAGCTGATGACAGAGTACCCCTCCACCAACCTGAACCTGCCCTGCAGCTCCACAGACATGATGTACCTCATCTGCACATCAGGCAGCACTGGCAATTCCAAAGGATTCATGGAAGACCACGTGAGCTTGGTCAATATCATAGACTGGTTAGTTGACAACTGGGAGCTGTCTAACCACAGCAGCGTGTTGCTGAAAACTGCTGTCAGCTTTGATCCCTCAGTATTTGAGATCTTTGCTCCCTTGGCGCTAGGGGGCCGCCTGGTCATTGCTAAGCCTGGCGGCCACGAGGACTACCACTACATGAGGGACCTCATCACCGCGGAGAGGTACAGCCTGCTGAGCTGCTTTATCTCTTGCTGGATCGTAAACAGCTTGAGCGCTGTTTACACCTCCCGGTCATTCACGCATACACCTCAAGTGGCCGTGGCTCAGGACTGGGCATTTTGTGACCCAAACAATCATGCTTCTGTATAAGAATTGCAGACTGCAATGCTTGTGTATCCAGATATGGCTCTGTGCAAAATACAATAGCACTTTTACGCTGCATGAGTCTTTTTCCCCCATTTATCTGTGAACCCTTCCCATAAAACAGCTGACTGTTCTCGATTGTCATGTTTGC
>JAABUS010009814.1_pt1 | contig 10003 bp, 10 predicted proteins | sample 5560161 | NCBI WGS metagenome assembly JAABUS01 (sample SAMN10711885, study PRJNA513376) | rock metagenome | isolation source: Antarctica rocks | place: Antarctica: Victoria Land, Trio Nunatak nord | collected 2016-01-04
ACAGAGTCTCATCCCTTCCCCCAATAGTTACGGGGCTATCGGATGGGAATTTAAACAATAAGATTTTACAAAAGTTAATATAAAGACAAAAATTACGTGTCATTTTGCGGTAATCATCGCAATTGCTCTGCTTTCAACAGCATGTCATAAACAGCTTGTGTGCGATGATGATGTTCCCCTGGCAACAGTTAAAGTGTATGCTACAGGGTTAAACAATCCGCGGGGACTAGAATTTGAACCTGATGGTTATCTTATGTTGCTGAAGGAGGCACAGGTGGTACAGACCCTTTACGGGTAGATCCGTCGGCGGCAAGAGAAATAATCACTTCATCCCTGTCACTTCCTACAGGTTTAACAATCGGCCCTGATGATAATTTATATGTATCTAATATATGATTTGGCCCAATTGCAGTAGGAGGAGGGCAAGTGCTGCAGATAAGCCTGAGAAATTGTACTTGCAAAACCAATGTGAAATTCAATTTGGATAAATAAAAAGCGATTGGCAGTATTGTATTCTATCACTTTACCCCGCTTCCTTTGTTCCAAACAACTGCTTCTGCATTCAGCCATTGAGCTAATATACGTTCAGCTTATATCATTTAAAAGCACAATAAAAAATCGTACTTAGTAAGGAAGTACGATTTTTTACATTATACAGATTAATTCTTATAGTTATTATAGATACCTCAAAACAAAACCACTAAGTGATATGTAATGCTTCTTTGTGTCATTGTCCATGTATATATTATATTTTGTAGGGTAATAAGTATTAGCCTTAGGAAAGTACTGTGGCTGTGCATAAGATGATGAATAGCTTTGTCCGCCTTTCAATACGTCAAGTATCATTATCGGCGATACAAACGTAAATTTTCCATTATAAGAACCTAAGATCATGGTTTTGGTAACCGGGTTGTCATAATTTCCATCCGTCCAGTGTAAACCTAATTGCGGAACAGGAGTTAAAGGAAAATAGGACGTAGGCATATAACCTGTTGGAGGATGATTATTAAATCCGGCTGAATCTGCAGCATAGGTTGGAATAGACAAATGTTCTTCAAGAGTAGTCATGAAAAACCTCACATCAAAATGGGGACCTATGAAAGTGCCTGGAAGCGGGTGACCGTGAGAGGCCCACGTAATATACAGATGATCAAACGGAGTAGTTTCCTTTGCTTTTATATGAAATGGTATAGCCACACTAAAATTAGTATCGGGCAGTCCGGAAAGTACCTCATCTGTCATTTCTACGCCAATTTCTGCAGGTGCTCCGGTATTGCTAATGGTAATCCATCCCCGGGCCTTGCCAGCTCCCATTTTTACCTGAGGACCGCTAAAGGTTTGAGACTTTGTTTCGTGATGAAATAGTTTATCAAAATCAATAGATTTTTTACACGAACTAAGAATAAATGCAAAGGCTGCGAAGAATACAAACTTTTTCATAATGCTTTGTTTAAATGATTTAAGGAATATATGCATATCAAACTTATAAAACATAAGTACTTTACACCAGACAGATTGAGTGGATTACAATAAATGGTGATGAATGAACAAATTGATTGAGAATTTGACTTGGCTTAGCCCTTTAAAGGCTGTAGTTTTTTTAGCAATACTTCTTTTTTACCACGCGAAACATCTATCGAAGAATTGTCACTCATGATTAAGTAGCCGCCTTCGCCCTTAATATATTTAGTAACATGGTTCAAATTTACAACTGCTGTATTATGCACTCTGCAAAAAGAATGATCTTCCAGCATTTCAGCTATCTCCTTTAATGTTTTTGAGACAACTAGTTTATGACTGTCTTTTAGATTCAGCATTGTGTAGTTGCTGTCTGAAAAACAACTTATAATGTCATTGACAGGTATCAATTGAAGTCCTTCCATTGTTGGCATGGCAACACGTGTAACAGGAGTTGCAGGATATTGAAGTTTATGCATTAGTATTTCCAGTTGCTGTGACAAGGACTGGAAAGTATGCAGTATTGCTTTATCCACAGCCTGCTTAAGCTCAATGGGGTCTATAGGTTTTAATAAATAATCAATGGCGCTAAAGCGAATGGCTTTTATAGCATATTGATCGTAACTGGTAGTAAATATTAGTTTGAAATTGTGATCATTCAGTTTTTCTAAAAGCTGGAAACCATTTAAGTGCGGCATCTCTATATCAAGAAAAAGGAGCTGTGGCTGCAGGTATGGAATTTTTTCCAAGGCAGCTTTACCCGATTGGCAAATGCCAATTACTTCCACTTCAGGACAATGTCTTTCCAAAAGCATTGATAAAGTATCGCAGGAATATGGCTCATCATCTACAATAACTGCTTTGATCATAGCTACTGTGTTTTTTTATAATGCTCGTAACAAAAAAATATTTGTACCTTTTTACTAATTGTAAACTTCACTTAATTGCCTGCATTTAATCTTTAAAACCACTTTTGTTCCTTCGGGTTTACCCGTTTCATCAATAAGATCGTGTATTATAAAGTTCTGCTGTTGTTCTGTCTTCTCATTGATAAGGTCTATCCTGTTTTTAGTTATATTTAATCCCATTGATTTTGTCTTCTCTGATAAAGAGTCTTTTATCATAGCAGCATTCGAACGTCCTATGCCATTATCGCTGATGGTACAACAAAGTAATTCGTTTTCAAATGTAATGTCTATTTCAAGTTTCCCTTTAGTTTCTTTGTGCATGAGGCCATGCCAGATCGCATTTTCCACAAATGGCTGCAGAATTAAGGGAGGAATACAAATATTAGCTGCATCTATTTTGTTGCTGCAGGTACTTGTATAATCAAAAGCATTTTTGAAACGCAATCTCTCCAGGTCAACATATAACTGCAGGCTCTCTAATTCGTCTTCCAGAGGAATGAAAGATTTTTGACTGTTATTGAGAACCATGCGTATTAGCCGTGAAAATTTAATAAGATAATTAGCCGCAGTTTCTGATTCATTTTTTAAAATAAAATGGTTGATGGCATTTAATGAATTGAAAATAAAATGCGGGTTCATTTGAGCACAAAGGGCTTGCATCTCCAACTCAGTTGCTTTATGCTGAAGTTCTTCCTGCTTTTTTTCACTTTCCAGTTTTTGCAGTTGCAGTTCATTTTCTGCTATTTCCCTTCGATGCGCTTCATTTCTTCGTTTTAATAAAATATTTCTGAAGGTGACAATGCTTAGTAACAGCAAAGTAAGAATACCGCCGATAAGAATTTTTTTGTGGAAGGTTTCAGTTTTAAATTTTGTTTCCTGAATTTGTTTTTCCTTATTCAATAATTCAATTTTTTTCTCATAATTGTATGCAGCAAACTTTCCTTTGACCTGGTCGTTGGCGACAATATCTTTCATCGTTATGTATTGCCGGTAATAAAGAAAAGCACTGTCTGTCTGATGAAGCTTATTGTAAACAGAATAAAGAATTTCATATCCATCTCTTATAAATTGTCTCGCCTTTGTTTGCAAAGCTAAGCTCAATCCTTCGTGGGCATATTTTAATGCTTCATCATTGTTTTGCAAGGCAGCATACGTCTTTCCAATATTCAGTAACGTCCGCATAATTTCATTGGTGTCCTTTAATTTTTTATGATAGTATAATCCTTTAAGAAAATTTTGCAGCGCATTTTTATATTGCTTTATTGCGAAATAATATTCGCCTTTACTTACCAGAAAAACACGCAGCTCTTTTTCTTCTGCCCTCGTGGAATCAAATAAATTATAGCGATACAAGGCCGAATCGTACTGATAAAGATGCGTGTATGTTTCCGCAAATTCCATTTGTATCCAGGTATTATCTTCTCCTTTGCCTTGATAAATTGAATCTTCAGGGGTAACATTTTGCAATACTTCCCGGTAATAGTGTAAAGCTGAAGGGTAATCTTCTATCCGTAAGCAGAGTTGACCGATGCCTGTCAGTGCTCCCTTTATCCATGCTTCGTTGCTGTATTTCAATGCCAGTTGTAAATTTTGCTGTTGAAAATCAAAACCCTTATCATAATCACCTTTGTTAACGTAGATGGCACCAATAAAACTGATAGCCTGCCCCATTCCATACTCATCACCTGCTTTCTTATAGCATTCATACTCTTTTTGCAGATACCCAATCGCCTCATCGTAAAAGCTTTGAGCAAAACGGGCAAATGCTAATTGGTCATATAAAATTTCTATATTCTTTTTGTTAGATGTCTTATCAAAGAAATGGAGCGATTCCTTTGCAAGTTCTTCTTCTTTAAGAAAGTTATTTTCAAAATGCTGTACTATTCCTGCTTTCCGTGAAATTGATTCGCCAATACCATGTGTGTAACCCACTCTTTTTGCTTCTTCATATGCTGAGGTTGCGTAGTGTACTGCTGAATCTTGTTTTGAAATCAAAGTATAAGTATAACTCAATTCGTTCAAATAATCAATGCGTGCCGTATCCTGTAAAGAAAATAGTATTCTTTTGAGACTGTCTATTTTTTGTTGGGGAACAAATTGTGAAAAGGCATTTGAAAATGCAAACAGAAATAGTAATAAAAAAAAATTTGGTTTCATACCCACATTTTAAATTTAAGCAGTTTGCATATGCTCTGAGTCCTCTATTCTAATTTTTAAAATCACTTTTGTGCCTGCGGGTTTTCCGGTTTCATCAACAAGATCGTGTATTATAAAGTTCTGTTGTTCTGTTTTCTCATTGATAAGGTCTATCCTGTTTTTGGTTATATTTAATCCCATTGATTTTGTCTTCCCTGATGAAGAGTCTTTTATCATAGCAGCATTCGAACGTCCTATTCCATTATCGCTGATGGTACAACAAAGTAATTCGTTTTCAAATGTAATGTCTATTTCAAGTTTCCCTTTGGTTTCTTTGTGCATCAGACCGTGCCAGATAGCATTTTCAACAAAGGGTTGCAGAATTAAAGGAGGAATACAAATATTAGCTGCATCTATTTTGCTGCTGCAGGTATTTGCATAATCAAAAGAATTTTTGCAACGCAATTTCTCAAGGTCAACATATAACTGCAGGCTCTCTAATTCGTCTTCCAGAGGAATGAAAGATTTTTGACTGTTATTGAGAACCATGCGTATTAACCGTGAAAATTTGATGAGATAATTTGCTGCAGTTTCTGATTCATTTTTTAAAATAAAATGATTGATGGCATTTAACGAATTGAAAATAAAATGCGGATTCATTTGTGCACGAAGTGCCTGCATTTCGAGTTCAGTAGTTTGTTGTTGAAATTCTGCTTTGGTTTTTTCACTTTCTAATTTTTGTAATTCCAGGTCATGTTCCAGTCGTTGCTTTTCATTTCTGCGTTTGAGGTTGGTGTTTCGAAAAATGATTGCAGCGAGTAACAGCAAGATAATTATGCCGCCAATAAGAATATTTTTGAGAAGAGATTGCTTTTGCAATTGCACTTGCTGAATTTGTTTTTCTTTATTGAGCAGTTCCACCTTTTGCTCAAAAGTGTATGCCGCAAATCTTCCTTTTACCTGGTTATTCAGCACAGAATCTTTCATTGCTGTATACTGCCTATAGTAAAAATATGCGCTATCCGATTGACGCCAATGGTCATAGATGGAGGAAAGAATCTCACATGCATCTCTTATAAATTGTTTTGCACCGGTTTGTTTAGCTATGCTTAAACTTTCATTTCCATATACAAAAGCTGAATCATCATTTCCCAGTGCCAAATATGTTTTAGCAATATCCAGTAATGTTCGCATCACCGGGTTACGATCATTTAATTGCCTGTGATAATCAAGAGCCCTGATTAAGCCTGGCAAGGCTTTATTGTATTGCTTTTGCAGAAAATAATATTCCCCGATACTTGTAAGGTAAAACCTAAGTGTCCTTAGGTCGGAAGTATCCGCAAAATCAAAATAATATTTTGCGGAGTCGTATTGATGCTGAAGAGTAAATAATTCAGCGAAACCAAGTGATTCCAGTTTAACATTTACAGAGGTCATCCGATAATATTCCAAAGCTGTCTTATAGTCTTCAATATCCTGAAATAACCATCCTATGTCTGTCAGTGAATTTCTTTTAAACCAATCATTCTTATTTTGTGTTGCTATGTCAAGACATTTCCTGGCCAATTCAAAAGCCTTTTCATAATTACCACTTTCATGATAAATAGCGCCGGAAACACTGAGTGTCCAGTACATCCCATCTGTATTGCCATTTTTTTTATGCCATTCATAGGCAGTATTTAAGTTTTTAATAGACTCCGCAAAAAAACTCTGTGGAAACAGTGAATGGCCAAGGTTGAAAAAGGTTTCTGCCAACCTTTTTTTGTTTAAGGTTTTCCTGTACCAATTAATTGCTTCCCTGGAAAACTTTTCTTCGCTTAGAAAATGTTCAGAAAAACCTTCAATCTCCCCTTTATAGGATAAGGACTCTGCTATGCCATGGATATAATGCATTTTTACAGCTTCTTCATAGGCCAATTCTGCATAATGCGAAACCAGGCTGGAAAAGCGCGGCAGAGTATTAGTTTCACACAGAGGCAACTCACAATAACCGAGAGTATCCCGAATCAGTTTTATATATATTCCGCTCAATTCATTCAGACAATCCACTTTTGCACTATCCTGCAATGAAGGCAAAACTTTTTTAAGGCTGTCTATTTTTAGTTCAGGGTCATGCTGAGATATTGCATTTGAATTAAATGCAAACAGAAATAGTAATAAAAAAAAATTTGGTTTCATACCCACTTTTTAAATTTGAGCAGTTTGCATTTGCTCTGAGGCCTCTATTCTAATCTTTAAAACCACTTTTGTTCCTGCGGGTTTACCGGCTTCATCAATAAGATCGTGTATTATAAAGTTCTGCTGTTGTTCTGTTTTCTCATTGATAAGGTCTATCCTGTTTTTGGTTATATTTAATCCCATTGATTTTGTCTTCCCTGCTGAAGAATCTTTTATCATAGCAGCATTCGAACGTCCTATGCCATTATCGCTGATGGTACAACAAAGTAATTCGTTTTCAAATGTAATGTCTATTTCAAGTTTCCCTTTGGTTTCTTTATGCCTCAGACCGTGCCAGATAGCATTTTCAACAAAGGGTTGCAGAATTGAAGGGGGAATACAAATATTAGCTGCATCTATTTTGCTGCTGCAGGTATTTGCATAATCAAAAGAATTTTTGAAGCGCAGTCTCTCCAGGTCAATGACATAAAGGAAAAAAAGAAGATATTGAGACTATTAGTAAAAGAGGTAATTGTAGGCGATGATATAATTGATATTAAACATTCCATCCCTCTTAAAGAGGGTAAAAATGAGCAAAACGATAAAAGTTACCAATTTGTGTACGAGGCGTAATTAGTCATTTGTTAGCCAACCTGTACCTGCATCATGCCTTTGATATGTGGATGAGCAGGCTTTGCATCTAATCCGTTTGAGCGCTATGCTGATGACATCATTGTGCACTGCAGCAGTAAAGCTGAGGCTGAACACTTGTTATCGTCTATACGGCAAAGACTGCAAGGCTTTGAGTTGGAGTTGCATCCGAAAAGACGAAGCTGGTATATTGCCAAAACTACAAGCGAAAGGAAGAGCATGAGCATAACAGCTTTACATTTCTAAGCTATAGTTTTCAGCCACGGGTTAAGGCTAATCCTCTGGTAAAGCAAAGTAAGTTTATGGTATTTGATGCAGCCATCTGTTGTAAGGCGAAAGCCTATATAAAGCAACGGATAAGAGCGGTATTCAATCCACGAAACACAACTGTATCACTGGAACAAGCAGCCATAAAACTAAACCCGAAGATACGGGGATGGCTGAACTACTACTGCTGGTTTAATGCAGCAATAGCAGGCAAAGTGTTCGAGTACCTCAATGAGTTGATACAAAGATGGATAGGGGAAAAGTTCCGGTTAAGAGGCAGATGGCAGTATTAGAGAAGTACAAAAATTATGTTCAGTCAAAATACAAAAGTTGTTTATCCACTGGCAAAAAGGAATTATCTATTGACTGAATAACAAGAGCCGTATGAAGGGAGACTTTCACGTATGGTTCTGTGAGCGGCTAAGGCTGAAATGCTTTGGTCTACTCGACCGTTAAAATTAAGCGTTAGAATAACCATTAAACTTTATACCTTTAAACGGCTTCAGTTTGGGGCAGGACGTTCAATGAATACCGCCACAACGCCAAGCCGTCAACTTTGTAGGCTATGCTATCTGAGATTTCGCCAATTCCACTTTTATGAAAACCTCTGTCAAGCGCAATAAAACTCTAAATCTAAATAATGAAAAAAGTAATTCTTTTTATTCTGGTAGTCTTATTTGCTTCTGTGATCGCATCTTCGCAAACGGTAAATTATGAAGTTTTTGCATTGAAATTTGCAGTAGCGGGACGTGCATTTCCAATTTCAGCATTTGTGATGAATGGACCTCATAATGATAGTGTGAAAATTTTCTTTATGATTTGGCTGATTAAGGGGGATAACGGTAAAAACATTTTGGTTGATGCCGGTTTTTTAAAGGATATGGAAGAAGCAAAAGATTTTGATATTGCAAATTATAGACGACCTGACTCAATGTTATTCGAAGTTGGTCTGAGGCGAGAAGATATTACTGACATTATTTTAACTCATCCACATTGGGATCATATTAATGGTATTGGCCTTTTTCCAAATGCTCATATTTGGATTCAAAAAGAAGATTTCAATTATTTTGTTTGGCAATAATGGAGGATTTAATAAAAGAGATGTACGCAAACTTATTGATTTAAATTTAGAAGGCAGATTAACTCTTGTTGATGGAGATGACAAGGAAATAATTCCGGGCATTAAAGTATACACTGGTTCAAGACACACATTCAACTCGCAATACGTACTTGTGAAAAACGGTGCTGACAAAATAATTCTTGCATCAGATAATATTTGGGTCTATTACAATTTAGAACATCTAAAATCAGCACCACCTTATGGGACTTTTGATACAAGTGGTTATGTAAAGTCTATGCAAAGGATGAAAACTCTTGCATCAAATATGAAGTATATAATTCCAGGTCACGATCCGAAGATGTTTTCGATGTTCCCTACAATAGGACAAGGCGTTATTAAAATAAGATAGTTCTTAAATGACAGAAAAAACACAGCCTACAACAGTAGTAGTATTTTTTGCTATGCCGATCTTCTTAGAAGCACCGCCGTTGCACAGTGTTCTTCACCTGCAACTTGCAGCAGGGCAGTAACTTTGCCCAACCCGGTAACCTCTTCACCTGTAACACTATCCATAATCAGTTTTTTTAAAAGTAACACTAACTGTACTATTATGCTTTTTAGTGAATTTTATCCCCGAATATTACAGCAATAATACTATAGTGGAAGCATTTACTTAAACCGGTAAATATAAGACATCATTGTCCGGTCTTGAATTTATTTACATTAAGAATGAGTTAACTTGCGACAAAAGAATTTGCCAATTTTATTTATCATAGCTGGATGCAACGGTGCGGGCAAGACTACCGCTTCATATACAGTTCTTCCTGAGCTTTTAAATGTAAAAGAGTTTGTCAATGCAGACGAAATCGCAAGAGGGCTTTCTCCGTTCCAACCTGAGAAAGTATCAATTGAAGCAGGCAAAATTATGCTTCGCCGTATAAATAACTTACTTTTTCAACAGCAGAGCTTTGCCTTTGAAACTACACTTTCCTCCAGGAGTGTTGTTGGACTTATAAATCAAGCCCGGCAATATTAATATTCCATCAACCTGATTTATTATTGGCTTGACAGTATTGATCTGGCTATCGGGCGGGTAAAGTTAAGGGTTGCGGAAGGAGGACATGATATTCCTAAAAACAATTATTCGACGATATTGTACAGGATTAAAAAACTTTTTAACTTTGTATAAAGACATGGTAGATTATTGGATGCTGATTGATAATTCAAAAACTGAAGCTGACGTCATTGCAGAAGGTCAGGGTAATCAACAAGAAGCAGTTCATAATCCGGATAAATGGACAATAATTAAAAAATTTATCGAAAATGACAAATGCTGAAATAAAAGATAATGTTTTGAAAGGGGGTA
>JAABUS010009815.1_pt1 | contig 10002 bp, 7 predicted proteins | sample 5560161 | NCBI WGS metagenome assembly JAABUS01 (sample SAMN10711885, study PRJNA513376) | rock metagenome | isolation source: Antarctica rocks | place: Antarctica: Victoria Land, Trio Nunatak nord | collected 2016-01-04
CAAGATGCCCAAGTGGCACGTCAAGCGCACCCACCATGCAGCGTGGCCCCGACCGCAGCACCCTCCCACCTACCAGATCGCACGAAGCTAACTGAACGGTATTGGGGCTAAAGCGGGGCGGCTCGGTTCGCACCGTGATCAGGTAGCGGTCGCCGTCGATGGCGGCAGAGACTGAGCCCGGGCCTCGACGCTCAATATGGACGTCTGCGGAGCGGGTCCCCAGGTCGAGGACCAGCACGTCGAGGAACTTCCCGACCACCCGTTCGTGCGCGGCGACGACCGTCGGGCCTTCGAGGACCTCGACTGTGGTGGCACCGAGCCGGACGGTGAGCCGGCGGCCGGCGAACCCGGCCGGAACCGAGTAGGTGCACTGCCGCACCGACACCCGCGCCTTCGCGTCGACCCGGGCCAGCAACAGCCGGGCGGTGTCGAACGGCTCGGCCGGCAGTGGCATCAACGTGGCGGCCTCGGCGGCGAACGCGGCGGCGACGGTACTGCGCTTGCCGGTGATCACCCGGCCATCGTCGACCGTGTCGCCGGTGGCGATCAGGCCGTTCAATGCGGTCAGCGTTGCCGCGGCTGGGACGGGGACGAGATGGCGGCGGAACCGGCCGATGTCGCCCTCGACTCCGCCCTTCTCGTGGGCGCCGGTGATGCCGGGGCGCCAGAAGAATGAGTCGAAGCCGTAGCGGGATCGGCAGCCCGCTCGTTGCCCTTCGCCAACTGCATCCTTCCACACATCCAGTCTGGCACGGCCCCAGCCCTCACGGAGTCGACGCGACGCCTTCACCTCAAACCACGAAGGCGTAGTTCACTGCATCGGCCGAACGGTCGCCGAACTGCTGAACGGCCGTCAGCGATCGGCGATCGGCAGGTTGTGTCGCTCGCCCAAGTGGGGAACAATTGCTACATGAACATATTTGAACGCCGAGAGTCAGCGGTGCGCAGCTACAGTCGCAACTGGCCCGTGGTGTTCGATCGAGGAGCAGGAAGCTGGCTCTACTCCGTAGAGGGCACGCCGTATCTAGACTTCTTCGCTGGTGCGGGGAGTTTAAACTATGGCCACAATAATCCTGCACTTAGGCAGGCACTGATCAACTACCTAGCGCATAACGGAGTCACCCACGCTCTTGATATGTGGACACTGGCTAGGGCAGACCTACTGCGCGCGATTGAGGAACAGATCCTCTACCCCCGGGGGTTGGATTACAAGGTGGTTTTCCCTGGTCCGTCTGGCGCGAGCGCAGTTGAAGCGGCAATAAAGCTCGCTCGGAAGGCGTCCGGTAGACAATGGGTAGCTCATTTTGATCAAGCTTTCCATGGCATGTCCCTTGGTGCTTTGTCCGTCAACGGCAACCCGTCAGTGCGTCAAACGGCTGGGATCCCCTTGTCATTCCGTGCTGAGCTGCCTTATGGGTGCAACTCAAATGCCGCGAGCGAAGCTGATATCGAGAAACAGTTGGCCGACACTGTAGGCGGTCTTGACAACACCGCCGCCGTGATTGTCGAGACGGTACAGGGCGAGGGCGGGATAAGAGTCGCACGGGCCGAGTGGCTCGAACAGTTGGCGGAGGTGTGTCGTCGCAATCACATTCTCGTAATAATCGACGACATTCAGATGGGCTGCGGACGAGTCGGCAGCTTTTTTAGCTTCGAGCATACCAACGTCCAGCCGGACATGGTTTGTCTTTCAAAAAGCATAAGCGGATATGGACTTCCCCTAGCCCTTCTGATGATCAGACCTGAACTCGATGTTTGGCAGCCAGCCGAGCACAACGGCACCTTCCGCGGCCTCAATCTGGCGTTTATTACGGGAGCAGAAGCTTTGCGTACTTATTGGAGTGATCGCAACTTGGAAGAGACTACGTATCGAAAAGCGGAGATCCTTTCGAAAGGACTTCGGAAAATTGTACGCGACTATCCGAATCTAGCGATTGCATGGAGAGGACGAGGCCTCGCACAAGGCCTGGTGGCGCCGAATGGTCAGGCGGCTGGTGCCATCAGAGACGCAGCCTTTGAACATCGACTTCTTGTCGAAACGTGCGGCTCAGAAGGGCAGGTCGTCAAGTTGATGCCGCCACTCACGGTGTCGGAAGAAGAAATTCTTGAGGCCCTTCAAATACTTGAAACATCCGTACGTGTTGCATCGCTATAAGAGAAGCAGCAGAAGCCAGATCAAATATCCATATAACGGATCACAAACAGGACGAGATTAGCATTAGTGACTGATACGATCAGTAGCGTTCAAGGGTAGCTTCGCGTCGGCTGCGGCGCTCAAACCACAACAAGAGAAGATAGCCACTCGTCGCGTACATACCGCCCACCAGTGCCTCCCAGGCCATCTGAACCGCAGCGGAGCCAGCACTATCCCCGGCAGCAACGAGTCGAGCAGCGGCGATGCCGTGGGTAAGAGGAAGCCAATCGCCAGCCTCAATCATCCACGGCGGAAGCGACACCCGCTCGACGTTTACACCGCTTAAAATGAGCAGTACTCCAAACAGAATGTTGGGAAGCACGGTAGCTTCACGCACTCTTAGCGCAATGGCACCTACGGCCAGTCCCATTCCGGTGCAGGAGAACATCGAGACCGCTAGAACTGACAGCAGCGGCAGTAGCTGATCAAGCCGCAGTCGCACCTGCAACAGAACACTACCGGCCAGCAACCCAAACATTGCAACGATCAAACCGTTCAGGATGACGGGGAGCATGCGGCCGATATAGAGCGGCAGTCGCCTTGCAGGGGATATAAGGATCAAACCGAGAGTCTGTTGCTGGCGCTCGTCGCCAATCGTCAATGACATCGCAAACAAGCACGGTATAGCAGCATACTGTATTGCGTTACCGAGCAGATAAAATGACGGGGCGTTCACGCCGGTACTCTTACCGACAAAATAGAACAGGAGGATCTGCGCGAGTGGACCGACTGCGAACATTGGAATGAGTAGCCACGGGCTGAGCCAGCCGAAGAGCGCCCGGTAGCTGGTGATTCCCCCACGAAGCAGCACCCGTAAAGAGCTCATGAGAGAGCTAAGGTGGCGTGAACGCGAGCTGACCTAAGAACTTTATCCGACAGCAGAATTGCCAGGACAGCGTACATAAGTAGCAATCCAAAACAAATGATCAAGTCCGCGCTCACAGAGCCGCCCGTCGCGGTTGCGCGAATAGCGTTCATACCCCAGGTGGGCGCGAACACCCAGCTGAGCGGCCTCACCCAAGCGGGTAGTACGGACACCGGAAAGAGGAACCCACAGATTATCCAGACAGGTAGTTCAAGCGCTGCTCCAAGAGCCCAGGCACCGCGGTAACGCACCGAGGCAAGTGAAAGAACAAGACCTAGCATTCCGATCGCCAGCACTGTCACTAGGATGGCAAGCACAAACAACCCGGGCCGCTCGATGCGTAGAACAACACCAAAAATGAAGCGTCCGTATATCAAAGTCGTTAGGAGGCTGATCAAGCCAATGGTGGCCATGGACAACGTGATCGGCAACAATACTATAATGAACCGAGCTGGCGAGGCAACGAGCAGCTCAAGCGTACCTATTCGTCGTTCGACCTGAAGAAGGTGCGCCGACCTGTTGCTCGTTGCAGACCAAACTGCCATCACTGCTGATCCAATCAACGCGATTAGCATTGTCTGCTGTGGATCGGTCGACGTGCGGAAGATAAGAAGAATTGACGTCGTGAAGAACAGGGGATAAATTACTGACAGTAGTCCGTCGAACGCTGACCTACTCGCCATCTTTAGTTGAAGAAGCCAAGAGAGCCCGATCAGCCGCATTGAACTCATCCGCGCTTCACCAACTCGACGTAGGCGTCCTCAAGCGTGGGCTCGCGGTTGCTTATACGCCCGAGGCGTGCCTCGCCAAGGTGAACAAGTACCGCGGCGGTGAGGTCCCGGCTATCTGTGGTCGACCGAACTATAAGTACTTGCGCCTGGTCGCGTTCCTCGACACTCACCGAAACTACCGGGGAAAGTGCACGAACGCGTTCGACTGCCTCGTTATCTATGCCGAAGGCCTCAACCTCCAAAACATGGCCAGATCGCACCCCCTCCTTTAGTCGCGACGGTGTGCCGTTTGCGAGAATTCGTCCGTTGGCGATTACGGCAATTCGATCACAGAGTTCGTCCGCTTCCGCCATATAGTGAGTCGTAAGCAAAACAGTTGTGCCGTCCTCAACTAGCTTTGCAACCGTTTGACGGAGTGCCCTCGCGCCGATTGGATCGATGCCAATGGAAGGCTCGTCGAGGAAAAGAATCTCTGGACGATGTAAGAGCCCTCTGGCGATATGCAATCGTTGACGCATTCCGCGTGAGAACCCCTCTACTCGTTCCCGTTCACGTTCAGTGAGACCGACGAGGTCAAGCAACTCGCCAATGCGGCTCCGGCTTTCACGCCAGTCTAGACCGTATAGTTCGGCAAAATAGCGAAGATTGTCAACGGCGGACAAGCGGTCATACAAGCCTCGGTCACCGCCGAACACGTACCCTATACGCCTACGAATCTGACGTAGATCTTTCGTAACGTCGAATCCTAGGACGTGCGCAGTGCCGCCGGTGGGTACGAGTAGCGTTATCAGCATCTTGATCGTCGTGGTTTTGCCAGCGCCATTGGGACCTAGCAGCCCAAATAGTTCGCCGCGCTCGATTGTTAAGTCGATACCACGCACGGCGGCAACGGTTGCGCGAGACCTGCGCAATGTCCCCGTCCGGGCAGTAAAGTCGCGTTGCAGCGCCCGAGTCTCCACCACGCTCACGCAGCAACTCCGATCTCAAGGTCGTCGAACTCTCAAAAAATTTAGATGGGCAACATTGGGTTGCACGGGCAGGATTCCGCGTTATAAGGGCCAAACTAATATAAATCAACTAGAATTGCAAGCGAACAAGAATCATCCTGCCTGGCCTCGCGTAGACCCCTGATCTATTGACGAAGTGCGCATGACACGGAAACCGTCGATGTACAGAACGTCGAAGCCGCACGTAACGAAACAGGCTAACGCGTCGTTTGGGCTCTCGACGATGGGCTCGCCGGGGCCGTTGAGAGATGTATTGAGTAGAACCGGTACGCCGGTGAGCTCGTAGAATGCAATGAGCAAGCGGTTGAAGTCTCCACAAGACTGATCAACCGTTTGAAGTCGCGCCGTTCCGTCAACGTGCGTGACGGCCGGCAGACCGCCATCTCTAACTCGAGCATTGAACAGCATGTAGGGAGACGGAAGTACGGTGCCGGAAAACCAGTCGCTAGCATGTTCGGCCAAGACTGCAGGCGCGAAAGGCCTCCACTCCTCGCGACCCTTCAACGCGTTCACGCGCGACCAATTCTTGACGTGCCTTGGATCGGCCAACAGTGACCGATGCCCGAGCGCGCGCGGACCTATTTCACTGCGGCCCTCACACCAAGCCACAACACGGTCGGCGGCTAGATCTTCGGCCGCCGACCGCACGGCATCTGCGCAACTTTCGCTTATTACGACGTCGCGAAACGCGTTCAGGGCCTGTACCACGTTTGATTCGCTGTAGCTGGATCCAAGGAAGGGACTACGATTATTTGTCGTGTGATTCCGGAGCGGTCGATCGAGAATGCTGTAGTTCACTGCGAGCGCGGCGCCAATTGAGATGCCCCCGTCATCGCAGGCGGGTTCCACAAACAGGTTGCTTACGCCCGACAGTTGCCCAATCTCCGAATTCGACGGGCAGTTCAAGGCCGTACCCCCGCTGAGGCAAACCGTCCCAGTCTCCCAACCCGCTCGCGAAAAGACAGAGCGCTGGATTGCAACCGTCTGCCGACGCACTTGCTCGAAAAGCTTTTGGGTGCTAGCTGCGATATCGGAATCGTGGGAGCTTGGTCGCGGGTTTATGGCCCTACTGTCAGCGGAAGCCCGGTCGGACGCGCCACAATGGTGCAACCACGCGAGCTCTGGTTCGTCGTACCGGTTGGCGAGACCCGTCCAGTTGTCCACAAATTCAGAGCTGTAAAACGTGGGTCGGCCGTAAGCAGCGAGGCCCATGAGTTTACCTGGACTACCAACAACAGCCAGGCCCATGTCGCTTCCTACGCGCTCGTAGAGGTGGCCAATTGAAAGTCCATGCGGCCAAACTGGGTAAATCGCGTTACTAGCACCTAAATAGAACATACCGGCGTCGTACAGCATTTCGTATGCCGGAGCATCCGGGAAGCCATATCCGTCATGCGTAAAGACGGCGGCGTCGGTGAAACCCGAGATATAGTAGCTACTAGCAGCGTGCGCGAGATGATGATGGATTGCATATCCGCAGATCTCAAAGTCGTCAATTGTCACCACAACTGGAACATGGAACCCGTAGCGTAAGTCTTCGCGGATCTCTGGCTCTATTTCGTTGAGGCCTGCAAGTGTTCTGTGATCTTTCCACGGAGCGTGCACGACGAATGTATTGAGCCAGGGCACGGCTGAACCCAATGCGAGCTCGACCGTGTCCCCTGGGAGCATAAGCTGTGAAAACAACCTCCCCTCAGTCGTCTTCCTTTCGATAGGGTTCTCAAGTAAGTCTTTCAGTCCACGCCTGCCAAGGGATGCAATTTGTTGATGATTTAGACCCGCAAATCTCGGGTTGAGAGGCCGGTCAAACGGGTCGACCCCGGTGTAGCGAACGGCCAACGCGTCTGGGTCACTACTAATGAGTTCAACGCTCTGAGTTGAAGTTACCGCTACTGTGTCCAGTTCGCTTAGCGTCTTGCCAGCTTCCAGGAGCGCAAGCTTTATGACCCGAGAATCCAGACCTAGGACGTGTTTTTTTCTGGTGATTCGCTCCCGCGAGACGTAAGAGAGAATTCGTCCGTCCTCGACGACCGTCGCGGATGCGTCGTGCCCGAAATTTAACCCAAGCACTAGTAGACTGTCGCTAGCTGATCGCATGATCGAGGCCCCGCGTCAAGATTTGAACAGTCCGACGGCCGAAACGTGGGGCACAGGGTCCACGCTTCTGATGTAAGAGGAACGTCTCGGCGCTGCCTGCCATGGAACGCAGCCTATACTTGTACACAGGTGTAGTCCATACGTTTCGGAGTCCCGTCCGGATTTGCTCGCGCCGCCACAGCATCCGGCCTTCCTCTTGCCTCGTCGTCAGCGGCAGGTGGGAGGCCTTCGGCCACGCACCTGCCTGGTGTTTCCGGCGGTTTCCATCAGTAGGTTTCGGCGGCCGGGAAATCGGTCGGCGAAGGTGATGGCGAACGCGTTGAGCGCTGGCTTCGTGCGCCGTGAGGCGCTGCTGTTCTAGTGGAGGTGAGAGTCCGTCACCGTCGGGCCGTCGCAGCGGTTCGGCGTAGCTGGGGGCAGCCTGATCCGGGAGGTGCCGGGGAGGGTGGGAGCAGCCCTGACAAAGCCGGGGTGCGTCAGCACTGCCAGATGGCGTGGGCCCGGTGAGCGTGATCGAGAGGAGTACGCGAGGAACCGGTGTCGTAACGTCCCTTAACGCTATACCGGCTCGAATCTGGCGGATCTGGGCCGGGTGCGGTGCGTCCCCGTCGATGGTGGCGGGGAACTTCCTGGGTCGGTGAAGCCCGCGCCCGGGAAGGCCATGGTGAAGGTCTGCGGCGTAGCCATGGCGAGGCCGCTGGGGCAGAGCCGGGCTCCTCCTCGATCGAGTGAGCAGCAGTGAACACGGGAACCGTCTGGTGTCGGCTCCTATCGGGTGCGCAGCCAGCGCGCCGGGTTGGATAGGCGCACCGTCAGCTGAACGCGCCGGGCGGGGCGGAGTCGCCGTAGTACTCCGAGGCCGGGAAAGCCGGTCACATGGGGAAGGGCGACAGCGGTCGGGTGGAGATGGAGGCTGCAATGCCGCAAGACGCACCACCGAACGGTGGCGCGCCGTCTGGGACGTCGTTGGATGCGTTCGGGCGGGTAGCGGAGATGCAGGCCAAGCTGCACCGGTGGGCGGCGGCCGATCCGGGCCGTCGGTTTGATGACCTGTTCAATCTCGTGCACGACCCGGCGACGCTGATTGTGGCGTTCGCCCGGGTCGCGGGTAACCGGGGCGCAAATACTGCGGGCGTGGACGGTCTAACTGTTAACGACGTGCAACAGCGCCTCGGCGTCCCGGGGTTCCTGGACGATCTGCGCTTGGCCGTCAAGGACGGTTCGTTCCGGCCGTTGCCGGTGCGTGAGCGCATGATCCCCAAGCCCGGCGGGTCGGGAAGGCTCAGACGCTTGGGTATCCCGACGATCGCTGACCGGGTGGTCCAGGCGGCGTTGAAGCTGGTGCTGGAACCGATCTTCGAGGCCGACTTCGTGCCGGTCTCCTATGGGTTCCGGCCCCGGCGGCGGGCGCAGGACGCGATCGCCGACATCCACCGGCTCGGCACCCAGGGTTACCGCTGGGTGCTCGATGCCGACATCGAGGCGTGTTTCGACTCGATCGATCACACCGCTTTGATGGAGTTGGTGCGTCGGCGGGTGAAGGACAAACGCGTACTGGCGCTGGTGAAGGCGTTCCTCAAGGCCGGCGTCATGACCGAGACCGGCCACCAGGAGAACTCCGACACCGGCACCCCGCAAGGTGGCATCCTGACTCCTCCAACGCAGTTGGCAATCAGGCGACATTTCGCCCTCCGAGTCGGTGTCGGTTGTGTCGCTGGTCCGGTTACCGGTGTAGCTGTGGACGGGGATGGAGTGTCGGATGGTGATCTTGTCTTGGCCGACGAGGACGTCTTTGACGAGCAGGCGTAGGACTCGCTGCCGTTCGACGATGGTTGCAGTAGCGGCTTTGTCGTGCAGTCCGGTGAGGAAGTCTTCGAGGTTGTCGGCGAGGCGGAGGTAGACCTCCCGGTCAGCGAGTTGGCTGTCGAGGGCGTCGAGCTGGTGACGCAGGCTGGCCTGGCGGGAACGCAGGTCGGGCATGCGGGTCCGGAGTTCGTCGAGGGAGATCAACTCCTCTTGGAAGGCGTTGATGAGCCGTGCGATCGCCTGGCTGGTCTTGGCCAGTCCGGCGTCGATGCGTTTGCGCTGGGCGGTGGTCGGGTCCGCGCTGCGGGCCTGGTCGAGTCGCGTGGTGATCTCGGTGCGGATCAGGGCCGGGTCGGCGAGCAGCCCGGGTGACGTGATCCCAGACGACGGTGTCGAGGTAGTCGGCGCGCACCGGCTTATTGCCGCAGACCCGGCCGTGTTCGTAGCGGTAGTCATCGCTGCCGAGGCAGCGGTAGTAGTAGATCTTCTTGTTCGTGGTCGGTGTCGAGGTGCGGTAGTAGGCGTAGCCGCAGCTGCTGCAGGCGCAGATGCCTTGCAGCAGCGAGGGATTCTTACTGTTGCGCGAGGCGTAGCGCTTGTTGTCAGCCAACCGCTGCTGAACCCGCGCCCACGTGTGTTCATCGACCAGTGCTGGCACGGGGATCTCGAGCCAGTCCTCGCGGGCCCGGTCGATGACGGCGTAGTGCCGTGGGGTTGCGCGTCGGGCCAGGCGGGCGGTGCGGTTCAGGCCCGCGGTCTGCTCGGTGCGCATCGTCTTGCCGAAGCAGGCCCTGCTGCCGGCGTAGGCGGGGTTGCGCAGTATCGCCCAGACCGTCGAGCGGTCCCAGCGGGTCTTGCCGGTGCGGGTTGCCACGCTCAACTCGGTCAGCCAGCGGGTCAGCTCACCGATCGCGACACCGCCGTCAGCGTAACGAGCGAACAGTTCGGCCACGATTGCCGCTTCGTGCGGCACGATCTCATAGACGGCGTCGGCGTGCTCGGTTTTGCGCACGTAGCGGTAGCCGAACGGGGCACCGGAGAGCACGTTGATCGTGCCGGCCTTGGCCCGGTGGGTCTTGCCGCGGCGGGTGCGTTCGAGGATCTGGGCCCGTTCGTACTCGGCGATCATTCCCTGGAACTGCACCAACAGCGCGTCCTGCGGGCTGTCGCCGCGTGGGCCCTTCACGAACACCACGCTGGTGCCGGCCTTGGCGAACTCCTCGATCAGCAGCGCCTGATAGGCGTACTTGCGCGCCAGCCGGTCCGGGGAGTAGACGATCAGCACGTCGACCGGGACCTGGC
>JAABUS010009816.1_pt1 | contig 10001 bp, 7 predicted proteins | sample 5560161 | NCBI WGS metagenome assembly JAABUS01 (sample SAMN10711885, study PRJNA513376) | rock metagenome | isolation source: Antarctica rocks | place: Antarctica: Victoria Land, Trio Nunatak nord | collected 2016-01-04
CCTCCCGGCCGGTTCCTCGGCGTCACCCTGCTCGGCCACGGGCGAACGACCGTGCTCGCCTGGGACGGCGACGCGGGCGGACGCATGTTCTGGACGGCGGACGGCATGCCCTACTCGCGCTACGTCGGCCTCACCTGGGACGGCCGCGGCAAGGCGGCCGTCGGATTCGACCATTCGTGCCGGAAGATCTTCGAGACCGAGATCCGGCACCAGCACGAGGCCTACCGCGATTTCACCGAGGCCGGTATCCGCGCCGGCCACGAGACGACCGTGGCGACGGCCGAGACGTCCTACGAGAACTGCTTGTTCGAGCGCTGCGGTAACGGCGTGTTACTGCAGAGCTTCAACGTCCTGGACCACACCTTCGACGGGTGCGAGTTCCGAGAGTGTAAAGTCGGCCTCTTCGGCAGCCCGGGCACCAATTTCTACGTGCGCAATTCGCACTTCGAGCGGAACACCGAAGCCGACATCGTCTGCCGCGGCGAGCAGGGCAGCTCGGTCCGGCGTTGCACGTCGCACGGATCGAATCGCTTCCTGACGTTCTCCAGCTCGGTCGGCCCGCTGACACTTCAGGATTGCCACGTCGATGCCTGGACCGGGCCGGTGGAAGCGGTCTCGCTGGGCGGCGCGCCGGTCCTGATGTTCGACTGTGTTTTCACCAACCCGCCCGGGTCCCAGCCCCCCGTCCGGACCACCCGCGCCGAGCAGCGGTTGATCGTCTCGAACAACCGCACAACCGGGAGTGCGCCGGTCGTCCGGACGCCCGCTGGCGGGAATGTGATCAAAATTCCGGCGGGTTTACAGGGCGGCGTGGTGAAATCGGCGACCCGATCCTTCCTGAAGAGCCATGTCCGGGCCGCCGGCAAGGTTTTCGACGCCAAGCGGGATTTCGGCGCCAAGGGCGACGGCGTCGCCGACGACACGGCCGCGCTCGTCAAGGCGATCGGGGCGGCACGGGCCCACGGGAAAGGCGCGATTGCCTACCTCCCGCACGGACGGTACGTGGTCACCGACACCCTGCGGCTGACCGGCAGCGACTACGCTCTCGGCGGGAGCGGATTCCGGACGGGGCTGCTCTGGAAGGGCAAGAGCGGCGGCACGACCATCGAGGTCCGCGAGCCCGACCGGATCACCCTCGAGAACATCTCGGTCGGTCACCACGACTTCGCCGTGGGTGACAACGCCATCGACATCCTCCAGGTCGGCTCCGGCAAGCCCTCCTCCATGAGCTACGACCGGGTGTGGGTCTGGGGGATGTACCAGAACAAGCCGCTGGATCGCGGGCTTCGCCTAGCCGGCTTGGGCAAGCAAGACGAGGTCCACTTCCGCGAGGTCAACGGCAACCTCCGGATCTCCGACTCGGCTCAGGCGACGGTCTACCTGGGGCTCTCCTACGAGGGGACCCTCCTCGTGGAAGGTAAATCCCCGGACCGGGACGGCTTCCTCGGCGGCAGCGTCCGCCTCGGGACGGTCACCGATCCGGCCCTTTGGGTCAAGGATAATCACTCGATCGTGATGAGCGACCTCTACGCCGAGAGCTCTCTCCACCTGATCCGCATGGAGGGCGAGCCCTCGCTTCCGCCCGGCCGCGTCACCCTGCAAGGTGCCAAGTTCGAGCTCATCGCCAAGTCCGAGAACAACGGGACCGAGGTCCGAAATTACCGCGGCGATCTGGTCCTCGGGCCTTACCAATTCTACGTCGCCAATCCGGTCCATCACTTTGTCCAGCGCGGCGATTCCCCCTTCGCCCTGACGTTGCTCGGCGGTCTCTTCTACAACTCCAAGCCCGCCTTCCAGCTCTCCCCCTCCGCCAAGTTGGCGGTCGTCGGCTGCGAATCGGTCGTGAACACGAACCATGTGGTGGGCCAAGCTCCTGGCGTCGAAGAGACCCCACTCCTCGAGGCGTTGCCCCGCATCGCCAGAGGGCTCGATGACCTGCGCCGGCTGGGGGCCGTGGACGTCTCGATCAACCATCCGGAGAAGGCCGATCCTTGAGCCGTCTCATCCCCGGCCCGCCCGCCAAGGCCACCGTAGGGAGCTTGAACCCGGGACCACCTGAAGCCGCCGAGGTCGGTCACCGTGGTCGGTGATGCCGGGACACACCAAGACGTTCGGCTGCGTCTTCCGCCCCAATAGACGCAGGGGCCAGGGCGAACTTCTCTACAGAAGACCACCGACAACCGTTGGTTCCTGTCCGTTCGAGATCCCGAGCCCGAGGAGGGCTGTCTGGCGAGGATCGTCGAGGAGGCCGCCAGCGTGCCTCAGAAGGCTCCCCGGCTTCCGCGAGGGCGAAAGGGCGGGACGACCTGCGGGGGCCCCCTACGGGCATCCAGGGCCTCCAGAATGTCGCGTCCCGGCCCCGGGGGCACGCCGAGGCGGGAAGCCGGGCCCGACCCGGGGATCGCGGGCACACCAGGAGGATCGTGAAGTCCGTCGAGGCGCGACGATCCGGACCCGAGGATCGCGAGGCATGATGGGGATCCCGGAGTAGCGGAACAAAAAACGTCGATCCGGGCCGTCTCCCGGACGAAGAGGTCGCAACTGCCATCGACGAAGGCAACCACCCCGATCGCTCTCCAGAAAGTGGCTGGAGGGCAACGGTGGTCTGAGGCTCGACAGGGGCAACGGATTGACGCCTGAGCCGAGGCGGTCCATCATTCCACCGAATGGGTTTCCCACGGCCTTACGAATCCCGGCGATCTGATCCGTCAAGGAGTCTCCGGCGGGTCGGCGAGCAGGCGCACCGCCGCCTCGGCCTCCGAAACGACGCGTTCCCAGCCCGCGCGGGTGTTCGGAACCGCGTCGAAGACGAGTGGGCAGCCGACCCTCAGGCGCACCCGGTGCGGGCGGGGCAGGCGGGCACCCGCGGGGAACGCTTCGAACGCCCCTCCCAGGTGACACGGGACGACCGGGACGGCCGAACCCGCCGTGAGCATGCCGAGCCCCGCCTTGAACGGCTGCATCCGGCCGTCGCGGCTCCGGGTCCCCTCCGGGAAGAGGATGTAGCCGCACGGCTCGCCCACGAGCTTGGCCCGCAGCTCGGCCAGGGCGTGAGGCCCGCACCGCTTCCGCCACATCGGCAATGCGTTGAGGAAGAAGGCCGAGGTGAGCGACGTGACCGGCGTCTCGAAGAAGACGTCGCCCGCGGCGACCGGGAAGACCCGGCCGCACAACCGGCGCGGCATCGCCGCGGCCAGGGCCAGCGCGTCGAGGTGGCTCGCGTGGTTGGCGACCAGAACGAACGGCGGCTCCGTTGGCAGGTTCTCCGCCCCTTCGACCCGCATCCGGTGGTAGAGCCGGAAGTAGGCCCGGGCGAGGCCGTGACAGGTGAGGTGCCCACAATTCGACATCAGCCCCGGCTCGCGCCGGAGGCTCCGCGCCCGTTCGACGGGCGGGAGCTCCATATCCGACGCCGGCTTGTAGCTCCACGGCTCCATGGCTCACCCCCCGCCCGTGAGGGCTCGAGACGCCTGGTCGACGCCGATGCCTTCCAGGTAGTTGATGTAGTGGAACACGGTCGGCGCGGAGAGCAGCAGGCTGTTGGCGCGGTCGAGCACGCCGCCGTGGCCGGGGATCAGGGCGCCGGTGTCCTTCACGCCGACGTCGCGCTTGATCGCCGAGAGGCTCAGGTCGCCGAACTGGCCGGCGATGCTGATCAACAACCCCAGCGCCAGCCGCTGGACGACCCCGCTCATCGGCCCATGAAAGAACATCAGCCCGGTGAGCCCGAAGACCAGGAGGGTGGTGAGCACGGCCGCGCCCAGCGAGCCGGAGATCGTCTTGTTCGGGCTGGTCCGCGGCGCCAGCTTCGGCCCCCCCAGCGACTTGCCCACGATGTACGCGAACACGTCGTTCAGCTGCACGCTGAAGAGCAGCAGGAGGATCAGCGAGCGGAACCGCGTGTCGTTGGCCATGTAGGCGAGGTGCCCGAGGCAGCTCCCGAACAGCAGGAACCCGAAGTTCGCCAGCGCCACGCGCTGGATGTACCCCGAGGGCCGGTCGAGCGAGGTCGCCACGGCCGCCAGGACGGCCAGCGTGATCGAAGTCAGCGCGACGAACAGCCCATACCAGTGGTCGGCCACGGCGCACATGACCGCCAGGATGCCCAGGACCACCGTCGCGCTCATGACCTTCTCGCGAAACAACCCGGTCGCGCGGGCGAACTCCCGGTAGCAGAGCAGGGCCAAGAGGGCGACCGCGAGGATCGTCGGGGCCGCCCCGAGCAGCACCGGCACGACGATCACCGGCACCATGGCCAGCCATGACAGGTAGCGACTGCGGAGGTCGGCCTTGAGGGCCGGGCCGAGCCACCCCGCGCGGTCGAGGGCGAGGATCAACAGGGGCGAGAGCACCAGCGCCGCCCCCAGCACGGCCACGATCAGGACGACGACCGGCTCGTCAAACGCGTGGTGCCAGCCGAAGAGCCGTCGCCAGGTCGTTTCGCTCATGGCGTCGCCCCCTCCACGTCGGCGGCCTTTCGCGTCAGGAACCGGCCCGCCCGTGCCAGGCGCCGGAGCGCGGTGACGACGCACCCCGCAGCGATCAACCCGAGCGCGACGGCCGGCCAGCCCCCGCCTCGCCCGAACAGCATGGCCGGCCACCCGGCCGGCGTGGCCGCGCATACCAGGGCTGTGACCGTCACGACGAACATCCGGTGTTGCTTGGCCATCGGCCCCGAATAATCCTGCGGCGCCCCGGCGTTCCGGGCCGCGGAGCGGACGTAGGCCACGAACAGGGACAGCACCGCCGCGAGGTCGCCCAGCCAGGGGACACCCCCGGCCGCGTGGCCCAGCCCGATCAGCGTCGCCGCGTCGGAGACCCGATCCGGGACTTCGTTGAACAGCTCGCCGATCCGCGACGCCCGCCCCGACTCGATCGCGACCATTCCGTCGAGCAGGTTCGCCGCCAGCCTGACCTGGACCAGCAACGCGGCCGCCAGCCAGGCGAGGACGGGGACGGCCACGCGGCCCGTCAGCGCGAACGCCACACCCGCCAGCACGCCGGCCGCCATTCCGGCGACTGAGATTGCGTTCGCGCTGACGCCCCGCCGCGCCAGCCAGCACGAAAGCACGGCGGCGGCCCGCCAGGAGCGGCTCGCCAGCGGACGCCGGTCTGACTCTGACGGTTGATAAACCTCGGGAGCCACGGTACACCTCGCCTCACCTCAACGCCCCATCAATGAGACCCCCGCGATGATCAGCGCCATGCCGACGACGTGAACCGGGGCGATTGGCACCCCGTTCGCCGCCCGGCCGATCAGAGCGGCCCAGATGAACGTGCTCGCGTAGACCGGGTAGAGCACCGTCGGCGATCCGCCGGCGCGGAACCCCGCCACGAAACACGCCATGACCAGCGCGTAACAGACGACCCCCGCCGCGATCCGCCCGTTTGCGAGGAAGTCGAGCAGACGCCCCCCCGCCGCCACCGCGCGGTCCGTGCCTGCCTTGTAAAGGAACTGGCCAGCCGCCCCCAGGAATGAGGCGGCGAGGAACAGGACGACGGAAATCAGCGGCGCTTTCATGACGAAGCCCCTGTCCGGGCCCGAGGGAGCTCGCTCACCCTGGCTCCAAGGCCCCCATAAGTTCATGGCCAAACTGGCCTTTCCGTAGCCAACGGATAATAAACGTCGCCAAGCCGACCCATCACCCCTTCTCAGCCAAGATCCGCCGCATCACCCCCCGGCCAAAAACCCCTAGTCGGTGAGCCGCGGCCGACCCTGGTTTTCCCGCGGGTTCTGCGCTTGCCGCGATCCTGGCCAATAACTATGAGACTCCTCGCTGATCTCCACCACGATTTTGACGTAAGGTCCGGCATCAAAGATAGTTAACAGCGATTTTTGTAACTTCTCAATAACACCGGGCCTGGGTTCCCCCGGGTTGTTCCGCGCGCAATGGTGGCGCGACGACCAATCACCGAACACCCCACTCGGCGTTCAAACCGCGCTGCCGTCCGTTCCAGACGCCAGCGCGGCTGGAGCTTTCCTGGCTGCGGTCTGCTCCGCCTTCTGGCGAATCTGATCCGCCAGCCGCGGGATCTGACCCAGGCCGCGCACGCGATCTTGGACATACTCCCAGAAGTTGACCCCCAACCGTCGGCACGTCTTCTTCAAGCTCGCAAAGGTGTCCCGCGCACGCCGACCCAACGCACTGCGGGTGCTGCCGCTGATCTTCCGCTTCTTCACGTAGTCCCGGATGTGTCCCTCGCTCAGGTTGTTGTGCAACGGCACCTCCGGCCGATCCAGGACCAGCAGCAACTTCGCTCGATCCGCCGCCATCCCTTTCAACACCCCGTCGATCGACGGATAGTCGGTCCGTTGCGCAACCAGTTCGTCAAACTGCTTCCCCAACGCTTCGCGCGCCGCCGGCGACGGTGCCTGCCGATACGCTTTCAACCCCGCATAGAGATCCCAGATCCCCTGCCGGATCTGCTCGATGGCCTGACGATGCTTCTCATTGTGCGGCACCAACCGCTCCAGCGGACGCTCCACATGGAGCCAGCATAACGCATGCACCAAGACATCGAACTGACCGGCCCCATCACTGAGGACGGTCAACTCCGGCGACACCCCGTGCGCGATCAAACTCCCCAGCAACGCCCCTTCGGTGGCGATCCGCACGGGCCGCGGATCCGTCACCTGTTGCTCGGCCAGGTACGCCTGCCAGTCCGCCTCGTCGGCCCACCGCGGCGCACCGGCGGTCAACCGCTCGATCACGGCCTGAGACAACCTCTGCCTCTGCCAGTAAGCCACCGCAAAGTCGTTGATCGTGTAATCGGTATGGGCACCGCGGAGCACCTCCAGGAAATTCTGGCGGCTCTTGCTGTCGGTGCTCTCGAAGTAGGCAAACAACTCGTTGCCGATGTGGGTGCAGAAGCCGTTGTGCCCTTGATGTCTGGCCCCCGTGTCATCGACTTGCACGTACGTCGAGGCCTCCAACCCGGCGGGCAGAAGTTCGACCTTCTCCTGGTGAAAGGCGTCCTTGCCTTCGGTCAGGATGCGGCTGAGTTGGCCGGTGGAGATGTCGATGCCCAGTTGGTCCAGCTCTTCCCAGAGCAACGGCTGTGTGACGTGTTGGTGGTGATACTGATGGATGATGAAACAGATCAGGGTCGGTCCAAAGTGGCTGTCGGGCCGGACGCCGGCCGGCAGTTCGGCCACCAGGTTCTGGCCGTCGGGGGCCTGCCAACGTTCGCGGCGGTAACGGATGACCTGCGGGCCGATGACGAGATCCTGAACCACGAAGTCTTCGTAACCCTTGAAGACCGATCCGGGTGGGGGGTCGGGCAGCCGGACGACCTTCTCTTCGGTCATGGTCAATTGGGCCGTCTTGAGCCGCTTGGCTGATCCGGGCCGCTTCTGACCCGGCTCGCGAGGCGGACGGGGAGGAGTCTCGAGCGGACTGGGCGCGATGATCGGCCGGGTCTTGAGGCCCTTGAGACGGAGGATTTCGTCTTCGAGTTGCTGGATGTGGCTCTGCAGATGGCCAATGACATCAAGCAGTTGCCGCACCAACGGGGTGCATTCCGATTCGGGGATATCGGGCAATGGCGCCGTCATGGCTAAATTCTACCAACTGCCATGATAGGCGGCCCGGGGTTTTTGAGAAGTTACCGATTTTTGTGTTCTCGCTGGGCCTTTGCGGGCCTTCGGAGTTCGACCCCCGGTCATTCTCTTGCGGGCTTGGAGTTCTCGAAAGATGGTCGGTAATCGACCACCCATACACTGGTGGAGATCAGCGAGGAGTCTCATAACTATAGTTTCCGGCCATGCCCCTGCAAGAAGCAAGAGGGAAGCTGGCGATCCGACTTCCTGTCTTCGGGGAGACCCCGCGATGCCGGGTGTGGACACATGCCGGTCCAGCTTTTCAGCGCGGCCGAGCGGGAACGCCTCGACCGTTTCCCCGACACGGTCGAGCACGACGACCTGATCACGTTCTTCACCCTCTCGGATGAGGACAAGGCAAGGATCCCTGTCTTCAGCGCGGCACCCAACCGGCTAGGATTTGCCCTGCAGCTCTGCACGCTCCGCTTCATCGGCTTTGTGCCGGATGCCCTGACCATCATGCCGGGCCCCGTTGTCGAGCACGTTGCAAGCCAGCTCGGTGTAGCACCGCGAGTGCTCGCCAGCTATGGGGCCCGCGCTCATACGAGAACCGATCACCTTCAGGAGGTCCTGGAATATCTCGGCTACCGGAGGGCGAGCCGCGGAGACCTGAAGGATCTGTCGCGGTGGCTCCTGGAACGGGCTCTCGAACACGACAAGCCGTCTCTCCTCTATACCCTGACGTGCGAACGGCCGCATTCCGAAAAGATCCTCAGGCCCGGCGTCACCCGTCTCGAACGGCTGATCGCCGAGGCCCGGCAAAACGCCCAGGCAGAAACCCTGCGGCGTCTCGATCCGGTGTTGACCGAGGCGTGCCGGGCGGTGCTCGACGGTCTCCTCGTTTCCGAACCCTCGAAGGGGGGAACCACCCTCTCCTGGCTCCGCCGCGCCGCCGTCGCCAACACACCCAAGGCCGTCCTGCGGAACCTTGAGAAACTCGCCTTCCTCAAAGCTCTGAGTGTTCACAAGTGGAATCTTGCAAATCCCCTCTGAGAGTCCGCGTCCCATCGAAGTGGCATCCAGGCCCGCACGGGCGAGTTATCGGTAAAGTCCCCGGACGAGATTGGTGGTAAGCCTCGGTCGGCCCGGAGAACGGCTGAGTTATCGGTAAAGTCGCCGGACACGAGGGATGGTCGGGCATAGCGACGGTCGGGCATGCGGTCCGTATGAAGGTGATACTCGTCGGTCTGTGGCTCGATGGACGCGAGCGGGGAGAGCATGGCGTCCGACGCCCTGGCCCTCGATGCGTGCCCCATTGAGCGGGCGAGATAACGGTAGAGCATCTCGGACGCTCTTAGCCGGCCCACCGCCATCTCTGGAGCGTGTGATGTCCTCGGCCATCGCCATAGGGCGTTGATCACGGGGGAGACCATGAGAAAGGTCATCCATACCGCCTTCGGTGCCCCCAGGCCCAACGAGAGAACGTCGAAAGCAAGGATCGCCGGGAAGGCTTCTGGTGTCTCGCCAGACGAGCCCTGATCGTTCGTCGAGCAAAGGGAGCCACCTGGTGCGTCCCGGCCTCCCCGCGGGCCTCCTGGGCCTCCTCGTGACGAGGCCGGAGGAATCCAACGTCCGGGCCGGCCTCGGGGACCTCTCGACGCCCTGGGAGATGGATAACCGTTCGAGTGATGGTTGACGGTTCGAGGCTCGATGGGCGCTGTCCATCTTCGAGGCGCCGGAGAGTCCTTTCCCCCTTCGACACGCCCGACAACAACACCTTCGATAACAACACGCCCGACAAGTTCCCGTCCTCCTTCGACACGCCCGACAACAACATCTCCGACAAGATTCCTTCGAGTGATCCTCTTCGCGCGCCAGGGTCGGGAGAGTGCCTGGTCGCCCGACAGCCCCGCTTCGCGGAGGGGCTGTCGGGTACCGGCCTGACCGACCCCCATCCTCGACCCCGACAACCGATCCCCGACAGTCCTATACTCCCTACATAGTAGGGAGGGGTGTATTGTCGGGGTTGTCGGGCCTGTCGAAGGGGCATCATGCCGCACTCCCCGTGGTCGAATTGATCATCGTCATCGAGGAGTTGTCGGGCTGCTCGATCGAGCTCTCGGACCCCGACAACGGCGGGTTGTCGGGCTGGCCTGTCGGGTTGTCGGGGTGGTCTGTCGGGCTGTCGGGGTGGCTTGTCGGGTTGTCGGACCCGTTCGACGAGTGGTCGGACACCGAAACCGAACTTGCCGGATGCGAACTTGTCGCGGTGACCTCGGCGACCAGGCGGTAGGTCACGTTCGTGCCGGACCCGATCCCCTCGACCATCCCCTCCTCGACCATCGGATCGAGGGCCGCCTTGGCGTTCGCGTAACTCAGCTTGGCATGAGTGGCGAGCTTGGTGCATGACGCGCCGGCCGGATAGGCCGCCAGCGCCTCCAGCATCTTCTGGCGGCGGGTC
>JAABUS010009817.1_pt1 | contig 10000 bp, 7 predicted proteins | sample 5560161 | NCBI WGS metagenome assembly JAABUS01 (sample SAMN10711885, study PRJNA513376) | rock metagenome | isolation source: Antarctica rocks | place: Antarctica: Victoria Land, Trio Nunatak nord | collected 2016-01-04
CAACACGATCCTCCTCGGGCAGTTCGGGCGGCGGTTGCTGGCCGGTGGCGGGGCGAGCCCCGCGCCGTCTGCTAGCCCCGTGCCATCGAGAAGCCCTGCGCCATCGGGCAGCCCCGCACCGCGCACGGGGGCACAGATCACGATCTCGCCGCAGCAGGGGCCGAACGGGGCGCTGTTCGTGGTGACGGGTGTCGGCTTCGCGCCGAACACGACCTATTACATCCGTGTGGCATCGCCCGATGGGCAGCGGCAGATCAACTTTGATGACGCCAAGATGCAGAGCGACGAGGATGGGATCGTGCTGGCCGGTTTCAGCTTCGAGGCGGCGACCCCGGCCGGTACCTACGTCGCGAGCGTCGCCACCGCCGCGACCGGCGGCACGGTCATCGCCACTGTGCAGTTCAACCTGACCGGCCCGAACGGGGCCAAGCCGGGGCCGTCGGTCGTGATCACGCCGTCGCAAGCGAAGGGTGGCACGACGTTCATCCTGACCGGCACCGGCTTCGCGCCGAACACGGCCTACACCCTGCGCGTGCAATCTGAGGACCGCAAGCTGACGATCAATTTCAACAACAGCGACCTCAAATCGGACGCCGATGGGGTGATTCTGACCGGGTTCAGTCTGGCGTCGGCGCGGCCTGCGGGCGTCTACATCGCCGAGGTTGTGTCGAAGGGGGCGAACCCGGCGGTTCTAGCCGGGGCAAAATTCACGTTACTGGCGGCGAGCGCGCTGGTGCCGGAAGGATCCGTCGGGGCGCTGGCCGCGCCGGAATTGGCCGGGTGGCTGGTGCCGGTTGATGGGCTGGTGGTGCGTTAGGGGGCGCTGCCCCGCTCACGATGTTTTAGGCGTCCCATCCTCGTTAGAGGGTGGGACGCTTTTATGTCTGCGGGGGACGGACCTCTCCCAACCCGCTGCGTTATACTTAATCTCACCAGCGCCGCGCGCCAGATGCGCCGCTGTGTCAGACCGAGCGTCCACCCACCAGTATCTTACAAAAGGAGGAGCGCCGCCATGCTCTCCGATGACGCGCCGTTGCGCGAGCCGATCAATGAGCCGCTGCGGTTCGCGCAGCAGCCCGCGTCGCTGACCCTCACCGGGCAGATCAAAGACTGGCTCGAAGAGCACCCCGATTGGTTCGAACCCGCCTCCCCGACCGGACCTGGCGAGAAATTCATCCGCGACCCGGTGCATGGCTCGATCGTGCTGACGACGGCGGAGGCGCGCGTCCTCGACTGCGGGCCGTTCCAGCGGTTGCGCGGGATCTTCCAGGTAGGGCTGGCGTGGCTGGCCTATCCCTCGGCACGGCACTCGCGGTTCGAGCATTCGATCGGGGTGCGCCACGTCGCGGGCTGTATCCTGGACCGGCTCGAAGCGGTGCGCGGGCAGCCGTATGCGCCCGAACACCGCGCGATCATCCTGGCGGCGGCGCTGACGCACGATGTCGGGCACGGGGCTTTCTCGCACGCTTCTGAGGGGATCATCGCGGAACACCCGGCCTATAGCGGGCAGTTGCCGGGTGACGATCACCCGCACGAGGCGGTCAGCGCCCTGCTGATCGAGAGCGAACCGCTAGCCTCGCGCCTGATGGAGTTGGGGGTCGCGCCCGCGCTGGTCGCCGCCAGCATCCGCCAGCACGATGACGATAAGGCGACGCTGGCCGCCGCCGGGCTGCCGAGCGAACTGCTCGGGATCATCAGCGGGCCGCTCGACGCCGACAAGTTGGATTATTTCGCGCGGGATTCATATTTCTCCGGGCTGCCGTCGCTGGTCGATCTCGACCGGATCTTGCAGACGATGACGATCACGCCCGATGGTCGCCTGGGGATCACCCTGGCGGGGGCTTCGGCGCTCGAAGCGGTGCTGTATAGCCGGATCGCGATGCACGCGCACCTCTACGGGCACCAGAAAGTGCTGGCGGGGGAGTCGATGGTGCGCGGGATGATCGAGGAGTTGGTCGGGCCATCGACCGATGGGCATCTGGCCTCGGCGGGGCGCGGCACGCTGACCCTGCGTGGCAAGGGCGGCGCGCCAGAGACGGTGGCGTTCCGCCTGATCGCCGATTACCTGCGGGTGGACGACCGCGCCTTCCTGGTCGCGCCGACCGATCAGCCGCGCGTCGCCGATTTGCAGGATCGCTTGCTGCGGCGTGAGATGCTGAAACGGGCTTACAGCCTCTCGTACGACGAGTTGCCGGCAGGAGTTGTCGGCGGGCGCACCGTCAGCGAGGACGAATACCTGCGCTTCCTCCTCTTCCTGCATCAGCCAGGGCAGTTAGAGCGGCTGCGCTGGGCGATCCTGCGCGATCTGCCGACCCTGCGGACGAGCGATCTCTGGGTGCGCGCGACCGATGTACCCGACGTGGCGAATACCGACCGCTACGTGGTCGATCGCGCCGGACGCCCGACGAGCAATGCGACGATGTTCGCGGGCTGGGACCGGCGCGATGCGCTGCGCGATGCCGGAGTGCCGTTGCACCCGACCCTGCGGAATTATCTGCTGCTGAAGGCGAAAGTTTACGTCTTCTGCCCGGCGGGTGACCGCGCGGCGGTGACACCGAAGGCGCGGGCGGCAGTGGCGGCGCTGTATATGGAGCATCTGGCACGGGTGACGCCAACGCCCGCACCGCGCCGACCCGCGCCGCGCCGACGTGGCAAAGCGCCGGTGGGGGTGGGGCAGGAGTAGGCCCATTCCCCCTCGGCACTTGCGACGAGAGCGTGTTATGAACGAGGTGTGATGGCTGACAAAATGCGGGTGCAACTGGAAGTCGGACCGAAAGGCAAGCGAACCGTCGCGGTAGCACCGGATTGGCCCGGCCTCGAACGCGGCGCGAAGACCGGGGAGGCGGCGGTCGAACGGCTCCACGCTTACCTCCCGCGCTATGCGCCGATCGCGAAGTTGGCTGGGATGGCGGATGCATTTGCGGCTAGTGCCGCCATTGAGGTGGTCGAGCACTATCCGGGCACTGGCTCAACCGACTTCTGGGGGATCTCGTTCGCGTTCTCGGCGATCGACAAGCAAGCGATGTCGGGCGAAGCAGTGGAACGTGAACTGGCGCTGATGCTGGCGTGCTGGGCGTTTTTCGACGAGGTGCGTTCGCGCGTGTCTGCCGAGTTGCAACGAGGTCCGCGCGGGGGCGGGCGCGATCGGGACCATATCGTTCGCCATACGTTTGCCGCGGAGCGGGACTGGGCGAAAGGGCTCGGGGTGCTGACGCCCGAAGGCGCGATGCTGACCGATGCGGGCCTGCGGGCGCACCGCGACGCCTATCACCAGGCCATTCGGGCCTTCCATACCCAGGGCAAGATGGCCCGCACCTGGCCGCTCCGCTACCTGATTCGGCATACCGCGTTTCACACGCTGGATCACGCTTGGGAAATGGAAGACAAAGATCTGACCGCCAAACCCGCGTGAGGTAGCAATCCGGCACACGCCGCCCCCAACGTGTGGCGGCAGGCTGTGATTGCGTACACGCTTCCGACGTTGATACTGGTGGCGGGTCGGGCGTTCCAGGCATGGTACCAGGAGCGAGGGTGAGAGCGATGGGTGACACGGCAGGGCGGAGCGGGCTCAAGGCGGCGATGGAAGCGGAGTCGCGGGAATGGCTGGTCCGCTGCCCCGCGTGCGGCTTCGAGCGCACTGTCGCGGAGATGGGCGGTATCCGCTATAAGGCGCGCGGGACGAAAAAAAGTTTCCTGCGCTGCCCCCAGTGTCGCGGGTTCGGTTGGCACACGATCTATCGCTCCAACGCCGGGGTCCGGCTCGCCCCGCTGCGCCCGAGCCGCCCGCTCTGGTGGCATATCGGCGTATTCGTGGGGGTACTGCTCCTTTTCTTCGTCGTGCTCTTTCTCATTCTCAACCGCGCCAGCGCCGGCCCGCGCGATGCCACCACCGGCTACTTCGCTGCGGTGGGTGCTGGGGACTGGGCCGGGGCACGGGATAGCCTCACCGCGGCGCAGCGTGACCAGGTCACCCCCGCCAGCCTCGCGGCGATCTGGGAAGCCCAGGAACGCACTCATGGCCCGGTTGCGAGCTTCGACACTAATAGCTTCAGCATCAAGAACGGGAGGGCGCGGATCTCCGGTCGGTTGCGCTACCGCGATGGGACGATCGAGTCACGGGTCGTGCAACTCATCGAGGAAGGCGGCACCTGGAAGATTGCCTCGGCTCCGTGAGAAAGCGCGAACGGCACGTTGCCCGATTGCGGTGGGATGGGTGCGGGGCGCATATCGGTGCTCCCGCCGCCGTTGTTCCTGCCACGCCAGCAAGCGTCTTGGGGCTGTGCGCTATCTTGTACGCGCTGCGGGCCAGTATCCAATAGCAGCGTCAACTAACAAGCAACATCAACAGGGATAGTTGGCCGGGCTCGAGGCAGGACGGGCGGCCCGCGCCGCCGCGACCGCTGAACGCCGAGCCGCGCTGGATGAGCCGAACGCCATGCTGCCGAACGCCGCGCGCCAACGGCTCGCCACGCACAACGGTAGCCGTGTCACGCCGCTTGCCCGACGGCTGCGCCCGCACGATCAATGACGCACGGCGCGGGCGGCGCGATATTCCGGTCGCGGCGGTGTCTTGTCAGCGAGCAAGCTTGCCCTCACAATGCTGCTGCGCGGTTGCCCTTTGTGAACGCGCACCGTTGGGCCGGACCGAGGCTGATTACCACCGGGGAGGATCGATGGTGCCGCAAGGTGCAACGCCAACATTCATCGCGCAACTCGAACGCCGCTGGCGGCGGGGGAAGTTTCTCTGCGTCGGGTTGGACACCGATCTCACCCGCCTGCCGCAGTCCTTTGCCGGCTATCCCTCGCCCGCAGCGGCGGTGGTGGCGTACAACAGCGCGATCGTGGACGCCACGCACGATCTGGTCTGCGCCTACAAGCCGAATGCGGCCTACTACGAAGCCCTGGGCGCGGACTACTGGCCGGCGTTGTCGGGGACGATCACCTACATCAAGGCGCACTACCCCGACATCCCGATCATCCTCGATGCGAAGCGCGGGGATATCGGCGCGACGAACGCCGGGTATGTGGGCGCGATCTTCGACCTCCTCGGGGTCGATGCCACCACGGTCCATCCCTACTTCGGGCAAGAAGCGTTGCGACCATTTCTCGAACGACGCGACAAAGGGATCATCGTGATGGGCAGTAATTCCAATGCCGGTGCGGCCGAGTTCCAAGATCAGATCATGCACCGCATCGGGGAACCGCTCTATCGGTATGTGGCCCGAACCGTGGCGGAAGAGTGGAACACGTTTGGGAACTGCCTCGTCACGGTCGGGGCGACATTTCCCGAGAAGGTTGCGCGGGTCCGCGAGGTGGTCGGCGATATGCCGTTGCTGATCCTGGGCGTGGGCACCCAGGGTGGGGACCTCGCGGTGACGGTGCGACACGGGCGGGACAGTCGCGGCTGGGGGATGATCATCAACGCCTCGCGCAGCGTGCTCTATGCGTCGGGCGGTGACGACTACCAAGACGCGGCCCGCCGCGCGGCGCTGGCGCTCGATCAGGCGATTGCCGCTGCTCTGCGGGATGGCTGAGGCGGCGGTTTTTGAAACACAGAACTTCGTTCGTTGAGTTCCTTGGCAAGATGACACAAAAGTCGAGCCGATTCGGGTGCCGCGATCTAGGGAATCCTGCGGGTGCATCACAAATCTTGGCCACATTTCAGTATATAACGGTCGGAAATATGTAAGCAGCTATACTTATTCTGGATTGCGCGTAGGGCTTGGGAGGGATAAGCGTGGGTTTATTGCATGATATCCAACTAGACGCTACTAACTCTGATGTCAGCCTGTCGAACCTTCTCCGTAGGTGTATGATCCTCGCTTACAAACTTAATAACGCGGAGTTTAAGCAGTGGGTTGAGCACGAAATCAACGGCTACCCTAACGATATTCCGGTCCCCGCGTATCGCATCCATAAGAACGAGCCTCGCGCCAACGCTATCAGCTATAGCGTCCGGATCACCGATGGCAGCCTTCCTTACGGAGCGATCCCAGCTGAGTACTACGCCAAAGCGACTGAGTTACATTTCCGTGAAGGTGTGGCTCATTTCATCAATATCCCCGATGACGGCACGTTGAAGTCGTATTGGGAACAGGCGCTTGTCGAGATCGTCAACCGGCGCATCGACAAAAGGATGCAAATCACCCAAGCCTATATCCCAATCTCACCGGGAGTTTTTACTGGTATGCTTGATGTAATACGCAACAAAATTCTCGAATTTGCCCTAAAGATCGAGGCAGAGAATCCAGACGCCGATACAGTGCCATCTGGTTCTAATCCAATACCCCAAGAGAAGGTTAATCAGATTTTTTATACTACTGTCGTTGGTCCGGCGTCGGTCGGCGGAAATTTTCAGCAGCTTGTTGTCAACGGCAAAGAAGATTTACGCCAAACGCTGTTAGAACAAGGAGCCGATCCGGAGTGTCTGGATGAACTTGATGAGGTTCTGGATGAAGTCAATCCTGATGAAGCCCGTGAGAAACAGGGCAAGGTTGGTGCATGGGTGAAGAAGGCATTCGGTGGCGCGGCGGAGCAAGGTAAGGATCTGGCTGCGAAGACCATAGCTACATATCTCGATATGCAAATGAAGGGTTTAGGCGGATAAGAAATAGAGTAGCGGAGCGATAACACCACATACCACGCTTGGTCGTCCCAGCCAACCAATCAATTAAGGCATGGGTGCGTAATCACCGAGTAACGCTAGGCCATTCGGTCTTGCTCCGATGAACTGCCCCTTGCCAGTGCATCCCAGCCTCGTATCCCCATTGACTGCCAAGAACCGCTGCTAATCTCGCGGCGTTCGCCCGCCGCGAAGGGGAACTTTCGTGCGGGCGCTGGCGTCATTGAAAGGTGTGGGGATAGGGGAGTTGCGGTGTGGCGGCGCGGCGTTGGGCACTGCTGGCGCTGGCGTGTCGCTGCGCGTGTTGCTGGTGCGGAGATCGCGCGGGTGGCTTAACGTGGCGTTTACGGCGGGTTAACGATCGGTTAATCTTTGCCGTGGGGAAACGTGGTACCATTTTACGCGGTCGCGAGTGTAATGGGGACACTATCGCGGATGACCATACTATGACCACACGACGACCTCACCACGAGCGGCGATGAGCGGGCGAACGAGGGCAGCGGGACGGTCGGGTCGGCACCTTCGCGGGTGCGGCGCGGTGGCCGTGGCTGCCATGCCGGAGGGGCGGTAAACGATGGCGCAGGCAAGTGGACAGATCGGTTCTGATCCGACGCTCAGTGGTGTCAATCCCCTGCGGTCCGGTGTTGCCGGTGCGGCGACCACCACGCGACGGCGGGTGGCGGGGCGACGCGACAATCTGCTGGCCTACCTCTTCCTGGCCCCGGCGATCATCGTCCTCGGCATCTTCAACTTCTTCCCCCTCTTCTTCTCCTTCTATATCAGCCTGCATAACTGGCGGATCCGCAAGGTCGCCTTCGTGGGGCTGGACAATTACGTCGAGGCGCTGAAGAAGCCGGAGTTCTGGCAATCGCTGGGGAACACCGTCTACTTCGTGATCGGCACCGTGCCGGTGACGATGGCCCTGGCCCTCTTCCTGGCGTACCTCCTCTTCCAAAAAGTGCGATTCCTCTCCTTCTTTCGGACGGTCTACTTCCTGCCGTATGTGACCTCCTCGGTCGCGGCGGCGGCAATCTGGACCTGGATCTTCAACTCGCGCAGCGGGATTCTCAATCAGCTGCTCAGCGGCACCGGGACGCAACTCCGCTGGCTGCTGGAGCCGAAGGGCGTCTTCGCGATGATGGCCGACCGGGTCGGCCTGACGCTGCCCTCCTTCTTGCACGGGCCGAGCCTCGCGCTGGTGGCGATCATGGCGGTGGCGATCTGGCACCTGCTCGGCTTCGACATCGTGATCTTCCTGGCCGGTCTGGGTAATATCAACAAGGAACTCTACGAAGCTGCGCGGATCGACGGCGCGAGCGAGTGGGCGATTTTTCGGCGGATCACGATCCCGCTACTGGCCCCGACGATCTCGTTCCTGACGATCATCTCCACGATCGGCGCGTTCAAGGCGTTCAACGAGATCTACGTGATGTCGCTCTCCACCGGGGGGAACTCGGCCAAGGCCGGCAACCCGCTCGGCAGCACCCAGACGGTGGTCGTCTATGTCTACAACCAGTTTTACAGTTCGCAGCGGCTGGGATATGGCTCGGCAATCGCCTTCCTGCTGTTCGCAATTATCTTCACGCTGACCCTCCTGCAACTGCGACTCGGGCGGCGCAACGAGGCGATCTAGGCGCGGGCGCAGGGAGAGTATGGCTGACGTGCGATGCCGTTGGACTGAAGTCCCGGCTGGAGGCTCCGCCACGAAGCCCCTCTACAGGGGCTGGGGTGTAACCTCACAAAGCCTGACGTTTTCACCGGCGCTGCGGCTTTGGCCTGGCACGGACGAGGAAAGATGACGATGGCGACAGAGACGGCGACTTTCGGCGGCGCGAATCCGCCGACGCGGCGACAGACACGCCAGCCGGGGCAGATTGCGGGGCGGGTGGCGATCTACGTGTTGCTCAGTCTCGGTGCGGTCGGCGCGGCGTTCCCGTTCTTCTGGATGCTGACGACCTCGTTGAAGACGCGCAACGAGGCGACTGCCACGCGCCCATCGGTCTTCCCGGCGACCCCGCAGTGGCATAACTACGTCGAAGCGTGGAACACCGCGCCGTTCGGGCGCTACTTCTTCAATACCACCTTCATCGCGATCATGGTGGTGCTGGGGATGTTGTTCACGACGGTGCTGGCGGCGTATGCGTTCGCGCGGCTCGAGTTCTTCGGCAAGAATGCGATCTTCGCCCTCTTCCTGGCGACGATGATGATCCCGTTCGAGGCGACGCTGATCCCCAACTACATCACGATCACCCGCCTGCCGAATCCGAACACCCTGCGTTTCGTGGCCGACTTCCCGTTCCTGACGATGATGGCGAGCTGGTACAACACCTATTGGGCGCTGATCATCCCCTGGACAGCTAATGTGGTCAGCGTCTTCCTGCTGCGGCAGTTCTTCATCTCGATGCCACAGGAACTCTACGACGCGGCGGCGCTCGACGGCTGCGGACACCTCCGCACCCTCTGGAGCATCATGTTGCCGCTGGCGCGGGCACCCCTGGCCGCGACGATCATCTTCAGCTTTCTCGGCAGTTGGAACAGTCTGCTGTGGCCGCTCCTGGTCACCGGCAGGGATAATCTGCGCCCGCTGCAATTGGGCCTCTCTTACTTCGTGAACGCGGAGTCGAACGACCCGCAGCTGCTGATGGCGGCATCCGCGTTCACCATCCTGCCGATCATCGTGGTCTACTTCATCGCCCAGCGGCAGTTTATCGAGGGTATCGCCTCCTCGGGGTTGAAGGGGTAAACCCCACCGGGAGGCCACAACAAGAGGAGGGAGAACAGGCAGAGGAACGAGCATACTGACCGCCGTCGGTGGGGCCTGCGGCGGTCACGATGGAGCCGTCCGGGGGGACGAGCGAAGGATGAAGAAGGAGACAAAGCGCGTGATGTTTGCCAAACGCCAGTGGTCACTCTTGGTTGTCGTCCTGACTGCAATGCTGGTCCTTTCCGCCTGTGGCGGCGGGACTGCCACGGTCGCGCCGAGCGCCGCACCATCGACGGCGGCGTCGGCTGCCCCCTCGACCGCCGCTTCCACCGCGCCGACGAGCGGCACCGGCGGTGCCTCCACCGCGACCACCGCGCGTACCGCCACGGCGGGCGGAGCCGCTAGCAGCCCTGCCGCCACCCGCACGGGCGCGACCCCGTCGGCCGGCATCAATGCGGGCGGGGCCGCCGCCGCGAACAATTACGGCTTCAAGCCGGGGAGCGGCAGCGCGGTCGACAATGTCACCCTCTCCGCGCCGGTGACGATCACCTTCTGGCACTCGCAGACCGGCGTCAACGCCGAGGCGCTGACCAAGGTGATCAACGAGTTCATGGCGAAGAACCCGAATATCAAGGTCGACGCGCAGTATCAGGGAACCTACGGCGACATCTTCA
>JAABUS010009818.1_pt1 | contig 9998 bp, 8 predicted proteins | sample 5560161 | NCBI WGS metagenome assembly JAABUS01 (sample SAMN10711885, study PRJNA513376) | rock metagenome | isolation source: Antarctica rocks | place: Antarctica: Victoria Land, Trio Nunatak nord | collected 2016-01-04
GGCACTCGCCGGCCGGCGTGCGCACGACGGTGGGTGAGGCGTCCGGGTGGCTGGGGTCGAGGAACGACGGCCGGAAGCCGACCATGTCCGATCGCTCCCGGATCGTCAACCAGGGAAAGCCGCTTGCCACCACACCCTCCCGGACGAAGGCCCAGCGGCGATCGCCGGCGAGCCCGTGCCAAGAGACTTCGACATCCTCCAGGCTCTCGGGCGCCATCGACTTGACGGGGTAGCGCCACAGCGCCGCCACTCGGCCGACCCGGCGTTCGGTCTGTGCTATGGCACAGGTCGAGCTGTCGGCGGCGGGCGAAGGCGGCACGGACACCTGCCAAGGGTGACAGCGCTCAGCCGCGCAGATCCCAGGCGCGCAGCAGGCGCCGAGTGTCCCTGGCACCGCGGGTCAGGCGCCTGGAGGCGACGCCCGTGGCGCCCACGCGGCCACGCCGGGTGCGGAACACCAACGTGGCCCTCGCGGCCTTGGCCACGTACCACGTGTTACGGCCCACGCGGTAGCGGCGCTCGCCCGCCAGCCGGCGGCGCAGGCTGGATGTCCTCGTGCCCCGGGTGACTCCGCGCACCGAGAAGCGGCGGCTCGAGGCCAGCACCAGGATCGCCCGGCCCTTGGCCGCCCGGCGCCCGGCGCGGGAGATCCGCGTGGTGGGGTAGCCGATCTCCAGCGCGCCGCCGCCCGATACGCAGAAGCGGTCGATGCCCCGGCGGCGCTTTAAGCGGCGCCCGGGCAGGCGCTTTCGCTGGGCCGTGCGCGTGCGACCGAGGGCAGCCGGGCCGTAGACCCCGCCCCTCGCCCTGGCCGTTGCGCTCACGCAGCGCCCGGTCGTGTCGGACCCCCCGCTGGCCGTGGTGCACTCCGCGAACACGTAGCAGCGCAGCGGAGGCTCGCTCCTGGGCGTGGGCACGCCGACCACGTTGACCGGCGAGGCGATGGCCAGCAGGCCGGGCGCGCCCGCCAGGATCTGGAGGTACGTGTTCGCGTTCGCGGGATCCACCCCGGGCTGGTAGGGCTGCGCACACACCGCGCGATCGATCCGAGCCTCGTCGGCCGGCCCGTCGTTGTCGAGCGCGTCCATCGCCAGGGCGTAGGCAACCGGGTCCGTCGTGCCGATCTGAAGGTGCTCCTGCACGTCGGCGGGGCAGATGTCCTGGGTGGCCACGTTGGTGATCCGCCCGCCGCCGTTTCGCAGCGACGAGCTGCCGCTGTCGTCCTGGTTGGGCGTGACCACCTCGTCTGTGTGGGTGTAGACCTCGGTGTAGGAGATCCCGCCGAAGCTCTCGGTCAGGCTGTTCAGGGCCGCGATGCAGCTCGATGTGGAGCCCTGCTGCCAGCTGGCCGGCGTGCAGCCGTTCGAGCACAAGCCGGGTCCGCCCGCCTCGGTCCCGTGGTTGCTGCCCGCGAAGCCGATCACGTCGTCGACCATCGAGCGGGTGTCGGGCCAGAAGCGCAGCGCCCAGCGCATCGACATGCCGCCCTGGCTGTGGCCGATGATCGCGACCCGGCGACCCGACCGCGCGTGCATGGTGCGGATCGACTGGACGAGGTACTCGGCGGCCACCTGGATGTCGCCCAGGGTGCGCTGGGGCATGGTCACCCGACACCACGGGATGCCGCGGGCGCTGAGCGAGCGCTCGTAGTTCCAGGAGTAGTTCTGCTCGGCGGTGACCCCGGTGGCCGGCGACAGCAGGACGGGCGCGCGCGTGGCGCCCGCGATGCCGGGCGTGCACTGCAGGGCGCCGTCGAGCTGGGCCCGCGGCACCTCCAGCGCCGGTCCCGGCCGGTCCAGCGGGGCGTAGGCGGCGTGGGCGGGAGGCGCGAGCACCAGACTTGTCAGCACTCCCACCAGAAGCGCGAAGCGCGTACCCCTCACGCCGACGAAGGTACCGGTCCGGCGCGCGGCTACACAAGCCCCAACCAGCCGGCCGGCGAGCAGCGCACGAGGTTCTCAAGGCCCAATTGCGCCGCCGCCGGAGCGGAGGAGGCCCAGCATGGCCCGCGCCTCCTCCACCGTCGCGGCCCGCCGCCCCACGTCCTCGCACATGCGCCGCGCCCGCGCGACCAGCTCGCCGTTGGACCTGGCCATCTCCCCGCCGGGGAGGTAGAGGTTGTCCTCCAGGCCGACGCGGATCGAGCCTCCCAGCGTGAGCGCCGCGGCCACCAGCATCCACTGCACACGCGAGATCCCGATCACGCCCCAGTGCGCTCCGGCCGGCACGTTGTCGGCCATCATCGCCAGGTTGCGGGCGGTGGGCGGGATGCCGCCGGTCACGCCCATCACCAGGTCGACGTGCAGCGGCTCGTGCAGCACCCCCATGTCCACCAGCGGGGCCAGCGAGCCGACGTGGCCCACGTCGAAGCACTCGTGCTCGGGCCGGATGCCCAGCTCGTTCATCGCCCCCAGCAGCTCGATGATCTCGTCGAAGGAGTTCTCGAACACCATCTTGAACACGAAGTCCTTGCGCGCGGCCGAGTACTTCGCGTAGTTCATCGACCCCATGTTCAGCGCCGCCACCTCGGGTCGCACCTCGCGCAGGTAGGCGATCCGCTTCTCGACGGAGACGCCCACCGTGCCGGTGGAGAAGTTGATGATCGCCGCGTCGCCGATCTCGCCCTTGATCGCCTCGGTGATCGCCCGGAAGTCCTCGACCTCGCAGCTCGGCGTCCCGTCGGGCCGGCGGGCGTGGATGTGGATGTGCACTCCGCCCTCGTCCACGATCCGGCGCGCCTCGGCCCCGTACTCGATGGGCGTGTAGGGGATGGCCGGGCACTGCTCCCGATTGGCGATCGCCCCGGAGATCGAGCAGGTGATGATCGCGGGGTCTTCGAGGCTCAAGGGGCTCCCTCCGGGTCGCGAGCGCAAGCCTGGCCGGCCGGCCGATCCGGGCATACTGTCGCACCGTGCCGACCCTGAGCTCGAGCCACGACCCGCGCAGCACGGCGGCACGTGAGGCCCGCGACTCGATGGAGGGCAGGCTGGCCGAGATCGAGTCGGTGCTCGACGACGTCCGGGCCGGTGGCGGAGAGCGCTACGTGCAGCGCCACCTCGACCGCGGCAAGCTCCCGATCCGCGAGCGCGTGGAGCTCTTGCTCGACCGCGACGCCCCCTTTCTGGAGCTGCAGCCCTTCGTGGCCTACGGGACCGACTACAAGGCGGGCGGCAGCATGGTGGCGGGCATCGGCCCGGTGGAGGGCGTGGAGTGCGTGATCGGCGGCGCCGATCCCACCGTGCGCGGTGGGACGTCGAATCCCCACACCTGGCGCAAGGCGCTGCGGATGATGGAGATCGCCGAGCAGAACCGGATGCCGATGATCCAGCTGGTGGAATCCGGCGGCGCCGACCTGAGGACCCAGGCCGAGGGCTTCATCCCCGGCGGCGCCACCTTTCGCAACATCACCCGGCTCTCGGCGCTCGGAATCCCCACGCTGGCGCTGGTGTTCGGAAACTCCACCGCGGGCGGCGCCTACCTGCCCGGGATGTCGGACTACAACATCTTCGTACGCGAGCGGGCCAAGGTCTTCCTCGGCGGGCCGCCGCTGGTGAAGATGGCCACCGGCGAGGTGTCCGGGGACGAGGAGCTGGGCGGGGCCGACATGCACGCGCGCGTGTCGGGCCTGGCCGAGTACCTGGCCCGGGACGAGTACGACGCGCTGCGCCTGGCGCGAGAGGTCGTGCGCCGCCTGAACTGGACAAAGCACGGCTACGGACCCACCGAGCCGCCCGACGAGCCGGTGCACGACCCCGACGAGCTGCTGGGCGTCGTGCCCCCCGATCTCAAGGCCCCGTTCGACCCGCGCGAGGTGATCGCGCGCGTGGTGGACGGCTCGCGCTACGACGAGTTCAAGCCGCTCTACGGTCCCTCGCTGACCACCGGGTGGGGGTCCATCCACGGCTACCCCGTGGGCATCATCGCCAACGTCCAGGGCGTGCTCTTCAGCCCCGAGGCCCAGAAGGCGGCGCAGTTCATCCAACTGGCCAACAGCAAGGACGTGCCGCTGGTGTTCATGCACAACACCACGGGCTACATGGTCGGCAAGGACTACGAGCAGGGCGGGATCATCAAGGACGGGGCGAAGATGATCAACGCCGTCTCGAACTCCAAGGTCCCCCACCTCGGCGTGATCATGGGCGCCTCCTACGGGGCGGGCAACTACGGCATGTCCGGCCGGGCGTATGGGCCCCGCTTCCTGTTCTCCTGGCCCAGCGCGCAGTCGGCGGTGATGGGCCCCCAGCAGCTGGCCGGGGTGCTGTCGATCGTGGCCCGGACCTCGGCCGAGGGGAAGGGGATCGAGTACGACGAGGACGACGACGCGAAGATGCGCGCCGCGGTGGAGGCCCAGATCGAGTCCGAGCAGACCGCGCTGGCCAACTCCTCGCGCGGCTACGACGACGGCATCATCGACCCGCGCGACACGCGCCCGGCGCTTGGTCTGGCGCTGTCGGCCGTGCACTCCGCGGAGGTGAAGGGAGCGGAAGGCTTCGGCGTCTTCCGGATGTGATGGCGGGCTCGGCCATCAATCGCGTGCTCGTGGCCAACCGCGGGGAGATCGCGAGGCGGGTGTTCAGGACCTGCCGCCGCCTGGGCATCGGCACCGTGGCCGTCTACTCCGACGCCGACGCTCGGGCGCCCTTCGTGCGCGAGGCCGACCGCGCGGTCGCCATCGGCGGCCCCGCGCCGGCCGACTCGTACCTGCGCGCGGACGCCGTGATCGACGCGGCCCTCTCCGCGGGCGCCGACGCCATCCACCCCGGCTACGGCTTCCTGGCCGAGAACGCGGACTTCGCTCGCGCGGTGACCGCCGCAGGCCTCATCTGGATCGGTCCCTCGCCCGAGGCGATCGAGGCGATGGGCTCGAAGACCGATGCCCGTGATCGCATGGAGCGGGCCGGCGTGCGGGTGCTGTCGGGACAGCGCCTGGATGCCCGGATGGTCACAGGCGGTGAGGCCGGCGATGCGCTGGCCGTGATCGCCCAGGACATCGGCTTCCCGCTGCTGGTCAAGGCCTCGGCGGGCGGTGGGGGCAAGGGCATGCGCCTGGTCGAGGCGCCGGCCGAGCTGGAGTCCGGCGTGCAGGGCGCGCGCCGCGAGGCGGCCGGCGCCTTTGGAGACGGGGACGTCTTCCTCGAGCGCTTCGCGCCGCGCTCTCGGCACGTGGAGATCCAGATCCTGGGCGACTCCCACGGCACGGTGGCCGCCCTGGGCGAGCGCGACTGCTCCGTTCAGCGACGCCACCAGAAGGTGATCGAGGAGTCGCCCTCCCCGGCGGTGGACGAGGGGCTGCGCCAGGCCATGAGCGCGGCCGCCGTCGCGGCCGGGGAGGAGCTTGCCTACGTGGGAGCGGGCACCGTGGAGTTCCTGCTCACCGAGCAGGGCGAGTTCTTCTTCCTGGAGGTCAACACCCGGCTGCAGGTGGAGCACCCCGTGACCGAGCTGGTCACCGGGCTGGACCTGGTGGAGCTGCAGCTCCACGTGGCCGAGGGCGGTGCGCTTCCGTCCGAGGCGTTATCGCCGGTCATGCGCGGGCATGCGATCGAGGCGCGCCTGTATGCCGAGGACGCGGCCAACGACTTCCTGCCGGTCACCGGCACGCTGTCGCGCTTCTCGGTCCCCGGCGACGTGCGCGTGGACACCGGCGTGGAGGGCGGCGCCGAGATATCCCCCTACTACGACCCGATGGTGGCCAAGGTGATCGCCCACGGGGCTACGCGGGCGGCGGCGGCTCGGCTGCTGGCCGACTCGCTGGCCCGCGCCCAGCTGCACGGCACCACCACCAACCGCGACTTCCTGGTGGGCGTCCTGCGCCACGAGGAGTTCCTGGACGGCGGGGCCGACACTTCGTTCCTGGATCGCCACGACCCGGCGCAGCTGGCCGCGCCGCTTCTGTCGGTCGAGTCCGAGCGCCTGGCGGTGGCCGCGGCCGCGCTGGCGCTCCAGGCGCAGCGGCGTCGCGACGCGCGCGTGCTGACCGCGATGCCCAGCGGCTGGCGCAACGTGCCCGCCGCGCCGCACGAGATCACGTTCCACGGAGGCGACGGCGGGCTCGCGGGGGGCGAACGTGCGCTGGTGGTCGCCTACGCCTTCGACCGGGCGAACAGGCTGGTCACGCTGACGGTCGACGGGGAGGCGATCGAGTCGCCCGTCCTGCACGCCTGCACGCCGGAGGTGGTCGACCTCGAGGCCCGCGGCCACCGCCGCCGATACGCGGTGCACGCCGAGCCGAGCGGGGCCGTGCACGTGAACACCGAGTCCGGCCAGGTGTGGCTTGCCGAGCAGCCTCGCCACCCCCGGGCCGAAGAGGACGCGGCGGCGGGGTCGCTGGCCTCCCCGATGCCTGGTGCGGTACGGAAGGTGCTGGCCGCGGCCGGCGAGCAGGTGGACAAGGGCCAGCCCCTGCTGGTGATCGAGGCGATGAAGATGGAGCACGAGATCGTGGCGCCCGTGGCCGGACCAATGGAGGAGATGCGGGTGGCCGAGGGCGACCAGGTGGACGCGGGCACGATCCTGGCCGTGATCGGGGAGGCGCCGTGAAACGGCGCCGTTCAAGTGAGGCCGGACGCCGAACAAGGGCCTCAGAACGTGGGTCGGGACGACCCGCGGGGGTGACCACATGACCTTCGAGAAGCTGCGCTACGCGGCGGGGGGAGGCGTGGCCACCATCACGCTCGACGACCCCGCCACCCGCAATGCGCTGGGAGACCAGACCCTGGACGAGCTGATCGGCGCCTTCGAAGCGGCGCGCGACGACGACGACGTTAGCTGCGTGGTGCTCACCTCCTCGCACGACCAGGTGTTCTCCGCCGGAGGCAACCTCGAGACCTTCGCAGCCGGCGTCCCGCTGGTGCACAAGCACCTGGGAACGGAGCGCTTCCCAGCGCTCTTTCGCCTGATCGGCGAGCTGGGCAAGCCGACGATCTGCAAGGCCAACGGCCACGTGCTGGCCGGGGCGCTGGGCGTGGCGCTGGCGTGTGACCTGATCGTGGCCGCCGACACCGCCGGGTTCGGCACCCCCGAGATCAACGTGGGGCTGTTCCCCTTCATGATCATGGCGCTGGTCTACCGTGACGTCCCGCGCAAGAAGACCACGGAGATGCTCCTGCTGGGCGAGCGCCTGACCGCGACGCAGGCGCTCGAGGCGGGGATCGTGAACAAGGTCGTGCCGCGCGCCGGGCTGGACGCCGCCGTGGACGAATGGGCCGACAAGCTGGCTTCGAAGTCCCCGCTCCTGATGAAGATGGGCAAGGACGCCATGTTTCGCTCCCAGGACATGGCCTTCGCCGAGGCGCTGGACTACCTGCGCGCCAACCTCACGGTGGCGCTTTCGACCGAGGACGTGGTGGAAGGCGTGACCGCGTTCATGGAGAAGCGCGAGCCGCAGTGGAAGGGCCGGTGAGCGCAGACGTGGGTGGGTCGGAGCGGGGAGAGCGCAGTCCCTCCCAGGTCTTCCGCGACGGCCTGCTCGCGGGCCAGGTGGCGATCGTTAGTGGGGCGGGCTCCGGGCTGGGTAGAGAGACTGCGCTCGAGCTCACCCGCCTGGGCGCGACGGTCGTGGGCTGCGGGCGGCGCCTCGAGCCTGTCGAGGAGACCGCGTCGCTCGCTGCGCCCGGCTCCTTCGACGCCGCCTTCTGCGACATACGCGAGGAGGACCAGGTCGACTCGCTGGTGGACGGCGCCCTGGAGCGCCACGGGCGCATCGACCTGCTGGTCAACAACGCCGGCGGCCAGTACCTGACCCCGGCCGAGGACATCACGCCGAAGGGCTTTCGCACGGTCCTGCGCCTGAACGTCGAGGGCACCTGGCTGATGACCCACGCGGTGGCCACCAAGGCGATGATCCCGTCGGGCAACGGCGGCAAGATCCTCTCGATAACGCTCTCGCCCCACAACGGGATGCCGGGCATGGCCCACTCCTCCGCCGCCCGGGCGGCGGTGGAGAACATGATGAAGGTGCTCTCGATCGAGTGGTCGCGCTTCGGCATCCTGCTGAACGCGATCGCCCCGGGCCAGTTCGGCACCGACACGTTCATGTCCAAGTACCCAAGGCCGATGGTGGAGGGAATGGCCTCCACGATCCCGCTGGGGCGTTTGGGCCGCCCCGAGGAGGTGGCCTGGCTCGTGGCCCACCTGGCCTCGCCGGCGGGCGACTTTACCTCCGGCTCGGTGATCACCGTCGACGGCGCCCGGGACAACTGGTTTGGACAGTGGCCCCCGACCGCGCTCAGCGGCGAGGGCGGCGGTGGCCTAGCCGAGGAGCGCCGATCGAAGTGAACGCCGGGCGCGTCACGCCGGCGGACTACGCGACGATTCTCGAGGACCATGCGAGCTTCTGGGGCGAGCGCGACCTGCGGCCCGCCCACCATCCGGCGCTCGTGCACGAGCTGGGCGACACGTCGGTGGCGCTGCGCGAGGAGGAGGGGGCGCTGGTGGGCTACCTGTTCGGGTTCGTGGTCCCCGAGTCAGGCGTGGGCTACGTGCACCTGATCGGCGTCCGAACGGGCTATCGCCGCCACGGCCTGGCGACGCGGCTGTGGGGGGAGTTCGAGCACCTGGCGCGGGCTCGGGGCGCCACGTCGCTGAAGGCCATCACCACGCCGGCCAACGAGATGTCGATCGGCTTTCACCGCTCGATGGGCATGGCGGTGGAGCGCGTGGCCGACTACGCCGGCCCGGGTCAGGACAGGATCGTCTTCACCCGGGCGCTGGACTCCGCCGGGCGCCGCGAGCTCGATCACGTGCTGGTGGCCGCACCGCCCGATAGCGAGGCCGAGGCGCGGCGCTTCTACGGCGAGCTGCTGGGCCTCTCCGAGATTCCCCAGCCGCCGACGTTGAACCGGCCAGGCGTCTGGTTCCAGCTGGGCGAGCAGCAGCTGCACATTGGCGCGTACGAAGACTTCGAGCCCGCGGAGAAAGCGCACCCCGGGCTGCGCATGAATGGGGATGACCTACACGCGGTCGCCGGCCGCCTGACGGGCGCCGGCGTGGAGGTGCGCTGGGACGAGCGGCTCACCGACCGGCGGCGCTTCTACACCGATGACCCGTGGGGCAACCGGCTGGAGCTGCTGGCCTACGACGAAGGGTGAGAACCGGGGCAGAGCCGTTCCCTGCTGAGTAAACCTCAGCGTCTCGGGGACTTAACTGATGATGACGATGGTGATGAGATCGATGGCCATAGCTGTGCTATGCGTGGTTGTGGCGGGCGGTGCCTACGTAGTTCGGGGATACGCCCTCTTGCATGACTAACGAGAACGGCGGCTTGAGTGACTCGGTGACCATCGTCCTGATCTATGGGGCGCTCGTGGTCTTCGTAGGAGTGTGCGTTGCGACGGCCGTCCAAGTCGCGCGTCTGATCCTCGCGGCGCTCTTGGCTCGCGCGCGGCACCACTGAGTCACGTCCTGCGGACCCGACCGCTGGCGCCATCCCTCCGGCTTCTGGGTGCCGATTGAAGCGGGCGAAACGTGTCGCCCCTAGCGCCCGTTGCGGTACGCCTCGGCCGACCCGGTGGCGTCGACCGCCTCGGAGATCCGCTCCAGCCCCAGCGCGTAGGCCGCGGTGCGCAGGCTCACCTCGCACTCTGAGGCGATCTTCCACACGTTCTCGGTCTCGCGGATCATCTGCTCCTCCAGCCGGTCGCTCACCTCCTGGGCGCTCCAGCGCAGGCCGCCGCGGTTTTGCACCCATTCGAAGTAGGACACGGTCACGCCGCCCGCGTTGGCCAGGATGTCGGGGATGACGGTCACGCCGTTGGCGGCCAGCGTCTCGTCGGCCTCGGCGGCCACCGGGCCGTTGGCCACCTCCAGGATCGAGCGGGCGCGCACGCGATCGGCGTTGTCGGGTGTTATCACGTCCTCCAGGGCAGCCGGGATCAGCACGTCGACCTCGAGCTCCAGCAGCTCCTCGGGGTCGATCTCCTCGCCGGCGTCGGCCGGCAGCTCGCCGTCGGAGGACTTGGCCTCGCGCAGCGCCGCCACGTCCAGGCCCTCGTCGAAGC
>JAABUS010009820.1_pt1 | contig 9995 bp, 13 predicted proteins | sample 5560161 | NCBI WGS metagenome assembly JAABUS01 (sample SAMN10711885, study PRJNA513376) | rock metagenome | isolation source: Antarctica rocks | place: Antarctica: Victoria Land, Trio Nunatak nord | collected 2016-01-04
GAGCCGGCGTCTACTGCATGGCCCCGCTCGTGGTGGCCATCCTCTTCGGCCTCGACCCGTCCCCCGCGACCGTCCTGGTGCCGCTGGTGGGCTTCACGACCGGCTTCGGCTTCGCCTCCTTCGGCGTTCTCATCTCGGCGATCGCGAAGTCGATCGACAACTTCAACTACGTGACCAGCGCGGTGATCACCCCGCTCTTCCTGGTCTCGGGGACCTTCTTCCCGGTCTCAGAGCTGCCGCGCGGCGTCGAGATCGCCGCCCAGGTCAATCCGCTCTACCACACCGTCCAGCTCGTCCGCGACGCGGTGCTCGGCGGCCTCGGAGCGCCCGACCTCGGCCACGCCGCCGCGCTGGCCGGCTTTGCGGTGGTCATGTGGCGCCTGGCGATCTGGCGCCAGGGCAAGCGGCTGATCGACTGAGAATCGGGCCGATGCGTCGTTCCGGTGCCAAGCGGTTGTTCGGCACTGACTAAAGGGCCGCACTCGAACAACTTTGCCAAAGTGTTCGGTACAGTTCGATCATGCCTGAGCCGAACAACATTGTGCAGCGGGCCATACGGCGCTAGCCCCTCACGCCGGCGAGCGCGTCGTCGTAGAGCGCCGCGGTGCGCGCCGCGACGTCCCCCCAGTCGAAGCCGAGCACGTGCTCGGAGGCCTCGGCCACGAGGCGGTCTCGCAACTCGGGGTCGGTGAGCAGGCGCTCGATCATGATCGCCAGGTGCTCGGCGTCCCCGCCGTTGAAGCGCAGGCCGACGCGCTCGTCCTCCGGGACGATCTCGCGCAGCCCGCCCGTGTCCGCCACGACGCACGGGCAGCCCGAGGCCATCGCCTCCAGCGCGACGAGGCCGAAGGGCTCGTAGAGGGAGGGGACCACGCAGAGGTCGGCGATCGGGTAGAGGGAATGCAGGACGTCGTCGCCGATCCAGCCCAGGAAGGTGCCGTGCTCCATAAGGCCGAGGCGCTGGGCCTGGGCGCGGAGCTCCTGCTCGTGCGTGCCCGATCCCGCAACCAGGAACCGCACGTTCCCGAGGCGCTCGATCAGCCCGGGCAGGGCGTCGAGCGCGAGCTGGAAGCCCTTCTCGTAGACGAGCCGGCCCACGAGCAGCACGAGCCGCTCGCCGGGCGCGGCGAAACTGGCGCGCAGGGCGCCGAGGTCCTCGGCGGGACGGAGGTCGAGGGGGTCGATCCCGTTGGGGATTACGGTGACGCGCGCCTCCTCGAGGTCGTAGATGTCGGCGACGTGCTCGCGCATGTAGTGCGAGCAGGTGATCACGCGCTCGGCGCGGTTGGCCATCCATCGCTCGACGCCGTGGATGTAGGACTGCGGGTGCTTGTCGACCCACCCCTGGTGGCGTCCGAACTCCGTGGCGTGGATGGTCACCACCAGCGGGCAGCGCAGCAGGCGGGCGAGGTGGTCGCCGGCGGAGGCGACGAGCCAATCGTGGCCGTGGACGAGGTCGAAGTCAAGGCGCTCGCGCAGGTGGATTCCCGCGGCGAGCATGTCCGAGTTCATGTGCTCGATCCAGGTCACGAACTCCCCCAGGTCGCGCGGGCGGCGGGGCTCGCGGACCCGGTGGACGATCACGCCGTCCACCTCCTCCTCCGCCTCCATCGCCTCGTCGCCGCGGGTGAGCACGTGGACCTCGACCTCCTCACCGGCGACCAGGCCCTCGGAGAGCTTTCGCACGTGGCGGGCGAGGCCCCCCTCGATGAGCGGCGGGTACTCCCAGGAGAGGATGAGGACGCGGGTCACGGGACGAGCAGGGTCGCGGAGCGCAGGTGCGGAGCCAGGTTCCGCAGTACTGCGGGCGGCTCGGAGTCTAGGGCGAGCGCCTCGTCGAGCGCGCGGGCGTGACCGTCGGCGCGCTCGCCCGGATAGGGGCCGGCCACGCCCCGGCTGACCATGAACGCCCAGTCGGAGGCCTGGAGCGCGAGCAGCTCGCGAAGCGCCCGCGTCGAGGCCTCCGCGCCGCGGGCGACCACCCGCAGCTCGGCCGCCCGGGCGCGCCACGCGAAGTCGGCGACGGCGGGCCCGTCCCAGGTGGAGAGGTCGCGCGGGGTGCCCCAGCTGGTGGCGGGAAGCGCGCGGGCGCCGCTCGCCCCACCCGTCCCCCTCGCCGGATCCGCGCGGCTCGCCCGGAGCGCCGCGGACTGGTCGACGGGCTCGACGCGCTGCAGCGCGTCGTCGAGCTGCACGATCGCGAGCCCTTGGCGGGCGGCCTCGTCGAACACCGCGCTCAGCCACCCGATTCCCTCGTACCACCAGTGGCCGAGCAGCTCGGTGTCCAGCGCGCACACGCACAGCCCGCCGTCGGCGACGCGGGCCCGCACGCGCTCGACGAAGTCCGCGGCGTGCACGCGGGTCAGGCGCAGGGCGGCCTCATGGTCGTAGGGCGAGCCGTCGTTGGCCCACGGCCGGTGGTGGTGGAACGTGTGGTGGTGGTAGTCGCGGTAGGCCCCGTCGGCGGGGTAGCCGGCCTCGCTCCAGACCAGCTCGATCGTCGCGCGGTCGATCGGGACGAGAGTCAGACCCGCCGGCGTCAGCAGCGGTCGCAGGTGCGCGGGCGCCCCCGGATTGAGCACGTCGGTCAGGTCGGCACACGTCGCGTGGACACCGCTCTCGAGGAGCAGCGGCTCGAGCCAGGGCGCGTGCCCGCACTCCGGCAGCCAGAAGCCGCCTTGCCACGGCGCCCCCCGGCGGCGATGGGACTCGATTCCCGTCGCGATCTGCAGCCGCGCGCCGGCGTCCGTCGCGAGCAGCGGCAGCACGGCGTGCGTCGCCGACGAGGTCCACGCCGCGTGGTCGAGCAGGCGGCCCAGCAGGTCTCCTCCCATGGCCGCGAAGCGTTCGTCGGCGCGCTCGTAGTCGCCGGCCGCCCGCGCGACCTCGTCGGCCAGCATGGTCTCTCCTCCCTCGCGCAGGCCGGCGGCGTCGAGCGCGTGTGTGACGCGGCGGACGTCGCGAAGGAAGGCGGTGAAGCGCTCCGCGACCCCGGGCGCCTCGAGCTGGTCGCAGAGCACCGGGGTGAGCGAGAGGGTCACCGGGGCGCCCGCCTCGAAGAGCTCGAGGAGCGGCAGGTAGGAGGTCGCCATCGCCTCCCACAGCCACTCCTCGCCGAACGGCCACGTGCCGAAGCCCTCGACGTAGGGCATATGGGTGTGCAGGACGAGGGCCAGCTCGCCGGGCCGGCTCACGGCCGACAGATGGCGAGGAAGTCCAGGGCGCGGTCCAGGCGGCCGCTGCGCAGGGCGAAGTCGCGCGACGAGATCGCGGGGGTGAACCAGTCGTAGAAGGGCTCGGTGATCCCCAGGCGCGCGTGCACCGCGTCCCAGCCCGCCTTCAGGGCGAGCTCGTGAGCGCGCAGCTTGCGCGCGTGGTAGACGCCCAGCAGCTCGACCCGCGAGAAGTGCGCCCGGCACAGCGCCTGGAACTCCTGCGCCCGGTACTCGTGGACATGCCACGGGTTGCCCGAGCGCTCCGCGCCGGGCGGCGCGAGCGTGAGGACGTTGGGAGTCGACACGTAGGCGGTCCCCCCCGGGCTCAGCAGCGAGGCGAAATGGTCGAGCACCGGGCCGGGCTCCTCGACGTGCTCGATCGTCTGGAGGAAGGCGACGGCATCGCAGGGCTCGCCGAAGTCGTCTATCAGAGCGCGCTCGAAGCGCAGGTTCGGCCCGCGGTAACGCAGACGGGCGTGCTGGTGTGCCTCGGGGTTGGCGTCGACTCCCACCACCGCGGCCGCGCGCCGGGCCAGGACGTCGGCGCCGTAGCCCTCCCCGCTGGCCATGTCGACGACCCGCTGCCCTACGACGCGCGCGGCGATCCACTCGTAGACCGCGAGGTGCCGGCGAAACCAGTAGTTCTCCTCCGGCACGTCGGGCAGCGTCCGCTCGCCGGTCAGCGCGAGGGGCGGCACGCCCGCCGGCTGGTCGCGCTGGACGTAGGCCTCCGGCATGCGGCGCGCGAGTATACGGTCGCCTTCAGGCGCTAGAGGGACGGCACCCTGCCGGTAGGGTGCCGGCGGTGTCCACCCCCACCACCCCCGAGGCGATCCGTGAGGTCAACGAGCGCTACCACGATCTCGCGGCGGACGCCTACGATCAGAAATGGGGCATCGACTTCGGCGAGAAGGGGCGCCGGCAGGTGCTCGGCAAGGTCGCCAAGGGCCTGGGTGGCGTCCCCGACCGGCCCTTTGCGCGCTCCTTGGAGATCGGTGCGGGAACGGGCTACTTCTCGCTCAACCTGCTGCGGGCCGGCGTCGTGCGCCAGGCGACGTGCACCGACCTCTCGCCGGGAATGCTCTCCGCCCTCAAGGCCAATGCGAGTGAGCTCGGCCTCGCCGTGAAGGCCGTACGAGCCGACGCGGAGGACCTGCCGTTCGCCGACGGCGCGTTCGACCTGGTCCTCGGCCACGCCGTGCTGCACCACATCCCCGACCTTCCGGGAGCGATGGCCGAGTTCGCCCGGGTGCTGCGGCCCGGAGGAACGGTCCTCTTCGCCGGCGAGCCCTCGCGCTACGGCGACCGGATCGCCGCCGTCCCCAAGCGCGGCGCCCACGCGATCGCACCGGCGTGGCGCGCGCTCATGGGCGCGCGGGCGGCCTCCTGGGTCAAAGGCGACGGCCCCGGAGGCGCCCACGACGGCCACGCACTCGAGCGGTGGGTCGACGTGCACGCCTTTTCGCCGGGCGAGCTCGCGTCCTTCGCGAGCGAGGCGGGCTTCGCCAACGTGCGCGTAGGGGGCGAGGAGCTCATGGCCAACTGGTTCGGGTGGGGCAATCGCGCGCTCGAGTCCACCGCGGTGCCCGAGGAGGTGCCCTGGCTGTGGCGCCAGTACGCCTACCACGGCTACCTCGCCCTCCAGGAGATCGACCGCCGCCTCCTCGAGGGCCGCCTTCCCGCGGCCCTCTTCTACAACCTGCTGCTCTCGGGGCGCCGCCCCCTCTTCTGAGCGACTGCGCTGCAGCACGGCGCGGCCTGCCTCGAGGATCAGCGCGCTCTTGGCCCGCGTGTAGCCGCTGTCGAGCGGACCCCCGTGGATGCTCTCGAGCCACACCTCTCAACCCGCGTCAGCCGGCAGCAGGACGTAGGCGTCCTCGCCGCTGAGCGGGCGGACGGCGCGGAAGTTCCGCTCGTCGAGCGTCGCGATCTGGGTGGTGCGCACCTCTCGAGCGAGGGCGGCGAGCGATGCGTGGGTAAGGCTCAGGCCGAGCGACGCGTACCGGCGAGCGATGGTGATGCTCTGCTCGATCGCCCCAGGCCACCATCTCGCCTCGTAGGCTCCAGCCTGCAGATCCTCGTGCAGCGCCGCGGCCGCCGCCGGACCGCCGCGGGCGAGAATGAGGTGGTCCATCTCGGCAACTGCGAGCGGAGTGGTCACGAACAGCCCTTCGGCCGCCCCCATCCACTCGCTCACCGCCTCGTGTGCGCTGTCCCGGCGGTTCATGAAGGCCAGGACGACCGACGTGTCGATGACGATCACGCTTCGCCGAACGACGTATCGGCGAGGTGACGATCGACCTCGACCGAAAGGTCCGCGGGCCCGTCGAAGACCCCGTGCGCCGAGGGGCGGGGCGGCGGAGCGGCCTCGGCGGCAACGGACAGGGCGCGACGGATGACCTCCGCCTTCGAGATGCCCTCGGCGGCCGCCCGACGGGCCAGCGCGCGGTCGACCTCGGTCTCGATGTACAGGCTGGTCTTCCTCACCGCCCGATACACATTGAAGTTGGTCTTCCTCACGACGCGCAGAGTACCACCCGCTCATACCACCCGTCCATCTCACCTCCGCACCGGATCGACCCCCGGCCTGCTTCGATAGGGGAGTGGCAGCCCGCGCCCGACCTCGCGCAGTGGCCGCCGCCCTCGGCGCCGTGGCCCTCCTCGCCGGATGCGGCAGCCCTTCGGCCGACCTCTTCGTCGTCGAGCGCTCGGGCGCCATCCCTGGAGCCCGGCTGACCCTGCTCGTCTCCGACGGCGGGACGGCGCGCTGCAACGGCGGCCCCGTGCGGGACATCGGGTCCGCCCGCCTGCTCGACGCCCGCGCGCTCGTAACCGATCTCGAACCCGAGGCCGCTCGCGATCGGGCCCTCCCGCCCGGGCCGCGCGCTGTGCTCCGCTACCGCGTACGCATGGAAGCCGGGACCCTCGCCTTCGCCGACACGTCGCGCAGCCAGCCGCCCGCCTTCCAGCGCCTTGCCGCCTTCACCCGCGAGATCGCCACACGGGTATGCGGCCTACCGCGATGAGCGCGCGCGGTCAAGGTCCGAAGCGCACCTTCCCGTTCGACCGCGCGCGTTCCTCGGCGCGCTCCACGTAGTCCAGGCGCTTGGCCGCCGCACGGAACAGGCGGGCGATGAGGCGCAGCCGCGCGTTCTCGGAGCGCAGGTCGAGCAGCCCCTGCTTGGCGTCGAGGCCGAACTCGACGGTCGCCGCCATCGCGTAGGCGCTCATGCCCTCGACCTCCTGGGGCTCGGGTCGCTTGTCCGTCGCGCGCTCGACGAGGTTGGCGTAGGCCTCGCGCGCGTCCTCCAAGACCGAGGCAAGCAGCTCCTCCTCACGATCGGCGAGGAACTCGACCGTCCCCGCGGGATAGGGCTGGTCATCCTGGCGGGCAACCACCCGAAACGGCCGTGTGCCGCGGGTCAGGATGTTCATCCGCCCGTCCTCCAGCCGCTCGCCCACCTCGGTGATCTCACAGGCGCAGCCGATGGGGCGCAGCCCGTCGTCGGAGAGCCACACGATGCCGAACTCCTGCTCGCGCTCCTGGCAGACCGCGATCATCGTCTTGTAGCGCTCCTCGAAGATGTGCAGGGGAACGATCTCGCTCGGCAGCGCGACGATGCCGAGCGGGAAGAGCGGGAAGTCGCGCACGACGCCTTCGGGCATCGGTCCAAGTCTAAGCGGTCACAATCCAGCCATGGACGCGAACCTGGCGACCTTCGAACGACGCTTCCGGCGCGCCGGGCTTCCGCTGTTCATCGAGGACTACTCGGCGACCGAGGACATCTTCAACCGCTCCGTGCCGCTTCTCGGGCTCGTCTTCCTCGGCGAGGTCTCGCTCTCGCTCGAGAAGGACTGGTCCCTGATCGCCAACGTCGCCGCGGTAGCCGGCGGGCTCGCGATCCTGCTCCTCGCCATCGGCGTGGTGAACCGCCTGCGCGGACGGCGGTTCACGACGCGGCCCGAGCGCTTCGGCCGGCCCGAGCTCATCGCGTTCGTGCTCGTCCCGGCGGCGCTTCCGCTCGTGTTCGGGCTGCAGGTGCGCCAGGCGATCCTGACCGTGGCGGCCAACCTCGTGGTCCTCGGGCTCGTCTACCTGATCGTGGGCTACGCCCTGCTCCAGACGCTGCGCTGGTCGGCGGTTCGGGTCCTGGGCGAGCTGACCAACTCGTTGACCGTGCTCGCGCGCGCCGTTCCGCTCCTCCTCGTCTTCGCGCTGCTGCTGGTGATGACCCAGGAGATGTGGATCGTCTTCGGCTCGCTGCCCACCGCCTTCCTCGCGCTGGTCGCCGGGCTCTTCGCGGCGCTCGGGACGGTGTTCCTCGTCGCGCGCCTGCCCAAGGAGGTGGGCGACCTGGAGCGCGAGGTCGGCACCGACGGCCCACCGCTGAGTCGCCCTCAGCGGCTCAACGTCGGCGGGGTGCTCTTCATCAGCCAGGCGCTCCAGGTAGTCGTCGTCAGCCTCGCCGTGGGCCTCTTCTTCGTCGTCTTCGGCGTGCTGGCCATCAGCGAGCGAATTCAGGAGGGCTTCCTCAACGGGCAGGCCGTCGACGTCTGGCTCAGCCCTACGCTCTTGGGTCGCGAGCTTGCCCTCACCGACCAGCTCGTCCGGCTCTCGGTCGGCTTGGCGGCCTTCTCGGGCCTCTACTATGCGATCGCCGTCCTCAACGACAAGACCTACCGGGAGGAGTTCCTCGCCGAGCTGACCGACGAGATGCGCGAGACCTTCCTGCTCCGGGCCGAGTACCTTCGGCGGCGGCGCTCGGTCGCCGGGGTGGACCTCAGGGCGTTCCTCCCGCCGGAGGTCGTCCAGAAGCGCTGAGCGGGCGGCTCTGAGCCGCGCAGCGGCCGACCCGCGTACCCCTCCCGATGCCCGTCACTTCCTCCGCCCAGGCCCTCTCGCCAGCAGATCAGGCGCAGGCCCGCAAGCTGCTCAACGCGGTGCTCGTCGTCGGCGTGACCGACGCCCTGCTGCTCGTCGCGCTCCTCTACGTCGCGTTCGTGGATCACAGCGACTCTGCGGTCTCCGTCCTCGGGCCGATCCACGGCACGGGATACCTGATCTTGATCGCCCTCACCGGCTACGGCGCCTTCCGGCGATTCTGGGGCGCCTGGTTCCCGCTCGTGGTGCTGCTCACCGCCGGTCCGCTGGGCTCCCTGCTCGGCGAGCTCCGCATCCGCCGGCAGGTCCGGGGGAAGCGCGCCTAGTCGAAGTGGTCTCGCTCGAGCGGACTTGTCGTCCTGCTCTACCTGCGCCGACTGCGCAGGACCGCTGTCTTCGCCTCACCGGCTCACCGCTCGGCGCAGCGTCGCGCGATCCGACGGTGGCAGCGGCCCGTCGATTCCGTCCAGCATCCGTGGGTGGTGCGGCACTGGCCGTGGAGGCCGAGCAAGCTCGCTAAGCACTCGCCGGACGGGTGAGCGAGAAGCGCCAAACCACCTCGCCGTCCTCCTGGGCCTGTCCGTCGTACTCGAAGCCGGCCTTCGCAAGCACGCGGTTCGAGGCGTTCCGCTCCGCCAGCGTGTGGGCCATCACCACCGTGACCCCCTGGTCGGCGAAGGCCTCCGCGACCATGGCTCGTACTGCGGCCGTAGCGAGGCCTCGCCCCCGCCGGGCCGCGGCGATCTCGTATCCGAGCTCTACGACGCCCTCTTTGGGCGGACCCTTGAAGCCACCCCAGCCGACCAGCTCAGGCGGGTCGTCGGTGACGAAGAAGCGAGTGCCCCATGGCGAGCCGCTCGGCCCTGCGGCAAGCGCGTCTCGTATGGGCTGCAGCGCTTCTCTGAACGTCGCCCAGCTGGTCACGACAGCGGGATCTGGACGGGCATGAGCGACCGGATCCTCTCCGCGCCCACGCGCCAGTGCGCGAACAACAGGTTCTCCCAGCTCTGGCCCATCACCCACGGCCGCCCGGGGACGGCCCACGGCCGGTGACCGCGCTCCGTGAGCGTGCGAGGCTGGCGCAGCGCGGAGGCGATGTCGGCCGGGCGCCACAGGCCGCCTGCCGGGCCGCCGGCGTCGTGAGCCACTCGTTTCTTCGAGAGTCGCAGGCAGAGACCGTACCGGGCCCGGTTGCGTTTATGGCCAGGCGGCTCAGGGCAGGTCGCCTGCATGAGTCCCTCAATCGCGCTGCAAGCCGTTGAGGAGCTAGGAGGCGAAGGGAGCGTACTCGTGCGCCAGCGCCGGGATCACGAGCGCCTCGACGGGCTGCTGGGGCAGTTGCGTGCGACCGAGGGCACCGATCAGGACCGGGCTCTCGCGAGTGTGTGTCGGCTGGTCTTTACGCATGCGTTTGCGGCGGAGGCCGTTCTGTGGCCCGTCCTCCGGCGGGCGTTACCCGACGGGGACCAGCTCACGGGTCCGGGTTGAGCGCGAGCACCAGGAGATCACCGAGGTCGTGGCTGATCTGGAGCAGAGCCGCCCCCGCACAGCCGAGCGTGAAGCGCTCATCGATCGTGCGATCGCGCTATTGCGAGAGGACGTCCGAGATGAGGAGGACGAACTCTTTCCGCGCCTCCAAACCGCGCTCAGCCCCAACGAGCTACGGCGGCTTGGACGCCAATGGGGAATCCTACGGCGGGTCGCCCCGACGCGTTCGCACCCCGTGGTGTCGAGAAGGCCCCCCGGCAAACGTTCTCGCCGCGCTCCCACTCTCGGTGGTCGACCGCGCCCGCGACCTGCTCGACGAGGGCGCGCGAAGGACCACCGGGCCAGTCGCGGCCGCGGGACGCGGCGCGAACCGGGCTCTCGCCGCCGTCGGGCACGCCATCGAACGGCTG
>JAABUS010009821.1_pt1 | contig 9995 bp, 11 predicted proteins | sample 5560161 | NCBI WGS metagenome assembly JAABUS01 (sample SAMN10711885, study PRJNA513376) | rock metagenome | isolation source: Antarctica rocks | place: Antarctica: Victoria Land, Trio Nunatak nord | collected 2016-01-04
CAAAGACCATGACAGCATGTGAAAAGCGACAACATGCGAGTTAAGTACCAATGATCCCACAGCCTACAGTGGATGATAACAGCATCCCTTTGCTGGTCAGATGGCTCCGCAGTACCTTTGAGTAACATGCTGTATTTGTCAGCGCTGTATAGCAGTACAAACGCATGCACTGCACTGCCAGACAAGTTCAGATATGAATAGCAGGACTGACCTGCATTTGACGCCTTATGGCAGCAGCCTCGTCCATGTGCTCCTGGCGAGCAGCAGATTTGAACTCAGGGGGGTGGTCCTCGGACGGCTCCTCAGCATTCTGCTGCAGAGCGGCAGCATCGGAGCTCTGAGCCGCGGTGAAGTCTGGGTCTGCCCTCACACTTATGGCCGGCTCGGTCTGTAAGCAGTTGCTTGCCAAAGTCAGCTGTCTACACAGGATCAGCAGTGAATGATGCACATGGTTGCCCATTACAGGTTTTCCAGCATCTACACCATGGAGACACTACAAGCATTGTATGTCAATGCCAAGCAAGGCATGCAGGTTGCATGCTGAATCAGATAGTATGGTCAATGTCAAACATACTCATGAATGAGGATTCACATTGGATACGCGTTGATGGCCTTACTCGAATTTGGCATCTAACAATGCCGAACATTGCTGCTAATGTCACATATGCATGGTGGTTTGTTGGTCATCCTTGCCCCTTGCTTAACAAGCACCAAAACCTTGTATGAGGAGTAAAGAACACACCTTGAAGAAGTAGCGCACGCAAGCCAGCTGGCCGTCCTCCACAAAACTGACAGCCTTCTTCTTCTGCCTGGGGGTGCCTGGCTGGGGATCAGGGATCCTGGCTGCTGCCTCAGCTGCTCTGTCAGCTGCTGTCTTGACAGCGGGCGTCGGCCGGTGGAGGCCACTGAAGGTGCCTAGGCTGCCCAACCCAATGCTGCCCAAACCCCCTGTGAACACAGCACATTTACAACCATGCCTGTTACACTAGCAAAGCAAGTGGCCACAACAAAAACAGTCTACCTGGGTGACCATCAATTTCAGCATGAAGCCATGATGATGGCTGTGAGGTTGTCAAGCGTATTACAGGTATCTGTATGTGGCACTTGTAAAATCAGCTTCCATGAGCTATGGCATGACATGACTAGCACGCAGGTGCAGTCTGTGCAGTGGTGAGAGACCAAGCAATGTAAGCAGAGGTCTCATTGACCTGATGCATAAGAGCAAGCCATGATGCAGCTTAAGACATGCTGAACTGATCAAATGCAGTTGCAAAAGCAATTATGGCCTCTGAACCCTTGGACAGCTGCTGATATCTGCAGGAATGATGGATAACTCAAGGCCATCATGCAAGAAATGACACCCAAGTGACACTTGAACGCAATCTGAAGACAGACGGACTGCAGAGAGTCATGCAAAAGGCCGTCATGTAAGATTGGGCCTTGAGCCATGTGGCTGTAACAGTGGGTACAAGAGACAGTAACACAGAAGATACAGTGACTGCTTCTGCTGGGCAGGGTTAGGTATTTACCTATTCGTGTGCTGCCTCCAAGGCTTGCTGGGGCCCCAATACGGGTGGACCCCAAAGCTGAAGACCCTCCTGATCCAAAGCGAGCCCTTGTTGCAGCTGCAAGCACAGCACAAACTGTAAGACAACAAGGCATGCAAGCAGACCTTCCTGATTACTAATGCCACAGTATGCCAATTGTGTGAGTGCGCATGGCATGCTGAATCTGAATGCCTGTACCTTGGAGTCAGCTAAGCCTCTGCATCTGTCGACAGCAGGTCTTTGATGCTGACCTGTATCACTGGATCTGTAAGAGGCAGATGCATGTTGATGGTGAGGCTCTGCAGCGCTGAGTGCCATGCTGCATGCCACATGCCATAGTGCCAAGCACCATCTGCACAAAGCATAGCATGACAGCTACTACCTGTAGGACCTGTAGCACTCTTGCTAGACTTGCCGCTGGGGCCAGGCTCTTGGCTGACGCCCTCTTGCTTGATGTCTTCCAGCTTCACGCCCTCTTGCTTCACCTCTTCCTGCTTCACATCTTCCATCTGTACATCCTCTTCCTTCACATTCTCTTGCTTGATGTCCTCCTGCTTGATAGTTTGACCAGAAGCAGCTTGCTCATTGTCCCGGCCCAGCTTGGCTACCTCTGCCATATCTAGGCGACGCACCTTGTGACTCTGCATGCAGCACCACTTTGTGATTGTGCATACATCACCACCTTGTGATCTGCACATGTGAAAACCTTTTAACTCTGCACACATTACCAGTTTGAGACTCTGCATACATCAGCACCTTATGACCTACACAATTCAGCACATGATGGCTCTGCAGACGTCAGCACCTTGTGACCTGCACAGGTCAGCACATGATGATATGACAGTCACCAGCACCTTGCGACTGTGCGTAGGTCACCACTTTGTGCATGAGAATGCTCCTGAATTTTGAGGCCGGCTATTATGGTTCAAGACTGCTGATGGATGACAAATTGCTGCTGCATTGCTGCTCAAGCACATGAGGCAAGGATGCAGGCCAAATGCATGACCAATGTGATTACAAGCTGCGTGAAATTAGATAAAATTGACTGATTGACTTACACAATCAGGATGTAAAAGGTCCTGATGCACATGCTGGTAGCAGGAGCTACAGTGTGAAGTGTTCTCGATCATCCATATGTACAGCACAACACAGATGCCATACGCACACAAAAATAAGACTGCGATCTCACTTGTGCAGCATCAGCTTTGCTAGCCTTGGGCTGTTTCTTCTGGAACATGGCATCATCATCCACCTCCATTGGGAGCACCCCTCCAGACCCCTCTCCAGATCCCGTGTGCAGCAGTGCAGACCCATTGCTGTCAGTAGTGGCTGCTGCTGCACTGGCTGCTTGGTCAGAGTCTGCACTGCTTTGAGTGGGCAGCCCTGCTGTGGCAAGCTTGGCTGAGCTGCCTCTTCCTGACACAGTAGGTGTTTCCTGCAGATACAAGAAACATGGTTATAAAGTTGACTTAATCTATACTGCGGTGGCATCAAGACTTGAGGCCACAGCTCCCGACATTTAGGTAGTGAAGCATGACAGCAGACAATGAAGGACAGCTAAAATCCTGGAATCAGCCTCTGAGCGCAAGCACTGGAGAACTTTTGTCGTGGAATAAAACCTACTTCCCAGCAAGCTGATAGAATGACATCATGCATTGTTGAACTGGAAGATGATCAGCAACTCACCGCAACAGGAACGCCTGTATCTTGTTTCTGCCTTTTTGCAGGTGCACCTTGTACGCTACTGTCAGTCTCCCTGCAAGTCATTAGGCACATCAGCACCAGCACACCCATCAAAACTGCAGCTTTGATTGCAAGCTGACTGGCAGACTGGAACATAGTGCTCCACAGGTGCATCAGACATGCCACAGTACAGCTGCTACAGGTACACGTTCTAAAACAATCAGACAGCAGCAGCATTAGAAGATGCCAGCTATCAGCCATGTCATAGCATAGGCTACTTGCTGCAGTTGGCAATTGTTTGAGGGTCACCCACAAAATATGGGTACAATGGCCAGTCACACATGTCACAAAAGCTCTATGATAGCTACTACATGCTATAGAGTTGAAGACAATAAGGCTCTTGTATGATCTGGCGCCTGTCACAATTTGTGCTGTGCCCAGCCTTGTCAACAGGCAACAATTCAGTAACAAAACAGTTCAGGATAAGACGCTGAGATAGCAACCTGGCACGTTTCGCATCATTGTCAGTCATGCCAACGTTTCGCCGCCATTGCTGCACAACCTTGGCTGCTGCAGCCTTTACTTTCTGTGAGGGATCCTTCTTGGCAAGGCCATTCACAGTCTTGCCAATAGGCACTTGTCTCAGAGCAGCCATATCTACTGGCAATGCCTCAAGTGCTTTGAGAATGAGAAGCTGAAACTTTTCAGCATCTGATGTTCTATCAGAGGCCAGCTTGAGCCAGTGTTGGAAGGCATGCAATCCTTTGCGCTCAGCCAGGGTGACAAGCATTGTCTTGTCAGCTGATGGCAGCTCAGGAATGCAGTTCAGGATGAAGATGCGCATGTACCACGTCAATTGAGGTCTGTGCAGGAAGTTGACAAACATCTGATGCTTGCTAGGCTTGATCAGAACCTTGCCATCAACACTGGTCAACATAGCGTCGAACTCCTGCTGAAGCGCTTGGACCTCTGGTTTCAAAGAGACTGCTCCAGAGAGCTTTGGTCTGACTGGTGCAACTGCTTTGCTGTTCATCTTGTTGTCCGCTATCTTGTAGAACAACGGCAACTCTTCTTTGTCATCCAGACTTTTCATTTGCTGCTTTCGTGCAGTGATGCAGGCTTTTTTCAGTTTTGGGTTTCTGCAGTGATGGCAGTGACCACACCGATCCTCTTTGGCTATCTTTGGCAAGATCTGCCGCCGCCGCCTCTCTTTATTTGCTGCTGCAGCAATGACTTGCCGCTGCTGTGCTTGAAGAAGGCTTTCACCAGCATACCGCTGGTGGCTGGAGACCCTGGTGTCATCATCATCGCTATCTTCAGGATGAAACTCGAGCACTTTGAAGCCACCAGTGTTGCTGTCAGCCTCAGTCTGACCTGCAGAGCCTGTGCTGTCAAAGGATGGCGAGGGAGAATTGGCTGAATTGGCAGGGTTCTGCGCACTGCTGTGTCCAAGCTGGTCTGGGGAGGAAAGCTGCTGTGCCTCTGAGGTGTCTGAGTCATTGCCTCTACGCTCTGCAATTCACAGCACCCACGTTCACAACTCAGATTGTGGCGGACATTGAGGCACGAAAGGTGTCAGATGTAGCTATGTCATAGATCCACTCTGGAGGAAGGGCACACCTTCAGATACCGCTTGTTCCGGTTCCGCGGACGACCCGTGAACCGCAGGGTCCAAAGTCGATGTGGACAGAATTGGCAGCGCTTTCAAGGGATCGACGTGCCCGTTCTCTTGCGCTACAGTTGCAGGAGCAAGCGCTTCGGGTGCTATATTATGAGCGGAAGAGCCATCTCTTTCAAAGTTGACATTGGAGATATTCATGAACATAGAAGATAAGTGCTTCGGCCGTATGGCACAATGGCCTTGGTTGCAGTGAATCAGCTTCTTCAGCTTTCAACAAAGCCTTTGTATATTTTTTGCCACCCTTTGAGTGGGGAGGGTGAGTGCAAACCTTGTGCGCCTGTTTATCACTGCACCGTTAGGCACAGTCATTCCTTTGGCATATTACAGATGCTATGCAGGTAGCCTGAACCCTTGGATGGTCTTCCAACCAACAGCAAAGCAAGGAAACAGCCCGGACAATGTTAGACTTTTGAAATAAGCCCGGTCCGGTCCGGGTACCTAAGCTTGAACTCAACACATGTTGTGGTACCTTCCACAGTTGGTTGGAAGTAACCAAAAAACTTCAGTAGAAAGATTTTGACACCAGGCTTCGGCGTCTAGAAACTTGTCCAGCGTGCAAATATTTCAAGGCAAGATACGGATAATATAAGTTTCGCAGCTGCGCTCAGCGGAGTATTGTCGCCCAGCGTAGAGCTAGCGCATTTGAGCACGCACAGGCATTTCTCAATCTCGACTCCGAAAGTCAACAGATCTACATGGCAGGTTTTCTGCGGCAGTGCCGGCGCTCGTTCGCATCAGTGGCCGGCAACTCCAGCTGGCTTAGTGATGGTTTGAAGTTCAAGTGTACACAATGCGGCAAGTGCTGCACCGGCGGTCGAGAAAGACTTGTTTGGGTAAACGCGGATTTTGCGAAAATCTCACGTGCTACCGCTTGCCGGAAAGCAGTCTTTCTCAATCCGAAGGCGCTGCATTCAGGTCTCAGAGCAGGAAGCTGGCGAAATTGCAGGTAGCCTGGGCTTGGAAGGCGACACTTTTGCTGATCGGTACCTTCAGGTATGTCTATGCCACACCTCCTGTCAAAAAGCGGCACTGGCTGCAAAAGCTATGCTGATGCAGCACTTAAAGATAGCATAGCTGACCAACAGATGTTGACATGTCAGTGCAGCCTGGCTCTGTGACATCAGTGGGTTCACGGCTGTCTTTGCGCAAAAACAGTACGGACGCAGCCTGCATTTTCCTGCAAAATGGAAAATGTGCTGTGTACCAGAGCCGGCCCACTCAGGTGACAAACTTGCAACATGGACCACAGCGGTTGCCTGTCAGTAGTATCAGCAAACAACTGGTTATGACCCTATAGCTCTGTCTCTTATAGAGTTTGAAGCGCCACCTGTGCTCTTCTTGTCACCGCACACTTCTGCTGCTTGGTTCAAACGCTTTTGCATTGCAGTGTCGGACATACCCCTTCTGGCCTGAGCCTCTGACTTCCCGCCATGACTGGGAAGCAGAAGCACTAAGGTGCGAGGGCATACAGGTCAAAACCTCCCTACCTCATCCACAGCATCGACAGCATCACAATGTGGCTTTGGAGGAACCAGGTGTGGCAACAGCCTCAGCACTTCTGCCTTGCAAGAACCCACACAATGTGTGCTTACTGCTTGCGATTCACAAACACAGCTGTAGACAGTGATCTTGTGCCTTTGAGCTTGCCATGTCTGCAGATCACAGCCTACGCTTTGACCGCAACACAGTGTTGCAGGACACCTCAGGAGTGATCCTGCAGAGCGCGATCCTCTCAGCAACCAGGAACCAAGTCTTGGTGTGCCAGCTGGCAGTGATGAGATAGAAGTTACTGATGCAGCGGTACCAGTGGAATCTATCAAGCGGCAGCTGGTCTTGGAAGAGATCTCAAGAAGTGGCGAAATGGGCGGCACCACATACAGGTGTGTCTACTTTTACTTTTGTTATCTGTCATTCTACACAGATGCTGGCAACAGTCTTGTGATATCATTGCAGCTTTCTCAATAACCAAGCACATACCATGTGTGCTGCTTCACATGTGGTGACCTGTGTTAAGAACAACCCAGGAAGCACTCGCATTCATGCTGCATTTGACTGCTGAGGTGGCACTATGCTGCTGTTTTGAAATTGCACAAACAGCTTATAGATGCATGCTAGACTGAGTTCTGCACCTGTTTGAGTGCTGTAGCTGCTATCCTGGCTAGCTACAATTTTGTCTGTATTGTATTTCTGAGCACAACACACAAGTCACGCTGATGTTGAATTCTGCGCGCCGCTTGCAGCGACATGGATGAGCTGCTGACCTCAGTTTCACCAGAACTAGTGGATGAGTTTGCTGATGAGTTCTTTGCCAAGCGAGGCCGCAAGATCCTGCATGACAGCAGAAGGTGGAGGGTGCTGGACACCTGGAATGGTGACCCAACAGAGCACTTCAGGTATAACATCCACCCAAAGAGCACACTACATCACAACAGCATACTAGATTAGTGTTTATTGCAGGCAGAAACAGAAACCAGTACAGCTGAGTATAGCTTGTTCAGGGTTAAGCGTGGATCTGTGTACAGTTCCTGATTGCAGCAGGGACATATTGCTCAGTTTGAGACTTGTCATGACGGCATTCCCTGCATCCCTCAAGAGCCTGGCTCCCACTCCAATGGTGCCACAGCTTCTTGGAATTCTGATCAAACCAATGCGAGGCCAAGAGTTCATGAAGCCAATAGCCATCAATTTGCAGATGCACAAGTTGGCACTGGGCTGGCACTGGCACAAGCTGGCACTCAAGTGGGCACGAGCTGGCACGAGCTGGCACTGGCACTGGGCACTAGGCTCAAATGATGCAGCATATGCATACTACATGGGGTCGAAGTCTGTCATTCCTTATGTTTTAAGATAGCAGCATTTGTCTGCAGGAGCCTAGTGCTGAAGGCATGCCCTGGCTATGCCCAGACAGAGGTGCAGCTCCTGAAGCAAGGTGACAGCATGCTGGTGCGACATGACAAGCTGTGCCAGCCAGCTCACAAGGCCATGTGCCTGGCATTCGCCCTACAGGCCATGAGTCAGAAGCACATGTACAGCGCAGCCGCCTCTTCCTTGCACAAGCCAGTCAGCGTGCATGATGCGCAAGCTGTGCAACCCAGCACGAACTTAGCAGTTGCGATTGTCGGTGAGCGTCTCAAGGAATGCAAATCTATCGTGGTCTATGTTCATTGGTGCAGCAGGAGTGCATCGGTATACAGCATGATTGTCAGCTTGTGATGCTGCTTGTACGTTCACGCATTGCTGTCCTGGTTACATGCTGCATCATGACAGTTCAAGGGAGCCCAAACTCAGAATCATCCACTTCATCAGTGTAGGAAGCTTTTGGTGGCATATTCTGTTGCTGCTCTGCTGAAAGCTACAACCATGATCTTTTTTTAGCATACAACTTTTGCTGCACAACTGGTGCTGGAAGTCATTCTTTAGTGCAGCATGAGCATACAGGTCATCACTCAACAGTCAAAGAAGCTCCTGTGCTGTCCTTTCTGTACCGGTGTTTATCAAACACATGTTTCTGAGTCTGAAGCATGCAATCCTCAAATACAGGTGCTGGTGCATGTGCTTTGCCTATGGCAATCCGCCACCATTTCCCCAAGGCTGCCATTGACGCTGTTGACATTGATGCTGAGGCTCTGGACCTAGCCCAGTGCTTCTTTGAGACGCAAGAGGACGCCCACCTCATGCTGCATAATGAGGATGGAGTCAAGTTCCTGACCAAGCATGGGGTCACATCACAGGTAGCTACACACAATTTGGGTTTAGTATAGGCTACGCACAGTTGGGGGTTTAGGCTCTAGGATTTAGAGTAGGCTACGCACAGTTTAAAGCCACAACACAGATAGGCTACACTGAGTCTGAAACAACTGTTGGCAAATTGCCAGATGTCAAAGCCTAGCCCCTCTGACAGACCCCGAAGACTTGCGTCTTTGCAGCACCTTCAGCTAGGTGGCTGCAATCTTAACGGAAAGTTGTTCATGATTGCAGTCAGGCAACGTGTCTACAAGCAGGCGCTGAAATGCGTTGCCTGGCCAGCTAGCTAGTGCCTTGCTGCCAGAACAGGCGCCCTGCTGCACTCGCAAATACTCGCTTGATTGCTCCAAATGGACAGTAGCCTGTGTTGATGGGACATACTCGCAAATGCAGTTGAGAATGGTAAGTGTTCACTGCTTTGACTTTACTGCCAACCCATGGGCCCTTGTATGCCTGGCTTAGTCAAAAGAGTTGCTGAGTACGTTAGTAGTGTGATTCTAAAGGCTCCAGAAGCAATGGTAGTAAAAGGACACGGTCGATAGCACCTCACGAATTGCCGAGCCCATGTATGCATCCCAGGCGTGACATTGTGCATTGCAGTTTGATGTGATCATGCTGGATGTGGCAGCCCCAGATCCAGATGGAGATCCTGGCACCCTCAACTCCATCCCTGCTCAGTTTCTGAGCCCTGGCTTCATTCAGGAGGGCTTACGTAGTCGCCTCAGGTACATGCGCTTGGTTGCATTCTCCTCTGTTGCATTCAGCTCTTTTCTGGCCTGCATGACCTGGTCGACATCTGCCAGTGGCTATGTTGCTGCATTTTTTGCTTTGTCATCATGCTCTTATATATTGATGACAACAAGAGTTATTAGCAAAGCGGAATACTCCAGTGCAGTGTTGTCAACCTGCTTCCTGTCTCTATCATGTAGAGAGATCAAGAAAGAAGCTTTGTGCTGCAGCCAAGTTTTGCGTGCCCAATCTGAGCAGATTCAATTTTATGGCTTACATCATCAACCAGCATCATTCCTTGAAAAAGTCAGCTCCGCAACTCACTCACAGGGGTGAACTGCGCGCAGCCAACAGGTGCTTGGGGCTGAGTCGACTGTACTGATGTTGCATCCTTTGTACAGGCCAGGAGGGGTCGCAGCCATCAACATCCTGGGTGGATTGCCAGCACTGAAAGAGGCCATACTCATAATTACACCACATTTCCAGCATCTGCACGCTCTGTGTACCCCAGAAGTGAACGTCCTTTTTGCCCGAGCGGCTTTGGGCGGTGATAGAGACAGCAACAGTGGACGCACCGCACTGTGGAGAGTCACTGCTGCCGCTGCAGCCCT
>JAABUS010009822.1_pt1 | contig 9994 bp, 8 predicted proteins | sample 5560161 | NCBI WGS metagenome assembly JAABUS01 (sample SAMN10711885, study PRJNA513376) | rock metagenome | isolation source: Antarctica rocks | place: Antarctica: Victoria Land, Trio Nunatak nord | collected 2016-01-04
CAACGTCTCGGTCGACTCGAGGGCCTCCATCGGCAGCATGCCGATCCGCACCTTGGTGCTGCCCAGCGCCTGGCAGTCGGAGACTATCTTGTCGAAGGCCTCCATCAGGGAGTCGTTGCCGCCCCCGCCGGCCGGCCCCATCCCGGCCGAGATGGCTGCGACCTCGACCCCGAAGTCCTGGCCGGCCCGGCTGATCTGGTCGAGGGCTTCCGGCGTGAGGCCGATCTGAGACACCTCGACCGCGCTGAAGCCCAGGTCGGCCAGCCGCTTCCACACCGCGTAGGCGCCCTGCTCGGCCACCTGATTCTTGAGCATCATCGCCTGCACGCCGATCTTGGCCATGGTCGTCCTCTCGCTGAAGCCTGTTTGACGGAACTCTGCTGTTCATTCAACCCGGTGTGGGCCCGAGAGGGAAAGCGCCCTCCACCACCTGGTCAGCTGGTACCCGGGGAAGGCCGGCGACCCGCTGCGTAAACTCCCCCCGACTGCCGCGACGGCGGAGACGGTACGGGAGGCGCAGCAATGATCTTGACTCTGCTGGGCGGCGGCGGCTTCCGCGTCCCGCTGGTGTACGCGGCCCTGCTGGCCGACCACGACCCTGGCCGGGTCTCCGAGCTGCGGCTGTACGACCCCGATCGGCGCCGGCTCGATGTGATCGCCCAGGTGCTGGCCCGGCAGGCAGACACCCAACAGGGACGGACGGGCGCGCGGGATCGCGTCCGGGTCAGCGTGCACACCGACCTGGCGCAGGCCGTCAGGGGCACCGACTTCATCTTCTCCGCACTCCGGGTCGGTGGACTTGCCGGTCGGGTCTGCGATGAGCGGGTGGCTCTGGAGCTGAACACGATCGGGCAGGAGACCGTCGGAGCCGGCGGCATCTCCTACGCCTTGCGGACGATCCCGGTGGCGGTGCGGTTGGCCGAGCAGATCCGTACCAACGCGCCGGACGCCTGGGTGATCAACTTCACCAACCCGGCGGGGATGATCACCGAAACGATGGCACGGACGCTGGGGGAGAGAGTGATCGGGATCTGCGACTCACCGGTCGGGCTGGCCCGCCGCGCCCTGGTCGCCCTCGGACTCACCGGTCGTGACCTGATCGGCTCCGACGAGGTGCAGATCGGCTACGCCGGGCTGAACCATCTGGGGTGGCTGCACACGCTCACCGTCGATGGGGAGGATGTGCTGCCCCGGCTGATCGGTGACGCTGCCGCCGTCGGCTCGTTCGAGGAGGGGCGGTTGTTCGGACCGGACTGGCTGCAGACGCTCGGCGCACTGCCCAACGAGTACCTGCATTACTACTACTTTGCCCGCGAGGCGCTGGCCGCGGACCAACGGAGCACGCCGCGCGGCGCATATCTCGCCGAGCAGCAGCAGCGGTTCTACGACCTGTTCGACCGCCCGGTCGCGGACCCGCTGGTGGCCTGGGAGCGGGCCCGGATGGAGCGGGAGGAGACCTACATGGCTAACAACCGGTTGGCTTCCGGTGACTTCGAGCGCGACCCGGCCGACCTGCAGTCCGGTGGCTACGACCAGGTCGCGTTGGCGATCATGCGCGCCATCAGCCGGAACGCACCGGCCCGGCTGATCTTGAACGTGCCGAACCGGGCGCTGCTGCCAGAGCTTGATCACGAGGCGATCGTCGAGGTGCCGTGTCTGGTCGACCAGCACGGTGCCAGGGCGTTGCCGAATACCGGGCTGCCCGATCACGGTCGAGGGCTGGTAGTGAGCGTGAAGCAGGTGGAGCGGTACACGATCGAGGCCGCGACCACCGGCTCCGCGCGGGCCGCGCTGCTGGCCCTGGCCGGTCATCCGCTGGTGGACTCGGTGAACATCGCGCGCCGACTGCTGGACGGCTACCGCGCCGAGTTCCGCGAGCTGGACTACCTGCACTGAGCCGCGGGCGCCGGCGGTTCGGTGGGTCAGTCGAGCAGCCGCAGGATCGTCTCGACGGCGGTTGACACCCCGTCCTCGGGGAGCAACCGGCTACCCAGATCCGCCGCACGCATTGCCATCGTGGGAATCGACGTCAGCTGGGTGACCATCCCGGTCAGCCCCTGCAGCGTGAGCCGGTGCCTCGCCACCGCCTCCGGACCGACACCCAGGGCATGTACCCGCCTACCCCAATAGGGCTGGTCGGCGATGTGCGGGATGATCCCCTGCGGTATCCCGGCGCGGAAGGCGGCCGCCGTCGTACCTGCTCCACCGTGATGGACCACAGCGCGCATCCTGGGGAAGAGCCACTCGTGCGGCACCGGCTCGATCACGATCACGTCATCGCTGACCGGTGTCACCGGTGCGGCGTCCGAGGCAGCCCCGGCCGGGTCGCCGAGGATGACGGCCCGGCGTCCGCCGCGTCGTGCCGCCAACGTCATCAGCTCGGTCAACGCATCGCAGCTGGGCATGCTGCCGAAGCCGAGATAGACCGGCGGGTCACCGGCGAGCAGGAAGTCGGCCAACGCCGACGGTGGCCGGTAGTCCGCCGGTGCCGGTTCCGCCCAGTAGCCGGTGAGGTGGATCCGGTCTCCCCAGTCCGGGGCCGGTGGCGCCACCAACCTGCTGACACCGATCAGCGTCGGGGTGGACAGTGCGGCCCGGGTGTAGCTGCGGAAGGTCTGCTTGGGTAGCCTCAACCGGCGCCTGACCTCATCGCCGACCGGCCGGACGATGGACAAGGTGCCGGCCGCCTGGGCGTACCCCCACCAACGGTTCAGGACGCTGTTCCGACCGGACAGCAGGGGGTACATGGTGGAAGCGCCGTGCGTGGTCGGCACCGCAGGCTGCAGCATCCCGAGGATGTGCCGGGCGTCGTGCTCCGCCGCAAGCGACAGCATCGGGTCGAGGGTGGAGGCGCCGCTGATGTAGGCGTCGGCAGTCCCCATCATCTCAATCAGCCCGTCGGCCATCACGTCGACGAAGGACCTGACCACGTCGCGCATCAGGCCGATCTCGGCCCCCAGTCTGCGGGAGCCGGCCAGCCAGGCCCGAGCCGGCGGCTGCTGCATCCGCTCGGCCATGTTGATCTTGAACGGGTGGAACCCCAACCCGGCGCTGGTGATCATCGTCTCGAAGTCCTCACCGGCCGCGACGGTCACCCGTACGCCGGCCGCGGCCAGTCCCCGGCCCAGCGCGACGCAGGGTTGCACGTCGCCCCGCGAGCCCCAGGCCAGCAGCAGCATCCTCACGATCAACCGAGCTTGGTCAGAAGCTTCGCCAGCAGCTGCTGTTCCCGCTCGGACAGGCGCTTGAAGTGCTCGCCGGCGTCCGCATGCCGGGCGTCCTCGATCTCGGTCAGGGTGCTGCGGCCGGCGTCGGTCGGACGTACGGTGGTCGCGCGCCGGTCCTCGGGATCAGGTGTGCGGGCAGCCAGCCCGCGAGCCTCCAGCGCGTCGACCACGTCGGTGACCGATCGAGGCGCGACCCGGAGCTTGTCGGCCAGCTCGCTCAGCCGGAGCTGACCGTGGGCGCAGATCACGCGCAGGGCTCGGGCGTGGTGCGGGGAGAGATCCCACGGTTCCAGGATGTCGACCCAGCGGTGCCGCAGCGCATGCGCGGCACCTCGCAACAGATCCTCCAGGTCGGGGGTTCCCGGCTCATTCATGCGCACACGATAGCCCTGACCGGTGATGCCGGGTGCGAGATTTGCCTCGCAACCTCATAATGAGGTACCCTCACTATCTGTCACGCGCACCTGTGCCGGCTGCGCTGATCGCCGGCCACCCGAACGAAGGATGCGATGCCCTTGCCAGGCCCAAATGATCTTACCCCCGGAGCTCGCGGCCGGATGGATGCCGTGAAGGCAGATCCCCGTGACCGCGCACAGCTCGCCGAGAGTCCCGTCTCGATGCGACGGGTTGTTCGTCTGTTCGCCCCACACAAATGGTCCATCGCGGTGATCACCTCGATGATCGTGGTCACCTCCGTCGTCGGCCTTGCCCAGCCGTTCCTGCTGCGCGAGATCATCGACGACGCGCTCCCGCACGCCAACGTGCGGCTGTTGATCACCATGGTCGCGTTGATGCTCGCGGTCACCGCCGTCACCTCGTTGATCGGGGTGGCGCAGACCTGGATCTCCACCAAGATCGGCCAGAAGGTCATGCACACGTTGCGTACCGGCGTGTTCATCCACCTGCAGCGCCAGTCGCTCAGCTTCTTCACCCGGACCCGTGGTGGCGAGGTCCAGTCCCGACTGACCAACGACATCGGTGGCATGCAGTCTGTGGTCACCAACACGGCGACCTCGATCGCCACCAACGCGACCACCGTGGTCGCCACCGCCGCCGCGATGGCCGCCTTGAGCTGGCGGCTCAGTCTGCTCACCCTGGTCGTGCTGCCGCCGGCGGTGTGGCTGACCCGCAAGGTCGCCTTGATGCGCCGCGAGACGACCACCCAGCAGCAACGGCGGATGGCCGACCTCAGCGCACAGGTGGAGGAGGGACTGTCGGTCAGCGGCGTCCTGCTCACCAAGACCCTGGGCGCGACCGATGCCAGCGCTCGCAAGTTCACCGACACCTCGGCCGAGCTGGTCGAGCTCGAGCTGAAGGCCCAGCTGGCCGGCCGCTGGCGGATGGCCACGATGTCGATCATCTTCGCCGCGATCCCGGCACTGGTCTATCTGGCCGCGGGTTTCCCGGCCACCTCCGGCGGTATGACCATCGGGACCCTGATCGCGTTCGCCTCGTTGCAGTCCGGGATCTTCCGGCCGATGATGGGTCTGCTCAACGTGGCCAGCCAGTGGGTGACCTCGATGGCCCTGTTCTCCAGGATCTTCGGATACCTCGACCAGGAGACCGACGTCCCGGAGCCGACCAACCCGCTCACTGTCGATGCCGCCGCGATCATCGGTGAGGTCAGGTTCGACAACGTGAGCTATACCTACGGTGGGTCGGACTCGCCTGCTCTGACCGGCGTCGACCTGACCGTACCGGCGGGCAGCAGCCTGGCCCTGGTCGGAGCCACCGGCTCCGGCAAGAGCACGATGGCGTCTCTGGTTGCCCGGCTGCGCGACCCCTCACACGGCGCGGTGACCATCGACGGGTACGACCTGCGCAGCCTCAGTGCGACCTGCATCGCCTCGATGGTCGGCGTGGTGACCCAGGAGACCTACCTGGTGCACTCCTCGATCCGGGAGAACCTGCTGATGGCGAGGCCGGGCGCGAGCGAACCGGAGTTGTGGGACGCCCTGGAGGTCGCGCAGATCGCCGACTACGTCGCTGCCCTGCCCGCAGGCCTGGACACCGTCGTCGGTGCCCGTGGCCAGCGGTTCTCCGGCGGTGAGCAACAGCGGCTGGCAGTGGCCCGTACGCTGCTGCGTGACCCCAAGATCTTGATCTTGGACGAGGCCACCAGCGCACTGGACATCACCACCGAGCGCAAGCTGCAGATCGCGCTGGATGCCCTCGCCCGGGGTCGGACCACGATCACCATCGCGCACCGGCTGTCCACGATCCGTGACGCCGACCAGATCGCCGTCCTTGATCGCGGTCTGGTGGTCGAGCTGGGCAACCACGATCAGCTGATCGACCGCGACGGTGCCTACGCCCGGCTTGCCGAGACGTACGCCGAACGAGCTCTCGAGTCCATGATCGACTGACGCTCGGGTCGAGCCCACCCACGCGCTGGCGGTCGAGACCTTCTGCACCGTCTCACTGGGTCTCATTTCACCGTTCGCCATCGCTCCACTGGCTCGACCAGAGGGATGACGTTGGTCGAGCCAGCGAGCCGTTAGGCGAGCGGCGGTCGAGACCCCTCCGAGATGAGCCTAGGCGACAGCCAGGCCTGGTGGCTCTTCTACGCGTGCTGTGGCTTGTTCATGGATGGTGGCGAGGTCGAACAGGGCGTAGACGCAGTCGTGCAGGGAGAAGGGCTCGCCGCGCCAGCCGGGCACGATCTGTGCGGCGGGTGGGTCGTCCATGGAGGTCACGGTGGCGAGGGCGCGGTTGGCGTTGATGGCGTGGAGCTCGAGCTGACAGCGGAGTCCGGCGTCGGTGCTACCGGGGCGGGCCAGGGGTGCGACGTCACGGCCGTCGGGGAGGCGGAACTGCCAGCCGGCGTGTTCGGAGGCGAGGTAGTCACCAGTCCTGGTGAGGGTGATTCCGCCCTCGTGGAGATAGGTGTGGTGAGTTTCGCACAGCAGGATCAGGTTGGCCAGGTCGGTGGGGGCGCCGGCACTCCAAGGGATGACGTGGTGGGCGTGCAGATGGCGAGTGCGGTGGCAGGCGGGAAACTGGCACATCCGGTCACGCACCATCAACGCGCGGCGTTGCTTCTTCGACACCGGGCGTTTGCTCCGGCCCAGCGCGAGAACGTCGCCGTGGGCGTCGACCACGGCGCCCAGGAGATTCGCGTCGCAGGCGAGACGAGCTGCGGTGGCCGGCTGGATCGGCCCCACGCCGGGGATGTGGCACACACCCTCCCGCAACGTTCCCGCGGGAACGTCCCCACCCAAGCCAGACCCAGGCGCTGGTACCGATGCCGATGCAAGTCCGGTGGGGCATCGATGTCACGACTGATATCAAGGTGCTCAGTCTCGTTGCCAGGATCGGCAGATGGCGTTCCCGCGGGAACGTGCTGGTCGACTTGCGGCACCGGGTGGCCTGCCCGGTGGAGGGTTTCGGCGTTCACGTGGACGACGACCAGGGTGTGGTCCTCACCCGACTGGTCGGCGGGGATGGAAGACAGGTAGTGGTGCGCGACATCGAGCAGCGCGTCGACGGTGTCGCGTTCGGCAATGGGTTGGTGGTCGCGGGCCGACTCGAGGCGGCGATCACCACCGCGGCTTCCTCGGTTGGTAGCTGCACACTAAACAAGACCAGCCCGTCGCATTCGTGCCAGCCGACCCGAAGCCGCCTTCCATCGAGGCCACGTGGAGACCAGAGGAGAACTCGGTCCGTACCGGGCCCGGGCACACCGCGGTGACAGTGACGCCGGGGCCGCGGCACTTCTCGCGATCGACATCGACAGCGACGTCACCAGCGCCTTGGTCGCCCCGTGGGTGGCCCGTGTCGGCGTCGCCTGGAACCCACCAAGCGACGACACGTTGATGACCCTGCCCCGGTCCGCGGAACGGGCATCCTGCGCGGATACCGGGCGCGACACTACCGTTGACCGCGTGGAGCATCCCCCGTGATCACCGGGCCAGCATGATCACTAGAGAACAGCGCAAGGTCGCCTTGCTGGTCGCCGGTTGTTTCTTCATGGAGAACCTGGACGGGACGATCGTCACCACGGCGGCGCCGTCGCTGGCCACAGCCCTCGGCGTACCTGTGGCGTCGGTCAGCTCGGTGATCACCGCCTACCTGGTCACTCTGGCCGTGCTGATCCCGCTGAGCGGGTGGCTGGCCAAGCGGTTCGGTGCTCGACCGGTGTTCCTGGCGGCGATCGTGATCTTCACCTTGGCCTCACTCGGCTGTGCGCTCAGCCAGAACCTGATCATGCTCGTCCTGATGCGGATCCTGCAGGGAGTCGGCGGCGCCATGATGGTGCCGGTCGGTCGGATCGCGGTCTTCTCCCGTGCTGCCAAGGCCGATCTGATCCAGATCGTCGCCTTCATCACCTGGCCGGCGTTGCTCGGCCCGGTGGTCGCACCGCTGCTCGGTGGCATCCTCGCCACCTACGCGTCCTGGCGATGGATCTTCCTGATCAACGTGCCGCTCGGAGTGGTCGCCTTCGTCGTCGCGAGCCGGTTGATCAAGAACGTCGAGGGCCACGAGCGGCCCGGGCCGCTGGACTGGCTCGGCGTGCTGCTGACCGCCGCCGGCTTCGGTGGCTTGGCGTTCTCCGCGCACCTGATCGGGGAGTCAGACGGCTGGGTGGCCTACGCAGCGCTGGCCGGGTCGATCGTCGTCACCGCCATCGCCATCTGGCATCTGCTCCAGACCAAGCACCCGCTGCTCAACCTCCGGGTGCTGCGCATCCGTACCCTGCGGTTCTTCACCACGACCGGATCGTTGTACTGGGTGGTGGTCGGCGCCGTCCCGTTCCTGACGCCGTTGCTGTTCCAGGAAGGACTGGGCTGGTCTGCGGTCAAGTCCGGTGCTGTGGTGCTGTTCATCTTCGTCGGCAACATCGGGATCAAGCCGGCCACCACGCCGATGCTGCACCGGCTCGGGTTCCGCCCGACGTTGATCATGGCCAGCATCCTGCTGGTGGTGACCGTCGCGGCCCTCGGAACCGTCAGCAGCAGCACCCCGATCGTGCTGATCGCTGTGGTCGTGTTGCTCAGCGGCGTTGCCCGCTCGGTCGGGCTGACCGTGTTCAACACGATCGGTGTCTCCGAGGTGGACCAGGCCGACATCCCGGACGCGAACGCGTTGATGGCCACCACGCAGCAGCTGTGCACAGCGTTCGGCGTCGCGTTGGCGGCGATCGCGTTGCGTCTGGGAAAAGTGCTGCCGATCAACGGGTGGGCCGGAGCGGGCTTCACCACCGCGTACGCGCTGCTCGCCCTGTTCGCCGCGTGCGCCCTGGTCGGGGCGATCCGGTTGCACGCGGGCGCCGGCCAGGCACTGCGGCGTCCGCGGCAGGACAGCACCCGCTAGGACCATCGGCGCAGGTCCGTCAGGCCAACCGCTTGCCGCCGTCGACGACCAGCACGGTGCCGGTGGTGAACGATGACCGCGGTGAAGCCAACCAGACCGCGGCCTCGGCGACCTCGTCGGCCCGTCCCATCCGGCCCAGCGCCACAGCATGGCCCACCTGCGCTCGCACCGGCGCGCCCAGCTCCATGATCTTGCCGGACTCGATCGGCCCGGGCGCCACCGCGTTGACCCAAATCCCGCGGTCGCCGTACTCCAGCGCTGCGGACTTGGTTAGCCCGATCACGCCGTGCTTGGCGGCCACGTAGGTGGAGATGCCCGGGACGCCGTTCAGACCCGCGGTGGAGGCGATGTTGACCAGCGCCCCGCCGTCGTTCATCGCTGCGAGCTGGTTGATCATCGCCACCGCGACCCCGCGCAGGCTGACCGCCAGCACCCGATCCAGCTCATCGATCGCCAGCTCACCCATCGGCGTTGGCTGGTGACCCGTCCCGGCGTTGTTGATGGCGACGTCCAGACCCGAATCCGCTGCCGCAGCCGCCACCACCTCCCGGACGGCGTCGTCATCGGTGACGTCGAGTGGCATCGCGCGTATGGACTCTGCGCTGACTCCCGCGGTGATCATCGCATCGCGCAGCGCGGTGAGCTGTGCCTCGTCCCGGGCTGCGAGCACCACGTCGGCGCCGGCCGCAGCCAGTGCGCGGGCGATCGCGTTACCGATGTAGCCGTTGGCGCCGATCAACAGCGCGTGCTTGTTCTCGAGCATGATCAGCTCTCCGTGGTCCGGGTGCGGGTGACCGGAAGGAGGAAGCCGCCGGCGATCAGCCAGAGCAGCCCGCCGAACCGGCCGATCGGCAACAGCACCTGCAGCGGTTGGACGGCCAGCGAGAGGAAGCTGAGCTCCGAGATCGCCGCGATCACCAGCCCGACAACGGCGAGCCAGCGGGGCAGCAGGCGATCAACGCCGGTACCGCCATCCCGGCCACCAGCAGACCGCTCCCCACCACGTAGCAGCTGCCGCCGTTGACGAAGCCGAGGTAGCTCAGTGCCTGGGCCACCGGTCCGTTCGAGCTGACCTCTGGATGGCTCAGGACCCAGCTGATCATGCTGGACATCAGGAGACACAGCGATGCGGTGATGCCACCGTAGAACGCGATGGTCGGCCCGGGGACCCGGACCCCCAGCCGGGTCAGTCTGGCCTGCGCGGTGGCGGCGTAGATTCCGAGCGGGATGGCCGAACCGAACTGGATCATCGCGGCGATCCGCGCAGCCAGCGGGTGGCCGGTGAAGTAGCTGACGACGGCGTCGGTGCCCGCGTACGGCGAGACGAAACCCTGCCCGGTCATGATCACCGGGACGAGGATGCCGGCGATCAGCAACGCCAGGCTGATCACGGCCAACCAGCCCAGTGGTGGTCCGCTGGCCTCCGGCCGACGGTGAGTGCTCGTGGTGGCTTT
>JAABUS010009823.1_pt1 | contig 9994 bp, 9 predicted proteins | sample 5560161 | NCBI WGS metagenome assembly JAABUS01 (sample SAMN10711885, study PRJNA513376) | rock metagenome | isolation source: Antarctica rocks | place: Antarctica: Victoria Land, Trio Nunatak nord | collected 2016-01-04
GGCCGCGAGCGCCTTGAAGCGGTCGTCGCCAAAGATCTCCTGAAACCGCGCGTAGGCCAGCCTGGCATTCGCGACCGCGACCTTGCCCTGTAACTCGCCAGCCGCCTGCTTCCCATCGAGTTGCTTGTCGATCAGCGTATCGACCCGACTGACGAAGAAGGAAGCGACCGAGGCGACGCGATCGATCGGCTCACCGGCCTGAGCGCGTTCTTCCAGCGCCTCGATATAGGCCCACATCACCCGCTCGTGGCTCTCCAAGGAGAAGAGCAGGGTCACGTTGACGCTGATCCCCTCGCGCAACAGGGTACGCACGGCGGCGACACCCTCTTTGGTGCCCGGCACCTTGATCAGCAGATTCGGGCGGTCGACGGACTGCCAGAGGCGGCGACCTTCCTCGATCGTGGCGTCGGCATCGTGCGCCAGCAACGGCGAGACTTCGAGCGAAACGAGGCCATCCTTACCCTCCGTCTGCTCGTAAACCGGCAGGAAGAGATCGCAGGCTTCGCGCACATCGGTCGCCGCGACAGACTCGAAGATTTTCAGGGCGCTCTTATCCTGCGCCACCAGCCCTTTCATCTGAGCATCGTAGGCATCGCCCGCGCCGATCGCCTTCTCGAAGATCGTTGGGTTCGAGGTCAACCCGCGCAGGCCATCTTCCTCGATCAAGCGCCGTAGCTCACCACCGCGCACGAGATCGCGGGTAATGTAATCGAGCCAGATACTCTGACCCTCTGCCGCGAGCGCCACCAGCGGATTCTCGCGCGCGTCTGCCGCCTTGACCGCATTACCGGTCGCGATATTCGTCGTACTTGCCATCAGCGTTATCCCTCCCGACACACCCCGTCTGAAGCCCCAAAGCTCCGCGTGGCGTGAATATCGATGACCCTCACCACCCTTCGTCTGCGGATAGTACCGCGCCTTACAACAGGTGGCAATAGGGCTTGACAGCGCAAGAATTGGTCCACGCAACCACACAAGCACGCCGTAGGCATGAGCTATGCGATGGTAAGCCTATCTGCGCTACTCCAGCGCCGTCACGCTGACAAAAGAGCATGACCGCACCACCAACGAACGGTAGGGGGCACGCACGGTAGGGGGGCTGAAGATGGCGCAACAGGCAAAGACGCTCAGTGACCTGATCGAGGCACTGCCCTGGCTCGACAAATTCGCCGAGTCGACGCAGAACACGACCAACGCGATCTTCGGGAAGAACAACGCGACGCAAAAAGTGAAGGACTGGCTCAACGGGACGCCGTTGATGCACCGACTCCACCCGGCCCTCGTCGCCATACCGATCGGCGCGTGGACAACCGGGCTGGTGCTTGATCTCCTCGAAACGCGCGCCGAGAAACCAGCAGAGTGGGCGCGCAGCGCGGACGCTGCGGTCGCGTTGGGGCTCATCGGGGCGGTGCCGAGTATCCTCACCGGCCTCGCCGACTGGACCGATACCTACGACCACCAGCGCCGCGTCGGGATCGCCCACTCGATGGTCAACGGCATCGCGCTGACCTTTTACGGAGCGTCACTCGGGCTGCGCCGGGCCGATCGGCGTGGCTATGCCCGGCTCTGTAGCGCGGTTGGATTCGGCGTGATGACACTCGGCGGGATGCTGGGTGGTGAACTGGTCTATACGCTCGGCGTCAACGTGCCTCACATCACCTACCCGAAGCCGCCGAATGAATTCGTCGATCTGCTCGCCAGCGCCGACCTCAAGGAGGACAAGCCGGTAGTCGCCGAGGCGGGGCGCGTGCCAGTCCTGCTGCTGCGGCGCGGCGAAAGCGTCTTCGCGGTGCAGAACTGGTGTCCCCATGCCGGCGGCCCGCTCAACGAAGGGGAATTCGACGGCGACAAGGTCAGCTGCCCGTGGCACGGTGCCAAGTTTTGTCTCAGCGACGGACGACCCTTACAAGGTCCGGCGGCGACACCGCTCCGCACCTTCGAGGTCAGGGAAGAGGCCGGGCGGATCTTGGTGCGCCCCACCGACAGCGCCCGCAGTTGGCCCCCGGCCCCGGCCCCCGCATAGAGATCATTCGCGTTCATGGCGCAATCGAGAGCAAGCACCCATCACGAGGAGCACACCATGCCGGGGCCAAACGGGATACCGACACTGACACAAACGCTCAACAGCCCCGAGGAGGCGTTGCGGGAGGCCACCACTATCGCGCGCTTCTGCGCCGAGAACGGGGCCAATCTTGACCACGAAGACGCCTTCCCGGAGGAAGAGTTTCGCCGGATCGCCGAGGCGGGATTGCTCGCCGTTCCTCTGCCGCACATGGATGGTGGGCTCGGCTTTGCCACTGCCCCTGGCGGGATGCTGCCGGGATTGCAGTTGCTGACCCTCCTGGGTTGGGGTAGCCTCGCCGTGGGCCGGGTCTACGAGGGGCATATCAACGCCCTACAACTGATCAGCCTCTTCGGCACGGCGGAGCAGGCGGCTGCCGCCGCCGCCGAAGCCCGCGACAAGCAGAAGCTTTTTGCCGTCTGGAACACGCAAGGGGCGAACGGGATCCACCTGGAACCGCTCGCTGATGGCGGCGTGCGTTTGCGCGGCGCGAAGCTCTACACCTCGGGTGCGGGCTGGGTCGATCGCGCGATCGTCCCTGGTGCGTTACCCGATGGTGGCTGGCAGATCTGTGTCGTGCCGATGGATCAGGTGACGACAACGATCGATCGCTCCGTCTGGCGACCGCTCGGGATGCGCGCCTCCGCATCGTACCTGACCGACTTCACCGGCGTCGAACTCGGACCGGAGGCGCTGATCGGACCACCGGGCGCATATCACCGCCAGCCGTGGTTCAGCGGCGGGGCGATCCGCTTCGCGGCGGTCCAACTCGGTGGCGCGGCAGCCCTCTTCGATGCCGCGCGTACCGAACTCCGCACCCTCGGACGAACCGATGATCCGTTTCAGCGCGCCCGCGCCGGGGAAGCGGCGACGCTGTTGGAAGGTGGTCAGCTCTGGCTACGCGGCGCGGCGGCGCTGCTCGATACGCTCCCGCAAGCATTCAGCGCCGAACCAGCGCCATCACCGGCGATCACCGCGCAGATCATGGCGCACGCCAACCTGACCCGGACGGCGATCGCCGACGCCTGCGTGCGAATCATCGAGCTCGTCGAGCGTTCGGTGGGGATGCGCGGGCTTCTTCAGCCGCACCCGATCGAGCGGATCGGGCGCGATCTCACCCTCTATTTGCGCCAGCCCGCCCCCGATGCCGCGCTGACCGGTGCGGGGAACTATGTCCTCAACGACCCGCGCCCGGCGCTCGGACTCTGGGAGGCGGAGCAGTGACAGCGCAGTCGCAGGCCACAACTTCCCCGCTAACCGATCCGCTTGCCTTACCGCTTCGCCCGGCAACGACCGCCCGCGATTTCGGGCCGACATTGATCGTCGCGCCGCACCAGGACGATGAATCGCTCGGGTGCGGCGGGCTGATCGCCCTGCTACGATCGTTCGACGTGCCGGTGACGGTCCTGTTCATCAGCGATGGTACGGGCTCGCACCCACAATCGCGGGCGTTCCCATCCGACCGTCTGCGCGACACACGCGAAGCCGAAGCGCGCGAAGCATTGCAGGTCCTTGGCGTCACACCCGATATGATGACCTTCCTCCGCTTCCGCGATACCGCCGTGCCGATGGCAGGGGCCACCGACTTCGCCGCAGCAGCAGAACGCGTGCGGCGCGTGGTGGCAGACGCCCGCTCGGAGACGATCATCCTGCCGTGGCGGCGCGATCCGCATTGCGATCATCGGGCCGCCTGGCAACTCCTTCATGCGGCGTTAGTGGGACAACAACGCCAGCCCCGCTTGCTCGAATACCCGATCTGGGTCTGGGAGTTGGCCGGAGAAGGGGATTTGCCGCGCGCCGGGGAGGTCGAGGGCTGGCGACTCGATATCGCCGCCGTGTTCGCGCAAAAGCAGGCGGCCATCGCCACCCATCGCTCGCAGTTAGGCCAGCTTATCGATGACGACCCGAGCGGCTTCTGTCTCCTGCCACACGTCCTCGAACATTTCGCCCACCCCTGGGAGATCTATCTGGAAAGTCGTCCGCAGCAAGTGGCGGCAGATGAAGGATCGCGATGACGGAACAGTCAGCCACGAAGCTTGTGCAACAATCGCGCGCCGCTGCCGAGTTCGAGCGACAGTACGAGCGCGATGCCGACCCCTGGGGCTACGAGTCCAACGCTTACGAGCGGGCGAAATACGACGCGACCCTAGCGGCGTTGCCGCGAGCACGCTACGGTTCCGCATTGGAGATCGGCTGCTCGATCGGCGTCTTGACCGCGCAACTCGCCCCGCGCTGCGATCACTTGGTGGCGATCGACTTCGCGGAGACAGCGCTAACACGCGCACGAACGCGATTGGCGCAACGACCGCAGGTCGAATTCCGGCGGCTAACCCTGCCGGACGAGTACCCCCCGGAGCGTTTTGATCTCACCCTCTTGTCGGAGGTTGGCTACTACTGGTCGTGGCCCGATCTCCGCGCCGCCAAGGAGCGGGTGATCGCCGGGTTAACCAGCGGCGGCCACCTCTTGCTGGTCCACTGGACCCCGCCGATCGACGATGCCCCGCTGAACGGCGACGAGGTCCACGAGGAATTCCTGCACCGTAACGGCAACCTCCTCGATCATCTCGGCGGGCAGCGCCTGGAGACCTATCGGATCGACCTCTTCGCACGCCGGTAGCGCAACAGGGCCACGACGGCGCAATTCGGCGACGATCGGGCGCAACTCCCGCGTCGCCACCTCGATCGGTTGTAACGGGCCGAGCGCGTCGAACGGCAGCCGTTTCCCTTGCCGCCGCGCCACCTGTAACTCGAACTGCCCGAACGTTGCCGCAATACTGGCCTGGCCTACTAACCACGCGGCTGGCAACGCCAACTCGTCCGACAGTGCGGTGCAGGGATACGGTGGGCAGTCGCTCGACCGCCGCGCGGCGTGCCAGAGCGCCCGCAATTGCCCGCGCTGCCGGGCGCGCGTCACCGCGGATGCCGCCGACTCCACTAGCACCGGCTTCCGCGCGGCATGTAAAGCCCCCCACTCCTGGAACTGCGTCGAGAAACCGCGCAGATTGCGCGCAACGGTGCGGGCAGAGGTGAAGACGCGCACATTAGGGCTGTGACGTAGCCGGGCATCGGCGAGGACAAGGGCGATCGAGAGTGCAACATCTTCGAGCGCGGGCAGTGCTAACAGCCCGCCGACCTTCTGGTAAGCGTCGGCGGTGAGCGCCAGGCTGGCGCCGAAATGTTGATAGTGGCGCGGCCAGGGATCAGAAGGTGACGGATCGAGCAGACTTTCCACCTCGGCCACCAGCGAACGATAGCCAACATCGCGCAAGTGGGCCTGCCGGGCGCCAACCGGCAGCGCGGCGCGACCAGCCAGGTCGGTCAGGATCCGACCGCCGACGGCATCGGCACCTTCGGCGATCGCCGCGAGGATCGCGTGGAGCCATGTCGGTTCAGGGAGCGTATCGGCGTCGGTCGAGACGATCACCCCTGCAGGGTGGGCGAGGTCACGGAAGCGTTGAGCGGCTTCTTCCATCAACAATCGCCGCGCCATGCCGACATGCGCCTCGCGCTGCGGCAGGATCCGTTCAATAACGTGCAGTGCGAGGCGTGGGTGTTGCAGCGCAAAACGCCGTGCCTGCGCGGCGGTATCGTCATCGCAATTGTTCGCGAGGAGGATAATCTCATAGGTGCGGGGGTCGAGTTGTCGCCCATCATGATCCACCTGACCCGCGAGTGCGGCGAGCGTGGCGACGATCCCCACCGCCTCATCGCGGGCGGGGACGATAATCGACGCCATACAATTCGGCAACATCGGCGTGTCAACCAGTCGGGTACCGGCCTCACCTTGCAGCGCGAGGACTGCTACAGACCTGCTCAAGGACACGCGACTACCTGTTACCATGCTCGCCAGGACTCCTGTATCTACGCCGATACCGGTACAACCGCTGACAGACGCCGCCCAACCATCCACGCAACGGGGAGCAGCGTCGCAGCCATTGGATTACACGAAGTTGCACACCAAGAAGTGCCACGGAGTACCTACTACGCATGAATCGCGCCACATTCCAGAACAATTGTGGCCATCAGGGTAAATAGACCGCCAGAGATGCGTGGCGATCGGCCACAGAGCGGTGCAGCACCATAACCCTGCCCTAGCCAATACCCCTCCGCAATCTTCAGCACTGATAACCACGAGCCGATACCAGCGTCCCCACGGCACATTTCCTGCTCAACAGCAGCGTTGTCATCATTTGCTGGCAGGGGGCATATAGACGCACCATCGACCGGTAAGCGGGGAGTAAAGGAGTCGAGGAATGACCGATACAGCCAATCAGCGCACTACCGACAGTGCCGAACAAGAAACAGAGCAGCAAGGGAGTGCCGGGCAGTCTGGCAGACTCAGCGACGCCGAACTGCGCGATGAGCAGAAAACACCGGACGATAAAGGCCGCGCGATCGAGCATGGTGCGGAACAATACTATCGCCAGGATGCTCCGGACGCCGGGACATTGGAACCCGGTGCCGAGCCACAGTCACCGGGGAAGCCACAGCCAGGGCGCAGCGCAACGTAAGGTGGCACTCGCACGCCCTGTGGTACGCCCATTCTCCCACCAGATGGAAAGGTACAGCTCAATGGCGATGAATCGCTCGGTCGAAACGATCAGCGCACCAGAGCAGCGCACGGTGGTCGGCATCTTCGACGGTACCAACAAAGCGATCGAGGCCCTCAACGAGCTGCGCGAGGCCGACTTCAGCGCCGAGCAGATCTCGGTCGTGGCGCGGGATACGGAGGCGACGACCAAGATTGCCGAACAGACCGATCTGGTCGCGGAAGAAGCGGGCAAAGGGGCGCTCGTAGGCACCTTCCTTGGCGGCGTCGCGGGTTGGCTGATCGGGATCAGCGCACTGGCGATCCCCGGTATCGGCCCGGTCATCGGTGCCGGGATCATCGGTACCGCGCTGGTCGGCGCGGGGATCGGCGCGGCAGCGGGAGGGCTAATCGGCGCGTTGGGCGTCTACGGTATCCCCGAGGAAGATGCTCGCGGTTATGAGGAAGAGGTGCGCCAGGGCGGCGTACTCCTCACCGTTCATGCCGGGAGCGCCGAGCAGGCGGCCCAAGCGCAGACGATCTTCGAGCGGATCGGCGGCAATCGCACCCAAGCTTATCCGGTCACAGCCGCTGGCTCCGCTCAATCCGAGATTCTGGCCTCAAGCGATCAGGCGCCGCGCGCCTGATCGGGGTAGTCGCAAGGTGCAGCCCGCAGCGAGCGTCGCGCGGTGGCGCGGCAGTTTAGCGCAGCTGGGCCAGTACAGTAACTGCCACTTCACGCGCCAGGGCGTACGTCTCGAACGCCGCCTGTGCCGGACGGGAGAGGCGTGTAAGCAGGCCAATTTCACTTCAGGTATAGAGGCGCGGAGCAAGTGAATCGGCACCGGCATCGAGCGCACACGCACTGAACTCTCGCAGTGCCTCGGGGAAGGGCAACCATGCCGCTACAAGGGTGGCGACCTTATCCTGGGGTAAGATACTATGCGCAACCTCTTCGGTGAGTTGCTCCTAAAGCGCTGCGATGTTGCCCGTACATCCGAGTTCGCGATAGGAGCGCAGCCCCATTATCCAGCTGTAATTGCGCCATCAGCGCCTTTGTCGTGGCGCAGTGCTGTTCACGCAGCGATTGTGCCAGGAGTATCTGCGCAGCATTGACCCGCAAATCGGTCATTTCCTACCCATGGTCTCAGAGCCACACTGAAATACGCCGCTTCCCAGGATACTGCCCTCATTCCGCACACTCAGGGGAAGCGGCAGCCAGGAAGCGCAGATGAAACAGCAGGTACGTCGCCAACTCCTCTCTCTGGCGTCGGGCGAATTCGTCGCCGTGTGCGTCTTCGCCTTCTTTCTCTGGCGTCTACATGATAGCTATGGGCCGACGGCAATCGGCCCGCTGGCCCTGCTCGGCTTCGGCACACTCGCGATCATCCTCATCGAAGGAACGGGCTACTGGCTCGTGACGTTGCGCCGAATCAGTCAGCCCAGCCGCGAAGCGCAACCGCGCGAAAGAGCGGGGCGGCGGGCGGCAATCGTCCGCGCACTCTACGCGGCGAATGGTATCCTGTTGCTGATCTTCGCGCTCGTCTATCTTGTTCGCGCCATCGGTGGCGAAATCGGTTGGCAAACCGGCGATCCCTGGTTCGGTCTCGGCCTGTACCTTTTTGCGGTGGGCGAGTTCGTCCATTATTTCGTCGTCAAGATCGCGCGTAGTGACCGCGATCGTGCGGCGCGAAGCCCACGACAGCCGTCCCGTTTCCGGCGTGAACTTGCCCGGTAACGGCGGCATAAGGGCGCAGTAGCCTGCTGGAGTGCGCTGATGACGACCCAATTCACCGAGGCAGCAGTCAACGGCACGCGCTTGCGCTACCAGCTGACCGGCATCGGTCCACCGCTCGTCTTCTTGCACGGTTTCACGCTCGATCTGCGGATGTGGGACACGCAGATGGCGACATTCACGCCGCACTATCAGGTGCTCCGCTACGACCTACGTGGCTTCGGCGGTTCAGCATTAACAGAGACAATGGTGTATGACCACGCCGACGATCTGGGCGCGTTGCTCGACCACCTCGGGATCGAGACGGCGGCAATCGTTGGCTTGTCGATGGGCGGTGGGGTCGCGCTCGACTTTGCCCTCGCCTATCCTGACAGGGTACGCGCCCTTGTCCTTGCCGACACGATGATCGGCGGCTATCGCTGGTCGGGTAGGTGGCAGGCCGCGACCGCCCCGATCTGGAACATGGCGCGCGAAGAAGGGGTCGCGCCAGCCAAAGCGCTCTGGCTGGCACATCGGGGGCTCTTCAGCGCGGCACTCGAACAGCAGGCGGTGGCGGCGGCGCTGACACAGATGATCGATGACTATTCTGGCTGGCACTGGTGCAATCGTGATCCACACCGAAAGCCGACTCACCCGACCATCGAACGTCTCAGGCAAGTGACAAGTCCGACGTTGATTGTCACCGGCGAGCACGAAGACCCGGATTTCGTCGCGCAGGCAAACCTCCTGAGCGCGCAAATACCGGGCGCACAAAGTCGCGTTCTGCCCGGTGTCGGGCATCTGACAGCGCTCGAAGCACCGGACGCATTTAATCGCACCGTGCTGGACTTCCTTACCGCCCTGCCCCAACGAATCGCATAGGGGAGATAAGGTTGAACCACCGAGCGCACAGAGGACACTGAGAGGAAAAAGAGCGGTCGAGAGAGAGACAACTTTCCATACGAAGCTGTGGGCAGACCAAGGCGAGTGCGGAATGGTACCATCGTTCTCGGCGTGGGAATTGCGTGAATATGGGAGTGTGGTCCCAAGCCTCACCCTATCACTCATCGGCTCGGCGCGACCCAGGAATACAGCACGCCAACGTCACCATAGCTTTATGCCAATGAACAGAGAAGGGGGGGAGTCGCTACCACTGCAAAAGATCGTATGTCTACAGCGTCGTTGAACCGCCAGCCGAAGGATGACAATGACGATCGAAGAGCGGCCCAGTTCGGAGATAGTTCAACAGCGCGATTACCGGGACACGATCGGCCTCTTCGCGAGCGGCGTCACGATCATCACGACGCGCCTCGGCGATGTTGTCCACGGGATGACTGCCAATGCGGTTACATCGGTCTCGCTCGAACCGACCCTCTTGCTCGTCTGCGTCGATCGCCGCGCGCATCTGCACGATCTTATCGCGCAAGCGGGCAACTTTGCGGTCAATATCCTCGCGGCAGATCAGGCGGGGTTGGGAGATCATTTCGCGGGGCGAGTCAGGGAAGGTGCCGCTCCAGCGGCACTACGCTTCCTGTACGGTAGTGACGGCGATGATGACGGTGGCGTGCCGACAATCGCCGGATGCCTCGCGGCCCTGCGTTGCACGGTCGAAGCAACCCATCCGGGCGGGGATCACACTATCATGGTCGGGCGTGTAACCGAACTCCGCATCGACGATCCAACAGCGCAA
>JAABUS010009824.1_pt1 | contig 9994 bp, 18 predicted proteins | sample 5560161 | NCBI WGS metagenome assembly JAABUS01 (sample SAMN10711885, study PRJNA513376) | rock metagenome | isolation source: Antarctica rocks | place: Antarctica: Victoria Land, Trio Nunatak nord | collected 2016-01-04
GCAAAGGGCAAAAGGCAGACTGCTTACTTGATGGCAGACGGAGTTCGCCAGAACAATCGGCCAAGAATCCAAACGCTTGGGCAAAGGCTGCGCTGAGGTTTTCTCATGCTGCACCTCCTCTTCTGATGACAGATGCAGGGCCTGTTGCAGGAGCAGTGACAACACCACTGATCTTGCGGCGTCCTGAATACACAACATGCTCATGAGGCTCAGCACATCTTCTGTATACACAGCACAAAGATGGTGCAACAAATGTTGTCAGCGACAGAGCAAAGTACTGCAGATCTCAGGACACAAGAACTCTGCCTAGCACACTAATCAGCATATGCAACAGCCTGTCAAGGTGTGTATGTATACAAGGCATGTGAGAAACAAACAAGAGCAGTACCAGAAGACTGTAGGGAACACGTAGAAAGACAAGAACACAGAGCAGCACAAGAACAGAGAGCAGCACAGGAAGAGATGCCACAGCGATATCAGCAATACATCAGAAAGAAGAGTACAAAAGCAAGCCAGCAGAGAAAGAAAACCGTCATTTCAAAGAGATAGGCTTTACTTTTTTGCAGATTTACCTGAGGGACGACAACGATGAGTGCAGTGAGCAGTGGGAGGCGCCTGTGGGGGAGCAGGTCAGCCAAGGGATCCACAACAGCGGCAGCTAACTGTGCCAGGGGCTTGCCAGCTTGCAGCCAGGCAGGCACCACAGCAGCCAATGTGGCAGCAGCCACCTGGTGAGAGTGCGAGTCATCTTGCTGGCTTGCACTGCTGCCGATGACGCTCACGACCTGTACAACAAGCTCTAAATTGAACATGAGTGCGTGCACACCATCATACAAGATGCTTCACAGCAAAGCACATGCATATTGAAAGGATACCCAGCAGAAGTGTCTAGGAACCTGTGCAACAGTCGCAAGTATGGAGTTGGTTTTGCGCCTCGGTGAGCGCATAATGCAGGTAATCTTGCCCCAGAGTCCACAGCACATCAACTTACACCAACATAGTATGCAACATCCGCAGCAAGAACAATTGCCTTTGTGGCAGTTGATATCAACTGTGGCATTGACTGACCTCCAATACATGTTGCAGTGTGGTGTCTGGCAGCTTCAAGGCCAGCACCTCCAACAGGGACAGAGCTGCATTGCGCACAGCGCCGTCTGGTGCCTCCTTTGCACAAGTCAGCACCAGGGACACATCCACAGCAGTGAGCCAGGCAACAAGAGCCCGCCCTGCTATGTTCTGAACAGCTTGCAAAGCCAGGGCCATTGCGTACCCCTGGTGCGTTGACCTGCATTCACAATTTCTGCTTGCTAATCTGAACCTTATGGTCCAAATGCAGCAGGTATTTTGAAACGCTACAGCCAGTGATCACACGATAATTGCACAAAGAAAGCATCACACACAAAAGTACTAGCGGGCCAGATGCAAGTTTGCTGCAGAGGTGAGGCAGAAAACAGGTGAGGCACAAAACACCATGTAGATTTAGTGACGAGTCATGCTGTGAGACTCACCGTGAGCTCTGAGCAACGGTCAGATCAGCATCGTCCTCTTCATCAGAAGGAGCTTCGTCATCACTGATGTCCATTGCAGTTTGCCCAGAGGAGAGGGTAGCAGCACTCCTGGCGCTGGCTTGCCCAGCAGTGGACAGCAGCTGCTGCAGCACCTTGCACAAGGGTGCCACCAGTTCTGCCTCATCTTGAATGTCCTCCTTCCACTGCAGTAGCTCCAAGACAGAAGTGCACAACTCAAGGCCTGTGGCTTCTCCTGCAGAACAGCCAGAAGCTGTCAGAATAGTCTGTGCAGAAGCTTGCTACAAAAAGCAGAACCCCGATGACATGCGACGCAGATACCCTTGGAAGCTGTCAACTCACAGTGACGCTAGCCCGGGTGGTCCTGACACTAATGCAGCCAAGGGATGCTGGTAGCAAACCACAGCAAATCTGACAGACAAGGGATGCTGGTAGCAAACCACAGCAAAACTGACATACAGGCTGTAGGCCAGCAGCTGGAGAGCAAAGGCAAGTTCAGCTTGGAGTGCCTTTGGCCGTAAAGGAGAGAGGGAAAGGAGAGACAGTGCCTGAGATGGGATCTCACAGGAAGGGGGGGAGGGGGATGGTTGATGTCAGACAGTCAATAGATGGTGACAGTAGCGGACCTGCAAGGTGAAGGATGTCAAGTTCATCTGCAGCCTGCTTCACGCTGGACTCAGTCTGGGAGCGCTTCCTGGTCTTGGGAGCAGGCATGTCCGCTTCTGTGGCTGCAGCTTTGTCCACTAGTGTGAGCAGTGGGACCAAGGACAGAGCTGTGAGAGGGAGGTGGGACAAGGCAGACCTGGCTGCCTTGCGTGCACCTTCACTGGGGTCCCTGGATGACCCATTGAGCAATGCCTGCATCACAGATAAAGGAATTGAGACATGATGGAGAAAAGCAAGACACAGTATCAACACCTATTGAAGTACGTAAGGTGCAGCGCATGACTGATCCTAGCAACCCACATGTCCTCAAATGCAGAGTATGAAGAGTGAATTGCAGTTCTGAGTTGCACAGTCTTTGACACAGCAGCAGAAATGCAATGATACTAACACAGGATGATCCTTCAACAGAGGCCGCTTTGTTTTGCTGCTTGACAACAAGAACACTTGCCCTGTGCAACTTTTGCAAAACCAGCATGTGCATGCACTGCACCCTTTCTTGAGGCATGTTACACGATCAGAGATAGGCAATAGCACACCACCACAACTCACCAGAAAAGCTTGCATCTGCTGCTGCACTGGCATGACAGCATACACATCAGCATCAAGCCGCCCAAACGCCGCCTCCCTCAGCTTCACCAGCTCTTGACCCTCAACCAGGTGCCCTTCAACACCAACTCTCATCAGCTGCAGAAGCATCCCGAAGCCCTCTGTCGCAAGGGAACCAGCTCCCTTCGCCGCCTTGCTGCTGCCCTTTGGAGTAGGCAAAGCCTGAAAGGCCTCAGAAGTGAACAGCTGCAGGAGCTCACATGCTAGCTGGATCTGAGGCAAGGATGGTTGTGAGCCTGAGTCAGATGTGAGTGGCAGCTGGCGGAGGGTGGCCACAGCTGACTGCAGAAGCTGAGCTGGCGCTGCCGAGCCTGATAGGATATGCAACAGCAACGAGGCTGCAGCAATGCTGCTGTCGTTGTGCAGCTGGGGCATCACTTCCAACGTGTAATGGACAATAGCTGATGACACCTTTGGGTCAAGGTGGCCAGCACTGCAACAAGGAAAGCAGCTCTTACAAACAAGTCAAACCAGCAAGATTGAGAAGATGCTGCCTAGGAGAGCAGCTCTGACAAACCGATGGAGCGAGCATGACCCAGACGATGTCAGCGGCTGTAGGTAACTGACAAGAGACAGAACATGCATACAACGCCGTGAGCCATGCAAAGCTTTCGTTCTGCTAGTCAAGATGCAGACATTTCGAATATGTAGAATGCTCGAAAGAAGGGACCCAAATGTTATTCTAAATGAGATTGTGGGCATCCTAGAAAGACTCTGCATAAGATCGCATGCATTTTAGGAAGACTCACCCAGCCTTGGCAGCATGCCCATGGGGTCGGGCCTTGACCTGAGGCAACAGATGCTTCACGACTTGCAGCAGCCCCAGCCCATCGCCGAGTATGTCTGCATGCTGCTCAGCAACAGCAGCCAGGAAGGCTTGCAGGGGGGCAGCTGCTAACAGGTCAGGGCTGACAAGCCTGGCAGCTGTTCCTGTATCTGCACCAGCTTTCACCAGACAGTCCAGGGCCTGCACACGCACCTCCCTCCTGCTGCTGGCTGCAGCTGCGAGCAGTCTGGGTAACAGTACGGCACTGGGTGTCTGTGGGCTTGCAGATGTCAGGTAGGGCTGTAGCAGACGCAGTGCATGCTCCTGCAAATAGATGCCAGCAGGTTAGCAGAGCAGAAAAAGGCCAAAATTGTTGTGCCTGAGGTTTGATTTGTTGCAGTATCAGAGATGAGCCCTGTGAGAGTGCCTGTTTTGGTGCACACCACGCCAGAAGCAGCACGGGCCTGTAACAGGAGCGCACAGCTGAGCTACAATCATGCATCACTGCAAAAGTAGTACTCAACATGACCGTGCGCATAGCGTGAAATCAGCTGACAAGGAAAGAGTGTACAACGTACACCGTCAAGCAAATATGCAATGTGGTTTGTAGGTAAGCAGCAGCAGCTACAGCTGCTAAGCACAAAATTACCTGCATGCTTTGTTGCACCTTGTCGCTGCTGGCCACGCCAAAAATGTCTGATAGCAGCTTAGCCGGCTCTGCTGTCTTGGCAAGAAATGCACAGCAGTGTGGGTGGAAGGCCGTCTGAGGGGCCAGCAGCAGCAGCGCTGTCAAAAAAGGCAATGGAGCCTGCATGACCAGGACCCATCAGCGGACATAAGCATGGGGAATAGTATCAACAGTGTAAAGAACACCATTCCTGCCAGATCTTCATGATGTTGCAAGAGGCTGTCAATGCACATGAGCAAAACTCGCACAGCAGATGATGAGCTGTTGCAAAGGCAGTTCAAGCAACACGCTGCCCAATCTCCTTCAAGCACCTCCTTCAAACAGAACCTTGGCAGCAGCTGCTGCAGAACTGCTGCAAAAGGAACTGGCAACTCACCAGATTGCCAGGTAGGGACTGCAGAGCATGTGGGTTCACATGGTGTAGGCCCACGAGCAGTGCCTGCTGCAAGACAGCTGCATGGGACTTGCTGGCCTTCTTCTCCCACTGCTTGAAGTGTGCGGCTGTTGCCACGCCATGCTGGTCATCCACAGCTGCAGGTGTGGGCCCTGTGAGACCAGCAGATGCTGCCACAACTGCCCAAAGGCCATCCACCACCCTGACGATAGTCAGAGCAATGCCAGAGGGTTTTGTACTGACGTGACAAGCTCGCAGCAGGGCTAGGAGGAGGAGATGGCGGGCATGTGGGAAGTTGTCAGCTGCAATGATAAGCTCCTGAGCTTGCGACAGGGCTTGGTCTGCATCTGAGGATCTGTCTGAAGCAGGCTGTGAAGCCAGGGCATCGACTAAGGCTTGGTTGAGGCTGAGGTCAGCTGCCTTGGCAGTTGTGCGATCAGGGGTGGTGGGAGCTATTGCATCTGGAGTGTCTGAGGCTGGAGTGTCAGCATCAGCTGCTGCAGCAGGATCCTCTCCTGCTAGGTTGACAGCCTTCAGACCTGCAGGGAACATAGCAGAAGATTACGTGAAGACACCTTGCTTCATCCTGAACAGCATGCCCCACAAGTGGTTGGCAGTAAACACAAGCTCCTTCATTCCATCCAGCCAGACAGGTCACAGCATATCCCCAGAATTTGCATTCTGGCAGACTCAGCGCATGACCAAGCGTTGAGTCAGTCCATCATACTGATGCACTCAGTATGTGAAGGCTGACACCTGCATCACGTGAGGTGGCACATGTGCACCTTGTTGACACAGCACAGCATCATGTGCAGCATCCAAATGCAGAAGGGCTCAAGGGGATCGTACCTGACAGTAAAGCCTGACTGTGCCCTTGAAGGACGCTGATGGCTTCAACAGCAAGCTTGCGGTTGTTGCCCAGCACAACGCTGTTGTTCAGCAGTTGCAGCACCACCTGCTGCTTCAGGCCAGGATGCTTCTGCACAAAGTCTTCTGACAGCAGCCTCAAAGCCTGCAGCACAAATGGAAGACTGAACAGGCGCACAGGTAGACAGTCTCTTGCCGCTGGAGTTGGAGGGACATAGTCAGAGCATGTCAGGCACTCAGTGCTTGATATGAGCATGCAGGCAACTGTGGAGTGAAGTGTGAGACAATACGCGCCATATAAAGCAATGCCACCTTAACTAACACACAAAATGGAGGGTGACTTCACGCTCCTGACAGCTCAAACTGATCAGGATCACAAGCTGTGAATTGTCCGCTGTACCTTTCTTGCAACGGCCCTCCAGGCCTTGTGCTCACTCCTTCTGCCAGCTATCCTGAGCACGTGTGTGCACGCTTTGATGACGGGTGCTAGAGCAGCATACAGCTGAGTGCCAGGCACATCAGCCAGGCTTGGCAGAGACAGAACTGTGGTTACTACTGCAGGCTCGTCATCAGCAAGGCGCCGCAGAAGGACATCTTGCAGAAACATGGAGCTTGCTGATGCTGCTTTGCCTGGATCTGCAGCCCGGCATGCCTGGTGTGTTGCATCGAGCTGCTTCAAGGCCTGCAGACAAAGAACTCTTGGGTCATCGCAAGCATGCCAGCAATGGCTGTCCACAACAAGCCTGGAACAAAGGCTAGCATATATGTGTTCCTTCCATGAGTCAAGGCAACAAAGCAAAGCAAGGATACAACTTAAAATTTCCTGTTTGTTCCACACTGAAGAAGTGTGGTTGTGGTGCACGCACCAGGAAGGAAGCAAAGATTCTCACAGCAAGCCTTGCTGCAAAGGCAGGATGAGTAAGCAGTCACACTAATGCATCAGTACACAGCACAGCCTGGATGGGGCAAGTTTGCATCAATCTGCAAGACCCACCTGGATGCGCATCTCAGCAGACGGGGAGTCAACAGCCAAGGCCAGTGTTGAGCCAGAAGCAGTAAGTGGGGCATGTACACTGCCTGCAAGGGCTGCCTGAAGCAGCTCAGCTACCCCTTGTGCAGCGGCCTGCTTGTCTCCCTCGCTGTGCTGCAGCAGGTGGTTCACAGCAGCATCTGTTTGGTCTGGGAAGTTGAGGTCCAGAGTGCGGATGATGGGTGTGAGGGTAGCTCGCTGATCAGCGGTGGCTTGAGGCAGCTTGTTGAGCAAGGTGGTAGCAAAAAGCTGTGCATGCATGCCTGTGGAGCAGGATCGGTGTCAGCAGCGGTGGCATCAACAGAAACATGCTTTGACAGACTTACAGCAGCAGGACCGATACAAGCAGGTGCTCACATGGACCATCAACTACTGGGTGAAGACTGAGGAAAGATGCGGTGAGCAAGGAGACAGGAGCCATGCTGTATGCAGGCAGCACAGAAGAAGCTGAGGCGTTGCTCACCAAGAGGCAGCTTCTTGACCAGCTGCAGTGCAGTTTTGAGGTACAGCTTCTTGTCAAAGATGCAGTTGCCCAGGGGTGGCAAAAGCAGGGCCAACAAGGGCCCCAGAGCCATGCCCTGGTCAGACAAGCCCTTCAGATGATCCACCAGATCTGTGATTTTCATGATGCTCTGCAAGAACACCAAGGCAGAACGTAGGCAGTGGCTCTGGTGTGTACTCACGCCTAGGGTGTGTCATTCTTTGGTGCAGCATCACTCAACACAAGAGACGGCTGCTTCTTTGCTGTGGCAGGCCGCACGAACATGCCTTGATTGCAATGCATGCAGACAGCGGTATATCAACACATGATAGGTCACATGCAGATAGAGCTGGCAGCTCAGACAAGGCTGAAGTATTTCATCACTTTGCGTTAGCAAGTCAGGATTTGATGGTACTGTTTGGTCATCACCACTGCCAGCATGAATACAGAAACTACAAAGCTCAAGCCAGTTGGGCAATTTGGCATCAGGATGGTAATCTGCATGCTATCTGGCACAATAAAATTTCCCTTCTTACCAGAATGTTCCTGACCCTCAGAATTCGCTCTTTGCCTGGCAACATTGACATGAATGTGCAGTTACAAGTGCAATGGCTGGAGCACTCGTGTGTTTGACATAGAAGCACAAGTGAGCATACCTTGAAGACTGCCAAAGACAGCTGCTTCAGCTGTGACTGTGTGAGAGCCAGGTGACACAGGACCATGACAGCCTGACCGGTCTGTGTACTTGGCATATGCTTCAGCATCTCTTGTACCAGTCCTGCATCAGGAAAGGGCTATTTACCTAGCTTACTAGATAGCACAGGACGACTGCTTTTGTGTGATGGTCGCAGTGATATCAACATCACAGCCAGGCACATTACCAGCTGGGCTTGCATCTGTTGCGTAAAAGAGGGCAAGACTCACTCACAGCATTGGGCTGCTTGTGTTGCAGGTCAGATTCAAAACTGTGCCTGTCACTGCGTAATTTCAAATCTCACCTGCAGAATAAGCAGCCAATGCAGCCAGATTGGCAAGGCTTGCTGCTGATGTTGCAGTAGACATAGGGACAATGTCTACAATACTCCTAGTGACAAGTGTAGTCATTATACAGAGCTTATACTTGCCTTGCTCCTGTAGCAGGTTTGAGCAAATTTGAGCAGATAAAGCAGCCAGTCAGAGCTTGCTACACAGCGTGGACCTCCCTTCTAGGATCGCAAAAGACATCACACTCGGCAGCACACATGCTGTAGTGCCTCAGGGAATACAAACTGATGTATAGCTCAAAGAGCAAGACAGCTCTGATAGCTTACAAAGGGTGTCATCATCAGCACTGCAGCACTGCAAGCCAAGCTGAGGGAGGGAAAGGTGATGAAGCTGTACCTGCCAGCAGGCTGTCTGCCAAGGTAGCCTGGCTTGCAAGCTGGGTCACAATCATCAATGTTGCTGCCCGGTAGTCAGCAGTGATGTTTGCACCAAGACCAGCCATCAGGTATGGCAGCAAGAGACGCACCAGACCCTCCTTGACCTGCAGCGTCAGACCATCATTATGCATGTGGGCTAGTACGTGATCAAGACTTACTCTGTTTGGGAACATGTCGATGTAAAACTTCAAATGGCAAACTTTTCGCTTTTTACATGTATGACAGGGACGCAGCAGACAGCTTGTAACTCTCAAGAATGATTCAAGCAGTGAAGACAGCTGCTGTACAAGAATGGATAGTGACAGTGATGTGGTCAGAGTGGTGCATGAAAGGTGTCAGCAACGGGACAACCAGTCCCTATGATCAGGTCTGTAATAGTGATCATAATCATCATCCCACATCACGCCATTTGTGTCGTGACAGTTGAGCACTCGTGCAATGCAATGCATCACAGGGTGCCTACCGGCTGTGTTGCCAGCAGAAGCTCGCAAAGCAGCACAGCATAGAAGGACTGCATGCTGCTGCTGGCTGTCACGTCGCTTGAGACAGCTTTAGCATCTTCACAGATGGCGCGTAGGACTGCCTGCATTTACACATCAGACACACATGAGCTTTGGCCAGACAGGAAGCCAGCAATCTGCTGTGCTGTCACTCACATGTGTGGTCACAAAATTGGACTGGGCCTGTGAAGGCAGTGAGGCTGTGTAGGCAGTCATGAGACAAGGTTAAAGTAGCAGATGAGATACAGCTAGCACTTGCCTGATCGTTGACACAGCGCTGCACCAGCAGTGCACGTGGCATGGCAGCGCCTGACTTCTGCATTGGGCTGAGGAACTTCCAGCAGGTGTTGTCCAGATGCAATAGTTGCACCAGGCGCACAAAGTGATTGGTAGCATGATATGGCAGGCCACAGGCAATGAGCACAACCACATTGAATTCATTGACTCTGCACGACAGCCACATTGAATGAGGTCACCACCACAAAATCATGCTTGGGCCAGTGCATGTGGAATTGGAGCTTGAATGAAACAAATGTCTAACCTGTATCTGCGTATCAGGTACTCGAGGGTCTGAAAGGCTGCCACACTCAGGAAATGGTCTGTCAGCAGACAAAGAAAGGCACCCAGAGAAGCATCCAATGTTTGGTTGTCTGCCTTAGTACGTTCGTCACGATTGAGTTCGAGCCCAGCCTGACTAAATAGCGTCCTCTGAAATGGCTCAAACCTAGTTTCAACAGAGCACAGTTGCTCCCAACCTGCAGAGGGAGCAAACATGTAAATCAACAAGAAGTCTGGCGCAATTCTCTCCATACATGCTTCAATCCATGTGAATGTCAGGGTCTTAAGCTTGGCGTCGCAGTCGCAACCACCATGGGATGCTCGCAGTGCATTTGCTCACCTTCCTGGGCCAGCTCATACAGGCTCTGTAGGTCGACATCTGCTGCTTCTTGAGCAGTATATAGCAAAGATGGCTTGCCCCTCTGCCGTTCGCCTGTCGGAGCTCCCCAAGTCGTTGAGACTTGTTGAAGCTGTTGCTGCAGAATCGACGG